>C688J35102_120989486_pt1 | contig 11549 bp, 9 predicted proteins | sample HopSoiMetagenom2_FD_35102 | JGI IMG/M metagenome (IMG submission 35102)
ACCGGTATCCGGCGCATTCGTCTAGGGGTCCAGGACGCCGCCCTCTCACGGCGGTAACACGGGTTCGAATCCCGTATGCGCTACCAAATATCCCTCGCCGTTCCAGTAGTTTAGCCCCTGCGGGAACTCCAGACTCTCAATTCCACTCTCAAAACGTTCGTCGATTTCTTCGCGCGCTGCGGGCGGATCAATGTCCACGCGGATCGCATCGAAGACCGCAACGGCCTCCCGAAGCGCCGTCTCGTACACACGCGTGTAGCTCCGGGTGACGTTCGTGCTCGGCGCGTGGAACGAGCCCGCGACCGGATCGAACGTCGACCGGTGCCCGAGCAGCAATGCGATCACGAGCTCGTCTACGCCCGCGTCGCGGAGCCACGTCGCGCCGGTGGTCCGGAGGTCGTGGCAACTGAACGGCCGCACGCCCGATGCATCGACGGCGTCCGCGAAGATTTCATGCACGCGCGTGAGCACACCGCCGGTTTGGCGCGACGGCCAGACGTAGCCCTGATCGTTCGGCGTGAGGTCACGAACCTGTTCAAGGGCCCACTGCGCGATCGGGACATGCAGCGCGTAGCGCCGCTTCGCGCGGCCCTTCTTCATCACCTCGGCCGGCACGTGCAGCCATGCTCCGTCGAAGTCCACCCACTCGTTCTTGAAGCTAAAAAGCGGCGTGCGGCGCAGCATGGTCGTGACGCCGAGGATCATCCGCCGCCGATCCATCGGGCTTACGACGGCGAGCACCTTCTTGAACTCCGCCCGAGTGAGCGCGACGCCATCCGACTCCCAATCGCCGACGTCCGGCACCTTGTGCAGGCGGATCCGCGCCATCCCGGTGATCGACTCCCACTCGAGGCCTTTCTTCAAGATGCCGAGGAGGAACACGAACTCGTTGAGGATGGTCCGCGGGCGCGCACCTTCGTCCTCGCGTATCTTGCGGTAGCGGAGCGCGATCGGCTCGTCGATTTTCTCCGGCAAGATGTTTTTGCCAATGATCCGCATGAGGTTGCGTGCGCTGATGCGATCGCGCTCGATCGTCGCCTCGGTCACTTTCCGCGGATTGAGTTCGAAGTAGGTCTCGATGAGGCCCTCGAACGTGAGAACCGACGGACGGCCCTGCGTCGCCATGAGATCGCGGAGCCGCTGCTCTTCTTGCGCGATGATTTCCCGCGCGTACGTCGCGGAGTCTTTCTTGCTGTCGGGATACTTGGACGTGCGACGAATGCGGAACGTGTGCGGAAGCGGGCGTTCGCCCTCCGGCAGGGCCGCGCACTTCGCGCACGGGCACCACGCCGGGTGCTCTATCGGCGCTTGGATCTCGAACGATCCGCGCTTGCCGGTGACGTAGGTGCTGCTGTTTCTCATCGGCTCTTTCTCTTCAATGCGTCGAGTTCGCACCGCTCTTCATCGAGCAACTTCCGCGCGAGGGTGAGCGGCACCCAAACACCATCGTAAATCTGGTCGACGCGAATCCCGGTTTTCCTCGTGCCGGGGATCGTCTCGAGCGTCAACGTCCCGCTCTCGATGCGGCGGCGAATCGTCTTCATGCTCACGCCGAGCACGCGCGCTGCGCCCTCGATGGAGAGGTGCGTCGGATCAGCGGTTTGCGCGACGAGAATGGGGAGGATGCGGAGCATCTGTTCGATCCGGTCGAGGCGTCCGTAGAGGTCACGGATGACCTGGGATGCCACGACCGCATCGGTCGACGCAGCGTGCGGCTGCGTCGACGACTCCACGATGTGTAGAGCGGCACGGTCGTCCGACAGCATCGCTGCCGGCTGCTCGTGCTTCGCGGTGGAGAGGGTTCGTACCACGGGTGCGGTCCTCGATTGCTACGACTCGGCCGGCGGCTCGGCCGATCCCGCCGGTGTGCGGTCCTGGCGCGCTGCACGCCGCCGCGGTTCGACGGCGTGTCCGTCGAGTTGCCGAACGAGCCATGTAATTGTGCGGAGCCGCTCAACCACCACGTCCGCGGGGTCCGTTGCGGCAAAGGAGAGCGTCAAGGCGTCGCCTCCATTTCCACTGATCGTCACGTCAATGCGCTGCATGGTTACTGTTCTCCTTCCTCGTCTAGGTGGGCTGCGCGGCGGTGGGCCGCGGGCGCGGCGGGATGAGCGATGCGAGCGTGTCGTCGCCGTCGCCCGGCATGTCGGACAGCGCCGGCGACTCCAACACTTCAGCGTCGAGCGGAACGTGCGGCGCAGCGAGCTGGATGACGCCAATGACCGCATCGACGGCGGTGATGCGCAGCTCCTCACCACGCACGAGCTGCTCTTTCTTGTCGACCGGAAGCCCGTCGAGCCAGTAGAGCGCGAGTCGCAGCTCCGTTTGCTGGCGCTTGTTCAACGCGCTGCGGACCTGCAGTCGCCACCTGTACGTGTTTGCCTTGAGCGCAGTTTTGGTATTCATGGAAGTCTCCTCGGTTGATCTCATTCGCTTCAGCTAGTCCGTGAAGATCGCCGGCGCCGTGAAGCGCTGCGAGGGGGCGCGAAACGCCACGATCCCCTCCACGCTCCGCCGGTCCTCGCGCGATCTGTTGATGAAGAAGATGTCGATGGTGCGCTCCTCCAGGTCCACGAGGGCGACCGCGGCGACGATGCCGACGCGCTGCGTGGCAACGTGCGCTGCCGCATCGAGCGCGGTTGCGCTCTGCACGCGGAACACATCTCCGGGGCTCGGCCGCACCACGAGCGGGTGCGCTCCCGAGGCCGTAAAGAAGGTCAGCGGCGATGCGATGGACGCATCCTCGTGCAGCGCCTGCTGGAAGTAGCGGGCCGTCACCTTCGTGGTCGCAAGGCGCATCGGATGCAGCAGCGCGGCGGACATCGGATCGCCTGCAGCCGTAAGCGCGCGGGACGATGCCGCTTCGGCAATCGTCGCGAAGCCGTCGAGGAGGAGCGCCGCCTCACGGGCGGTCGCCTCGGTCTGCACGATGCCGGAGAGCCCGAGCCGCGTCGCAGCGACCGCCGGACCAGGACCGCGCCCGACGAGCTGGAAGCAGAGCGCCTGCTGCGGCTGGCGGGTGCGCACCAGCGCGCGCGTCGCCTCGACGGTATCCACCGTCCCAATCACGACGGCTCGTTCGTCGAGGTCTGCGAGCGCGCTGCGTCCGTCGCCCTCGCGCGGGAGGGTGTGGATCGACGGGAAGCGCTGCTGTAATGCGGCGGCGAGGTCGGCCGCGCGTCCCGGTTTCGCATCAATCAAGGTCCAGGTGCGAACCATCTCCGCCGTGTCGGCAGGCACCGCAGCGACGAAGGCCCGCCCGCCGCGGTTCGTCCCGATCTGCGCCGTGTGCTTCGAGTCGTGCTTCTGAATTCGAGGGGGCATACCAGTTCCTCCAAAGGGTCCAAATGCCGTTGCATCGCACTCACTGCAGATGCGCTCGAGGCGAGCGTGCATCGCGCCGAACGCCTGGGTCCAAAGCTCGCGCACGAGCGCGCCCTGCCGCGCGGTGAAGGGCGGGTACGTGGGCGTGCCGCCGAAGTGCAGACCGCAGACGGAAACAGCGATCTCGCTGCAGTCCGGAAGCAAACGCTCCGTGGCGAGCCACTGCACGAATTCACGCGCGGCGGGCACGCGCCGGTCGAACGTCCACGGTCCCGATGTCTGGCGCAGGTCACTGAGCACGCGCAGCTCCTTCGCACCCTCGCGGCTCGCGAGATCCGTCACCGCAACCGTCACAGCCTCGGCGACAGCCGAGCCGGCGTGCGCCGGCAGGTGGTCGAAGAGCGCCACGAGTTCGTTGCGCGCGCCAAGGAGGTACGCAGCGCGTTCCGCAATCGGCAGCTCCGGCGTGTCGACCGCAACGACGCACGCCGCGGTCGTGATCGACGTCCCAACGATCCAGATGCGTAGCGTGGACCCGGCGGCGAGGGCGCCAGGTGTCCATTCGTCATACGCGTGCAGGAGCGAGTCGGCTGTGCAGCTCACGCCAGCCGCAGACGGCGACACATCACAGATGAACGCCGCGTGCGTCCGCTGCGACGACGCAACCCAGGTCCAGCGTACGCCGCGGCTGTCGAGCTCCGGCAGTGTCATGAGGTGTGGTGCGGGACCACTCACCACCGTGGCTGGGTTCACCGCTCCTCCGCTGCGCAGCGCCTGCGCGAGCTGCTGCCGGGCGGCAGCGACGAAGCGCTCGCGACGCGCCACGGCGTTCGGCGCACCCCACGACGGCGGAATGCCGGCCGCGAAGAGCAAGGCACCGCGCGTGCGGTCTGGCCCCGCTTGGAGCAGCCGGAAGGTTGCTCCGGATGTCCGGAGACTCTGCGCAAGCCAGGCGTCGAACTCTCCCGCCACGCGAGCACGCACCGATGCGGTGGGAGCGGTGGCGAGGAGCACCGCGAGGTCGTCGCCGCGCTGGCATGGCGGCGCGCACCCGAGCGCGAGGAGCAGGACGGCGACGAAGGTGACGCGGTTCACTGCGCCCTCCGCTTCCGCATCGCGACGAGCGTGGCGCCCTGCGGCGCCGTCGCGGCGGTCTCCGCAAGCAGGTGCGTGCGGTTCCATGCGCGCGCGTGATGCTCGAAATGCTTCCGATCCTGGGCGAGCGCCGCGCGGAGACTGTCCAGCCACTTGAGCACCACCGCGGTTTCGTGCCGGGCGATGTCGCGGACGGCCTGCTCGGCGCCGTGCATCTGCGCGTTCAGGAGCTGGATCGCGTTCACGATCTCGTCTCTGCGCGCGCGCAGGCGATCGCGCTCCGCGATGAGCGTCTCTTCGCGCGCAGTCCGCAGTTGCTGCGCGAGGTCCGCGGCGGACGGCGTGTCCGCGATGCGGAGCGCTTCGGCACGCTGCTCGATGAGTGTGTTGGTGTGAAGGTGCACGAGCGCGCCGCCGATGAGCGGCGCCGCGCCCATGAGGAAGTAGACGCACCAGGCCGCGACGCTCACGTGCCCGGCGGTGCCGAGCTGCGCGCGGAGATAGGCAATCGCGGCGACAACACAGGCATCGAAGATCAGGGCTGCGATGGCTGTAGTGAGCCGGAACGCGCGCGTCGGATCTTCCGGCTCTTGCATCGACGCCGCAATGCGCGCGAAGGCCCACTCCGCGATGACAAACAGGAGCGCCCCGATCGTCATCGCGGCGATCGCCCAGCCGACGATGGCGGGTGCCGCACCGCTCGCCCACTCGGTCGGGAGATTCGAGGGATCGAGGCCGGCGGCGTTGGCGAGCGCTGCGAACGCGTTCATCGACTCGCCGGCAACCGTCGCGAATTCGAAGGTGCGAAAACACACGATGTCCCAGAGTGACGGCGGGGCGAGCGGCGCGTCGATCTTGGCATCGCCTCTTTCGAGTGCATCCGTCCGGGTCTGTGCTGCCCGGGCGTTCGACGCCTGCACCTCTTCGAGCTCGTCCTCGCGCTCTCGGAGTTGGCGTTCAGTCGTGCGGCTATCCGATTCCTTCTCCTCGAGCTTTCGGGCCACCGCGACAGCGGCGGCCTGGCTCGCGTTGCGCTGGTATGCTGCTTCCGCCGCAATGGGGCCATGCAGCCCGGAGAGATCCGCGTCGGAATCAAAGATCGCATCGCTCGGGTGCTGCTCGCCGCCGACGAACCGCACGACGAGATCCCCCGCGCCGTCGATCTCGGTCTCGGGGATAGGAGCTGAGACATCGCGCGGCGCGGTCGCCCGGTAGAGGGCGTGCTGCGTGCGCAGGTAGGCTAGCTCCGGGATGTTCGCCCGTACGGCGCGCCGGCTGGCGAGCCACGCGACCAAGGCCAGGCGGCGGACGGTGACGGCCGGCGCGAGCTGGAGGCCCGTGATCGGGCGGACGGCAACCGGAATCTCCGCCGGCGCGTCTGCTGATTTGACAGGAGCCGGGTGGAATGCTTTGGTGAGTATGCTTCGAAGGAATTGCATCAGGTGTCTTCTCCACTTGATCGCGTTCTGGACGAGCCGGCGGTCGGGTTTCCGTCGCCGAAGCCCCCGCACTTGCGATGCGGGGGTTTGAACTTGGGCGGCGGAGCCGTGTGGTGCGCCGCTTACGGCCCGCGGGTCGCCCCCGAGGTGAAGCGCGCGCGGCTTTCTGGCGATCCGCTCGGGCACGCCCCGCTATACTCGGTCGATCCATGTACGAGCGCGCGACCGACTGTCGTCACCTTCGTGACCTGTGGGGGTGCGATGTTCAGAAACGCCTGCATTTGGACGGTTCCTCTAAGCGCGCCGCGCGCCACACGACCGTCTGTTGTTATGGGCGCGCCCGACGCTGTTATGAACGCGAAGCTCTGTTACGCGGCGAGTGCGGCATGTCGGTTCGGGAGGACGGTGCGATGCCTGGCGACGACACCTGCACGTTGAGGTGCGGGTGACGGTCTCGAAGAGCCCGTCCGCGGCAGCTGTCACCGGCGACATGCTGACGGCCGATGAGCGCACTCAGCTCGTCTCGATGCTCGAGATCGCACGCGACCACGCCTTCCCGCCAACGCTCGGCGCGCCCGGAAACCGCATCGGCGAGTCGCCGGCCCAAGACTTCTACTTCCGCCGCTTGCTCGATCAGCTGCTCTCGGCCGCGGGAACGTGTGGTGTTGCAGCAGCCATCGGCTCGATTGACGACGTGTGGCGCTTCGTCGATGACCGTTTCGACGCGGCGAAACGCGCCTGTGGACCGCAGACGCGCAGGTGCTCGCGCGAGACCGTGCGCCAGTTCCTCGCCTTCCAGTGGCGCCAGCACTTCCGGAAGACGCCGCGGACCTACACGTTCGACGAGCGCACGATGGACACCGACCCACCGACTGGCGCGACCGTGACCTTCCACTTCGCGTCAGCCGGTGAAGCACACCCAGTCGTATTGTCCGCGGACGTGCGCGGCTTCAAGCGCGCGGACGGAAGCCGCGTCGATCTGGTGTTGCCGGCGCTACTGCCGCTGCCCTGTTGGCTTCCTCCGCTCGAGGATCGTTCGCTGCCTCACGAAAAAGACCGGCTCCTTGAGCAATCCCGCGTCGTTGTTCGTGCGCTCTTGCGCCGTGTCGATCTTCCCACCGACATTGCCAAGGAACTCCGGACGATCGCCAAACGCACCGTCGCCGACGCCGACCGCAGCGAATCCTTTCAAGCCGTTTTACGCGATATCCGGCGCGGCACACCTACAGCTGCCGCAGTCACGCGCCTTCGCTCCATCCTCGCCGACCCAGACGCCGACATCCGTGAGATCCACCGGACGGCCGACGAACTCCGACACGCCGGTCCCGCTGAGCGCCGCGCGATCGTTGAGCGGTTTCGCACCATGGTCAAGGGTGCGATCGCTACGCTGTTCCTTATTTTCCTCGCTGCGTACTTCGTCCCGAGTCCCGTGCGTGCCGCCGTGCAGGAGCGCGTCCGACGAGCCTTTGACCGCATTGTGAGCACGAAACTGTTCTCAACGCTCATGCGGTCCGGCGTGGATACCGAGCACGGCGTCTTCGTCCAGCCCAATGGCGTCGAAGCCCCCGAGATCCGCACGCCGACTGGTTCCAGTATCCGGTTAAGCCCCGGACCGTCACAGAACCTCCTGAACGTGCGAGCGCGCTTCGCGGACCCAGACATTCCCGAGCTGCGGGACTACGTTGTCATTCTTGGCGGCCTCGATTCAGTGGGCGTGGGTGCCCTGCAGTACCGCACGGCTCCCCACGAGCCGCCGATCCCGTGGATCGCCGAGATTTCGGTTGTGCCATTACAGGATCGCAATCTTGCCGCGGAACTCGCATCGAAAAAGGCAACCATCGAGATCAGCTATACACCGCCTGTTGCAGGCGGTGGTATTACGCACAGCGCAACAGTCACCACGCAAGAGCGCAATGCGCAGGTTCGTCTTGCTGCGTTCTCTGACCTGCACGAATTCCCACATAGCGCACAGACGTACACGATTACCGCAACAGTCCGCCGAACATCAGGACAGCAGGAGCGCTATACCGGCGAGCTGCGCTTCAATGACGATGGTTTCGGCACCTTCATGCGCGAGCGCGGTGCACCGGTCGCACGCGTGCCATCCACGGTCCGCGCGGTGCCGCCCCGCTGCGTCACCGTCATGGACAAAGCCGCGGTGATGATGGACCCGCGGCAAGCGAACGCCGTTATGACGCAGGCGCTCGTGGAAAAAGAGCAAACCGTGATCTTCTCGATCGGCTACCCGACGCCGCCACCAGGAGAGCAGGTGCCTGCCGGGTGCACGATTGATTACGGCGACGGGAGTCCAGCGGAGTACGCCCGCGCCAACGGCGTGATGATGCTGGCGCGCCACTCCTATCGCGTCGGTGATCGGCCGTACACCATCACGGTGTACTTTGAGAACTCCTCCGTGACGTACCAGTTCGAGCTCTACGTCTTTTCCAATCGCATGCGCCCTGCAGCCGCTGGAACGCTTACGTATGCGACGCCCTATCCGCCCAATGCCGACGACGCAGCCATGATCGATGCAGCGAGCGAGAACAATCCGAACAGCTTGAAAATCAAGTACGTTTTTCGTGATCCTGCCGAGTACCATCTTGAGACGGCCGCTCCGACTCGTTAGCGATCCTCTGATGCCCACCCACCCACCCTTCGCAGTCCATCACTCCCGTTCCGAACTGAGAAGGCAGGGGTACTGACGCGAGCCAACCCACTGTGCCAAAGCGGGTTACGGCTCCGGCCATGTGGAATCGATTCCACGGGCCGATTCCACGCCGGCTCCGGGCTTGAGTTTCAGTGTCGCTCGACCCGGCGTATCCTCCGGCCGCAGGCATCCCTACAGTCGAGAAGCACAGCATCGGCACGCGCCCGATGTACGTCAGCTAACATTCCCCCCTTGAAGACCTTCCTCGAGTGGAATGACGCGATCTCGCGGCACTTCTTCCGGCCTGAGCACGCGGGCCGGAGCATCTACCTCTACGTCACGAAGGACCTCATCGAAGAGATCGGCGGCGAAGGAAGTGTCCCTTCTTTCGTCGAGTCGATGAGTGGTGGTCCCGAATGGGCGACGCGCCTAGGCCTCTGCCAGAAAGCTCTGCAAACGATGGAGGGCTGGCGTCAGCGAGGCCTTGAGTTTCCACCCTACATTGGATATCTCGCACTCTTCGTGCTGGCGGCTGGGTGGGAAGGCGACTTCGCAGTTCACGCATACTATCCGCGCCTCCGGACGCTCCTCGGAGAGGAGCCAGTAACAGGAACGTACCCGTCGTTCGGGCGGATGTACGAGCTGTGGGACGACCTAGAAAAGTGGCTCAACATCGAGCGTACTGGATCGCTCGGGATCTTCCGCGCCGACATTGCGGGTTCCTGGCCGCATGTTGGGCTTCCCACCGCGCAGACAATCCTGACGCAGGCCGAACGGGAGCGCCTGCACAGCATCTTCGCGGATGCTGGCGTAGATCCCGACTTCCCGCCACCGGACTTGGAGCTCGCACGCATGGTTCGTGCGCGCGGGGGCGGGCTACGGAATCGGACCCTGCATGCGCTTGAGGACAGCCGGTCCGAATACGGCTCTGTACTCATCGATCGAATTCTGGAAGAGCTGGAAAGCTGGCAGGAAACGTCCACGGCCGCAGAAGCCGCCGAGGAAGTCGGACCGGCGGAACATCGGGGCACGGCGATCCTGTGCCTGCCTATCGTTGACGAAGTAGCCCAGCGGATCACGATGGAGCTCCGTTGCCGGTTTCCGGAGCCATTCCCCGAAACCGTCGCGGTGGAGCACGACGGCGCGATCTTCACGTGTACCGAACGAGCTGCGGGCTACTCAACGGCGTTCTCGGGTCCCGCTGTGGGACGCCTGAATCCCGCCAACCTGAATTGGCAGCGCGGCGCGGTGCTACGGTCTCCGGACTCGCCGCTTGTCGTCCGGTGGCCAGCGAGCACCGTGCGCGTCTTCTCACCGGCACGGGAGCGCGGCCTGCCGGGATTCATCGAAGTGCCCGCCTTTGATCCCGCGCAGCCGTTCATCATTGCGGCGCCGACGGACCTCGCGACCGCGGTGCGATCCTGGGGCGAGCGGTCGTGCACGCGCTTCCGCGAGCTCGCCTCGCAGAACCTGCCAGCGGGCTGGGCGTTCTTTGCGGGTGACCGGGCCGAAGACGATAGTCTCATTCGGGACATTGCGCCGCGGCTCAGTTTCTCCGCCGACTTGCGGCGCATTCGCCTTGTCGGAGGAATCCACGTCCCGGGACTACAGAGCTACTTCCGCTTCGCACCTCCGGCGATCAGGTTGGACGGCGGGCATGCCGATGAGCGCATGACAGCGAATGGCACACACATATCCCGGGATGACGACGGTGCGTTTCGGATTCCCGACGAACTCCTCGCGGAGCACATCATCGTCATCGAGGCGGGTCACTTGAAGCGCCTGATCTACTTAGAGGATGGGGGGCTCCGCCCTGATTGGACGCAACGCCGCTACAACGCCGCTGGCGACATTGAGGAATTCGGAGAATTGCCCGGCGTGCTTCCCTGTGGACTTCCAGCCGCCGCACGCGAAACGTCCGCGGCTATCTATGCTTACCCTCCCGATCCGTTGAATGGCCGCGCGACAGCGGTGGGCCATCGGGCCGGCGAAGTGGCCGAATTCTCCACCGACCTTCCGTTCCAACCCGTGTGGCTTGTGTTTCACCGCGGCCGTGATCGGCAGACAGCCGAGTATGTCGCGGCCGATCTCCTCGAGCCGGTGGTTCCTAGCGGGATTCCTCGCGCCGCGCGACAGGCTTGGAAGGAAGTGCTCTGGCACCACCGGTTGCGAATCGACGCACCCCCATTCCCGCCCCTGCGCCAGCTCTGGTTGAGGTATCAGAAAGCCGCGAAAGATGCCTAAGGCCGCCGACAAACTCGCGTACGCGTTGTCCAGTGCGCGGAGAACGGCCCGCCAGCAATACAAGCGTCTCTTCGACCGCATCTACCTCGCGGATGCGGCAACTCTCGGGCTCCGCCTTGATGATGTTTCCCTTCTGCGGCGCGAGACCGCACGGAACCTCGAAGCGCTCGCGCTGTGCGATTTCGTTTACGGCGAGGACGACGGAATATACCCCTGCAAACCGCACCTCGCGATTCTCCCGCGAGCTGGCTTGCCAGCCGCAACGCTCACCGGCGCGCGGACACCAGCGCTCGTCGGCCGGATTCGAGCACTCGCCCGGGCGCGGCGGGCGACGATTGCGTTCGCAGCCGCGCCGCAGCCGGCCTTCGCGCTCCTTCCTTCACGCATCCTCATCCAAGCGACCACACTGGATGAGCTTCGAGCCTTCGCGGATGTGGCCGAAATCCCGCTGCTCGACTTCCCGGTTACGGGCCTCTTGCTTGCGCACGCGACCGACATCAACCGGTACGTCGAGGCCCGGGCATGGAGAGTACATCGCGAGGAGCCCACGTGGCACCGCCATGATTTTGATGTCCAAAGGCTCCAGTTCCGCGGCACCCTAGGCGGCGTGTTGCACCCGCTCCGCCTTACGCAGTACACGCACCCGCGGCTCGCGCACCGGCGCGAGCACCTTCTGGTCCGCGGAGAGAGCGCCGCGACGGTCGACCGAGACTGGGCGCAGGTTCAAGGGTGAACTGCAACGCTGACGGGCCCATTGTAGTGATAGTCGACTCATTGAGCCATTCACGTTGAAGCTGCTG
>C688J35102_120989487_pt1 | contig 11549 bp, 8 predicted proteins | sample HopSoiMetagenom2_FD_35102 | JGI IMG/M metagenome (IMG submission 35102)
GAGAAGCCGCGGCTCGGCATCGCCGGCCTCGACCAGGACGACGACATCGTGCAGGGCATCGTGCTGATGCGGCGCGGCGAGCAGAGCTCGCCCACCATCGCGCGGGTCGAGCAGCTGGTCGCCTCGATCAACCGCTCCAGCATCCTGCCGCCCGGCGTCAAGATCGAGCGCATCTACGACCGCAAGGACCTGATCGACATCACCACCGCCACGGTCCTGCATAACATGGTGGTCGGCATCCTGCTGATCGTGCTGCTGCAATGGATTTTTCTCGGCGACCTCCGAAGCGCGCTGATCGTCGGCGCCACCATTCCGTTCGCGCTGTTCTTCGCGGTCATTATCCTGGTGCTGAGAGGCGAATCCGCCAACCTGCTGTCGGTCGGCGCCATCGATTTCGGGCTGATCGTCGACGCCACCGTGATCATGGTCGAGGCGATCTTCCGCCGGCTGTCGCAGACCACGCTGCTATCGGAGGCCGAGCAGAGCCATATCTCCTTCGAGACCACGATGGGCATGAAGAGCCACGCCATCCTTTCCGCCGCCGCCGACGTGTCGCGCTCGATCTTCTTCGCCGCCACCATCATCGTCGCGGCCTTCCTGCCGCTGTTCACCTTGAGCGGCGTCGAGGGCAATATTTTCGGGCCGATGGCGCGGACCTACGCCTATGCGCTGGCCGGCGGTCTGCTGGCGACGTTCACGGTGACGCCGGCGCTGAGCGCCATCATCCTGCCGTCGCATATGGAGGAGACCGAAACCCGGATCATGGCGTTCCTGCACCGCGTTTACATGCCGGTGCTGGGCTGGGCGGTCGCCAATCGCAGGCTGGTGATGGGCGCGGCTGCCGGTCTCGTGGTTCTCACCATCGTGTTCGCGCGGCTGCTGGGTCTCGAATTCCTGCCCAAGCTCGAGGAGGGCAATCTGTGGATCCGTGCCACCCTGCCGCCTACCATCTCGCTGCAGGAGGGCAACGCCTATGTCAACGAGATGCGAAGAATCATCCGCGGCCGTGGAGAGGTGGAATCGGTGGTGTCGCAGCACGGCCGGCCCGACGACGGCACCGACGCCGCAGGCCTCTTCAACGCCGAATTCTTTGCGCCGCTGAAGCCCGTCAGCGAATGGCCCGGCACCCATGAGAAGGAGGAATTGACCGCGCAACTCTTGGCGCAGCTGCAGGACAAATTCCCCGGCGTCGAGTTCAATTTCTCGCAGTACCTGCAGGACAACGTCTCCGAGGCGGTGTCCGGCGTGAAGGGCGAGAACTCGATCAAACTGTTCGGCAACGACCTGCAGGCGCTGACCGACACCGCCAACAAGATCAAGTCGGTGCTCTCGACCGTGCAGGGCATCACCGATCTCGCGGTATTCACCTCGCTCGGCCAGCCCACCATCCAGATCGACATCGACCGCGCCCGCGCGGCGCGCTACGGCCTGTCGCCGGGCGATATCAACGCCACCATTCGGGTTGCCATCGGCGGCGACAGCGCGGGCGACCTGTACGAGCCCGGCAGCGACCGGCATTTTCCGATCATCGTGCGGCTCGCGCCGGAATATCGCCGCAGCGCCGAGGCGATCCACAACTTGCGGATCGGCGCGCCGGGCGCCAACGGCGCGATTACGCAGATTCCGCTGAGCGAGGTCGCCTCGATCCAGCTGGTCTCGGGTGCTGCCTACATCTATCGCGAGCAGCAGGAGCGTTATCTGCCGATCAAGTTCTCGGTGCGCGAGCGCGACCTCGGCAGCGCGATCCGCGAAGCCCAGGACAAGATCGCAGCGCAAGTCGTGCTGCCGCCGGGCTCGCGGCTCGAATGGGTCGGCGAATTCGGCAACCTGCAGGACGCCATCAAGCGGCTGTCGATCGTGGTGCCGATCAGCCTCGCGCTGATCGCAGTGCTGCTATGGTTCAATTTCGGCTCGATGATCGACACGCTGCTCGCGATGAGCGTGATCCCGATGGCGATCTTCGGCGGCGTGCTCGGGCTCCTGATCTCCGGAATCCCGTTCAGCGTGTCGGCGGCAATCGGCTTCATCGCGCTGTTCGGGATTGCGGTGATGGACGGCATCATCATCCTGTCGCAGTTCAACCAGCTGATCGAGGAAGGTTTCGACCGCGTTCGTGCCGTGATCCGCACCGGCGAATTGCAGCTGCGCCCGGTGCTGATGACTTGCGTGGTCGCCGGCGTCGGCCTATTGCCCGCGGCGCTGTCGGAAGGCATCGGCTCCCAGGTGCAGAAGCCGTTGGCGGTCGTGGTCGTGACCGGCATGATGCTGGCGCCACTGGTCATCCTGGTGACGCTGCCGGTGCTGATCTCGGTATTCTCGCGGCGGGCGCGCTGACGAATCTTCTACTGCCCCGAGGGCGTGCGCAGGCCGTGCCAGGCGTCTCGGACCTGGTGGTAGTGCACCTCGGGCAGGTAGTCTGGCGTGTTGAGGCCCAATGTCTTCACGTCGAGCCGGCCGATCGCGCTGAGCAGCGTGTAGGAGGCGATCACGCGGTCGCGCTGCGCGCCGATCAACCGTGCCTTCGCTGAAGTCAGCTCCTGCTGCCAGTTCAGCACGTCGATGGTGGTGCGCTGGCCGCCCTGCGCCTCTTTCTGTACGCCCTGCAGCGCCACTCCGGCGGCGCGGACCTCCGACTCCGAGGCGCTCACCGCGACCTTGGCGCCTTCATGGGCGACCCATGCGCCGATCGCCGCGGTGCGGGCCTGGTTACGGACCTGGTCGAGCACCAGCCGGCTTTGCGCGGCGAGCTCCTTGGCCTGGCGGGTTTGCGAGGCGGCGGTGCCGCCGTCATAGATCGGCGCGGTGACCTGGGCGACCACCGAGGCCTGGTCCGTCCCTAAGGTACTCAGCGTCGGGTCCGCGTCGCGGCTTCTGCTGATGCTGCCCTGCAGGGTCGCCTGCGGAAGCAGGCTGCTTTCGGCGACCCGGATCGAGGTGCTCGCGACATCGACGTCGAACCCGGCGGCGAGCACGGCCGGATGGCTGCGGAAGGCCTGCGCGGTTGCTTCCTCGCGGCTGCGCGGCAGATAACGGTCGACCGGCTCGGCGGCTGCCAATCGCCCGGGCGGGCTGCCGATCACCTGGGCATAAGTCGCCTGGCTGATGGCGAGGTTGACTTCGGCGGCGTTGAGGTCGGAGAGGCCGCGGCTGAGCCGCGCCTCGGCCTGCGAGGTGTCGGTCGGCGTCACGTCGCCGGCGTTGAGCCGCTTCTGCACGATGCCTTGGGTCTCGCGCAGGAAGGTGACATTGGCGCGCTGCGCCTCGACTAGCGACTGGTTCGCCAGCACGTTGGAGTAGGCAGTCACCGCGTCGAGCAGCACGCCCTGGCCGACATTGCGAAGCGCCTCACGGCCGGATTGCACCTGCAGTTCCGCGACGCGAACGCTGTTGGCGGTCTTGAAGCCGTTGAACAGCGTCTGGGTCACCGTGATGCCGATGGTCCAGGGCTTCAGGCTCGCGGACTGGACCGTATTGTCGGGCAGCAGGTTGCGCACCGCCTGCAGCCCGCCGCTCAGGCTGGCGACGATCTGAGGCCGGTAGCCGGAAAGCGCCTGCGGCACGTTCTCGTCGGTCGCGCGCTGCCGCGCGCGCTCGGCATTGAGCTGCGGATTGGTCTGGTAGGCCCGCGCCAGCGCGTCGAGCAATCCTTCCGCGCGAACCGGGGTCGCACCAAATCCGGCCCAGAGCGTCGCGGCAACGCCGATGCCAAGCACGCGCCTTCCCACGTGGCTAACGCTACCGGCACGCCCGACCATCTGATCCTGCGAAAAACCCCGGCCATCCGCCCCCGCCGACGACCCATTCCCTGTTTAGAGGGCGTTTCGCGCGGGCGCAAACCGTCCCAGACGAAATACCCCGATTTCCCGCGGTTCGCAGGCGAGTGTTGCCCGAAGTCCCTATTGGCTTGGCGCCGAGGAACCTGTGGTCAGATTTGCGTTAGATGACCGCGCCCGGTTATGAAACGGGCTGGCGCACGCCTCTCTCTCTGAATGCGAGCATTTCGGCGCGGGGTTGGTTGCGCCCGGCGTGCGCACGACCCTTCGCGGCCGCGTTCGTCGGCCGGTTCCTAAGTCAGAGTCGCCGACGCCTCGCCTCGTACCAGCGTGTGATCGGACGCCAGGCCAGCGCCGCGACAACGATGACGAACACGGCAAAGAACATCAACTCGGTCGAACCGTCGCCGCCATCAGGCGAGATACCGAACAGCCTTTCGATAAAGTCCATAGTGCTGTCTTTCGTTCGTTAGCTAAACCGGGATTGCCCACACGCCCCGGTTTCGCGTGCCGCAGATCAGCTTGCGATCCTGCGCGTGCAATAGAAGGTCGGCCGCCATGGCGTTTGGCAAGCCGCTCGCGAAAGGTGCCCAGCTCACTCCCTGATTCAGCGTCTCGTATACGCCGACATCGCCGGCAACCCAGACCCGCTGGAAGTTTGCCGGATCGACGACAACCGAATTCATTGGAATGTTTGGCAGCCCGGCAGTGCAATTTACCCAGCTCGCGCCGGCGTTTTGCGATCGAAATACCAGACCCGCGGGCCCGGTGACGCGCGAAAAAGTCACCCAATAGCGCATTGCGTTGCTCGGATCGACCGTGATGCAGCTGATATATTTAGCCGCCGGCGTGGCGAGCTGGACCTTGTTCCAGATCGTGGTCCACGACAGGCGCAACATGCGACCCGCCGTAGTTCCGATCAGCAGCGTATTAGCGTCAATCGCCTTCATCGCGGAGGGAAACTCGCCTGCAGAAAGGCCAAGGGGAACATTGGTCATCGGGCCGATACCGTTGCGCGTCACCATCAGCGACGCGCCAGCTATCCCGACCGTCAGACCCGCGACTTCGACCGGCGGATAGAACAGGGATGCGACGGTTGGTGGCCAGGGCAGCCCCATACTGCCCCAGGTCGTCCCCTTGTTGGCCGAACGTTCGAGCGACATCTGGTAATACGAGTGGTAGATGATCTGCGGATTAAGCTGATTGACGCCGCAATCACCACCATCGCCGGGTGCGATCTGCTGCCAGACGGTCGGGGGACCGTTGAACCGGTCCGTGCCATTGTCCTGCGTTCCGGCCATCAGCCACAGCCATGTATTCGGATCGCTCGCCAGGTACTCCACCTCGGTAATACCGAGGCCGTTGTTGAGTGGCGTCCAGTTGACGGTGGCCGCGCTGGCGTTTGCCGATCGATAGATGCCGCCATCGCTGCCTGCGTAAATCACCTGCGCGTTGTTAGGCGCGAAGGTCAGGCAGTGCTGATCGGGATGAATACTGTTGTTGCCTTGCGTGCTGACATTGCTGAAGGTCCAAGTCGTGCCGCTGAGCGTCCCGCGAAAGATGTCGATGGTGCCGAGAAAGACCTGGCCCGTGTTGGTCGGCGATGCGGCGACGTACCAGTCGTACCAGGCCTGTCCACTCCAGGGCGAATTGGGATTGATCGCCGGCAAGGCGGTGATCTTGGTCCAAGTGGTGCCGGCGCGCCGCCACAGGTGCGGCGGTGGCGGGTTATTTGGGGCCGGAGTGACCGCACCGAATACGTAAGCGACATCCGGAGACGCCTTGACGCGATCGACTGCCAGCCGCACCCAGGTGCCCGCCGGCGTGGCCGGCAGCGCGACCGCGCTGAACGTATTTCCCGCATTGGTCGATACGAATACTCCGTCAGCAAAGGCGACGAGAAGTTCGGTCGAACCGCCGTTTGGATGGACGCTGATGTCCCAGCACTGCACGGCGCGCTTCTGACTCCAGGTCGCGCCGCTGTTGGTCGATTTGTAGAAGCCATTGTTTGTCGCAGCATAGAGAATGCTTGGGGTCGCCGGGTCGACGACGAGATCAAAGAAGCCGATGCCGACGAACGGCGCCGATGCCAGCACACTCCACGTCGTACCGCCGTCGGTGGATTTGTAGACGCCCGCGCCCAGGTTGAAATAGAAATTTCCTTCTCCGCTTCCTGCATAGACCTTGCTCGGCGCCGTCGGATCGAATGCGATGGCTCCGATGGCCAGTGACGGCATCTGATCGGTGCGCGCAGTCCACGCGCCGCCGGTATTGGTGCTTTCCCAAATGCCGCCGCCGGCTGCGCCCAGCAACAGATGCGCTGCATTGTTGGGATCGACGGCGATACTGGAGACCCGGCCGATGACCGAGACTGAGTTCGTCCCGTAAGTTTGTCCGTTTGGAATGTTGGATGGTCCGATGAATTGCCAGGAGGCAGATGCGAGCGCAGCCGGCACGGCCGCGCTGGCCGAGCGCTTGCTTGCCTTGCGCGCCTTCGTACTGCCTCTCCGGCCGGGTGAGCCGAGCGCCGCGGCCGCCTTTGCAAACGCCGCAGCAAACGGTCTCGTGGCCGGGACGGCCTTGCGGCTCGGCACCGTTCTGGCCTTCGGAAACTTCGAACGCATCGCTTTTTTGGTAAGTCCAAACGCAGGTCGCGCCTTTTTAGGCACGGCTAACGTCATCACCACCGCATCGTTCAGCATGGGATCCCGCTCGCCGAGATAGGCGAACAACCGCTGCAGTACCTTACCGCCAGGCGGGGCTTTGAGTTTTTTCTTTCCGGTGGATCCTCTACTTCCCGCGTCGACCTTGCTTCTCATCGGAACGCACCCCTTGGTTCTTGGGTGCACCCTTCGTTGCGTTATCGGGCTTCTTTTGCTTCTGCTTCGGCCCCTGAGGGACGTCCGTCACGCCTCGTGCCTCCTCGTACATCCGCAGCCGTTCCGCTGCGCGACCACCAGGAGGATCGGGTGTCGTATCGCCTGGACGTCTGACCATGCCACGCTCCAAAGATGCGCCACACGTACTGAGTGTGGTCTATTCCGGCGGATTGTCCACCGCTATCACAACCTAGCGTCACCAAGTCGCAACCCAGCCGCCGCTCCTCGCGCCGGCCGAATTTCACCGCCAACGACCAGCACTAATGCGTAGCTGGTTTTTGGTCAATTTCGCGGCGCCCGCAAGGATGCCGATGATTTACCTGTTCTTGTTCGCGGGTTTGCGCTTTTCGATGAACGCCGCCATGCCTTCGGAGCGGTCTTCCAGCGCAAAGGTTGCGTGGAACAGGTCGCGCTCGACGCCGAGCCCCTCGGCGAGCGGGGTTTCGAAGGCGCGATTGATTGCGCTCTTGGCCATCGCGGCGGCGGGTTGCGACATGGAGGCGATCTTCGCAGCGATTCCCATCGCCTCTTCCATCAGCTTCTCCGCCGGCACCACGCGGCTCACGAGGCCGGAGCGCTCGGCCTCCGCCGCATCCATCATGCGCCCGGTGAGGCACAGATCCATCGCCTTGGATTTGCCGATCGCCCGGGTCAGGCGCTGGGTGCCGCCAATGCCGGGAATGGTGCCGAGCGTGATCTCCGGCTGGCCGAATTTCGCGGTGTCGCTGCAGATGATGATGTCGCACATCATTGCAAGCTCGCAGCCGCCGCCCAGCGCATAGCCGGAGACCGCGGCAATAGTCGGCTTGCGGCAGCGCGCGACGCGGTCGCCGCCGATTGCGGTGAAATCGCTCGCGAACATGTCGATGAAGGTTTTCGGCTGCATCTCCTTGATGTCGGCGCCGGCGGCAAACGCCTTGTCGCTGCCGGTGAGAAGGATGCAGCCGATCGTCTGGTCGGCCTCGAGGTCATCGACCGCGGCCGCGATCTCTTTGAATACGCCGAAGGAGAGCGCGTTGAGCATTTTAGGGCGGTTCAGCGTGACGATGCCGACGCTGCCCTTCCGCTCGATGAGGATATAATCGAATGATGCCATGGCCGATCCCGCTGATGTGGGCGCGCAATGTGCCCGCTCGCGGAAAAGGCTTCAAGGCCATCGTAAAGCCTACGCCATGAACATCCGCGCGGCCGACGCCAGCGTCAGCAGGCCGCCGAAGGCGATGAAGATCTTGCCGATGAAGGAGGTCTGGCCCCAGGCGGAGTCGTCGCTGCTGGCCGCGGCCGCCGGCGCCCGGGCAACCGCCATCGCCGGCGTTGCCGACGGCGGCTTGTCCTTGTCGTCGCTCCTGGTCTCGCTCAAGGCGCGGTCGACGTCGTTGAGCTGGTCGGCGGCGACGAGCTCGGTATTGGCCGCGGGCGCTTGAGGCTGATCGGGCTGGTTCGCCGCCATGACCTGCAGCCGGGCGCGAGCTTGCGAGCTCAGCGCGGTCGCGCTCCCGGAGGAAGCATCGGCATCCGCTAGCTGCGCGCGGGCATTGGCGACCGAGGAAGGCAGCGAGGTGGCCGCGTCGTCATCCTCCAACAACGTTGGTCCGGCCGGCTGCTTCTGTTCCGGGCTCTTCTTCCCGGCATCGGCGGAAGCGGAGGCGAGGCGCACCGATCTGCGGTGCGACGATGCGTGCCTCGCCTGCCGGGATGTCCTGGTGAACTTGCTCAGCTTGACCGGTGCGCCGGCAGATTCGGTCCTCGCTTGCGCGGCTGCGCCGTCGCCATCCTCCGCCGCCAACCCCGGTCCCGCGACGCATAGCCAAAGGCCGGCTGCGATGATCAAGGCCGAGCGGCCGCTGGCTTTGCTGTTCATTCCAGTATCTCCAATCGTCGATCCGTAGTCAGCGCGCAAAAGGACCGCGCCGCATGGCTTGAGCGGGGCGGAAAAAGGGAATCTTCGGGCTAACGGGGCGAAAACGGGGCAGCCCCCCGATTGAGCGGCGGCACGCGGTGTCAGGCCTCCACGATCAATGATATGGAGGCTGGGATTTTCAAAATCGCGACCAGCGTTCACGAATCCGTGATAATTGCTGCGGCGGCGTAACAATCTGAAAATCCGAGCGAATTGCAAGGTGGAGCGCCAGTTGCGCGAGCGCGGAGACGAGTGGACCGGTTTGATGCGCTCGGCGCTGGCAGGCGATGCAGCGGCCTATCAGCGTCTGCTAGGGGCCATCGCGCCGGTGCTTCGCGCCAATGCCCGACGCGCGCTGGCGCGCGCCGGCCAACCGATCGACCAGTCCGAGGACATCGTGCAGGATACCTTGTTGGCGGTGCATCTGAAGCGGCATACCTGGGACGCGGACGCGCCGTTGGCGCCGTGGCTGTTCGCGATCGCGCGCAACAAGCTGATCGATGCGCTGCGCCGCCGCGGCCGCAGGGTGTTCGTCGACATCGACGACTTCGCGGAAATCCTGCCCAGCGAGCCCCCCGAGCAAACCGTACCGGCGCGCGAGGTGGCGGCGCAGCTCGAGAGTCTGCCGGCGCGGCAACGCGACGTGCTGCAATCGATCGCCGTCGAGGGCACCTCGATCAAGGTCACCGCCGAGAAACTGGCGATGAGCGAGGGGGCGGTGCGCGTGGCGTTGCATCGCGGGCTCGCAAGCCTCACCGCCCGCCTGCGAGAACAATGACCCATGGATACCGACCGCCTGATCCGCACCCTTGCCGCCGACAACGCGCATCGCGGGCCGTCGGTCGGAACGCTGCTCGCCATCGCGTTGCTGGTCGCGGCGCCGTTTTCGGTTGCGATGTTCTCGTTTGAGCTTGGCATGCGGCACGACGTGATGACGGCGATGCGCAATCCGTTCTTCGATCTGAAATTCCTGGTGACGCTGGGGCTGGCGGGACCTGCCATCGCGATCGCCCTTCATCTGTCGCGGCCCGAGGCTTCGCTGCGCGGCTGGACCTGGCTGCTGCTGATCCCGCTCGGCCTGCTTGGCATCGGTATCGCCGGCGAGATGATGATGCCGCAGCGCCTGCCGATGATGACGCGGCTGATGGGATCCAATTCGCGGGTTTGCCTGACCGCGATCCCACTGCTCTCGCTGCCGCTGCTGGCGGCTGCATTGATCGGCCTGCGCCACGGTGCGCCGTCGCGTCCCGCGCTTGCCGGCGCCGTCGCCGGCCTGCTGTCGGCAGGCCTGGCGGCAACGCTGTACGCCTCGCATTGCACCGACGATTCCCCGCTGTTCGTCGCGACCTGGTACACGCTCGCAACCGCCCTGGTTGCCGCCATCGGCGCGCTGCTCGGATCGAAGCTGTTGCGGTTTTAGAAGGCATTCGTCATTGCCGGGCTTGACCCGGCAATCCATCTTCTACGCAAGACTGTTGCGACGATGGGTGGATACGCGGGTCAAGCCCGCGTATGACGGCTGAGTGTGTTGCAGCGTCGTGCGCAACTTCCGTTCTACAATTTCAAACAGCCAAGCTTCTACGTTCTCGCGGCGCGATGCGTCCGAGGTTTGCCAGTCCCTCGCGAAGTGCGCGAGGGCGTGGAGCGGCGGGAGGCGCCAGGGGTGTTGCGTTAGGCACCCCTTGGAGGCGGGAATAACGTACCCACCTCGCGCGGCAAGGTGAACCGCGCGCGCCCAATGACGTAGGGCGCTGCGCCTCCCGGCGCTCCACCTTAGCCATCAGCCCTGTCGGCCGTTCCGGGGCGCCCCGGTCCGGCCAGCTCTCGCTCTGCCCGGTTTAGGATCGCTTCTAGAAAGCGGCCCTCACCGAACAGGACGCGAGCAGGATAAGGGAGGTTTTAAGGGCGGGGATAAGGAATCAAAAAATTTAATGTAGATGAACGACGGCCTCAAAAATCTCCCGTCATCCTGAGGCGCTCGCCCTCTTGGGCGAGCCTCGAAAGATCGGCCGCGAGCGATAGTGCCCGCCGCCATCCTTCGAGACGCTGCGCTAGCGCGCGGCCCTCAGGTGACGGCGGAGCGTGTTGCAACGCTTAGGCTTCGCGGCGGGTTTTCCCGGATTTCGCTTCGCTCTATCCGGCTACGAAACTACGCCGCCGCCGTCGTCTCCTGCATCCGGTGGAAGCGGAGCACTTGTTGGGCGGTGGAGGTGCGCAGACGCTCGTAGGTTTGCCGGCAAACTTCGAGATCGGTGCGGTCCATGCCGGCGAGGTCGTCGCGCATGTTGATGATCGCCTTCACCGTCGGCCACGACATTCCCGAGACTTTGGCGAGGATCAACACGCCCTCGGCGCGCGATTCCACCATCATGGTTTCGGCGACCGTCACCGGCACGTTCGCAAGCGCGGCGACAGCGGCGTTGGTTTCGTCGAACTTGCCGGCCTCCGCGAACGCCGCCACCTGATGCTCGTCGAGCCGGCCGTCGTCATAGAGCGATTTCACCAGCGCATGGGCAATGGCGGTTTCGCGGGTCAGCGCGGAAGGCGCCTCCCGCGCGCGCCGCGTCGCTTCGCGCACGGCCGCGGAAACGTCGCCGGCGAAGGGCGGATGGGCGGCCTCGAGCCGCGCCCGCACCGTGAATGAAGCTTTCGCAAGCAGCTTCAGATAATGGTGCCGCGGGATGGAGGGCCGCAACCCGATGCAGGTCGCGAGATTATCGTCGCCTTCGGCCCGCGCCACCAGCCGGCTATAGCCGCGGTCGGTGAATTCGGCGCCGGGATTGTTGACGGTGTTGTGCACCACGTCGTCATTGCCGCGCAGGATCAGCACGTCGGTGACCGCGCCGCTCAGGGATTTGCGCGTCGAGATCGCCATCAGATGCGCCTGGCTCTTGTTGCGCGCGGTTTCGATCAGCGCCTCGTCGTCGAGGCGCTGCGATTGTGCCAGCACCGGCGCCGCCACCTCGATCAGGTCGTCGAAGGCGAGCGCGCGCATCG
>C688J35102_120989485_pt1 | contig 11545 bp, 11 predicted proteins | sample HopSoiMetagenom2_FD_35102 | JGI IMG/M metagenome (IMG submission 35102)
GATCATTTGATTGTCGAACACGAAATCGTCGGAGCAGGCGAGGAGCGGCAGCTGCGAGAGAACCTTGCGGCTCCATGCGCGGTAGCCGGTGTGATATTCGCTGAGCTTGCCGCCCATCAACAGGTTCTGGAACGCCGTGAGCAAACGGTTGGCGATGTACTTGTACCGCGGCATGCCGCCCTTGAGAGCGCCCCCGCCGAGGATTCGCGAGGCGAAGACTGCGTCATAATGACCGGAAGCGATCATGCCTGCCATCGCGGTGATCAGCCGCGGCGAGTATTGGTAGTCGGGATGCAGCATCACGACGATGTCCGCCCCCCTGGCGAGCGCGATCGTGTAGCAGGACTTCTGATTGGCCCCGTAGCCGCCGTTGCGCGCATGGATGATCGTGTGGATGCCGAGCCGGTGGGCGACTGCAGCGGTCAAATCGGTGCTCGCATCGTCCACCAGGATGATGTCGTCGACGATGTCCATCGGGATCTCGGCGAACGTGCGCTCAAGCGTCTGGCTGGCGTTATACGCCGGCAGCACCACTGCGAGTTTCAGCCCTTCGATCATGCCCACGGTCCCTCGGTCCTGCGCAATTCTAGGGAGAGTGTCGTAAACGCTTTCTAAACGGGGGCACGATGACCTAACGTCCGTTCGCTATTGACCGTTGGTGGGTGGGATCATTGCAGCTCAAGTTCTCGCCGCTGGTCGGCTCCAATGTAGCGCCGAATGACCGACGCGACCGTCTTCTGCTCGTCATCCCCTGGCTTGCGCTCATCGCGTGGTTCTTGTGGGGACATGTGGTCTGGCGCGACGAGGTGCGCGCCTTCTCGCTCGCGCTTTCGGGCTCGAATGTCGTCGAAATGCTCCGCAACGTGCACGGAGAGGGACATCCGGCTCTCTGGTATCTGATCCTCCGCGGCGCGCACGACCTCGTTCCCTACCGCGAGGTCCTCCCGGTTGCCGGAGCGGTTCTGGGCATCACGGCGATGGCGATCTTCGCGTTCTACTCGCCCTTCCGTCTGTTCATCGTCGCGCTCGTTCTGTTCAGCCTGCTGGGCGCTTTCGACTACGTCGTGGTCGCGAGGAACTACGGCATCGGCGCGTTGGTCATGTTTGCCCTCGCGGCGTTGTACGGCCGCGTCAGGAACAGCCTGTGGCTCGGCTTCATCCTCGCGGTCCTGTGCAACACCAACGTGCCAAGCTGCATGCTCGCGGCGGCGTTCCTGCTGTTCCGCTTGGTCGAGATGCTGACCGATGAATTGGGACCGAGCCGGCGCGACTGGCTGATCTTCGCCGGGAATGCGGCGCTTGCGGCGGTTGGGGCAGCGCTGTGCTTCATCACGGTTTATCCGACGTTCAACAATGCCGCCATCTCCGACAATTCCCACGATCTCAGGATCGCGAATCTCTTCGCGGGCTTGCTCGACGCGAAGAAGGGCTTTGCGCATGTGGGCTATGGCTGGGTGTTGCTGTTGCTCAGCTGCGTCGGCCTGGTTCGCCGGCCGGCAGCCCTGTGCGCAGCGATTGCCGCACTGGTTGGCCTCAAGCTGTTCTTCTACTTCATCTATCCGTCGTCCTACCGTCACGAGGCGCAGTTCATTGTCTTTCTGCTTTCGCTCTATTGGATGACTGCGAAAGGCGCCGGCGGAACGTGGCTGCGCGAGGCGTCGCTTAATCTCGTGGAGCATTTCGGGTCATGGGTCTTCGTCGGGCTGCTCCTCTTTCAGACCATCCTTCTCGTCTCACCAATCCAGCTACAGAACTCCGGCATCCCCTACAGCCGGTCCGCTGAAGTGGCGCAGCTGTTGCGCAAACCCGAGCTTTCCGGAGCAATCGTGATGGGCGATCCGGACACGATCCTCGAGACGCTGCCTTATTACGTCGACAATCCTTTGTGGTTCTTGCGCCAACAACGCTTCGGCAAGGTCGTTCGCCTAAGCGAAAATGCGCGGCGAGAGCTCTCGCTCGACGATATCCTCGCCGACGCCGAACGCCTGCACCGCCAAACTGGCCGCCCGGTCGTCTTCCTCAGTTATCTGAAGATTCAGCCGGGCAAAGATCTCCGTGGCCACGTCATGTACGACGACGAGACATTTGGCAGCCGTGATAGCGTGAACCGCTTCCTCTCCTCGATGCGGCTCGTCGCCTCGCTTCGGCCGTCGTGGGGCAATGGTGAAGACTATGACGTGTACGTCTATCCGCGCTGAAGCGCGCGGTTCTCCTCGCGGATGCGGATCGTGAGGACGGCGGCGTTCAGCGCGGTGAAGATCACTGCGATTTGCCACAAGCCGAAGGCCAGGGGGAGCACCGCGATCTCGCCGATCACCACGACATAGTTTGGGTGATTGACGAAGCGGTAGGGACCACGGCGGATCAGGGGTGCATCGGGAAGGATGATGATCCGCGTGGTCCAGCGGTGGCCCAGCGCTGCGAGCACCCAGATGCGCGCGATCTGAAGCAGCGCGTATAGCACCAGCCAGAACTCGAAGATGTGCCGCCCGGGAGCCAGCCACCATAAGGCGATGAGCCACAGCGCGTGGACGGCGACGATCAGCGGATAATGCGAAGCGCCAACTTCGCGTGCTCCCTGGGTGAGCAGGCGGTGGGTGTTCCGGTTCGACAGCCACAGCTCGCCGACGCGTTGGAGCGTGACCAGCGCCAGGATCACGATACCGAGGATCACGCGGCTTCGAGCAACAGCCCGGCGCAGGTGAAGCCGGGGCCGAACGCGGTCATCATCACGCGATCGGGAAGCCCTTGCTCGAGTAGGCGGTCGAGCACGAACATCACCGTCGGCGCGCTCATATTGCCATAGTCGTGCAGGACCTCGCGCTCGAGGTTGAGCTCGCCCTGGTTGAGGTCGAGCGCGGATTCGATTGCGTCGATGACCTTCACACCGCCGGGATGGCAGCAAAAGCGATCGATACTGTCGCGCTCGATGCCGAGCTTGGCGCACATTTCGTCGACGGCCCGAGCGAGCTCGGCTTCAATGAACGGGGGAATGGCGCGGTCGAACACGACGGCGAGGCCCGGGTCCTCGACCTCCCAGCCCATGATCCGCTGCGTGTCGGGCCAGAGCTTCTCGGCCGAGCCCTTGATGCGGGCGAGGCTGTGCTCGCCGCTGGTGACGACCGCCGCCGCGGCGCCGTCGCCGAAAAGTGCGGTTGCCACGACTGCCGCCGGGTCGTCGCTGTCGAGGCGGATCGAGATCGAGCAGGTCTCGATGGTGACGAACAGCCAGTAAGTCCCCGGATCGGCGGAGGCGAGCTTCGCCGCGAGGCTGAGGCCATTCACGCCGCCAGCGCAGCCGAGACCGAATACGGGCACGCGGCGCACATCGTCGCGGAGGCCGATGCGTGGGCCGACCCGCGCTTCGAGGCTGGGGGTAGCAATCCCGGTGGTGGAAACCATCACGACGCCATCGATCTGGTCGGGCGCCAGCCCCGCCTTCTCGATTGCGGCTGTGGCCGCCTCGGCGAACATCGCCTCGCAAGCCTCAAGGTAAAGGGCATTGCGCTCACGCCAGCCGTGGCTCGTCAGGTACCAATCCTGCGGCGCGACGATGTGCCGCCGCGCGATCCCGGCATTGTCAAAGACCGTGGAGAGCCGATCGAACAGAGCCCGTTTGCCGCCGAACGCTTCGCGTCCGAGGGTCTTTGCGTCGTGCTGTTCGATCACGTGCGGCGGAACCGCAGTCGCAAGTGAGAGTAAGCTACAGGGTTGCATCATGGCCTTCGTTAGTGGGCCGCAACCGAACGGTGGTTCACGTTACGGGAGTGGAATAGTCTCCGATGATCATGCGCCTCATGCAAGTTGCCGTTTTGCTGCTCGTAACAGCTTGCGGAAGCTCCAGTTCGACTACGGCCCAGACGACGAGCAGTTCCACGCCGCCTTTCAGCATTACGCCCGTAGCCACCTTCGATAATCCGTGGGCGCTCGCGTTCCTGCCGGGGACGAGAACCGCGATCGTCACCGAAAAGCCGGGGCGTATCTGGCTGGTGGATAGTTCGACAGGCCGCAGGCAGCCGGTCAGTGGCTTTCCGCGCGTGGCGGCGGTCAGCCAGGGCGGGCTGCTCGACGTCGCTCTGTCGCCGACGTTCGCCAGCGACCAGATCGTCTATCTCACCTACTCAGAGCCATCCTCCAACGGCGGCAGTGGGCTCGCGCTCGCCCGGGCAAAACTGGTCCGTGGTGGCGCGGGCGCGGGGCTGGACGGTCTGCAGGTCATTTGGCGCGATCCGGCGGGCGGAAGTGGGGGCCAGTTCGGCGCGATCGTCGTCTTCGCGCCCGACGGCCGGTCGCTGTTCCTGACCAGCGGCGAGCGGCAACGGTTCACTCCGGCGCAGGACCCAAGTCAGCCGATTGGCAAGATCCTCCACCTGACGCTGGACGGAAAGCCCGCGCCGGACAATCCATGGGCTGGCCGTACCGGCGCCTCGACCGTCGTCGTGACCGATCCGCCTCAGGATACCGAAGCGGCGAGGCACGCTGGAGGGCGGCGGGTGACATGGTCCGCGCCGAACCTGACGCCCGCGGAGACGTGGACGCTTGGCCATCGCAATCCCTACGGACTTGCCTTCGCGCCCGACGGTCGACTGTGGGAAACGGAGATGGGCCCGCGCGGCGGCGATGAACTCAACCTCATCGAGCGCGGCAAGAATTATGGGTGGCCGGTCGTCTCGGAAGGGATGAACTACGACCGCGTCTCAATTCCAGGACACACCACGCACCCGGAGTTCGCTCCGCCCAAATTGTTCTGGGTTCCGTCGATCTCACCCACCAGCCTGCTCATCTACACCGGCAATCTATTCCCGATGTGGAAGGGCAGCGGCCTGATCGGGACGCTGACCGGATCCGGGCTGATCCGCGTGACGTTCAACGGTGATCGCGCTGTGAAGGCCGAGCAATGGGACATGCCGCGCAAGCGCATCCGCTTCGTCGGGCAGGGGCCCGAAGGCGCGGTCTATCTGCTCGAGGACGGCGACGGCGGGCGCCTGCTGAAGCTGACGCCCGCCGCGCGATGAAGCCTATTCGGCGGGTTCGGTGACAACCTCGTCCTGCGGCTGCGGGATGGTCCGCAGGTAGGGCTTCAGCGTCTTCCAGCCGCCGGGGAATTTCTCCCGCGCAGCTTCGTCGTTGAGCGACGGGGCGATGATGCACTCGTCGCCGGGGTTCCAGTTCACAGGGGTGGCGATCGGATGCTTGGCCGTCAGCTGGATCGAGTCCAGTAGCCGCAGAATCTCCTGGAAGTTCCGCCCCGAGCTCATCGGGTAGAGCAGCATCGCCTTGATCTTCTTGTCGGGACCGATGAGGTAAACCGTTCGAACGGTCGCGTTGGTCGCAGCCGTGCGGCCCTCGGTGTTGGTCTCCTCGGCGGGAAGCATGTTGTACAGTTTCGACACGTGAAGGTCGTAATCGCCGATCATCGGGAAGGTTACATCGTGCCCGCTGACATCCTTGATGTCCTGCGACCAGCCGTGGTGATCGCCGACCTTGTCGACGCTGAGACCGATGACCTTGGCGTTGCGCTTGTCGAACTCGGGCTTCAGCCGCGCGACCTCGCCGAGCTCAGTCGTGCAGACCGGGGTATAATCCTTGGGGTGCGAGAACAGGACCGCCCAGCTATCGCCGATCCAGTCGTGGAAATGGATCGTCCCCTGGGTGGTCTCGGCGGTGAAATCCGGAGCAGTGCTTCCGATGGAAAGGGTCATTGATCAATCTCCTTGGGCGAGTCGCGGAACGGCCGTGGCCTGTACGCCCTCATGTGGTCTCGACGAAATCCGGTTCAAGGCGCTGCGGCTGCACGAGCCATTCCGGCGGCGACAGGCCCTTCGAGCGCAGGAATTCGGGGTTGTAGAGCCTCGATTGGTAGCGCGAACCGGGATCGCACAGGATTGTGACGATGGTCTTTCCAGCGCCGAGCTTGCGCGCGAGGCGGATCGCGCCGGCGACATTGACGCCGGATGACAGGCCGAGGCTCAGGCCCTCTTCTTTCAACAGCCCGAACGCGACTTCCAGGCTTTCGGAATCCGGTATGAAAAAGGCTTCGTCGACTTGCAGGCCCTCTAGGTTTGCGGTGATGCGGGCCTGGCCGATCCCTTCGGTGATCGAGCTGCCTTCGGATTTGAGTTCGCCGGTCGTGTAATAACTGTAGAGCGCCGCGCCGGGCACATCGGCGAGCGCGATCACGACGTCCTTGCTCCGCTCGCGAAGTCCGGCCGCAACCCCGGCCAGAGTTCCGCCCGTACCGACCGCGCTCACGAAGCCGTCGACATGGCCGTCCGTCTGCTCCCAGATTTCGGGCGCGGTGCTGCGGATGTGGATGTCGCGATTGGCGACATTGTCGAACTGGTTGGCGAAGATCGCGCCTTGGGGATGCTCGCTCGCCAGACGCTCGGCCATTCGCGCGGCGACTTTCACGTAATTGTTGGGGCTTCGATACGGGGCCGCCGGTACTTCGACGACCGTCGCTCCCAGCGAGCGGAGGGTGTCCTTCTTCTCCTGGCTCTGCGTTTCCGGGATGACGATCACCGTTTGCATGCCCAGTGCATTGCCGACGACCGTGAGGCCGATGCCGGTGTTTCCCGCGGTCCCCTCGACGATCAGCCCGCCCGGGCGCAGCTGGCCTTTGTCGATTGCATCAGTGACGATGCCGAGCGCGGCCCGGTCCTTCACCGACAGGCCCGGGTTCATGAACTCGGCTTTGCCGAGGATCGTACAGCCGGTCTCTTCGGAAGCGCGGCGGAGCTTGATCAAGGGTGTGTTGCCAATGGCGGCGAGCGTGCCGGAGCGAATCTGCATGACGCGCGCCTCTACAGATTCACCCCGTGCGGCGGTAGCGCAGATAATAAGGGCGTCGCCCTTCGCGCCGCGACTTGGCGCCGTAGCGGGTCTCGATCCAACCGCCGGACGGCTCGAGGAAGTCCTTAGGCGTTTGCGCGAGCCATTCGAACTGATGCGCGTGGCGCTGCAGCACCATCAGCGACCAGGTGAGATAGGTCGGGTCGTCCGTGGCAAGGCGGAACTCGCCGCCGCTTTTCAGCTTTGCCGCGAACAGGTCGACCGGGCGGTCGCTGACCATCCGCCGCTTGGCGTGACGCGCCTTTGGCCATGGGTCGGGATGAAGGAGGTAGAGGAAGCTCAAACTTCCGTCCGGCAAGCGCTGGAGCACCTCGAGCGCGTCGCCGCGCCACAGCCGGACGTTTGCCAAACCCTTGTCGCGGATGTGCGCTAGTGCGGCGGCGACCCCGTTCAGAAATGCTTCGGCACCGATGAAGCCGTGATCGGGCAGCATGTCGGCGCGGTCCACGAGATGCTCGCCCGAGCCGAATCCGATCTCGAAATGCAGGGTGCGGTCGTCGCCGAACAGGCATCGCGCGGTGATTTGGCTGTCGGCCGGAACTTCAATCTGCGGCAGCAGGTTGTCCACGAGGTCCTGCTGGCTCTTGCGCAGCTTGTGGCCGCTCGACCGGCCGTAGAGGCGGTTGAGGGTCAGCGGGTCGCCGGGTTTGAACGCAGTCATTCGGCAACGCGCTCTAGCGAAATGCGTTTAGCCCGCAAGAACAGGAGGAGAGAGCTCATGGCGACGAGAAACGATGGTTCGCGCGGCGGCCATCCGCACAGCACCGCGAAGATCGCGGACCACCCGATCCACCCGATGCTGATTCCGTTCCCGATCGTCTGCTTCGTCGGCACCTTCGTCGCCGATGTGGTCTATAGCCGGAACGCCGACCCAGGGTGGGCAACGGCCTCGCACTGGCTGCTCGGAGTGGGCCTCGTGATGGCCGCGCTGGCCGCTACTGCCGGGCTCACCGATTACCTTGGCGACGATCGCATCCGCCGCCTTGGCGACGCGCTGAAGCACATGCTCGCCAATGTCGCGGCTGTGGTTCTCGAGCTGGTCAATTTCGTGCTTCGCCTCAACAACGACGACTTCATCCGCTCCACCGGCGTTTATATCTCAGGCGTCGTCGTGCTGATGCTGCTCTACAGCGGCTGGAAGGGCGGTGACCTCGTGTATCGGCACGGCATCGGCGTGCACGACACGTCCAACCTCTAGGCTTGGACGGGAACGGCCTCCGCCCCGACGGCGGCGGTGAGGTCGTCGACTAGGTCGAGCCGTTCCCACGGGAAGAACTCGCCGTCCGGTGTTCGGCCGAAATGGCCGTACGCCGCCGTGCGCGCATAGATCGGGCGGTTGAGCCCGAGGTGTGTACGGATTCCCCGCGGCGTCAGATCGCCAAGCTTGGCAATGCCGCCGATCGCCTCCTCGAGCTTCGCATCGTCCACCGTGCCGGTGCCGTGCGTATCGATGTAGAGCGAGAGCGGCTTCGGCACTCCAATCGCATAGGCGAGCTGGATGGTGCAGCGGCTCGCAAGTCCGGCCCCGACAATGTTTTTGGCGAGATAGCGCGCGGCATAAGCCGCTGACCGGTCGACCTTGGTCGGATCTTTCCCGGAAAAGGCGCCGCCGCCGTGAGGAGCGGCGCCGCCGTAGGTATCGACGATGATCTTGCGTCCGGTAAGGCCCGCGTCCCCGTCGGGGCCGCCGATCTCAAAGCTGCCCGTTGGATTGATGTGATAGACTGTTTCATTGCCGAGCAGCTCCGCCGGCATCACGCGCGCGACGACGGACTGTACGTAAGCGTGAAGTTCGGCCCGCTTGGTGCCCTGGTCGTAGCCCGGCTTGTGCTGGGTCGATACAACGATTGCAGTAGCCTTGGCGGGCTTGCCATTCTCGAACCGCAAAGTGACCTGGCTCTTCGCGTCGGGCTCCAGGAACGGCGCCTTGCCCGAGTGCCGGTCGGCGGCCATCTCCATCAGGATCTTGTGGCTGTAGTCGAGCGTCGCCGGCATGAGATCGGGCGTTTCGTCGCAGGCGAAACCGAACATGATGCCCTGGTCGCCGGCACCCTCCTCCTTTTCGCCAGCGGCGTCGACGCCCTGCGCGATATGGGCGGACTGCGGGTGGAGGTTGTTCTCAAAGCGGAATGTCCGCCAGTGGAAGCCGTTCTGCTCGTAGCCGATGCGCTTGACGGTATCGCGGACAGTGCGCTCAATTTCTTCCGGGACGCCCGGAGCCCAATTGCCCTCCTTGTCCATGATGCCTTCGCCGCGAATTTCGCCCGCAAGCACTACCGTGTTCGTCGTGGTCATCGTCTCGCAGGCGACGCGCGCTTCCGGGTCCTTGGACAGGAACAAGTCGACGATCGCGTCTGAAATCTGGTCGGCGACCTTGTCGGGATGGCCTTCGGAAACGGATTCGGACGTGAACAGATATGAGCTGCGCATAAGCGGAGGCGAGTCCTTGATTTTAGGGATATAAGGAAGTCCTTATATGACGCTCTAGCGTCGGCGCCGTCCAAGCACAATGCCGCCGAAGACGAGCGCGAAGCCGAGCAACAGCGGGATCACATTGCCGAACCGCGCGAATAGAGGCGGCGAAGCCGCGGCTGGCGGAAGCACCGCATCGATGACTCCGGCGGTACGCCACGGGAGCTCTTTGACAACATTGCCGTGCCCGTCGATCACCGCGCTGATTCCGGTCGGCGTCGAACGCAGCACCGGAATGCCCTCTTCGGCTGCGCGCAGCCGCGCCTGGGCAAGATGCTGCGGCGGACCCCAGCTGCCGAACCAGGCGTCGTTGGAAGGGTTGAAGATGAACCCGGGGCGGTTGTGCTCGTCGACCACATGACCGGAGAAGATCATTTCGTAGCAGAGCTGGAAGCCGACTTTGCCGAACTGGCCGCCGATGTCGATCGTGCGGGGACCAGGGCCGGACGTGAAGTCGATGTCGCCGGGTGCGAGGCGCGACAGGCCAATGGCGGAAAGCAGCGGCCGCATCGGCAAATATTCGCCGTAGGGGACCAGGTGCGCCTTGTCGTAGCGGCCGATGATCCGTCCGCCCTGCGCAAGCGCGTAAACGCTGTTGGCGGCACCATTGACGTGGACTCCGTCACGCGCGGCGATTGCGATTCCGCCGGTTAACAACCGGTCGTCGCGGCCAAGCATGGACGCCGCGCGGGTGCGCTGAAACTGCGCCATTGCCTGGTGCTCGTCGGTGCGGGCGTCCTCGACCGGATCGGTAATTGCGGCTTCGGGCCACATCAGCAGCCGCGGTTCGTCGCTCGGTGGCCCCGACAGCGTGGCAAGCCGCCGCGCCGCCTCTTCATCAAAGCCGGGACGCCACTTGTCCTCCTGGCCGATATTCGGCTGGACGATGCGGACGTTGACGATCGTCAGCGGATCTGGCGGGACCGAGGACGACGGGAGCACCCAGAGCAGCAACGTTGCGGCCAGGATCATCACCAGCGGCAGCCACTTTTTGTAAAATTCGAGCCACACGGCGCCGCCGAGCAGGACCGCCAGACCCGACAAGGCGTAAGTCCCGATGAGCGGCGTGATCGTGATCAAAGGCGTCGGCGCGAGCGCGGCCGCTGCGGGGTTCCATGGGAATCCCGTGAACATCGTCCCGCGCAGCCATTCGGTAATGGTCCATGCGCCGCCGAGAACGAGCACGAGCACGACGCGGTTGTCGCGGCCGAAACGCCAGCCAAGGCCGGTCGCAAGTGCCGGATAAATGGCCAGATAGAGCGACAGCAGAACGACGGCGACCCAGCCGAGCCAGGCCGGCATGTTCGATTGGTAGGTAAATGCGGTCGCGATCCAGTTGAGCCCGACCGCGAACTGACCGACTCCGAATGCCCAACCAATCAGCAGGCTGCGCCCCATGGTTTTCGACCGATCGAGGAGCTCGCAAAGCACCGCGAACGCCACGAGCAGAAGCGGCCACCAGCCGACCGGCTCAAACGCGAATGCGGAGCCTGCTCCTATGATGAAGGCGTAGAGGACGTACAGCATCGGGAGCCATGGCTAGCGGTTACGCGCGGTTAACGAAAGTCTCGACAAGCCGCGCGCGCCCGAGCAGGAGCACGCCCATGGTCCTGCCGCCGTTCCACCTCGCATTTCCGGTCGACGACCTCGCCGCGGCGCGCGCATTCTATGGCGGTCTGCTCGGCTGTCCGGAAGGGCGCAGCGCGGACGAGTGGGTCGACTTCGATCTCTACGGTCATCAGATTGTTGCGCATCTCGTCCCGGACGCCGTGCGCAAGCGTGCGACGAATCCAGTCGACGGCGAGGACGTGCCGGTGCCGCACTTCGGCCTGGTACTGGCGATGGATGCGTGGAAGGCGCTTGCGGAGCGGCTCGAGAGCGGTGGCCTGGATTTCGTTATCCCGCCGACGGTGCGGTTCGCCGGGCAACCGGGCGAGCAGGCAACGATGTTCTTCCGCGACCCCGCCGGCAACGCGCTCGAGTTCAAAGCGATGGCCGATCCCGCGAAGCTGTTCGCCAAATAGCGGCTACTTCGCTGAAACCTCGGTCTCCGGTGCGTGGAGGCGCACGCGCTTGATCCGCCGGGCGTCGGCATCGACACTCTCGAGCCGCCAGCCCGAGGGATGTTCGACCGACTCGCCGGGCTGCAATATGCGTCCGGCAAGGAGGAAGGTAAGGCCGCCGACGGTGTCGACTTCGTCGTCTTCGGCGGTGAGGCGCT
>C688J35102_120989484_pt1 | contig 11537 bp, 8 predicted proteins | sample HopSoiMetagenom2_FD_35102 | JGI IMG/M metagenome (IMG submission 35102)
AGAGAGCGATTGCGGGTCTGCTGGCGGTCACGGCGCTCGCGGCCGGCGCCGGCCGCGCGTCGGCGCAGGGGGGGACGCTGCCGGTCACCGTCGAGGTGCGCCTCGACGCCGGGCTCCCGCTGGGCGACTTCAAGGACGCGGTGAAGGCGGGGCTGGGGTGGGGGGTGGACGGCGCGTTCGAGCTGTCGTCCAACTTCGCGGTCTACGCCGGCTATTCGAGCTTCGACTTCGACGTGCGGAGCTCCACCGTCAAGGTCCGCGACGACGGCTTCGACCTGGGCGGCCGGGTGCTGCTGGGCACGGGCGGCGGCGTGATCACCACCTACGCGCAGTTCGGCGCGCTCTTCCACAACGGCGACACCGGCTTCGAGGCCGGGCTGGGCGCGGAGTACCCGGTCGCCCGCGCCGTCACCCTCACCCCCCTCGCCCGCTTCCGGAAGATCGGCGACACGCAGTACGTGGGGCTGGGCATCGGGCTGAGCCTGCGCCCCTGACGGCGAGGGGACAGGGGACGGGGAACAGGGGACAGGGGACGGCAGGCGACCGCGTTCCGTGGCTCCTGCGCGCGGGGGCGGCCTTCCCGGAGGAGGCCGCCCTCTTCGCGTGCGCACTGGCACCGGCCGGCGCGCGCGCGTAGTCTCATTGCCGGGTCCGGGGCACCCCCCTCCCCCCCCGGCGAATGAATTCGCGGCAACGACGGCCCGAAGTCCGCCTTCGCGGACTCCAGCGGTGCACGGGGTCGTTCGGAATCGATGCCGGTGCCACGCGCGGGCACCGTGCAGGCAGGCCTCGATTCGTCGCTTTCGCACCCTCGCACCCTCGCACTCTCGCACCCGTTGTCCGACCCTTTCGGCCGCGCGCCCGGCGACGGCTCCGTCTTCTCGCCCCACATCGAGTTCAGCCGCGACGAATGGGCGCGGCTGCGCGGGAGCACGCCGCTCACCCTCTCGCACGACGACCTGGAGGCGCTCCACAGCGCCGACGAGCACGTGTCGATGGACGAGGTGATGGAGGTGTACCTCCCCCTCTCGCGGCTGCTGAACCTGTACGTGGCGGCCACGCAGCAGCTCTTCCGCGTGACCGACACCTTCCTGGGGAGCCCGGCGGCCAAGGTGCCGTACGTGGTCGCCATCGCGGGATCGGTGGCGGGGGGAAAGAGCACCACCGCGCGCATCCTGCAGGCGCTGCTGGCGCGCTGGCCGGACCATCCCAAGGTCGACCTGGTCACCACCGACGGCTTCCTCTTCCCCAACGCGGTGCTCGAGCAGCGGGGGATCATGCACCGCAAGGGCTTCCCCGAGAGCTACGACGTGCGCCGGCTGGTCCGCTTCCTGGCCGAGGTGAAATCGGGGTCGGACGAGGTGCGCGCGCCGGTCTACTCGCACCTGGTCTACGACATCGTGCCCGGCGAGCTGGTGGTGCGCCGGCCGGACATCCTGATCCTGGAGGGGCTGAACGTGCTGCAGGCGGGCGGCACCGCCGGCGACCGCCCGCCGCGGGTGTTCGTCTCCGACTTCTTCGACTTCTCCATCTACATCGACGCCTGCGAGGAGGACCTGGAAGGGTGGTACCTGCAGCGCTTCCAGCGGCTGCGCGAGACCGCCTTCCGCGACCCGGACTCCTTCTTCCACCAGTACGCCGTCGGCATGTCGGAAGCGGAGGCGCTGGAGTTCGGCCGCCAGGTGTGGGCCACCATCAACGCCGTGAACCTGCGCGAGAACATCGAGCCCACCCGCGACCGCGCGCGGCTGATCCTGGACAAGGGCCGGGACCACCGCGTGGAGCGCGTGTGGCTGCGCAAGCTGTGAGCCGGGTGGGGAGTGCTGGTGCGGGTTGCTTCACATCCGGAGCTCACCGAGTTTCCGCGGCCGCGGCGCCCTCTCCCTGCGCCTGAGAGCGCAAGCCCTCTCCCGTACCGGGAGAGGGGCCGAGGTCGGGGTATTTCTGAAGCCTGCGAGCCGTTTTGCGAGGCAGCGTCGACCCCGCCGGTTCAATTGCGCAGGGCGTCCTACACCTCTCCCCCGTGCCGGGCCTCGGCGAGCCGGGGAGGGCGCTGAGCCTGACCGCCGCAAAGGAAATGATCGACAACTCCTTCCTCCGCCACCTGGGCATCGAGCACCCGGTCATCGCCGCGCCGATGGGCGGCGGACCCTCGACGCCGGCGCTGGTTGCGGCGGTGTCGAACGCGGGCGGGATGGGCTCCGTGGCGGGCGCGTATCTCGCGCCCGCGCAGCTCGCGGAGGAGATGCGCCGCGTCCGCGCGGCCACGGAGCGGCCGTTCGCCGTCAACCTGTTCGCCGGCGGCTACCACCCGGAGATCGGCGATCCCGCGCCGATGCTGGCGCTGCTGCGCAGCGTGCACGCGGAGCTGGGGCTGCCGGAGCCGTCCATCTCCCCCGTGCCGCCGGACCCGTTCCCGGCGCAGCTGCAGGTGGTGCTGGACGCGCGCCCCGCCGCGTTCAGCTTCACCTTCGGCATCCCGCCCGCGGACGCGCTCCGGGCGCTGCGGGAGCGCGGCATCGTGGTGATGGGCACCGCGACCACGGTGGAGGAGGGAACGCTGCTCGCCGCCGCCGGCGTGGACGCGATCGTGGCGCAAGGCGCCGAGGCGGGCGCGCACCGCGGCACCTTCACGGGCGACTTCGAGCGGGCGATGGTGCCCACGCTGGAGCTGACGGCCGGCATCACGGCCGCCACGCGCCTGCCGGTGGTCGCGTCGGGCGGGGTGATGGACGGGCGCGACCTCGCGGCGGCGCTCGCGGCCGGGGCCGTGGCGGTACAGATGGGGACCGCGTTCCTCCCCTGCCCCGAGTCCGGCGCGGCGGAGGTCTACAAGCGGGCCATCCTCGCCGCCACCGAAGACCGCACGGTGATCACCCGCGCCTTCTCTGGCCGCCCGGCGCGCGGCATCGAAAACGCGTTCATCCGCCGCGCGGAGCCGGTCCGCGGCGCGATCCCGCCGTTCCCCGCGCAGAACACGCTCACGCGCCCGATGCGCGCCGCCGCGGCTGAGCGCGGCGAACCCGGCTACCTCTCGCTCTGGGCCGGCACCGAGGCCCACCGCGCCCGCGCCCTCCCCGCCGCCGAGCTCGTCCGCGTGCTCGTCGAGGAGCTGCGCGCGGCGCAATCGGGGGTCCCAGTAGGACGGCAGGATGAACGAGGTGAGTGAACTCGCCTCGTCTCACCTCCGCCTCTCCATCGCGATTCCCACACGCCCTTGACTCTTCGACTCTCGCGGGACGCGGCGCGCGCGCTGATGCTGGCGGCGCAGGGGCTCGACCGCCGGCCGCGCCGCAAGGCGACGAAGGCGGACGTGCTCGCCGCGATCCGGCGCATGGCGGCGCTGCAGATCGACACCATCAGCGTCGTCAACCGCAGTCCGTACCTGGTGCTGTGGACGCGCATCGGCGACTTCGAACCGCGCTGGCTGGACGAGCTGCTGGCGGAGGGCGCGATCTTCGAGTACTGGGCGCACGAGGCGTGCTTCCTCCCGGTCGAGGACTACCCGCTCTTCCGCAACCGCATGCTCGACCGCGGCTGGATGCGCTGGCGGTACTCGCACGCGGTGATGGAGAAGCACGCCGACCAGGTGCAGCGCCTGCTGCAACAGGTGCGCGAGCACGGCCCGGTGCGCTCGGTGGATTTCGAGCGGCCGGACAGGGGCGGCGGCGGATGGTGGGGATGGAAGCCGGAGAAGCGCATCCTGGAGTCGCTCTTCACCTCCGGCGAGCTGATGATCGCCCGCCGCGAGGGGTTCCAGCGCGTCTACGACCTGCGCGAGCGTGTGCTCCCCGGCTGGAGCGACGCCGACCTTCCGTCCGTGGAGAGCGCCCACCGCGCGCTGGCGCTCAAGGCGGTGCGCGCGGTCGGCATCGCGAAGGCGAAGTGGGTCGCCGACTACTTCCGCATGGGGAAGAAGGAGACGCCGCGCATCGTCCGCGACCTGGCCGCGGAGGGCGCGCTGGCGGCGGTCGAGGTGGAGGGATGGAAGGAGCCGGGCTACGTCCACCCCGACCACGCCGCGCTCGCGGAATCCGCCGCGGCGGGCAGCGTGAAGCCGGCGCTGACGACCCTGCTCTCGCCCTTCGACCCCATCGTGTGGGACCGGCAGCGGGCGAGCGAGCTGTTCGGCTTCGAGTACCGGCTGGAGTGCTACACGCCCGCCCCGAAGCGCGTCTACGGCTACTTCACCCTCCCCATCCTCCGCCGCGGGGCGCTGGTCGGCCGGCTGGACCCCAAGGCGCATCGCCGCGACGGCGTGTTCGAGGTGAAGGCCCTTTACCTGGAGCCGGGTGTACGGGTGACGCAGGGGCTGGTGGCCGACGTCGCGCGGGCCATCCGGGAGTGCGCCGCCTGGCACGGAACGCCGGGCGTCGTCATCCGCCGCACGGACCCGCCGCAACTCGCCGCGAGGCTCACCGCCGCCCTCGAGGCGGAGTAGCCGGGAGCGAGCCCATCCCTCTCTCGCACTTTCGCACTTTCGCACTCTCGCACTCGCACCTTCGCACTCCCATGCTCACCTCGTCCGAGAAGAAAGACTACATCCTCCGGCTGATCGAGCAGATGCGCCGGCTGGTGGAGGCGCTGCTGGGCAAGCTCCGCGAGGGCGTGGAGACGCAGCAGGAGCTGGCCGAAGCGCGCGGATTGCTGGGGCAGCTGCTCGGCCCGCTCGCCGGCATCGCGCCGCGCATGGACTCGGCGACGGCGGGGCAGATGGTGGGCGATCCCGGCATCCTCGCGGCGTGGGCCGCGCTCACCGCCGCGGAGGCCGATCTCGCCCAGGCGCACGGCAACGCGGCGGCGGCGGGCGCCACCCGCCGACGCGCGCTGGAGCTGGCCCTGGAGGCGCACCTGCGCAACAACGCCGACGGCGTCGAGCTGCTGGAGCTGATCGCGCGCCTCCGACCCTCGGTCGACGCGTCCACGCTCGCGCCGCGGCATGCGGAGGCGCTCGACAGGGTGCCATGAGGCGGGCGGTTGAAACTGCGGCACCGATCACACGAAGTCCGCCTTCGCGCCGCCTTCGCGGGATGCCGGCCGAGTGAAGCCGTGGAACTACGCCGCGCCACCGGCTCCGCGCCCCCGGGGCTGACCATCACCGCGCCGTTGCCGTTCGTCTCGGCCACGCCGAACCCGGTGGCGTGCCCAACCACCAAGGCCGCACGGCAGGTGGAGTCCGCGAAGGCGGCGCGAAGGCGGACTTCGTGTCGTCGTTGCAGCGAATTCATTCGCCCGATGCCGCTGCCGGGCGATTCCGCGTCTTCAACCAGGTACCGATGGCACCCGAATGCGGCACACGAAGCCCTTCGCACTCCTGATGGCACTCGCCACCGCCGCCTCCGCCACCGACCGTGGCGCCGCGCAGACGCAGACCGCTCCGCCGCTCCAGGCCGTGGTGTCGTTGACGGCGGATTGGGACTCGACGGACGCCGTGCTGCAGCGCTACGAGCGGGCGTCGCCGTCGGCCCCGTGGCGGCCCGTGGGCGCAGCGATCCCGGCGGCGGTGGGGCGGACGGGGCTGGCGTGGGGGCGGGGATGGGCCGTGGAGCACGGCGCCGGTCCGGAGAAGCACGAGGGCGACGGCAAGGCGCCGGCGGGGATCTTCGCGCTGGGCCCGGCGTTCGGCTATGCGCCGGCGGACTCGGTGGCGTGGATCAGGCTCCCCTACGTCCACAGCCAGGCGAGCGTGAAGTGCGTGGACGACGCGGCATCCCTCCGCTACAACCGGCTGGTGGACCAGGACACCGTCGCGCGGCCGGACTGGAACAGCCACGAGGAGATGCTGCTGCCGTCGGGAGTGTACCGCCTGGGGATCTGGGTGTCTCACAACGATTCACCGCCGGTGCCGGGCGGCGGGTCGTGCATCTTCATGCACGTGTGGCAGGGGCCGGGGGTGCCGACGGTGGGGTGCACGGCCATGGACGGGGCCGACATCGAAGCGCTGCTGCGGTGGCTGGACCCGCATGCGCGCCCCGTGCTGGTGCAGGCGCCGCGCTCCGCGTACCCCGCGCTGGCGTCCGCGCTGGGCCTTCCCGCCCCCGGCTGACGCGGGCGCGCGCCTTGCCTTCCGGCGGCGCATCGAGGCGGCAGGCGGACGAACCCGAGCCAGGAGGCGGAGTGCCCGCGTTCATGAGGAAGTATGAGGAGGTCACGCTGGCGGTGCTGCGCGTGGTGGCGGGGCTGATGCTGGCGCAGCACGGCGCGCAGAAGCTGCTCGGGGTGCTGACGCCTCCGGACCAGCCGGCGCGCGCGCTGCAGGCGTTCTCGCGCAACTGGTTCGCGGGGGTGCTGGAGATCACGCTGGGGCCGCTGCTGGCGCTGGGGCTGGGCACGCGCGCGGTGGCGTTCATCCTCTCCGGCGAGATGGCGTTCGCGTACTTCCTGGTGCACGCGAAGAACGGCTTCTGGCCGATCCTGAACCGCGGCGAGCTGGCGGCGCTGTACTGCTTCGTCTTCCTCTACCTCTCCTCCCGCGGCGGCGGCCGCTACAGCCTCGACGCGCTCCTCACCCGTCGGCGCGGCGAACCGGTGGCAGGCAGCACGCGGATGGCGGGATCGTAGCGCGACCTCGAATCGGCAACGGATCGTCTCACGCAGAGACGCAGAGCCGCAGAGAAAGAACGCCGCGTCGTTCTCTGCGGCTCCGCGTGAACGATCTTTCCCCCTTTACCCGCTGTTTAGCCCGAATCCCGCTTGAGGCTATCAAGATGGGCCACCGCCACCGCGGTAGCTTTCGAGGTGCCGCCGCACGGTGGTGTTCGGCGGCGGCTCAGCGGGCGGCAAGCGCATCCTCCGATCCGATCAGCCACGTCTTGGGGCCTTCGAGCGCCTCGCGGAGGAATCGGCTTCCGCGCGCCAGCTTCTCCGCGAAAGACGCGGGTGTGTAGCGCTGTACGTCTACCACCCGCTGCAGCAGCGCCTGCGCCGCGCTGGTGGCGCGGCCGATCGCCGCCAGCGGCATTCCCTCCTCCACGATCAGCACGTCCACGTCGCTGTCCGAACGCGCGGTGCCGCGGACCAGGGAGCCGAAGACGAACGCCGCCCGGATCCCCGGCACCCCCCGCAACGCCTCCCGCACCACCTCCGCGGGATCACCGTGCTCGCGCACCAGCGTGCGCAGGGCTCCCCAGGTCGGATGGTCCGGCACCGCCTCGAAGTACACCCGCCCGCCCTCCTCGGTGCGCGTGACGAGGCCGAGCGACTCCAGGCGCGCGACCTCGCGCTGGAGCGAGCCGGTGCCCAGGCCGGTGTGCTCCTGAAGCGCCCGGAAGTGAAGCCGCCGCTCCGGGTGCAGGAGAAAGTAGATGAGCAGCCGGAGGGTGCCTCCCCCGAGAAGCTCGCTCAGATCGCCCATGGTTCTCCCGAGGTTCAGCCGAGTGCACCCAAATCTGGTGCACTCGCAACGGCGAGTCAACGTGCTCCGTCCGCGATACTCGTCGCTTGACGCTGGACGCGGCCGCGGCCAATCTCCCCGCATCCCCTTCCGCTCTCCCTTCGTCGATCGGCACGGACGATGAACCTCCCTCGCCTCGCTTTGATCCCCCTCGCGCTCGCCGTGGCCGCGTCCGGGGCGCGGGGGCAGCAGCAGGAGCGCTACCCCACGCTCTGGTCGCCGCGGACGGCGGGCGCGCCGGCGGTGCGGGAGGCGCTGGCGTGGATCGACGGGAACTTCCCGGCGCAGGTGCAGGAGTGGGTGCGCATCACCCAGATCCCCGCGCAGTCCACGCACGAGCAGCGGCGCGCCGCCTACGTGGCGGAGCAGATGCGCGCCGAGGGGCTGGAGGTCTCGATCGACTCCATCGGCAACGTCACCGGGCGGCGGCGCGGCGAGGGGGGCGGCCCCGTGGTCGTCTTCGCCCCGCACCTGGACACCGTGCACCCGCTCGACACCGACGTGACGGTGAAGGTGGACGGCGGCACCCTGCGCGCCCCCGGCGTCTTCGACAACTCGGCGTCAGTCGCCGACATGCTGGCGGTGGTCCGCGCGATGAACCGCGCGCACGTGCGCACCCGCGGCGACCTGGTGCTGGTGGCCACCGTGCAGGAAGAGCTGGGGCTCCGGGGGATGGACTGGTGGCTCGCCCACAACCCGCGCCCCGACATGCTCGTCGCCGTGGACGGCGGGCTCGGCCCGGTGAGCTACGGCGCCCTGGGGATCTACTGGACGCGCTACCACTTCACCGGCGAGGGGAGCCACACCAACACCTCCGCCGGCAAGCCGCACCCCGCCCGCGCCCTGGCCGACGCGGTGCGCTCCATCTACGAGCTGCGCGTTCCCGAGGGGCGCGGCGGGGCGGTGTACAACGTGGGGATGGTGGGCGGCGGCCAGGTCTTCAACGCCATCCCCCAGGACGTGTGGTTCACCGTCGACCTGCGCTCGGTGAACCCCGCGCTCCTCGACTCGCTCGACGCCGAGATCACCGCCCGCGTCGCGGCCGCCGCCGCCGCCAACCGCGTGCAGTGGCGCCGCGAGCCGGTGCAGCACCTGGCCGCCGCGGGCACCGAGGACATGCTGCGCGACCGCCGCGCCAGCGCCATCGTGCAGACCGCGCTCGACGTGCACCGCTTCGTGGGGATCGAGGCGCGCGCGGAGGCGACGGGCTCCACCGACTCGAACGTGGCGGTCACGCGCGGCATCCCCGCCATCGCGGTGGGCCGCGCGCGCGGAGGCGACCAGCACACGCTGGGCGAGTGGGCCGAGCGCGACAGCGCCCTTCCCGCCACCCGCATGCTCCTCCTCCTCGCCGTCTCCCTCGCCGGCCTGCGCTGACCGCCCCGGGAGCCGCGCTTCGCGGCACCCGGCGCACCGTTCGTCCCGCGGCGCTCGCCCGCGCCGCCGGACCGCCGCAGATTCCGGAATGGACCGCCTCGCACGGAAGCGGCGGGGCCGGCGCGGAACTGCCGTTCCCGCGTGCGCCGGCTCCGCCGGCCGCGTGCGGGCCAACCGCCGAGGGTCCACGGCGCACCGGCCGCGCACCCCGTCCACTGGCGGCTGGGGCACTTGCGTGGCCGCGCGAGCGCTGGTTATCATCGGATTCCGCCGTGCTTTTTCGGACACGCCGGATGCCGCGCGAGCGGACCCCGGGATCGACCGCACCAGGGCTTCCGCGCGCTCCGTGAGGCGCGGGACGAGTCCGCGTACGGCCGGCGCGGCCGTCTGTTGCCGCCGCTTCCCGCGTCCGTTCACCATTCCCCGCTCTCCGGGAGCCGCCGTACCGATGATGGAACCCTGGCAGGAGGGCAGCCCGGAGCCCGGCGAGTGGCTGGGCACCCGCTTCGTCTGCCGCGTCTCGGGCGCGCCCGCCGACGGCGTGGACGGGCTGCGCGCCACCCGCGCGCTGGAGCAGCTGGACCGCCTGCTCCAGGCCGAGCGTGAGCTGCACGACCGCCGCGAGGCGCTCTCGGCCGCGCTCTTCGCTGCCATCGGCGCGGCCGGCGACGACCGCCCGCTGCGCAACCGCCTGATCACCCTCAAGCGCGAGCTCTACAACCTGCGCCCCGCCGCCGCGGCCAAGGTGGACGAGGCCGCCGCGCGCCTGGACCCCGCGCAGGCCGACGCCCTGCGCGCCTTCGCGGCCCTGCTGGAGGAGCACGCGGCGCTGCGCGCGTCGCTCGCCGAGGCGTACGCGGCGGAGACGCCGGAGCTGCGCCGCCGCTTCCTGGCGCTGCTCGACGACGCCGACTTCCACAAGGGGCTGATGATCTCCAGCCGCTCCCTCTACACCGCGCTCGGCCGCTACGGCGACGCCGCGCGGGCGGCGGGGGCGGAGCTGGGCGGGAAGGACGAGAAGACGGAGCGCGGGCTGCTGCGCTACTACACGCGCATGGCGATGAAGGCCACGCCCTTCTCCACCTTCTGCGCCATCATCCCCGGCGAGTTCGTGGACGAGGGCGAGCGCGACGGCGTGGTGCGCTTCGCCGGCGACCCGCGGCGCAAGCGGAGCTACGTCCGCGTCAACAAGTTCATCTACGGGCTGCTCTTCGACCACCTGAAGACGCGCCCCGCCGTGCGCCACGCGCTGCACGTGGAGCCCAACCCCACGCTGCGCGAGCAGGACGGGCGGCTGGTGTTCCTCACCGCCATCGAGGCGCGCGAGGTGTTCCAGCGGCTGGCGAACAACGAGGTGCTGGAGCTGATCGCCGCCTCGTTCAGGGGCGGCGACCGGCCCACCCTGGGCGAGCTGATCGGCGCGCTCTGCGCCGACCCGCAGATCGAGGCCACCCCCGAAGAGGCCGAGGCGTACCTCGACAAGCTGATCGAGATCGGCTTCCTGCGCTTCCACACCGGGATCCGCGAGCAGGACGCCGACTGGGACCTCCCCTTCCGCGCCCTGCTCGACGGCATCGACGACGACCACGCCCGGCAGTCGTCCGCGCTGCTGGCGGCGCTGCGCGAGGTGGTGGAGCGCTACACCGGCGCCGAGGTGGGCGAGCGCGCGCGGATGATCGAGGAGATGCACACGCTGCTCACCACGGCCATGGAGTCGATGGAGGTCAAGCAGCGGCTGCGGCGCGACATGCCGTTCTACGAAGACGCCACCTCCGCCGCGCGCGCCCAGCTGGCGCTCACCCCCGCCGTGCGCCGCACCTTCGACCGCTGGTCCGAGTGGGCGCGCCTCACCTCGCGCGTGGCCTGGCCGCGCGGGGAGCAGGCGACCATGCGGCACTTCTTCGACGACTACTACGGCGACCGCGGGAGCGTGCCCCTGCTGGTGTTCTACGAGGACTTCTACCGCGAGCACTTCAAGGCGCACGTGGAGAAGGAGGCCAAGGCGCGCGGCGGCCAGCAGGACGAGGAGCTGAAGAAGTACAACCTGGGCAACCCCTTCGAGCTGGACTTCGTCAAGCGGCTGGGCACGGCGCGCGACGCGCTCGCCGAGGTGCTGCGCCGCAAGTGGCACGACGCGCCGGACGCCGAGGAGATCGGGATCTCCGCCGACGAGGTGGAAGAGGCGCTGCAGGGGGTGGAGAACACCTCCGGCGTCTGCCGCTCGATGGGCGCCTTCGCCTGCCTGGCCCCCGCCGCGGAGGCGGGCGGCGACCCGCTGCTGGTGCTGCAGGGGGGGAGCTACACGGCGGGGTTCGGGAAGTACTTCTCGCGCTTCCTCTACATGCTCCCCGACGACGTGCAGGAGCAGGTGCGGCGCGAGAACGCCGCGCTCACCGACGACCTGCTGGCCGAGATCTGCGGCGACGCGCAGTTCAACGCCAACCTGCACCCGCCGCTGCTGAAGTGGGAGATCAGCTACCCCACCGGCGAGAGCGGCGCGGCCGAGGAGCAGCTGCGCAGCAGCGAGATCGGCGTGGAGCGCGACCCCGACGACCCCGACACCCTGCGCCTGGTGCACGCGCCCACGGGCCGCCGCGTGGTCCCCGTCGACCTGGGCTTCCTCAACCCGCGGATGCGCCCGCCGCTCTACCAGCTGGTGTCGCGCTTCACCCCGCCCGCAATGTTCGGCGCCCCGATCCCGGAGACCCCCGAGCCGCGCCGCGTCCCCCCGCCCGCCGCTTCGGCGGAGGAGCCGGCGGACGCGGCC
>C688J35102_120989483_pt1 | contig 11534 bp, 8 predicted proteins | sample HopSoiMetagenom2_FD_35102 | JGI IMG/M metagenome (IMG submission 35102)
ACATGAGTCCGGCATTGAAGCAGCGGCTGCGCGAGAAGCGGCAGAACGTGCTGGCGATGGCTACCGCGTCGCCTCACCGGCCAGCAATCTCCGCCGACTAGCTCACTGCTCGACCTGTCACCCATGGAGCGGAAGCGAGGTCTGACTGATGCACGGAACTGAGCGCTCGGTCCTGGGCGACGCCGACAAGGTGTCGAAGAAGACCTGGGGCGCGATGGGTTGGACGACCGCGGATCTGTTCGACGAGCACGAGGACAGCGTCGAGGTCTGCGACACGGCGTTCCTCCGGTTCGGCGGGCGCCGCGCGTTCAGCGGCGAGTGCGAGGTGGTGCTCACCGAGGGGAGCCACCAGACGGTGTTGGAGGTGTTGAGCGACGCCGGCGACGGTCGAGTCCTGGTCGTCGACGGCGGTGGTCGCTCACGGATCGGGCTGATGGGGGATCGGCTCGCCCGGATCGGAGCCGAGAACGGTTGGTCCGGCGTGGTAGTCAACGGCGCCATTCGCGACAGCCACATCATCGACGAACTCGACCTCGGCGTCTTCGCGGTGGCGGTGACCGCTCGCCGGTCCCTGCAAGCGGCACCGGGTCAGAGGGGCGTCGACGTCCACTTCGGTGGGGCCACCTTCAGTCCCGGTTGCTGGGTCTACGCCGATCCGAACTCGGTGCTGACGAGCTCCCGAAGGCTGGCCTGACGGTCGAGCCCCTATCAATTCACCTGCAGATAACGAATCGAACAGCAAGCGACAGAAGGGGTTTCATCATGGCCGGAAGGCTCGAAGGCAAAGTCGCGTTCATCACTGGCGCCGCGCGTGGCCAGGGACGGGCGCACGCGGTGCGGATGGCCGAAGAGGGCGCCGACATCATCGCCACCGACATCTGCTCGAACATCAAGACCGTCGACGCCTACGACCTCGCGACCGAAGCGGACCTGGCGGAGACGGTGCGCCTGGTCGAGGCGACCGGACGTCGCATCCACGCCGAGAAGGCCGACGTGCGCGACATCGATGCGCTGACCCAGGCCGTCGAGAACGGCGTGGAGAAGCTCGGCCGCCTCGACACCGTGGTCGCGAACGCGGGGATCTTCTCGTTCCACCCCGAGACGCACCACTATGACGAGCAGGCGTGGATGGACGTCATCGACGTCAACCAGACCGGCGTCTGGCACACCGTGAAGGCCGCGATGCCGCACGTGCTGGCCACCGGCGAGGGCGGGTCTCTGATCCTGATCAGCTCGCTCGCAGGCACCAAGGGCCTCGCCAGCCTGGCCAGCTACACCGCCGCCAAGCACGGCGTCGTCGGGCTGATGAAGGTGCTCGCCAACGAGTACGGCCAGTTCGGCATCCGGGTCAACACGATCCACCCGAACGCCATCGCAACCGAGATGGTGCAGAACGAGACGCTGTACAAGATCTTCCGGCCCGACCTCGAGAGCCCGACGATGGAGGACGCGCTGCCGGCGTTCGCCGGCATGAACCCGTTCAAGATCCCGTTCATCGACGCGATCCACGTCTCCCACGCGGTCGTCTTCCTGGCGTCCGACGAGTCGCTCTACGTCTCCGGGGCCCAGCTCCCGGTCGACGCCGCAGCCGCCATCGCGTGACCTGTCCGACATGACCTCGAACGAGCAGGCGAAAGTGGGTGACCGGAGCGATGGCTGACGAACCTGGTGGCGTGGGCGTCCTCACCGAGCCGGTCAACGACGGACCAGGCTCGGGTGGAGAGCCCCTCCTCGAGCTCCGGTCCCTGACGTCGGGGTACGGCGACCTCCCGGCCATCCGCGATGTGTCGTTGACCTTGCACGACGGTGAGGTCGTCGCACTGTTCGGAGCGAACGGCGCGGGCAAGAGCACGACGCTGTGTGCGGCGGTCGGCGTGCTCCCGACGATGAACGGCGAGGTGCTGTGGATCGGCGAGCGGCGCCCCAAGTCGCTGAGCGCGCTGGCTCGCAACGGGCTGGCCTTCGTCCCGGAGGGTCGGTCGGTGATCTCCGGGCTGAGCGTGCTCGACAACCTACGGCTCGGTTCGGGTGGCGTCGACGGCGCCTTGGTGTACTTCCCGGAGCTGGAGAAGCTGCTCTCACGCCCGGCCGGGCTGCTCTCGGGCGGGGAGCAGCAGATGCTCAGCCTGGGTCGGGCCCTGGCCACGAAGCCGCGGGCCTTGCTCGCGGACGAGGTTTCGCTCGGCCTCGCTCCCATCATTGTTGACCGCCTCTTCGGGGCCATTCGGCAGGCGAGCATCGAAAGCGGCATGGGGGTGCTCCTCGTCGAGCAACAGCCCCGCCGCGCGCTGGCGATCGCGGATCGCTGGTACCTGCTCCGGAATGGACAGATGGTCGGCGACGGGCCGGCCAGCGATGCGTCCCTTCTGGACGAGAGCTACCTGCCGTCAGCTCCGGCGACCCCGCCTGAGCCCAGACCCACCAAGAAGGAGAGTCACCAGTGAAGAAGAGCGTATTGGGTCTAGCCCGACGCCGACGTGCGTCGGCGGGCGGGCTCGCAGTGCTGGTCACCGCCGGCCTCGTGATGACTGCCTGCGGATCGGGCGACAGTTCGACCGCCAGCGACGGTGGGAGTCCCTCGGCGGATGCACCGATCCTGATTGGTGGAACGGTGTCGCTGACATCGGCCGCAGCGAGCTTCCCCGAGGTCAAGCAGGCACAGCAGGCGGCGGTCGACAGCATCAACGCCGCCGGTGGCATCAACGGTCACCAGTTGAAGCTGGACGTCTGCGACAGCAAGTTCGAGGTCTCGGCCGAGCTGGGTTGCTTCCGCTCGCTGACGGCCGAGCACGTCGCGGCGATCGTCGGTCCGGTGGTCATCGCCGACACCGGTGTCACGGAGTACAAGGTGGCCGAGGCCGCCAAGACCGCCGTGATCGGCTCACCGGCCTACCAGCCCGGAGAGCTCGTCAGCCCGGTCGCGTTCCCGCTCGGCCCCTCGGTCGTGGGTACGACGTACGGCGCGATCTACGACCTGATCAAGAGCGGGGCCACGAAGATCTCGATCTTCGGTGATGCCAACAACCCGGCAGCGAACTCGATCGTCGAGCTGTCCAAGCAGGCCCTCGCCGAGGCCAACATGACCCCGGTCAACGTCGTCGTGGGTGATCCCAGCACCGACCCGACCCTGAACTCCGCCGCGGCCAAGGCAGTCGCAGGTGGCACGGACGGCATCATCATCACCGGGGCACCGCCGTCGATGTCGAAGTCCGTCCCGGCTCTGCGCGCTCAGGGTTACAAGGGCCTGATCGCCACGGTCGACGGCGCGCTGCCCGGCCCCGTGGTCGACGCGATCGGCTCGGCCGGTGACGGCATGCTGGTCGCCTCGCAGACGTCGTTCATGGAGCAGACGCCTGCCTCTGACCAGTTCTTGGCCGACATGAAGAAGTACGCGCCCGACGCGCCCTTGTCCTTCTTCTCGATCCAGGCGTGGAGCTCGGTGAAGCTGTTCGAGGCCGTCGCCAAGCAGGCCAAGGCCACGACGAACACCGAGGTCCTGGACGCTTTCAACAAGCTGTCAACGCCGGTGAACATCAACACGATCGGGCCATACAAGGTCGTCGGAGTCACGTCCCCGGTGACCGACGGGTTCGAGCCCGCACCGCGGATGTTCAACCAGGAGGTGCAGCTCGGAACCATGCAGAACGGGAAGTTCACCGCATCCGGCGGCTTCATCAACCCGTTCACCTCGCTGTCCGACGTGAACTAGTCAGTACGTCGCATCCCTCATGAGATTCGATGAGCCCGAGGAGGGCGAAGCATGATCACCTTTCTGCAGTTCGCCCTCCTTGGGCTCGCGACGGGGGCCATCTTCGCCCTCATCGCTCAAGGCGCGGTTCTGGTCTATCGCGGTTCCGGCCTGCTCAACCTGGCGCAGGGTGCTTTCGCGATGGTCGGGGCGTACGCCTACTACTCACTGCGAGTTCAGGCGCACGTCCCGTCCATCCTGAGCTTGGTCCTGGCGGTACTCCTGTGCGCGGCCGGTGGCGTGGTGATGCACCTGCTCATCCTGCGGCCGATGCGCCAGTCATCCTCACTGACTCGCGTGGTGGCGACCCTGGGCATCGTCATCGTCCTGCAGTCCTTGGCCTATCTGATCTACGGCCAGTACTCGAAGGTGACGGCTTCGGTCCTCCCGAAGCACACGGTCTTCCTGATGTCGGGGGACCGGCTTCCGATCGGCTCCGACGCCTTGGCCATCATCGGCATCGCCATCCTCCTGTCGGTGGCGCTCACCATCGTCTATCGCTACACCGGCGTCGGGCGGCTGACGTCCGCCGTCGCCGAGAACGACCTCGTGGCGAGCTCGCTGGGTCACTCCCCTGACACCGTCGCCGCGCTGAACTGGGCCCTCGGCTCGGCTCTGTCCGGTCTGGCCGGAATCCTGATCGCGCCGGCGATCGGGCTCGAGCCGACCGGCCTGGTCTTGCTGGTGATCCCGGCCCTCTCGGCAGCGCTCGTCGGTGGCTTCAAGTCGTTCCCGGTGACGCTGATCGCCGCCCTGCTCCTGGGGGTCGCCGAGTCCGAGATCACGAACTATGTCTCCACTCCCGGGTACCAGCAGGCCGCGCCGTTCATCGTGGTGATCCTGATCCTGGTGATCCGCGGTGAGGGCCTCCCGCTTCGCAGCTTCGTCCTGGACCGGCTTCCTCGCGTCGGCAGCGGCCGCATCCACGCCGTCCCGGTCCTCGTGGCCTACGCCATCATGCTGTTCCTCATCTTCAACTCCGGTCCGGAGTGGGTGCAGGCCTGGGTCTACACGATCTCGCTCGGCGTCATCTGCCTGTCCGTCGTTGTCATCACCGGCTACGCGGGCCAGCTGTCGTTGGGCCAGTTCGCGTTGGCCGGACTGGGTGCGCTGATCGGGGCGAAGCTGGCGCTGCACATGGCGTTCCTTCCGATGCTCCTCCTGACCGTCGTGATCACGGCGGCGATCGGCGGCCTCCTCGGCCTGCCCGCGCTGCGCACGCGGGGCGCGACCCTGGCCATCGTGACGTTGGGCCTCGGTGGCGCGATCGTTCAGGTGTTCCTCCTGAACAGCGACTACACCGGAGGGCCAGGTGGTATCACGCCGCCGATCCCCAATCTCTTCGGGTGGAGCCTCGACCCGTTCTTCCACGACCGGCGGTACGGCCTGTTCGTGGTCACGGTGGCCTTCCTCGTGAGCATCGGCGTCGCCAACCTGCGCCGAGGTGTGATCGGCCGGCGGCTGCTGGCGACGCGGTCGAACGAGCGAGGAGCCGCGGCGCTCGGCATCAACGTCGCGGGTTCGAAGCTGTATGCCTTCACTCTCGGTTCGGGGATCGCGGCGCTCGGCGGTCTGTTGCTCGCGTTCGACCAGCCGACCCTGACGTTCTCCACCTACACCGTGTACGGCTCGATCTATCTGGTCGCAGTCGTCGTGACGGCGGGCGTCGGCTTTGTCGCCGGAGCCCCGTTCGGCTCGCTGCTGATCGCGGGCGGCGTGGTGAGCCAGCTCCTGAACGGGTGGTCGAGCGTCAACCTCTACCTGCCGCTCATCGGCGGGATCGCAGTGATCGTCACGCTGCTGACCGCGCCCGACGGTCAGGTCGGCCTCTTCTCCAAGGCACTTACGCCGCTGGCGGACCGCTACGCCGGTTTCACGCGTCCGCTGGTGGCACGGTTGCCGTGGACTAGCTCGGGCTCGCGGACGAGTGCGGTCGACAGCCACCTCGGGCGCGACCACACGCCGAGCGCGGTGCTGACCGTCGAGGACCTGACCGTGCGCTTCGGCGGCGTGGTCGCGGTGAACGGCATCTCCCTGGACGTGCGGCCCGGGGAGATCCACGGACTGATCGGGCCGAACGGCTCGGGCAAGACGACCTTGATCGACGCGGTCACCGGCTTCGTCCGGTCGGAGGGCAAGGTCAGCCTCGGTGAGAGGAGCCTCGTCGGTCGCTCGGCACGGGTGCGGGCCAAGGCCGGGCTGTCACGGTCCTTCCAGTCCCTCGAGCTGTTCAGCGACTTGAGCGTCGAGGAGAACCTCGCTGTGGCAGCCGAGTCCCCGAGGGCCTGGCGCTACGTCACCGACCTGTTCGCTCCCGGCAAGATCCGGTTGAGCCCGAACGCGCTGGAGGCGATGCGCGAGTTCCAGCTGGACGACTTGCGGCACAGTCTGCCGGAGGAGGTCTCGTTCGGTCAGCGCAAGGCGATCGCGATCGCCCGCGCCGTCGCCGGGCGGCCGGACATCCTGCTGCTGGACGAGCCGGCCGCGGGTCTGGGCGACAGCGAGGCAGGAGAGCTCGCCGACCTGGTGGTGCGGATCGCGCACGAGTGGGGGATTGGAGTCCTGCTGGTGGAGCACAAGGTCGACCTGGTGCTGGCCATCAGCGACCGGCTGACGGTGCTGCAGGAGGGCAAGGTCCTCACCACCGGTGACCCGCACGCCGTGCTCAAGGATCCTCAGGTGGTGGCGGCCTATCTCGGCCCTGGGACGGAAACGGACCACTTGGTCGGGAACGCCGCTCAGTGAACGGATCCACCGAGGTGCTCGCGCCACGCAGCATGATCGACAAGATCTGGCAGCGGCACACCATCCCCGTCCGACCGGATGACCCCGAGCTTCTCTACATCGACCTCCACTTCGTGCACGAGGTGTCGAGCCCGCAGGCCTTCGACGGGCTGCGAGCAGCCGGCAGGCGGGTACGTCGACCGGAGCTCACGCTCGCGACCGAGGACCACAACGTCCCGACCGATACCCTCGAGCTGCGTGATCCGACGAGCCGTGCCCAGGTGGAAGCGCTGCGCAGGAACTGCGACGACTTCGGGATCACGCTGCACCGCCTCGGTGAGCTCGGCCAGGGAATCGTCCATGTCATCGGTCCCGAGACGGGCCTGACCCAGCCCGGCATGACGATCGTCTGCGGCGACAGCCACACGAGCACACACGGCGCCCTCGGTGCGCTGGCCTTCGGTATCGGTACCACCGAGGTCGAGCACGTCCTGGCGACCCAGACCCTGCAGCAGAGCCGGCCGAAGACGATGGCGGTGACGGTCACCGGACGCCTGGCTCCCGGCGTCTCGGCGAAGGATCTGGCGCTGGCCCTGATCGCGCAGGTCGGCACCGGCGCAGGCCAGGGCCACATCGTCGAGTACCGCGGTGAGGCGATCGAGGAGCTGTCGGTCGAGGCCCGGATGTCACTGTGCAACCTCACGATCGAGTGGGGAGCCCGTGCCGGCCTGGTGGCCCCCGATCAGCGGACGATCGACTACCTGCAGGGCCGCCCCTACGCGCCGACCGGTGCGGACTGGGTCGCCGCGAGCGAGGACTGGCTCTCACTGAGGTCGGACGAGGGCGCCGTCTTCGACGCGGAGATCGAGATCGACGGGTCGAGCATCGCTCCCTTCGTGACCTGGGGGACGAACCCGGGCCAGGGCGTGCCCCTGGACAGCGTCGTTCCCGATCCGGCGACGATGACCGACGACAGCCAACGCATCGCCGCCGAGAGCGCCCTGGTGTACATGGAGCTGGCACCGGGTACGCCGATGCGCTCGATCCCGATCGACACCGCCTTCATCGGCTCGTGCACGAACAGCCGGATCGAGGACCTGCGCCTCGCTGCCGAGGTCCTGAACGGCCAACGTGTCGCGTCGGGTGTCGAGCTGCTCGTCGTGCCCGGATCGATGGCGGTCAAGCGCCAGGCGGAGGAAGAGGGCTTGGACGCGGTCTTCACCGCTGCCGGTGGTCAGTGGCGCAACGCGGGCTGCTCCATGTGTGTGGGGATGAACCCCGACCTCGGGGTTCCCCGGACGCGCACGGTCTCGACCTCCAACCGCAACTTCGAGGGCCGTCAGGGGCCGGGCGTGCGCACCCATCTGGCATCGCCCGCTGTGGCCGCTGCCAGCGCCGTGCTCGGTCACCTCGCCTCACCCACTGATCTGCGCGGCGTCACGAGCGCGACACCCAGTCCTGACCCGCACCACTGGTTGAAATGAGGCCGCGTTGTCGTTCGACCAGCTCTTCCGGCCCCTGACGATCGGCCCGCTGCAGCTCAGCAACCGCGTGATGCAGCTCGCCACCACCAACAACCTCGATGACCACGGCCGGGTGGGTGCCGACCAGATCGCGTTCTACGTTGAGCGCGCGAAGGGCGGGGTCGGCATCATCGTGTCGGAAGGCCTGGCCGCCCACGGCTCGAGCGGAGGCGCGCAGGACACGAGCCTGGGCCGCGGCCGCATCGCAGCGCACAGCCAGGAGACCCTCGACGGCTTGACCCGTCTGGCGAGCGCTGTGCACGAGCACGGCGTGCCGATCATCGGCCAGATCTACCACGGCGGGCGTCAGCACCACTCGGACGCAGTCCCACTGCTCTGGGGGCCGTCGCCGGTGCCCGACCCACACAGCGGCGGGGTGCCGCACGAGATGACGATCGAGGAGATCGGGTCGATGATCTCCGGCTTCGCGGACGCGGCGCAGATGCTGCAGCGAGCCGGCTTCGACGGGGTCGAGGTGCATGCCGCGCAGGGGCATCTCATCCAGGAGTTCTTCTCACCCTTCAGCAACGTCCGGACCGACGAGTACGGCGGGAGCTTCGGCAACCGCATCCGGTTCGTCTGCGAGGTTCTGGCCGAGATCCGTCAGCGCTGTGGCATTGGCTTCGTGCTCGGCCTCAGAATGGGCGCCGAGGAGCAGTCACCGAACGGGATCGACGAGGCCATGGCCGTCCAGTTCGCCCAGCACATCTACGAGCTCGGGCTGATCGACTACCTGTCGGTGACCGTCGGCAACTTCAACAGCATCGAGATCCACACGCCGGACCGTCATCACGCCCGGATGGAGTTCACCCACTACGCGACCGCCGTCCGCCAGGTCGTCGGTGACCTGCCGGTCGTCACCTGCGGACGGATCATCGAGCCGGCGGACGCCGACGCGTTGCTCGCCCGCGGCGAGGCCGATCTGGTCGGGCTGTGCCGCCCGCTGCTCGCCGACGCCGAATGGGCCGCGAAGGCCCGCGACGGTCGGGCTGACGAGATCCGGCGCTGCATCTCGTGCAACCAGTGCTGGGGAACGATCATCATGGAGCGCCGGGTCAACTGCATCCAGAACGCCGCGACGGGCCGTGAGGTGGCGTGGGGTATCGGGACGATGGCGAAGGTCCCGGCCCCGAAGCGCGTGGTCGTGGTCGGGGCCGGCCCGGCGGGCCTCGAGGCTGCCCGCGTGGCCGCCGAGCGCGGACACCACGTCGTGCTGCTCGAGGCCCGCGCGGCGGTGGGCGGCTCGGTCAACTACGCGGCGAGCATCCCCGGTCACGAGGAGACAGGGTTCGTGGTCGACTACCTGCGCTCGGCCATCGACCGTGCCGGCGTCGAGGTCCGGACGGGCATGGAGGCCGACGCCGAGACAGTGCTGGCCGAGGCGCCTGACACGGTGATCGTCGCCACCGGCGCCACACCGCGGCGGGACGGGCTCGGGGACACGGGCGAGATCCCCGTCTACACCAGCCACGACCTCGCATCTGGCGCGACGGACCTGACGGGTCAACGGGTCGTGCTGTTCGACGAGGACGGCTACTACCAGGCCTGCGAGGTCGCCGAGCTGATCGGGCGGACGGCGGAGTCGCTGACCATGGCCACCCTCTTCTGGCAGGTCGGTCGCGAGATCCCGGCCACCACCCGGGTGACGACGCTGCGCGCGCTGGACGAGCTCGGTGTCCGGCTGCTCCCGACGACCTGGTTCGGCGCGGTCGAGGGGCGCGACGTGGTCCTCGAGCACTGCCTGAGCCACCGGACCTCACGCATCGAGGGAGTGGATGCGATCGTCCACGTCGGACTCAGCACCTCGCGCTCGGAGCTCGGATCCGCTCTTCGCGGCCGCGTGGCCGAGATCGACGTCATCGGTGACGCCTACATGCCGCGTCGGATCGCCGACGCCGTGTTCGAGGGCCATCGCGCCGGACGCGCGGTCTGAGGTCAGACCTGCCTCCAGAACGGCGCGCGCTCGCGGATCCGGGACATGATCGCCGGGTCGAACGGCTCGAGCTCGTAGCCGAGCGGTTGCGGGGGTCGTGCCGTGAACCCCGACTGCGACTCGATCAACGCGAGCACCTCCGGATGGGTGTAGTAGGCGTTGTAGGCGAGGTTCACGATCGCCGCGAACCGGCGCGGCTCCGCCTCCTCGAGCGTGCGGAGGAAGGTGATGCGAGTGTCCTGATCGGTGGTCGTGAAACCGGTCGGAAGCTCCTCTCCCAGCCATCGCAACGCCTGGGGGAACTCGGGAGACCACGACGCGTCATCGAGCACAGCCGGCGCCAGGCCCATCTGGCCGGCGGCTGCGAGGTGCTCGTTGGCGGGGAGCAGGGTGTCCAGCACGCTGGGCAGCCACGCGAGCCACGCCTCGTCCACCTGGGGGTCGACGGTGGCGTCCGCCGGTGCGGCGGGCAGGCCGCCCTCACTCTCGGCTGGCGTGTTGATGCCGGTAGGCCCCGTCACCATGACGACTCACCTCCACCGGTCGATGCGGCTGTCCTGGTGGTGGTGGGAAGCGGGGCGCCGCGGCGCAGCATCCGGTCGGCGGCTCGCAGAGCGATGGCCATGATCGTCGACGTCGGATTGACCGCGCCGCAGGTCGCGAACACGCTGCCGTCGACGATGAAGAGGTTGTCGACGTCGTGGGTCCGACAGTCGGCGTCGACGACCGAGGTCTCCCGGTCTCGCCCCATCCGCGCCGTGCCGAGCAGGTGGAAGCCGGCGCCATTGATGAGGGGGAGAGGCACGACCTCGCGCGCCCCTGCGGTCTGCATGAGCCGCGTAGCATTGGCGATGCCGTGGGCGATCGTCTGCTCGGCGACCGGTGCCAGGGTGTAGGTGAGCTTCGGAGCCGGGATGCCGTTGCTGTCGGTGAGGGTCGGGTGCAGGGTGACGCGGTTGTCAGGGTCGGGCAGGTCCTCGGTGGTCACGGTCACGCTGGCCGTGTGCCCCAAGCGCTGTCGGAGGATCCGATGATGATCGGGTCCCCAGGGCACGGGAGCGAGGTAGCCGCCGAGGGCCGTGCCGAGCGGTCCGTCGCTGCGGCAGTACTGCATCATGTAGCCGCGGGCGAAGCCGCGGCTCAGGTCGGTCTCGTAGAACTCCTGGCTGATGATCGACACTGCAAAGGGACCCTTGAAGCCCTCGAGCTCCTCGTCGAAGACTCCTGTGACCATGCCGATCGGGTGGTGCATGAGGTTGCGCCCGACCAGGTCCGAGGAGTTCGCCAGGCCGTGTGGATGCGCCTTGGAGGTCGAGTTCAGCAGGAGGCGTGCGGTCCCCACGCCGTTCGCCGCCATCACGACGGTCTCTGCGGCCTGGTGCTGCTCGACCCCGTCCTGGTCGAAGTAGGCCACGCCCGTGGCGCGGCCGCGCTCGTCGACGGTGATGGTGCTGACCCGGCAGTTAATGCGCAGGTCGACGCCGAGCGCCAGCGCCTCGGGCCAGTAGGTGATGTCCGAGCTCGCCCTGGCACCGCGGGGGCAGCCGAGATCGCAGGGGCCGCACATGTTGCACGCCTGCCGGTCCTCGCCGTACGGCTCGGAGTT
>C688J35102_120989482_pt1 | contig 11530 bp, 14 predicted proteins | sample HopSoiMetagenom2_FD_35102 | JGI IMG/M metagenome (IMG submission 35102)
ACACGGACGGCGGCATCATCGCGCGCAGCTACCAGCGCATCGCGCAATTCCTCGACGGTCCTGCGATTCAGCGCATTCAACACCTTTGGGCGATTGAAGGTGATGAACCCGATCGCGTCACGTACTTCGTACAGCAAATTCTCAAATGCCATTCCACTCTCCACAATCCCTAACGAAATTTGTCGCTTAAGGGCGTGCGACCATCGCCACTAAAAATCTGAAATGTCCGATTTAAAATTTCATCGCCTTTGGTTTCGCGGGATCGGAATAGTCATAGAACCCGCGCCCGGCTTTCCGGCCATTCCAGCCCGCCAGCACCATACGCTTCAGCAACGGCGGCGATGCAAAGCGCTTTTCGCGAAACTCCTCGAACATGATATTCGCGATGTAGTACGTCGTATCCAGTCCGACGAAATCCAGGAGCGTGAGCGGACCCATCGGATGGCCGCAACCGAGTTTCATAGAATTGTCGATGTCCTGGATGGAGCCGACGCCTTCTTCCAAGGCGCGGATGGAGTCAAGCAGATATGGCACCAGAAGCCGGTTCACGATGAAGCCAGTGCTGTCATGCGCGCGAACCGCAGTTTTGCCGAGCTTGGTGCCGAAGGCCACCATCTCCTCGTACACTTTTTCGTCCGTCGCAATCGTGCGCACGACTTCAACTAATTTCATGACCGGCACCGGGTTGAAAAAGTGCAATCCCACAAATCGTTCGGGCCGTTTCGTCGACGTGGCGATTTCCGTGATCGTGAGCGAGGAAGTGTTGCTGGCGAAGATCGTCTGCGGCGGACAAATGGAATCAAGCTTCGAGAACAATTCGCGCTTTGCAGGCAACTGCTCGATGATCGCCTCGACAACGAGATCGCAATCCTTCAAATCCTCGAGTGCGGTGGTGCCGGTCAAATGCCCGCGAACTTCGCCGCGCTGCGCGTCGGTGAGCGTTCCCTTCTCCACGAGCCGCGTGAGGTTCTTGTCAATGCCCTTCAGCCCTTTGTCGACGATTTCGGAGCTGATCTCGCGCACCACGGTGGTGAAACCCGCCTGGGCGCACACCTGCGCGATTCCAGAACCCATCAGGCCACACCCTACGACTCCCACTTTCTGAATCGCCATGCTTTCCTCGTTAGAAATCAGTGGAACTGTCTGGCGGAACGCCAGAGTGAAGAAAAGTCTACCAGAGACGCCCTTACCGCATCTGATCTAGTTCAGCGCCTCGACGACCATGGCAATTCCTTGTCCGCCTCCGATACACGCAGTCGCCAATCCGTAGCGTAGGCCGTTGCGTCGCAGCTCATTCAAAATGGTTATGAGCAATCGCGTTCCGGAAGCACCTAGCGGATGCCCGAGGGCAATAGCGCCGCCGTTTACGTTGGTCTTGTCGCGATTTAATCCCAGGATTTTCTCAACGGCAAGGTACTGCGCGGCAAACGCCTCGTTCACTTCCACGCGATCCATCTGCTCGAGCGAAAGTCCCGCCAGCTTCAGAGCTTTTTGCGAAGAAGGCACCGGGCCAATTCCCATGATGCTGGGATCGACTCCCACCACTGCCCACGAAACGATCCGGCCGACCGGCTTTAATCCACGATCCTTGGCGGTCTTCTCGCGTGTGACTACTACGGCTGCAGCTCCGTCAACGATGCCACTCGCGTTTCCGGCGGTTACAATTCCATCTTTCTTGAATGAAGGCGGCAGCTTTTCAAGTGTTTCCATAGTGGTTTCCGGCCGCCGGTGATCGTCCTCGCTCACCACAATGGTCTTCTTCCCCTGCTTCACTTCCACGGGTACGAGCTCTTCGCGAATGCGGCATGCTTTGTACGCCGCATCGGCAGCCCGTTGGCTGCGGAGCGCGTAAGCGTCGGCATCCTTGCGCGAGATGCCCTGCTGTTCAGCTAATTTTTCCGCGGTCAACGCCATCGGCAAGCCGCAGAACGAATCGGTGAGGCCGGCCATCAGCGTATCTTCCAGCGCGCCTCCACCCAAGCGCAAACCGTTGCGCGCGCCGCGAATGACGAATGGCGCCTGGGTCATATTTTCCATGCCTCCAGCTAAAACCATGGTGGCTTCGCCCAACAACAATCTCTGCGCGGCTTGCGCCACGGCTTCAATGCCCGACCCACACAAACGGTTCACTGTCAGCGCGGGCGTTTCGACCTTGAGGCCAGCCTTCAGCCCCACGTGGCGCGCACCGTACAGAGCGTCGGCGCTGGTTTGCATCACGTTGCCAAAAATGGCGTGGTCGAAATCTGCGGCATCCACACCTGCCCGCTTGATCGCCTCTTTGGACGCATGCGCCGCCAAGTCGATGGCGGAGACGTCGGAAAACGCACCGGTATAGCGAGCCATCGGGGTTCGCGCACCAGCCACAATTACTACATCCGTCGGAAACATGGAGCCTCCGCGATACTTCCACTACAGTTTACCTCGCGCAGCGCCTGGTGGAAATCAGGTGATCCCGCAAGTGGATAGCTAGCAGATTGTTCGGAGTTGCTTAAGCCGATTACTGGGGTGTAATTTTGCTCCTATTCATCGTCTGCATACGTACCATCGGAGGAACGCCTTAGCGAGGTGATTGTCGAGTGATGTAGAATGCCACATGGCTTTGGCCCTTCCCCCCAGCCAGCAACTCAAGGGCATTCGCACGCGCCTGGGCATCACCACGCGTGATGTTGCGGAATTCAGCCATCGCATTGCCGAGGCCGAAGGAAACACCGAGTTTCACATCTCCAACGCGTGGTTGACGCAGATCGAAAATTCCGACTCAGTTCCCAGCGTTTTCAAGCTTTATAGCCTGAGTTCCATCTACCGAATCAAATTCAGCGATCTGTTGCTGCTCTACGGGGTAGATTTGGCAAATCTGAGCAAGCATCAGATGACCGCGCCGATGCCCAACACCCATCTGACGCAACTGGAGGTTTACGACTCGGAAAAGACCGTGACGTTCCCGGTGCGTTTCGATCGATCTTTCGACGTGGACAACACCAATTTGTTGTCGCGGATGGTGGAAGTGTGGGGCGAAGTGCCGATCGCGCTGATTCAGCACCTCGACATTCGGCACGGCCTCTACGGTTATATCGGCTTGCAGGACAATACAATGTCGCCATTGCTGCGACCGGGCTCGTTCGTGCAAATCGATCCGCATGTCCGCAAGATTCAACCATTGAAGTGGCGGACAGAATTCGACAGGCCCATTTATTTTGTGGAACTACGAGACGGCTACGCCTGCTCGTGGTGTGAAATGCAGGACGGATATTTGCTTTTGCTGCCGCACCCGCTGTCGTCACACAGTGTGCGCAGGCTGAATTACGGCACCGAGGCCGAAATCATCGGGCAAGTGACCGCCGTCGCTATGCGCCTTACTGAGACTCCTGAGCATGCTCCTGACGATGCCGCCAGATTGCCAAGGCGAGTCTGACATTCGACAAGAATAGCCGCGCCATCGCGGGGTTCACATCCACAGGAATGGCCACGCGGAACGGCTCCAGTTTTTGCCACATGCGCAGCACGTCTGCGGGACTTTCGTGCGACGAATTCAGGTATAGCTCCAACTCCTCCACCAATTGCGCCAGCGAAAGCGCCGCCAAGTGATAAAAAATGTCGCGGTGCGCAATTTCCAGCGCTTTGCTAGCTGCCTCGGGACGAAAGCGCGCCGCTAAACCATCGTGATGGTAGGCACCGCTGTTGTAATCGCGCGTGGATGCCAGATAAATCAATCGAGAGAGGTCGCCAGGTAATTTGGCGAGGGATCGCTGCAACAGGTCGTCGTAGGCAGCCTGTACAGGAACGAGTTTGCCGGCGACCGTCATTGTGGTTCGAAGGAAGCGAACTCATTCGGAGCAAACAGGAACATAAAGATGTGAGTTCCTCGCCCCAGACCTTATGCTGCTCCAATGCGGGGAAGTTCGCGAGCACTGGACGCGGCTTTCAGCGACTGGTGAACGTGAGCGAGGCGCTCGGAGTGAGCCTGCGCGTAGCCGGCAAGTCGCCCAAGGCCCAGAGGTCCGAATGCACGTACGGCAACGAACAGCACGCCGCAGAGCACCATGAGCTCGGAATAAAACAGCAATAATTTGAACTCAATAGCAGCGTTCAAATCATGGCTGGTTCGGGATACTTGCTTGTGTTCCAGCATGGTGCATTGAATGGACGCGGATGTTTGGCGCACCCAGGCAAGGGCTACTCGCTTGCGCTCGCCCCGGAACAGCTTGGCGAGCTGGGGCGAGTTGATCGTCAGAACGTAGCGAGAATCCTGATCGGAAAAGACTCTGGCGACGAATTCACTGGAGCAAGCCGGATAATTTGTAGGATTGTCGAATGGCGGATAGTCCGATTCGAGATTCGCGCCGCGAGCCGCGAAGATACCACGCACCATCAGCAACAATACGCCGAGCAAAGTGAAACTAGCGAAGAGCGTGAGCGGCGCGCCAGTCATGAGCGCACCACTTTTACCAGGTCTCCGCGAGCGGTCTGGAGCCGACGCCGCGTGGCGGTCGCAGTTTCTTCGTAATTGCTTGCGGAATCGCGATCATCTCGGGGGGGCTTGTTGGAAGCTCCCGGAGCTAAGCTCTCGTTATGAGACCAAAGATGCGTCAGCCAGATACCCAATGCAGCCGGATAGCAGGTGGAGGAAGCGTACCACCAAAAATTATGTCCTCGGACAGGCACGAATGTAAGACAAAGCGAGAGCACGCCCACATAAAGCCCATAGCCAATGAGAATGCCTCGCAAGTTCTTGCCAAGAGGAATTGCATAGATCACGCAAACTGCCGCAAGCGCAGTCACAGCAATTACCTGAACGGTCCGCAGGACGCGCTCAATCTCAAGAGTGTTTGCTTGAACCCACCATCCAGGATCGCTAGCGGCGACCACCAAGGCTTTCGCGAAGGCCAAGATGAAGATCAGCGCCAATGCATTTCGCGTCATCCTGGCGGTTCCCGGAAACCGTCGCAAACCGATCCGGTAGGTTTCAAATACGACCGCACAACCAATGAGCACACCCGTGAATTCAGTGACCCAGTAGCCGTAAGAATAGAACCTAGGCGACCATCGTTGAGTGAAGTACGAAGTTAGATCTTCACAGAATAAGACGTAGGCGACGTAGCCGTAGAAAACGGGATAGCGGTACGCCAATTTGTTTTGCATTCCTCGAATGAGGATGAGGAATGCCAGCCCGATACTGCTCCACCAAATGAATTGGCTGAGCATGCGTCTCCCGGTCAGCTCTCGTCAGTTGCCGGAGCGAATAATAACATAGCGAGAGAGGGAAAATACGCAGCAACTTTCCCTCTTCTCACTTGAACTTATGCAACTGGCGGAGTTGGGAGTGGACGGCGACCGTCGAAGAAGCCCGGCCGAGTTGGGGGCGTAGGTAGCGGCCGTCCTCCATCGGCAACAAGCGGTGCTGGCGGGGTGGGCAGTGGACGGCCTCCATCGAAGAATCCAGGTCGTGTCGGGGGCGTAGGTAGCGGCCGTCCTCCATCGGCAACAAGCTGTGCTGGTGGGGTAGGCAGTGGACGCCCTCCATCGGCCAGGAATACGATTCCGGGCGGTGTGGGTAGAGGTCTGCCACCATCAGCAGAGAGGACGGCGGTGTGAAACACCACACCAGCGAGCAAAATCGCCGTGCAAAGCGGGAACAGAGTTTTGATCAAACGCATATGTCCTCCTGAAAGAAATTAGCGACGGACGCGGGAGCGGCCGGAGCACTCCGTAAAGAGCGAAGCCAGACTAGAAGAAGCCAGCAGGAAGGAAGAGAAGAAGAGGAGGGTGGTTGGAATACCAACCAGGTTCCGCCTGTAAGTCGAATGCAGACGGAGACTTGCGCGGTCAACCGCGACAGAAAGCAACTCAGTCTTGCAGACGTAAGACCCCTAACAAGACGTCGGCTGGGTCGGCCGCAAAGCTTAAGGCAATATCGCAGGGCTGCTTCTCTGCCGGCTGAAAGCGAACGCGAGACAATGCGCAATCGCGTGGCAGTTCGCGGTTTTCGCCCACCTCCGCTGATGAAAGTCCGACCAAGCAAATTCACTGTGATGATTCGGGAATGACGTCTTGAGGGCACCACAAGTTCGATATGCAATTGTAAGACGCGGAGCTCAGCAAACCGATGCGCCGAGGGCATACTGCTTGCAATAACAAGCGACCTCAACATTCATGAGTGACGAAACATGCCAAACGCTCACATTGCGACAATCTTCTCTTCAGAACGAATCACACGAGAACGGGAGTTTTTGACTCTATGGCAATGCGCACGGGACAACTTTGGGAATGCCGGAATAGCACATGCGGATGCGAAGTTCTGGTGGTATCGAAAAGCGAAACCAAAAGCAGGACTGAGCCTCGATGCTGCTGTGGAAGCATGATGAAAAAAGCCCATGCACCGCGAGGCCGCGTGGAATCAAGTGCACCGTATCGAGGAACCTTGCCAGGAAACATCCAGACACCCAAACGTACGGCTGGAAGCGGAGTTGTGAACACAGGTCGATATTCTCCGCTGCTGACGAACTAGGCAGCCGGTGAGGTGGATTCCCGGCGCGGAAGCCACGTGTGGACAAAGCCGCGGGACCGTCCCTTGCAATCGACCTGCATCGCCGCGGTGACTTCATTTTCGATAGTCTCGCGCGAAATAAAAAATCGCGGCCAATCAAAGCATTGAGTGAATGCATGTGCGATGTACAGCGTCCGGATTGGGATAGCCGATGGAATGAGTGGAGTTCAGGGCAGAACCGTATCTCAATTTGTTCCTGTGCGAGGAACACGCACGCAAGCTCAGCCTAGTGGAATAGGCAAAGTACCTACTCGATTGCCACGATAATTCGAGATTGTTCGCTGTATTTCCAAGCGTTCTACCCGATACGCGAAAGCAAAGTACGCCTCTCATCGGATGGCGATCCGAGGTTCGACCCCATACGTTACTCAGCGCATGCTGGCAGAGCTTCACGGCTACAAGGGCGGAGCGAAGCTGATCTATTTCGCATAGCACGAGATGTCGCCTTGAATTAGCGAGAGGACTGAATGAAATCTCAATCTCGAAAACATTCTGGGAAGCAGACCTTTTTCGACGCAAAGATTGCGTTCAAAAAGAAGAGGGAATATGGACCCGGGGCGACAGTTGTGTCGCAGGGTGAAAATTGTGCCGACATTCATTACGTGGAGAGCGGATTGGTGAAGCTGGCGGTGGTATCCAAACATGGGAAAGGCGCAGTGTTGGGAATGCTCGGCGCTGGAGATTTCTTTGGCGAGGCGTGCATCGGAGGCGATACGGTCTACAGCACCACGGCAACGGCCGTCACCGCGACATCGGTATGGTTCATGCCTGGGAAGATCATGCTACGGACGCTGAGAGAGAACTCCGCTTTCGCGATGCAGTTCATTAGTTATCTATTGAGACGAGATCGGCTCATTGAGCAGGACCTGATCGATCACCTACTCCAGTTCAGCGAGAAGCGTCTGGCGCGAATGTTGCTTTCGCTGGCGCAATCTGGTCAGAACGGCGAAATGGCATCGATGTTAGAAAACATCGGACAAGACACCCTGGCAGACATGATTGGAACGACGCGGTCACGGGTCAATCTGTTCATGAACAAATTCCGGAAATCAGGACATATTCACTACAACCATGCTGGAGGGTTGAAGATCTTTCCATCGCTCGCAAACGTGTTGCAGGATTAGGCGACCGTCAGGAATTCCAGGCCACACGACTGAGCTGTCGCTTTCGCGACTCCCATTCGCCACCGGACAAGATGCGTGGCGCAACCTCGATCAGACGGGGCGTCAACTTAAACACCGCCAGCGCCGTCCAGTTCTTGCCGTCTCGTGTATGGAATCCGCGTTGATTGAGGGAGTCCGCCATATCCGCATAGGAAAGATCTTGTACGACCATCTCGGCGAGGTGGTTGAGAATTTGACGCTCGGTGGGATTTTCCTGAAGGTGCAGGCAATCGGAGGCGATACGAGTGCCGTAGGGAATCTCTTCCGTAAGTGGCGAAGCTGCGGGAGGTTGTTCGACGGCATCGCCATCGACCTCGCGTTGCCATTCCACGGCGGCGATACGCCAACCGGCCGCCTCGTGGTTCTTGACATATTCGTAGCTGGGCCAGGAGGTCACAGCGTCGCGCATGGATTCAGTTTTTTTCATGAGGGGTCTCCTCGGAACTGAGCTTAGCCTTGGGAGAGACACAACTAGCGTAGGGGAGTGCAGGCAATTCTGGTTCCCTCCAATCGGGTGCACAAAGTGCTTGAGAAACAATGAGTTGGATGGGAGCGGCAGGTTGGCATTTGCTTTGAAGTGTCCGTTCGTGGGATGACGCGTTGCACGGACGGACAGTACATCGCCGCTGAACTCACCCATTATGAGGTGGAGCTTCGAAACCTAAGCGGAAAAGCAGGGAAACCTTGACCACACGCATCGATGAGGTATGATGCCCGCGTCGGACGTCCCCGCAGGACAGTTCTCACGCTGGAATGTTGGCCGCTCTGCCTTTCGGCTTAGTCGTCTCCCATGGATATATCAAAGCGCACCGAAGATCGCATGCCGATGAAGATTAATGTCGATCTGGCCAGCCTGGATGTGCGCACCCCGGCCCAGGAGGGCATCACGGAAAACATAAGTCCGCGAGGCGCGCGCATCCTGACCACTAAACCCTGGAAACCGAACGATCGCCTGAATGTGCGATCGCTGGTGGGCAACTTTCGTTCACGCGCCCGGGTGGTGTACTGCGTTCCGATCGACGCTGGCCAATTTGCCATCGGGCTGCAACTGTTTGCGACCGCAGGAAACTGGAAGTCGCCGAACTAACACCGCTGCGTGTGATCGTCTATTAGAACAAAGGCGAACGTTAACTCGCTTTTGCCAGCCGCTGTGACATTTCTTTGCGGAATGAGACGAGCCTTTTATGTGTGGACGCGAGGCGCTGACGGCTCCTCTTGCTTCGGGTAGCTAACTCTTCGATGTTGCGCAGCAGTCCCGGTTTACGCGAACGCCTGCGGAGATCCCCAAGAAACGGCTGCACTTTGCAGAAGACCTCAAATAACTCGTCGGCAAAACCGGCGGATAGCAGCGCCCGCTCGCCGAGCGTGCCTTGTGCTACCAAAGCAGCTGCCATTCCCCAGTAGCTGATCACCTGTCCCAGCCAAACATTTTCCGAAGTGCCTAGCGCCGCTTCGACCTTCAAATAATCGTCGGCGGCGGCGGGCCAGAAGGAATTGCGCCACCACAGCCGGGCGCGTTGCATTTCCGGATCACGGCACAACAGCGCGAACTGTCGGATCAGCCGGGCGTCTTGAGCGTTTGCATCCCTGTTCACATAAACCTCTCGACGAATGAGGCTGGGCATGATGCCGTTTCGGGGCCGGAGCACGGGGGCAGGAATAGCGTTCCGAAAGTGAAGATTCAAAACGTGTTGGTTTGTTGACGTAAGGCATGGAACGTCGAAGGGCGATGATGAGTCGAAATCAGGAGAGAGAAAAGTGAGTGAAGGCCCTAAAGGGAATCCCTGAGGGCCGAAAGAGGACACACGGACGTCGGTAGCCGAATGCTCAAACGATTGGCGGCATCATTCCGAAATGATTTTGTTGCGAATGGCGTAGCGCACCAGGCCCGTGATCGAACGGATTCCTAGCTTGAGCATGATACGCGTTCGATGAGCTTCCACGGTCTTCACGCTGATGGCGAGAATGGTGGCGACTTCCTTGTTGCTTTTGCCTTCGGTGAGCAGTTGAGTGACTTCCTTTTCCCGCGAAGTCAGGCGGTTGAGAGGTACGTCTCTGTCGGCTTCGTCGACCGATAGGGAAAAGCGCTCTCTGGACATAGCTTTGGTGATTTTCGGCGAGAAGTAGGTCTTGTGTTTGCGGAGAGCCTCAATTGCGGAGGCAAGATAGTCGTCCGCATCCTCTTTCAGCAGATAGCCTTTGGCACCGGCGTTAAGGCTTTCGCGTAGCAGGACGTCGGATTCGTGCATGGTGAGAATGAGCACCTCGGTCTTGGGACTAAGCTGACGGATCCGTCGGGCGGCTTCGACGCCATTAAGGTCCGGCATGCTGATATCCAAAATCGCAATGTCGGGTTGTAGTTTGACGGCTTCGTCTACGGCCTTCCGGCCGTTACTGACTTCGGCGCAAATAACCCAATTACGATTGGTTTCCAACAGGATGCGCAAGCCTTTGCGGACGACGCCGTGGTCGTCGGCAATTAAAATTTGGAGAGCCATGGTCACCACCAGCAATGCACAGTCACATCACTTAAGACCGGAGGACGTCAGCTCTTGAGGCGCGATCCTGGTATACGCGCCGTTCAGCGGCAGGTCCACGAAGACAGTGGTTCCGGAAGCGCTGGATTCGAGATTGAAGTGGCCGCCGAGTTGCCGAACTCGCTCGCCCATACCTGGTAGGCCGACTCCTATAGAGGAGCTGTTTCCGCTGCTGACGGCCAGAATGGTTGCCGCGTCGATGCCGCGCCCGTGATCGGAAATTTGCAGACGGATTTCGCCGTCGGAGTGCTTGAGGCGCACCGCTGCAGTAGCACTTCCGGAGTGCCGAATGATGTTGTTGAGGCTTTCCTGAACGATGCGGAACAAGGACGTTTCCAGCTCGCGCGGGAATCGCAACTCGGCCAGAGCGCCATCGACGTCGAGGTGGATTTCCAGTTCACTGCGTTTGCCAAGGCCTTCGATATAGCATTGCAATGCCATCGCCAGTCCGAATTCTTCGAGCAGAGGAGGATGCAGAAGGTAAGAGAGTGTGCGAATTTCGCGGGCGCACTGTTCGGCCAATTGCTGGCATTCCTTGACAGCCCGTAGAGCTTTGGGATCGGCGTTCGTAAGCGCGCGTTTAATAGTGCCGAGATTCATGCGGATGCCGGTCAACTGTTGAGCGGTGGAATCATGAAGCTCACGAGCTATGCGACGGCGTTCCTCATCCTGCGAGGCCATTACGCGGCTAGTGACTTCGCGCAACTGCCGCTCGGTGTGCTTCATAGCGGTAATGTCCTGACCTACTGCTACCAGACAAGCACGGCCCTCCAACTCGATAGTCTCGGTGGAAACCAACAAAGTGCGGAGTTCGCCAAAGTAAGAACAGAACTCGAACTCTTGATTGCGGATGCAACCGGCGCCCTGCAATTGCTCCAGCAGGACCTTACGTTGATCCGCATTAAGCAAGAGATTCAGCTCGCGGTAGGTATGTCCGATGATTTCTTCGCGGCTGCATCCCAGCTGACGCTCAAAGGCCTCGTTGACTTCAATGAAGCGTCCCTCGTCCAATGAGACGATCAGCATCATCTCCGGACTAGCGCGAAACGCCTTGGCGAATTTCTCCTCCGATGCGCGCAAAGCTTTCTCTGCACGCTTCTGCTCGGTGACGTCATGGGCGATTCCGCGAACGATCGGTTTGGCGACACCCTCGGTGCGCAGGCTGTTGTGATACTCCCAAATGCGGCGTTCCCCGGACTTCGTCAGCACGGCGAGTAGTCCATCGGCAGTGCCTCGCTGACGAATTTTGGCGATGTAGTCATCGAATTGTTGCCGCCACTCGGGAG
>C688J35102_120989481_pt1 | contig 11529 bp, 11 predicted proteins | sample HopSoiMetagenom2_FD_35102 | JGI IMG/M metagenome (IMG submission 35102)
CGTCGCCGTCCGAGTCCTGGAACGAGCGCGGGTAGACCTGATAGACGACGCCGTCATGCCACCACACCGGCGGACCTTCCCACACGCCAATTTCCCAAAGAGGCGTTGACTCGAGGCGTGCGCGTTTCTAGGGTCCTGCCATGGCACCGGCCCGTCGCGAGATGGGGCGGCCGATTCGCCTAGGGGGACTGGCCTGCCTTTGTCTCGTCGTTCTCTTTTGCGGCTCCGCCGCCCCTGCCGCGCGGGCGGATTGGGACTACCTGAACGCCGCGAGCGGCCCGGCGATAGAGGCCTACAGCTCCGAGGTGAGTGTCCTGCCGGGGCAGGACCTGCACTTCCACGTGAGCACGGCCCCCGCGGAGCCCTACCGGATCTTCGTGTACCGGCTCGGCCCCTGGAGCGGCCGGGGACCGCAGGTCTCGGCGTGCGTGCCGGGCTGCAGGAGGCTGCTGAGCGGCGGCCGGACCTGGCCACGCCCGTCACCCAGCCCGGTCACCGGCCAGGTGCGCGCCAACTGGCCCGTGACGGACACCTTCCACGTGCCGCACTCGTGGCCGAGCGGCTACTACGCGGCGAAGGTCGTGCTCCAGGGCGGCGCGCAGGACCAGAAGGGCAAGCTCGTCCCGTTCGTCGTCAGGGCACCTCCCGGCAGCCGGTCGACCGTGCTGGTCGTGGCCGCGGTCAACACGTGGCAGGCATACAACGACTGGGGCGGCACCAGCCTCTACGTCCCGACCCCCCACGCGACCAAGGTCTCCTTCGATCGCCCCTACGCGAGCCTCCAGGTCGGCAGCCAGTCGCTGTTCAACTGGGAGCTGCCGCTGATTCGCTTCCTGGAGGCACAGGGCTATGACATCTCGTACACGACGGACGTGGACGTGGACCGGGATCCAGGGAGCGTCCTCGGTCACCGCCTCGTGGTCGTGGCCGGCCACTCCGAGTACTGGACGGGCAATGAGCGCCGGGCGTTCGACGGCGCACGCGACGCGGGGGTGAACGTCTTCTTCGCGGGGGCGAACGACGGCTTCTGGCAGATCCGCTACGAGGACGGCGGCCGCACGATCGTCGGGTACAAGGAACAGCGCTCGGCCCCCTACGGACCTGACCCCCAGGCCGGGACTCCGAGCGAGAGCGCCGAGTTCAGGAACCTCGACCCGCCCGATCCGGAGTGCCGGCTGATCGGAATAGCGTCCAGGGGCAGCCAGACGACCGCACCGGGCTTCGACCGCTTCGTGGTGAACGGCGCGCTCGGGCACCCGTGGTTCGCCGGCACGGGGTTCGGTCCCGGCGCCGTGATCCCCAACATCGTCGGCTACGAGTGGGATCAGCTCATAGACGGCTGCAGCCCGCCGCTCGCCCCGGGTACGGCGCTGACCACGCTCTTCCACACGGACGCCTCCGCCACGAACGGAACGCACCCGAACGACTCGGTGACCTACACCGCACCCTCGGGTGCGCGTGTGTTCAGCGCCGGCTCCTTCGAGTTCCCATGGGGACTCGACGGGTACGGCCTCGACGCCAGCCCTGGGCGGCGGCCACCGGACGGGCGCCTCAAGCGGTTCGCGCGAAACATGCTGCACGACCTCGCCGGCGCGCCCGCGGGTGCGCTTCGCAGCATCGCGTTGCCGAAGTCCGTCTCGCTGCGCAGCGCCATCGGTCGCGGGATCCAGGTGGCGGCCTCGGTCAGGATCCCGGGCGCCACGGTGCGCGCGCAGGTGCTCCGCTCGAGCGGAGCGCGGGCCATCGTGCTCGGAAGCGCGCGGAGGCGCGCCGGCATCGACGGCAGAGTGAGGCTGAAGGTGCACGTCGGCAGGCGCCTGGCGCGCCGGCTGGGCCATGGGTCGCGATCTGTAGTAATGATCAGAGTCGCGGTCGTCCAACCGTCCGACGCGGCCCAGGTGATCCAACGACAGATGACATTGACGCGCTGAGCCGCCGATGAGGCCGGCCGGGGCGCTGCTGGCTGCCCTCGTGCTGGCGGCCGCGACCGCGGGACCGGCCGGCGCCTGGCGCCCCTCGATGCACGCGGCGGAGCGGTACGCCTCGCGGCGGCACGGGATCGTGGCGATCGCCGTCCGCACGCCGACGCGGGCGTGGGGCTGGCACGCGCGCCAGACGTTCCCCTCGGCGAGCCTGCTCAAGCCGATGCTGCTCGTGGCGTATCTCGAGCGGCCCTCGGTGCGTACGCGTGCGTTGCGCCCCTCGGAGCGGAGGCTGCTGGGACCGATGATCAGGCGCTCGGACGACGTCTCGGCGCAGCACGTGCTCGGCATCGTGAGCGCACGCGGCCTGCGCCGGGTGGCCAGGCGCGCGGGCATGCGCCGCTTCGACGCGGACACCGGCTTCTGGGGGAACAGCCGCATCGACGCCGCCGACCAGGCCAGGTTCTTCCTCGGCATCGACCGGTTGCTGCCCGAGGGTCACCGCGCCTTTGCGATGGGGCTCCTCGCCTCGATCGTGCGCCGCCAGCGCTGGGGGATCGGGCTCGTGCGGCCGCCCGGCTGGCAGCTGTTCCTCAAGGGCGGCTGGGGCTTCGGCACCGGGCTCGTCGACCACCAGGTCGCGCTGCTCGAGCGCGGCGGCCGGCGCGTGTCGCTGGCCATCCTCACGCTGCACGACGGATCGCACGCCTATGGCAAGGCGACCCTGCGCGGCATCGCGAAGCGGCTGCTGCGAGGCCTATCCCGGGCGCCCGGCGTCCCCTGAGTCGTCGCCGGTTGCCTCGGGCTCGGCGCCGGGGGACTCGACTTCCTCGGACTCGACCTCCTCGGCCTCGATCGCGTCGGGATCGATCGCCACCGTGTCGGCCTCGGACCCCGGCCCCGGCTCGGGCGGGACCCGGCCGGCGGCGTCGTCCGCCACCCGTTGCAGCTCCTCGGCCACGAGGCGAACGTCCTCGATCAGCCGCGTGCGCTCGCGGTCGACCACGTCCGCGTCCGCCTCGAGCTCGCGAACCCGCGCCTCCGCGTCGCGCAACACCGCCCGCGCCTCGCTCTCGGCGCGCTCGAGCCGGTCGGCGGCCTGCGTGCGCGAGCGCGCGGCGATGTCCTCGGCGGTCTCGTGCGCACGCTCGAGGATGCCCCTCGTCTCCTCGCTCACCTGGTCGAGCGCATGTCTGATCGCCGACTGCGGCGACCTGCTCACCTGAAGCTCGGCGATGATCCTGTTCACGCGCGTGACGTACGCGTCCACGGCCGCGCGGTCGTAGCCCCGCATCACTATCGGGAACGACACGTCGCGTATGCCGGCGATCTCCTCGTCGGCGACGTCTCGCGGAAGCGTCGCCGACATCGCGCGCTTACGCGACTCGGCCTCGCCCGGGAACTCCTCCGTGCTCATGCCGCCAGTATTGCGAACACGCCACGCGCCGGCTTAGCCGGGATGGCACAGGAACTGGAAGCCCGCGCGCGGGACCCCGGCCAGGGAGCCCTTCACGCCGCCGTGCGCGGGCCCGGGCATCAGCAGCAGAGAGCTCAGCAGGATCAGATAAAGGGTCAGCGCGGTGCCCATCGCGCGGAAGCCGCGGGCCGCGCGACCCGTGCGCCTCGGCCTGAGCTGCGAGAGGGCCAGCAGCGCCAGTGCGATCTCGTCGGCGGTGGCCACGGACTCGATGGCGCCGACCGGCTTGCCGACCCACGGAGCCGGCCCGATCGGCAGCCCGCTCGTGCGCGACGCGATCCAGAGGCCCGCCACCGCCACGCTCAGCCCGGCGCCCGCGAGCAGCACGTGCCGCCCCGGCCTGCGGTAGAGCGCCACTCCCCACCCGAACTGAACGGCGGCGACGAGCGCCAGCGAGACCGTGAAGGGCACGTAGCCGTGAACGTGGCCGAGCGCCGCCACGGCGTGGAGCAGCCCGGCGCCCCAAGCGAGGCCGCACGCGATGAAGAGCTGGTCGTCGAGCCGCCCGGCGGCGCGATCGACCTCAGGCGCGTACGCGGTCACCGTCGAGCGACGGCTCAGCCGGCAGCGCCTTGCCGGCGGCGAGGAGCCGCTCGACCTCGTCAGGCGCCTGCGGCCGGGCGAAGTAGAAGCCCTGGCCCACGTCCCAGCCGAGACCTCGGAGCCGACCGAGCTGCTCGATCGTCTCCACGCCCTCGGCGACGGCCGTGAGGCCGAGGGAGCGCGCGAGGCTGAGGACGGCCGTCACCACGGCGCCGTCCGAGTCGTTCTGGCCGAGGCCGGCGGTGAACGAGCGGTCGAGCTTGATCGCGTCGACCGGGGGCAGCTCGCGTATCTGACTCAGCGACGAGAAGCCGACGCCGAAGTCGTCGAGTGCGATCACCACACCAAGCTCCTTGATCGCCCGCAGGCTGCTGAGCGCCATGTCCGTGTCCTGCACCACCGCGCTCTCCGTGATCTCGAGGCAGAGGGTCCGCGGATCGAGCTCGGTGAGCGCGAGCACACCGCTCACGGCACTCGGGAGCCCCGGATGCGAGAGCTGTCGCGCCGACACGTTCACCGAGACCCGGAAGTCGGGGCCGACGGTGCCGGCCTTCCTCCAGGCGGCGAGCTGCGTGCACGCCTCGCGGAGCACCCACTCGCCCATCGGGACGATCAGCCCGGTCTCCTCCGCGATCGGAATGAACTCGCCGGGGGGAACGAGGCCGCGCTGCGGATGCTGCCAGCGCACGAGCGCCTCCACCCCGTTGATAGTGCCGGTGTCGAGGTCGACGGAGGGCTGGTAGTGCAGGCAGAGCTCGCCGTGGCGCAGGGCCATTCGCAGAGCCTGCTCCGTCATGAGAGCGTCCACGGTGTCGGTGGTCCCCGTCGGGTCGAAGATCTCGAGCCGCGCGCGCCCGTGCTCCTTCGCGGCGTACAGCGCGATGTCGGCGTCGCGCAGCAGGGTGTCGGGGCTCGCGCTGTCCGGGCCTCCGATCCGAACACCGACGCTGGCGCTCAGATGGAACTCGTGCCCGTCGTGCGAGAACGGGCGGCCGAACTGCTCGAGCACGCGCTCGGCGACCTCACGCGCGGCCCCCTCGTCGGCGTCCTCGCAGAGGATCGTGAACTCGTCGCCGCCGAAGCGCGCGACCGTGTCCTCCGCCCGGCTCGCCTCCGACAGGCGCCGTGCCGCCTCCATCAGAACCTCGTCGCCGATCTTGTGGCCGAGCGCGTCGTTGACGAGCTTGAACCTGTCGAGGTCCACGAACAGCACGGCGATCTCGCCGGCGTGCCGCCGCAGGCGAACCAGCGCGTGGCGCAGGCGGTCGAGGAACAGGACTCGGTTCGGCAGGGCGGTCAGCGGGTCGTGGAGCGCACGGTGGGCCAGCTCCTCCTCGAACCGCCTACGGGCGGTGATGTCGTGGCACTGGGAGATGAAGTAGCGAACGAGACCGTCGTCGTCGCGAACGGCCGAGACCCCGAGCTGGACCCACAGCTCGTGCCCGTCCCGGTGGATGTAGCGCTTCTCGGCGTCGTAGGAGTCGGCCCCGCCGGTGAGCAGCGCCCGGTGCTGCTCCTGGTCGCTGAGCACGTCGTCGGGATGCGTGATCGACTGGAAGTCACGCTCGAGCAGCTCCTGCTCGGTGTATCCCGTCATCTCGCAGAGGGCGCGGTTCACGCGCAGGTAGTGCCCATCCGGGGCGATGAGCGACATTCCGGTTACGCCGCTCTCGAACGCGTGCAGGAAGCGCTCGCCCGTCTCGCGCGCCTCGCGGTGGGCGGCGACCATACGCGCGCGCATGTCCTCGTTCAGGCGCCAGGTGGTGATGCTGGCGGCGGCCGCTCCGAGCACGAACACGCCGTGGACGGCCGCCCACCTCCAGGGACTGCCCCCGTGGTTGTAGACCGAGTGCGGCGAGAGCGCGCCAACCACGCCGTGCTCGGCCACCACGTAGCCCACCGAGAACCCGAACGGCAGCCAGTCCTCGTACAGGGCCAGCACGGCGATCATCACGAAGAAGTGGAAGTGCGCCTCGATCTGGCCGTTCCAGGCATGCACGAGCACCGCCGAGGACGTCAAAAGGCCGATCACCACCGCGATCGAGCGAGCCCGCCGGCCGGGCGCGTGCAGCATCGCGGCGACCCCCGCCAGAGCAACCGGGACCACGGGATAGACGGAGTCCGCCATGTCGTACCCGCGGACGCGCGCGAACACGAAGAGGGCGGGCACGTGGGCCCAGAGAATCCAGAGCATCGCCTTGTGGCGGTGCCCCCACGCCTCCTCGGGGAGGGTCTGGCCGCGCGGGAGCGATCGCCTGATCGCCGCCCATAGGCGGGCGAGGCGAACGGCGGTCATCGGCGCAGGGGACGCCGAGCCGACCGCCGCAGCATCGGCGGGGCCACCCTCTTGGGTCATGCCTCGTTAGTCGGCAGAACCGGCCTTCCCTTAAAGAAGGGAGGCGGTCAGCCCGAGCTCTCGAACGCGATCTCGTGGCGCGGCTGCCGCGGGGCGGGCTGCGGCCTCGGCGGCGCGGGAGCCGCGACCGGCGCGCGAGGCGCCGGGACGCGGGGAGTCACGGACGGCTGAGACACGACCACGGGGCGGGCCGGGGCGTGCGCCCGCTCGCGCCTCCGGCGCGGCTTGCGGTGAGGGCGGGGCCGCCTGTGCGGCTTGGCGGCGGGACGCGCATGCGACTTCGCTACCGGCTTCTCCACGCGATGGACCGGGCGGGCGGCCACCGACGGCGAGTCGAGTCCCGAGGCGGCCTGGGGGCCCCCTTGATTCGAGGCGGGCTTCTTGCCCGGGGGGACCGCGACCGCGCCGACGACCGCTATCGACGCGAGCAGGGCGACCGCGGCCCAGCGTCGCGCCGCCAGCGACACGGGACGGCTGGCATCTTGCTGCTGCGGTGCCCTGTGAACCTGCGGTGGGCGGCCCGTGCGCCACAGAGTGACGCGCCGCTCGACCGCGAAGGCGAGCCTGTCGAGCGCGTCGTACAGCAGTGCCGCGATCCGCCGCATCACGGGCGCGGGCAGCGGGCAAGCGAGCGCGAGCCCGGCAGGATGCAGCCGTCGCTTCGCAGAGGGACCCGAGCGCTCCGGATGCGGAACCGGGTCCACTTGCCGACCTTGCCGGAGCCGTTCACCCGGATCTGGATGACCGTGCCGGGGCGCAGCCGCCGCTCGAACGCCCTCAGGCGAATGGTCGCCGTCGAGCCGGCGCCCCGCACGGGCTTGACCAGCGTGCGCGCGGGGCAGCCCCTTCCGGCGCAGCCGAGCTCGATGCGTGCGCCCACCGGCGCCAGAACGCTGAGACGGGCGATCCGGGCGCCCGCGCGCGTGACGGTGCCTCGCAGGTACACGATGGGGAAGGGCGTGAGCCACTGGAGGCTCGCCGCCGGTCCCACGCGCAGTACCGGGACGTCCGAGACCTCGATGGTCGCGAAGGCAACGGCCGACGCGCCCGCGGAGTCGGTCACGCGCAGTCCGACGACGTGCGCGCCCGGCTGGGCGAAGACGGTCTCCGCGGCCGGGCCGGAGTGGTCGCCGAAGCGGCCGTCGCCGTCGAGATCCCATTCCTGGCGAGCGATGGTGCCATCGGGGTCGAATGAGGTGGAGCGGAAGCTCACGATGTCGCCGACGTAGCTGGCGCCGCCGGTGGGCGTGAACCCGACGACCGGCGGGACGTTCGCGGCAGGCACGTCGGGCTTCGCCACCGGCGGCGCCGGCGCGGCGGCAACGTCGATCGTGCGGATGATCGTGTCGACCGCGCCCTTGTCGTCCATCACGCGGAGGCCCACGGCGTAGGCCCCACCCCTCGGGAAAGTCACGTTCGCCGACGCACCGGTGGCGTCGTCATAGCTGCCGTCGCCGTTCAGGTCCCACGTCGCCGAGGCCACCGACCCGTCCGCGTCGGTCGACGTCGAGGTCAGGGCGATCGACCGGCCAGCGATCGCCGCGTCGGGCGAGGAGTCGAACTTCGCCACCGGCGGCTGGTCGACCACGACTGTGTGCGTCGCGAAGGCGAGGTCTCCGTGGTCGCCCAAGACTCCGAGGCGCACGATGTAGCTGCCGGATGCCGCGAACGTGCGCGTCGCGGTGGTGTCGAAGCTGTCGTAGAAGCGGCCGTCCCCGTCGAGGTCCCAGCCCTGAAGCCGGGCGCCCTGGGATGTGGAGGTGAAGGTGACCGGCTGGCCGGGCGCCGGGAGCGCGGGCGAATACGAGAAGTCGGCGCTCACCGCGGTCGAGCCGAATGCCGGCGCGGCCGCGACCAGGAGCGCAAGCGAAGTTGCGGCTGCTGCGGCCCAGCTGATCCCTGCCCCTGCCCGGTCGCGCATTCGAAACTCCTTTCCGTGCGCTGCGTCCCTGCCCGATCGAAGGTAGGCGAGCCCCCGCATGGGCGCAATTCGGATATCCGTCCAGGGCCGCCTGTCGGCCGTCAAGGAGCCGGCCGCGACTCAGGTGGCCGGCGCGGTACCGCCGTTGTCGAGGCGGTCGAGGACGTGAAGCAGCGCCTGGCTTTGGGCGCGGCTCTCCGCGAGCAGCTCCTTGGTCCGCTGGCTTTCTTCCTCTGCCTTGCGGCGAAGCTCCTCGAAGTAGGCCCGGCTCTCGGCACGATGAGTTCTCGCCTCCGCCTGGAGCGTGCGAAGCTCTTCGGTCGATGTACGACGGTCCTCGCGCAGCTCGACCACCAGCTCGAGAACCAGCTCGTGCATCGACCGCTCGAAGCCGCGCATCGAGCGCTCAAAGCCGCGCATTGACCGTTCGAAGCGAACCAGGAGCTCGTGCGCGAACTCGCGGAAGTCGCCAGGATCGGCCACGGGAGAATTCTCCCATGGACTACGTCACAACTGTGCGAAGCAGGTGACGATTCGCGACCGGAGTCGCGACCGGTGCGTCAAACGGTCGTGGTCGGAGTCCCCACGCTGTCGAGCGCCTCGCGCAGCTCGTCCACGGTCTGGAAATCGAGGCCGAGCCGGTGGTCGTGGCGGTACCGCACCACGCCCTCCTCGTCCACGATCACGACCGCCCGCTTGGTGCCGATCATCGGCGCGCGGGCCCCGTACGCCTTCGCAACCTCGCAGTCGACGTCAGCGAGGAGCGGCACGGCGAGCCCGTGCTTCTGCATGAACGCCTCGTGTGAGTCCAGGTCCTGGGCCGAGATGCCGACCACGACGGCGTCGAGGTCGTCGACCTCCTCGGCCCGGTCCCGGTACGAGCACATCTGCTTCGTGCAGACGGGCGTGTTGTCGCCCGGATAGAAGAGCAGGATCACCCGCTCGCCCAGGTGATCGGACAACCGGAACGGACCGTCCGTGCCCTCGAGCTCGAAGTCCGGCGCCCGGTCGCCTACCTGCGGTCCCTTTGCCATTTGCTTGTCTCCCTGCTCTTTGCTTGACCGCGAACCTTACGGGTCAGCGGCTCGTCCCTGCTCCGGCGGCCACCGGAGCGAATGCCTCCCGGAGCCGCGACTGCCAGGCCTCGAACGGCGACTCGGAATCCATCGGAAGCTCCTCGAGCGCGGCCTCCGCCCGCGCGGCCACCTCGTCCACGGGGGCCCCGCAGAGCACGGTCGCGGCCTCGACCGTCGCGCCCGAGACGTTGTCCGCACGCACGCGCGCCATCGCCGCGAACGCCGAGCCCTGCGCGAGGTACAGCTCGTAGGGCCGCGCCAGCTCGCGCAGCTCGTTGAGCCGCACCTCCCCCAGTCCCCCGGCATAGGTCGACGCCACTCCCACGCCGCTCCAGAGATCCGCCCGGCGCTCGGCGGGGAAGCTGTCGATCGTGTCCCGCACCGCCTCGGGGTTGTCGCCGAGGACGAACAGCAGGCTCCGCCCCACGCCCTGGTCGAAGAGCCTCAGTGCCGGGGCCGAAAGCCCGGACGGGCGCTCGCGCTGCTGCACGTAGCGCTCGCGGGCGAGATAGCCCTCGTGGAAGCCGGCGCCGTCGAAGATCAGCCAGCCGAGGAACGGATCGAGTTGCGGTGGAGGCCGCTCGGGAATGCGGCGCGCACGCGCGTACGTCCAGCCGATGCCGATGTAGATGAGCGTCGACCAGCGATCGCCGTAGGACTCGAGCAGGGCCGGAAGCCTCCGGCGCGACCGCAGGAGCCCGTCGAGCGACGACACCGCCATGCCGGCGCCCTCGAACGCGAAGCCGCGGAAGTCCGGGTCCATCCCCTCGAGGTTCGCGGCTATCCGGTCGGCGTGCGTGTCCTTCAGCGCTGCCCCGAACCCGCGCGAGAAGTACAGCGCGCCGTTCTCGAGCCGCTCGCAGGTGCGCGGATCCGAGACCGGGACGCCGCGGTACTCGAAGGTGATCTTCTCCTCGTCGATCCGCGCGACGAGCAGCAGCAGGCGGCCGGCCACCCAGTAGCCGGCGTCCACGAGCCTTTCCCGCAAGGCCTGCACGCGAACGGAAGGTAACGAATGGGCCGAGACGATGGCGCACCGACAGGGAGTTGTCGAACGGTGAGATGTGAACGAGCGGTCATCGCACTTTGCTGGACGAGCACCTCGTCCTCGTCGATAGCGGGCGCCCGCTGAGAGGACGCCTCGCGCCCGATGCGAGAAGATCCAGCCGGGCGATGACGACGAGAGCAGACTTCAGCGCCGACGAGTGGGCGTCGATCACTTCGGCCCCGCTTCTCGCCGCCATTTTCGTCAGCGCCGCCGAACGCGGCGGGAACCTTCGCGAGACGCTCGCCGCATCGAGGGCCTACGCGAACGCTCGCGCGAACCAGGCGGGACCGCTCGTGCGCGACGTGCTCGCCTCTCCCCCGGCACTGGATCGGGCAACCGCCTCACGGCTCGCGCAGGACATCCAGCAGCAGGGGCCGGCCAAGCTGCGCCAGGCGATCGGCACCCTCGAGCGCCACGCCGGCGACGACGAGGTGAACGAGTACAAGCGCTTCGTCTACGCCGTCGCCGAGGCCGTCGCGCACGCGCATCGCGAGGGCGGGTTCCTGGGGATCGGCGGAAAGGACGTGAGCGAGCGCGAGCAGTCCGCGCTCGACGAGATCGGCGCCATCTTCGACGCCCCGCGCTCAGCGGCGCCCGGCGCGGCGCCGTCGCCGCGAACGAGCTTCACCACCGACGAGGCGCGGCAGGTCGGCGAGGCGATCGGCATCGACTGGGCGACCGCCCCCTTCGACATCGAGCAGTTCCGCCGGGGCATGGACGTGGAGCTCGAGCACGGCCTGCACGACCCGGGGACGAACGTGACTGACGACGACCCGACGTTCACCGGCAAGATCGCGCTTGCGCACCTCAACGAGCTCGCGGACTACTACACCCGGCTCGAGCGCATGGAGGCCGAAGCCGAGCGAAAGCTCGGCGAGGGCTAGCAGCCGGCCGGGCTACGACCAGAACTCGTCCCAGGCGTAGAGGTCGTGAAAGTGCTCCCGACCGTCAACGATCCGACCGTCCCTGAGCTTGAAGACGATGGAGTCGCCAACGTCCAGGTGCTTGCCGTTTCGGTCCCCGGTGCTGCGATGGATGCCGACCACGTGGTCGTCACCATCGGCACACATGTGCTTGAGCTCGGCCCGGAAGGTGCCACCCGTCTCCTGCGCGAGCTGGCCGAAGTACGCCAAGGTCGCGTCGCGGCCCTGGTAGTCGTCGGCGAACGAGCTCCGCCCCGGCAGGT
>C688J35102_120989480_pt1 | contig 11525 bp, 11 predicted proteins | sample HopSoiMetagenom2_FD_35102 | JGI IMG/M metagenome (IMG submission 35102)
CGTTAACAACTGCCGCCGCCGGCGGCATCCAGTCGCGAATGGAAGCGCTGGATATGCTTGCCAACAATCTCGCGAACACTTCGAGCAGCGGCTTCAAAGCGGACCGGGAGTTCTACACCACCTATATGGCACCCGAGCTGGCGAGCGAATCGGACCCGATCGTCGGCGAAACGCCGCTGATCCAACAGCACTGGACTGATTTCTCGCAAGGCAACATGGTGAAGTCCGGAAACGAAACCGATCTTGCGCTATCGGGAACCGGCTTCTTCGCCGTCAATGGCCCGAGCGGGCCGCTTTATACGCGTAACGGAAACTTCCATCTGACCTCACAAGGCATTCTTACAACGGCCGAAGGTTATCCTGTTCGCCTCACCGACGGTAAACCGGTTCAGGTACAACCGGGAGAAGCGATGGTGGTGGGGAAGGACGGTCAGATCTCCCAGGGCGCGAACGTCATCGGTCAATTAGCCGTCGTCGATTTCAAAGATCCACATCAACTTGTGAAAACAGGGTCGACTTACTTCTCAACGTCTGACCCGAAAGCGGCGCCGGACGGCACACCGACCGCGGAAGTTTATCAAGCGACAGCTGAAACCTCGAATGCCGCGCCGGCTGAGTCCGCGGCCAGGATGGTGACGCTGCTACGAAGTTTTGAAATGCTGCAGCACGCTATCAAGATCGGCACCGAGATGAACCGCCACGCAGTAGAAGAAGTAGCCCGCGTCAGCTAATAAGGCCGTAGAGAAAGATCAGGAACTAGGAAATGATAAGAGCTTTAAACACCGCCGCGAGTGGAATGACGGCGCAACAGATTAACCTGGACAGCATCGCCCATAACCTGGCCAACTCCAGCACGGCCGGTTTCAAAGAGCGCCGAGCGCAATTTCAAGACCTGATCTACCAAAGCATGGTTCAGCCTGGAGCCTCTTCCGGCCAGCAAACGACAACTCCAGTAGGCCTACAGATTGGTTTGGGAACGAGAACGGTTTCAAACGAGATCGTTTTCTCGCAAGGCAACATCACGGAAACGGACAACAACCTGGATCTCGCTATCCAGGGTAAGGGCTTCTTCCAGATTCGGAGGCCGACCGGGGAACTCGCCTATACGCGTGCGGGATTATTTCAGCTTGATCGCAACGGCGTTATGGTGACGGCCGAAGGCGACGCGCTCGAGCCGCAAATCACTATTCCGTCAAATGCTCAGAATGTGACGATCGCGCAAGACGGCACCGTCAGCTACACCATGCCGGGTCAGAATGCCGCTCAGCGAGCCGGCCAAATCCAGTTAGCAAACTTTCAAAACCCTGCTGGATTGAACAGTCTCGGCAATTCGTTGTTTTCGCCAACGGATGCGTCGGGCGATGCGCAAGTCGGCACACCGGGAGGTTCGGAAGGACTGGGAACGGTGTTGCAAGGCTATAGCGAGCAATCGAACGTGAACGTGGTTGAAGAATTCGTCAATATGATTCAAAGCCAGCGCGCTTACGAAGCGAATTCACGTGTCATCAAAGCCGCTGACGAGATGTATCAGCAGATCAATCAAGTCACTCAATAATGGTTGGTCTTCTCATTGCCGCTTCGATCCAGCTGGCAGCTATGCCATGCCATACGATCGACAACGATCGCATCTACGGACGCGATCTGGCGGCTGTGAATTCTGCGTTTCAGGCGCTTCCGCCAAATCTCGAGATCGGGCCTGCACCCGTGCCGGGTCAGCAGCGCATTTTTCGCTCGGAAGAACTGGCGCGCATTGCTCGCCTGCATCAGATCGACGGTGCTTTCCCCCAAGCCGTCTGTTTCGCGTGGGACTTAAAGGTACCCGATCGAGCTGATTTCCTGGCGGCGATGAATGAGACGCTGGCGAAGCGCAACGCCACCATCGAAATTGTCGATCAAAGCAATGCTCCGCTGCCTCACGGGAAGCTGAGCTTTCCATTGTCCGGGTTGAGCGGCACGTCCGACGGGCCTGTCTTCTGGCGCGGATCGATGACGTACGCAAATGGACGCATGCTCCTGACATGGGCGCGGGTTCGCATTTGCGTTCGTGAACGTCACGTTGCCACAGCGGGCCTTCTTCATCCTGGGGATGAGATCCGGGCGGATCAGTTGAAACTCGTCGAGTATCAAGGGCCGCTGACGCGCGAACATTATTTCGCCTCGATTGCGGATGTCGCTGGTATGACAGCGCGAAGTACGGTGAATCCCGAGGTGGCTCTCGTTGATTCCATGCTGCGCGAACGGAAGCAAGTAGAGCGCGGCGACCTGGTGGCGGTTACGGTCCAAACCGAGCGGACGAGAATCGAGGCCCAGGCGATTGCGGAAGAAAGCGGCGCGTCCGGTTCCGTGATCCTCGTTCGCAACGCAAAAAGCGGGCGGAAATTCAGGGCCAAGGTACAGGAGAAAGGCAAAGTGCTTGTCATTCCGGAAGGACCCGCGGGTCTGGTTACGGATGAGGACTTGAAATCACGATGAGAAGAGCTTTCGAGGTAGTTGTTTTAGTGACCTTGTCGATTGTTTCCGGCTTCGCGAAGAAGAACGACAAGAAACAGGACAAACAGGCAGTCTCGGCGTTAGACGAGTATGTTCAACAGGCTCACCTGGCGGCCGAAGCGACAAGAAACGAAAGCCCAGGCTCTTTATGGTCGGGAGGAGCAACCCTGGTCGATATCTCGAGCGACCTGCGAGCCCGCCGGGTAGACGACATGGTGACGATCGTCGTGAACGAAGTTGCATCTGCAGTAACTACAGGTGCGACCAAGACGGCACGGAACTCTGATCTAACGGCCTCGGTTAGTTCGGCGGCCGGTAAGCTTGCCGTCCCCACCAGATTCGGGAATATCCTGACGACCTCCGGCAAATCCAGCCTAGATGGCACTGGAACAACCTCCCGCAGCACAACCCTGACCACCACGATTACTGCGCGCGTGGTCGACGTTCTTCCAAATGGTTTTCTGGTCGTTGAAGGAAACAAGACCGTCCTTGTGAATTCAGAGAACCAGGTGGTTACTTTGCGGGGCGTCGTTCGTCCCGCGGATCTTACGGTTGCGAATACCGTGGCGTCTGCAAATGTCGGCCAGATGGAGCTCAAGATCAACGGCAAAGGTGTCGTGAACGACGCCGTTCGCCGGCCGAACCTTTTGTACCGCTTGCTGCTGGGCATTTTACCTTTCTAAAGACAATGAAATCTGTTGCCTCTTTTCTTCTTTGTTTTGTGCCGGTCCTTTCGGCAATGCAGACGCCTGACGCGCACGGCGTGCGACTGAAAGACTTGGTGACGATAGAGGGCGTCCGGAGCAACCAGTTACTCGGCTACGGCCTTGTGGTGGGTTTGAACGGCACGGGAGATAGGCAGCAGACCGTATTCTCAGTTCAGAGCCTGACCAACCTGCTGCAGCGCATGGGCGTCAGCGTCAACCCCGCAGCGATTACGGTCAAGAACACGGCATCCGTGTTGGTCACGGCGACGCTCCCCGCGTACGCACAACCGGGCACCACGATCGATGCCACTGTTGCCGCAATTGGAGATGCCAGCAACCTGCAAGGAGGCTTGCTCATCTTGACAACTCTCAAGGGTGTCAACGGGCAGGTCTACGGCACGGCACAGGGTCCGGTCGTGACCGGAGGGTTCGTCGCTGGAAGAACCGCGAATTCGGCAACGGTCAACCACCCTACTGTCGGACGCATTCCCAACGGTGTTTCCGTCGAGCGTTTAGCGCCGTCCGTAGCCATCGGCGACACGGTGAAATTGCAGTTGCGCGAAGCGGACTTCACAACGGCGTCTCGAGTAGCGGAAGTTGTGAATCGACACTTTCCGAGCGCGGCAGCTATTGCACATCCAGAAAATTCGGCCCTTGTATCGGTGGCCGTGCCGCCGCAATACTCGGCCAAATCGATCGAGTTCATCTCTGAAATCGAACGCCTCGCCGTAGAGCCCGACAGGATCGCTCGCGTCGTAGTCAATGAAAGAACAGGAACCGTCGTTCTTGGCAAGGATGTCCGGATCGCTCCGGTTGCAATCATGCACGGCAACCTGACGGTCGAGATTCAGACGACTTATACAGCCACGGAACCAGCTCCGTTTTCTTCCACTCCTCCAGTTGTTGTGCCGCAGACTACGGTCGGCGCCAAGGATGAAAAGACCCGCAACGTTGTCCTGAAGGACGGGGCGACGGTGGAAGAGCTTGTGAAGTCACTCGCTTCGATCGGGTCCACCACGCGAGACGTGATTGCAATTCTTCAGAATCTGCGGGCTGCCGGCGCCCTTGATGCCGAGTTGGATGTTATCTAAGATGAATATCTCCTCCAGCCTTTCCACCGTTGCGCCTCTTGCAGGCTCGACGAATACGGTGTCTAAGCCGTCGAAGATTCATGAGGCGGCACAGCAGTTTGAAGCTCTCCTGGTCGGCGAAATGTTGAAGTCCGCCCGGGAAAGCGGCTCATGGGGACTCACCGATGAGGAGTCTGATCCGGGCCAGGACACGTTTTCAGGTATGGCGGAATCGCAATTCGCCAACGCATTGGCCAAAAGCGGCGGCCTCGGGCTCTCCCGAGTGGTCGAGCAGAGCGTTTCTCAACAGGCCGGCGCCGCTCAGAAAGAGTAGGCTTCCCGACCCACCGTGTCCGTTGATTCCGCCCAGTAGCCCCCGTACGAGAATTCCATTTCGGGCTCAGCGGCGCAGATCTCGGACGGTTTGTACACCGAAGACACTTCGGACGCAAGGGCGGGCTTTGGGTTCGAGGCCTGCCGCCAGGATTCCAATAAGGTAGTCAGCAACCGCACAACTTCGTTCATCGGTTCTGCAGATTTGGTTGCATGCGCGAGCAGCAAACGTTGCTGCATGTAGCTGTAGAGCCTCTTGAGGTTGGCACTGATCTCGCCACCCTTTTCAAGATCAAGAGAACACATCAGTTCGGCCAGAATAGTGACGGCTTTAGTGATGGATCGCGAGCGGAGCATATCCTCACCCGATGCCAAAGCAGCCTTCGCCTGTTCAGTTGCGCCGACCGCCCCTTCGTAAAGAGCGATCACCAACTGTAGCGGGCTGGCCTCGAGCAAGCTCGACTGGGCGTACATCGTATATGGATTCTGGTCGTGCAACCTACTGTCCTCACAAACAATATCGGTCGTAACCGAGGCGTTTTAGAGGGCTTTGGAGCGAGAAAACGCCTGAGAGACTTACCCATGGCCCTCGACTTTCTTATGACCCGACTCGCAGGATTAGTCTTGCCTGGAAGTCGCGAAGAGAATCTTAGGAACGTATGTTTTCAATCATTGGAATCGTAGTAGTGATCGGAGCAGTCATCGGCGGCTATCTGATGGAGCACGGAAACCTGAAGGTCTTGGTTCAACCGGCTGAGTTAGTCATCATCGGAGGAGCTGCAATCGGAACACTGCTGATCGGCAATCCACTTCCCGTCATTATCAAGATCATCAAGGGGATTCTGGGAATTCTCGGCTCGGGCAAGTACAACAAGAATCGTTATCTGGACACGCTCAAGATGTTGAACGATGTCTTCACGCAGGGCAAAAAGGGCGGAATGGTGAGCTTGGAACCTCATGTGGAAGAACCGGACAAGAGTGACCTGTTCAAGAAACACGAATTTCTCCATAAGGACCATCACGCCCTTGTGTTTATCTGCGACACGTTGCGGATGGCGCTCAGCGGCACCGTCTCACACTTCGATCTCGATCAGATGATTGATGTCGACCTCGAAGTTCATCACAAAGAAGTTGGCAAGCCCGTCAGCGCCCTTACAACCGTTGCCGACTCCCTGCCCGGGCTTGGGATTGTCGCAGCCGTCCTTGGTGTTGTGATCACGATGGGATCCCTGGGCGGGCCTCCTGACGAGATCGGCCATAAAGTGGCCGCCGCTCTCGTTGGAACCTTCCTCGGCATTTTGTTGTGCTACGGATTCCTGGCTCCGCTTGCATCAAGCATGACCCATATGAACGAAGCGGAATCGCAATACTACCATTGCCTGAGGACCGGGATGATCGCGTTCGTCCGCGGCGCTGCTCCGATACTTGCAGTCGAGTTTTCGCGTCGAGCCATTCCTGGCGACGTGCGCCCGAGCTTCAAAGAAATGGAAGCCGCGTGCCGGGGTGAGAAGGCGGCCTAAGCATGTCAGCTCCTTCCGCGCAGCCAATCATCGTCATTAAGAAGAAGGGCGGACACGGCGGTCATCACGGCGGGGCGTGGAAGGTCGCGTATGCCGATTTCGTCACCGCGATGATGGCGCTCTTCATTGTTCTTTGGCTTATGCACGCCAGTCCGGAAGTGCAGAAGGCAGTTGGCGGTTACTTCAAGGATCCCAGCGGTACAGCATCTAAAACAGGGACGAACGTTGCCGGAACCGGCGAAGGGATGACCCTGGACAAAAAGAACGTCGAGCACTTGAAGGAAAAGCTTCAAAAGGCGATCCAGCAGAATGCCGAATTCGACAAACTAAAGAACAACGTTGAAATCACTGTGACGGGAGAAGGCCTGCGGATCGAATTAGTGGAATCCGAGAAAGGGCTGTTTTTCGAGAGTGGACAGCCAGCCCCAACCGTCCTGGGAAGAGACCTCCTGGTTAATCTCGCTCAAGAACTGGGGAGAATCGAAGGGCCGGTCGCTCTCGAAGGGCATACAGATTCAAAACCCTACGATGCCGAAGGTTACACAAACTGGGAGCTTTCGGCAGACCGCGCGAATGCGGCTCGACGAATTATGCAGAGCGCCGGGCTCAAGCCAGCCCAGGTCAGCCAGGTTCGTGGTTTCGCAGATCAACGGCTGCGCCTTCGGGACAAACCTTCAGATCCCTCAAACCGACGGGTTTCGATCATCGTCCAATACCATGCGGCAGATCTAGAGAACCAAAAGCAAGAGAAGACCGAAGCGCAACCCGGGCAACCACCAGATCACGGCAAGAACGAAAAAGCAGAGCCGGGGAAACCGGCCGCACACGAAGCCCCGGAGAAAGGCCACGAGGCAAAGGCCGAGCCCGCGGCGAAATCGCACGAATCCAAGTGAAGTTTCTTAGACTCATCGTTCCCGTTTCGCTGCTTGGGATGAGCCTTTCGGGTGCCCAGAAATCCTTGCCTCAACCTGAAGTCAGTAGCTTTGCCGCCCAACTGGCTTCCGTGCACCAACAGATGCTGTCGATCGAAGTGCAGGGCAAAGTGATCGCAAAGCAGCAAGCCGCTTTCCACCGCGCAATGCAAGGGGAGACGGCCTCTACTGATACGCTTCGACCCGAGGCGCTGAACTTCGATTGTGGCGCCCTCGCGCCTCGCGAAACGGAAAGGCTGGTTCAGACGGCCGCCCGAAAGCAATCCGTTTCCCCAGAACTGCTGCGCGCAGTGATCCGCCAGGAATCGGCCTTTCGGCCTTGTGCCGTTTCCGAAAAGGGAGCACTCGGGCTGATGCAGTTAATGCCGGCAACCGCGGTTGCGTTCAATGTGAACGACCCCTTTGATCCGCAGCAGAACATTCTGGGCGGTGCCGCCTACTTACGCCAGCTAATTGAGCGGTACAGCGGCGACGCGTCGCTGGCACTGAGTGCCTATAATGCCGGGCCTCAGATTGTGGACCGGATTGCTGGGATACCCGATATACCGGAGACTCAGAATTACGTCACGTCAATATTCCGGCATCTCGGCTGGACACTGCCCTCACGGCCCACTATCACGACTGGAACCGAACGGGAACAGCCCGATGTGGAATTGGATTTCAGACCTGAGACGGCCGACCCGGAGCTCTCCTCTTCCGAGAACACAGCTGAGCCCCAAAGCTCAGAGCCAGTCGAACAAAATCCCTCCGCTCCTCCACCTTCTCTATCGTGACTCTGCCCGTCTATAACATCGAACGCATGTAGGGTACGATTTGACTGGGTTTGCGCCGGCCAGTAGAGGCGCACCAGAAATCGCATGAAAAGCTTTGAGATAGTCCAGAAGATCAGAGAGATCGCAATCGTCCCGGTAGTCCGAACAAATAACGCCGAATCGGCGATTCGGGCCGTAGAGGCGATCAGCAACGGCGGCATAGCTTGTGCCGAAATCACCATGACGGTGAAGGGGGCCATTCGGGCGCTCGAACAGGTTGCTGACCGTTTCGGAGACAAGATCCTGCTCGGAGCGGGGACGGTATTGGACCCAGAGACCGCCAGAGCTTGTATGTTGGCGGGCGCTAACTTCTTCGTCACGCCTTCTTTGAACCGCGAGACCATAGAGCTCGCAAAGCGCTACTCCAAGCCGATCTTCCCAGGCGCTTTGACCCCGACCGAGGTAGTCACAGCGTGGCAAGCAGGCGCGGACGGGATCAAGGTGTTTCCGTGCAGCGCTCTCGGGGGTGCGAAATACATCCGCGCTCTCAAAGGACCGTTTCCGGACATTGAATTCGTTCCCACCGGTGGGGTGAACCTTGACACGGTTTCTGATTTCCTCGCCGCTGGCTGCTGTGCCGTCGGTGTCGGATCAGAATTGGTAGATGCCAAACTGATCAGCGCCGGAAACTTTGAAGAACTGACGCAGCGAGCGCGACAGTACAAGCAAAAAGTATTGGATTTCCAAGCTTCCCAGTAGTCCGTGCGGCGCTGCGGGACAATTGGAGGTATCGAGTTCCTAACTCTACCCGGATCGTTTTCCTATGCTTTTCCAGATCAGTCCACCGGCCACAGAAGAGAACGCGGCAATCCTGCTCAACCGCCAAGACAATATCGCCGTCGCGCGGGTTCCATTATCGCCGGGTCAACGGATCCAGGTGGGCGACCGGAGCTTCAATGCTTCCGACACCATACAACCTGGTCATAAAGTTGCGCTTGGCGACATCAAGGCGGGCGATCCCGTGTTCCGGTATGGAGAAGTGATTGGGTTTGCGCGCGTTGCAATCCCAGCGGGTAGCCACGTCCATGAGCACAACCTGGAATTCAGGGCGGTTGATCACGATTTCGAGATCGAAGCGCTGAAGCCGTACCCGCAGCAACACACGAGGACGTTCCGTGGGTTCGTGAGGGATGATGGACGGGTAGGAACGCGGAACTATATCGCTGTCGTCGCGGCCAGTAACTGTGCGGCGCACACTGTCGACCTGGTGGAACGCAGTTTCTCCGCTGAGACCTTGCCTCCTAATGTGGACGGCGTGGTCGCGTTTCCACATGGGGACGGATGCGCCTCAAGCATTGGCCCGGACACTCAGCAGCTTCAGCGAACGCTCGAAGGTGTTCTTGACCATCCGAACGTGGCTGGCGCCATCATCATCGGGCTAGGCTGCGAAGTCAATCAGATTGATCACTACCTGGGCGAGAGCAACACTGGTCGCGCCAAAGGCCTCAAGGGCTTTACCTTGCAGGAAACGGGCGGCACGTCTCGATCGGTTGCGCAGGCGCGCTCGAATATCGAAGAACTGATGGCCAAGGCTTCGGCGATGACGAGAACGGACGTCTCGGCATCCTACCTGAACCTGGGCCTGAACTGTGGCGGTTCTGATTCGTTTTCGGGGATTACGGCGAATCCCGCGCTCGGTTACTGCTGCGACCTGATCGTGCGTGAGGGCGGGACGGTAGTACTCGCAGAAACCACCGAAATCTTCGGTGCCGAACATATCCTCGCCCGGCGAGCGAAAGACAAAGCAACGGCTCGTAAGCTGCTCGATTGTGTCGAATCGTACAAGGCGTACTTACGCCAGTTTGGGGGAAGCTTTAACGATAATCCTTCGCCGGGCAACAAGAAGGGCGGACTGACGAATATCGTTGAGAAGTCTCTCGGCGCGATTGCCAAAGCAGGAACATCGCCGCTCAACGATGTGGTCGACTATTCTGAGCGAATCCGCAGCCATGGGCTTATTTTCATGAACACGCCCGGCTACGATCCAGCATCTTTGGCTGGTTTGGCCGCGGGAGGCGTGAATCTAATTGCGTTTACGACCGGCCGCGGTAGCGCAATCGGCTTTCCCACGGTTCCTACCCTCAAGATCAGCAGCAACTCCGATACTTTCCGAAGGATGCCCGACAATATGGACATCAACGCGGGCCCTATTGCTGATGGCTCCAGCACGGTCGAAGAGGTCGGACAAGAGATTTTCGAGTCGTTGTTGCGGGTCGCGTCGGGCGAAAGGACAAAAGCGGAGATTCTGGGCCACCACGAGTTCGTGCCCTGGAAAATTGGCCCTACCCTTTAAAATCAATCCTTTCTGAGCAGATCGAGATGCGGCGTGTTCGGGACGTGAGGTATCGTCCTTGGGGTAAATCCTATGCCGCGCCCTATCTGCTTCATGATCATGCCTTACGGGACGAAATCGACATCTCCCGTCACAGGAGCTGACGTCCCGGAGAAAGTCGACTTCGATCGCTTGTGGGAAGCGGCGCTTCGCCCAGCCATCCTCAGTGCCGGTTACGAACCCGTCCGAGCGAACGAAGACATCGGTGCTCTGATCATCACGGAGATGATTGAGCGTCTTGCCATCTCGGACCTGGTGCTGGCCGATGTCTCCATCCCAAACGGGAATGTGTATTACGAAGTGGGCATTCGCCACGCCGCGCAGCGCCGCGGGTGCGTCCTGACGTCGGCAACCTGGGCTAAGCCGCTCTTCGATATCGACCAGATGCGGCAGATCCGTTACCCGCTGCCTACGCAAACTATTTCGGACGAAGTTGCGGATCAGATTATCCAATCAGTGCAGGGCGCCATTCCGGCGATGAGTTCCGGCGATTCACCGTTTTATCAGGTTTTCCCTCGATACCCCGAAGTGGAGCCTGCACGAAGCACAGCGTTTCGAAAGAGCCTGGACGAGCTTTCCCAATTTCAGGCAGAAATTATCGCGGCACGATCGGCGCGCGGCTGTGAATGCAAAGGGCGGGCGCTTGCGCTGCGCGACAAGTACTATGGTGGGGGGCCGATTCAGAAAGCGGTCGCTCTGGAGCTGCTTTTCACACTTCGCGACTGCACCGATTGGGCAACAACGGACGGTTTCATCGAGAGTCTGCCGACGGATCTTCGAGAGTCGCCGGTGGTGAAAGAACAGCGGGCGCTCGCGCGTTCCAAGGCGGGAGACCACGACCTCGCAATCGGGGCTTTGCGCGAATTGATTGCTCATTACGGGGACAGTTCGGAGCGAAGGGGCTTGCTGGGCGGCCGCTACAAGCAGAAGTGGATTGAGAACCCTAACTCGACCGACCTGGATCGCGCGATTGTGGAATACGAGGCCGGCATGAGACTCGATCTCAACGATTACTATCCATCATCGAATCTCGCCCGGCTATATCGAACACGTAAACGGAAAGGGGACGAGCACAAAGCTCGCGTGGCAGCAGCCATCACGCTGACTGCCTGCGAACGAGCCCAAGAGCGCAAGTCGCAAGACGAGTGGCTGAACGCAACCCTGCTGGGTGCGGCGTTTGATTCCGGTGATCTCGAAAAGGCTCAGCAACTTGCGGAATTGGCGGCGGTCGAAGGGCCTGCCCGTTGGAAACTCGAAACAACCCTCAGGGATTGTAAGCTGGCTGCGGAATTGTTTGAGGAGCCCCGCCGTACTCAGTTGCTTGCGATC
>C688J35102_120989479_pt1 | contig 11521 bp, 11 predicted proteins | sample HopSoiMetagenom2_FD_35102 | JGI IMG/M metagenome (IMG submission 35102)
ACCGGCGCTTCCTGATCGAGCTTGTAATGCGACGCCTTGGCGATTTCGGGCGGCACCAGTTCAGGCACGCGCTTGATGTCGACGGTGGCGCCGGCCTCGCGCGCGCCTTCGGCGACGGCCTTGGCCATCGTCTCGATGTGGCCATAGGCGGAATAATAAAGGACCAGAACTTTTGTCATGGGATGTCTCCGTTGTGGGATTTCTCTCGTCATTGCCGGGCTTGACCCGGCAATCCATCTCGCTTCGAAGAAATTTTTTGCGAAGGTGATGGATGCGCGGGTCAAGCCCGCGCATGACGCATCGTGTGTTGTGGAGGGAGCACTACGCCGCGTCGACCAGCACCAGCTCGGAATCCTCCAGCGCGGTGATCGTCAGTTTCGTCTCGTCGCGGATCGCGGCACCGTCGCGGGCGTTGACGCGCACGCCGTTGACCTCGACCGCGCCCGCCGCCGGCACCAAATAGAGATGCCGCGCCTTGCCCGGCGCATACTCCGCGCTCTCGCCTGCCTTCAGCGTGGTGGCAAGCACGCGCGCGTCGGCGCGGATCGGCAGCGCGTCATTGTCGGCTTTGAAGCCGCTGGCGATGGTGACGAATTTTCCCGAACGGTCCGATTTCGGGAACGGTTTTGCGCCCCAGGTCGGCTCGCCGCCTTCCGTGGTCGGCTCGATCCAGATCTGGAAGATGCGCGTCGTCGAAGGCTCCAGATTGTATTCGGAATGGCGCACGCCGCTGCCGGCGCTCATCACCTGCACGTCGCCCGCTTCGGTGCGGCCCTTATTGCCGAGACTGTCCTGGTGCGTGATCGCGCCTTCGCGGACATAAGTGATGATCTCCATGTCGCGATGCGGATGCGCGGGAAAGCCGGTGTTGGGCGCGATCTCGTCGTCGTTCCAGACGCGCAAGGCGCCGTGGCCCATGTTGTTCGGGTCGTGATAGCTCGCGAAGGAGAAATGATGTTTGGCCTTCAGCCAGCCGTGGTCGGCGCCGCCGAGCTTTGCAAAGGGTCTGAGTTCGATCATGGGATTTCTCCATTGGGGAAGTTCGTTGCCACATTGGATAATCGCTCTCGGATGTGTTATAAATAGAAACTATCGAAACTCATTGTTTCATAAATTGAGCCAGTCAATGACCAAGCTGCCCGACTTCGAAGCGCTGGCGATTTTCGCAAAAGTCGTGGAGTTACGGTCATTTGCGGGAGCCGCGGCGGAGCTGGCGCTGTCCAAGGCCACCGTCTCCAAGGCGGTCGGCCGGCTGGAGCAACGCCTGGGCGCCCGGCTGTTCAACCGCACCTCGCGGCGGCTTGCCTTGACCGATGCCGGGCAAAAGCTCGCCGAACGCGCCGCGCGTCTGCTCGCCGATGGTGAGGCGGCCGAGAGCGAGGCCTTGGCGCAATCGGTGGCGCCGCGCGGGCTGGTGCGGCTCGCGGTGCCGATGACCTTCGGCGTGAAAGCGGTGGCGCCGCTGTTGCCTGAATTTCTGGCGCAATATCCGGATGTCGCGATCGACCTGCATTTGAGCGACGCGATGGTCGACCTGATCGGCGACGGATTCGACGCGGGCCTGCGCATCGCGCGACTGCCGGATTCATCGCTGCTTGCACGCCGGCTATGCGCGATGCCGCGCCACACCGTGGCATCGCCGGCCTATCTGAAACGATACGGCCGGCCTGTTCATCCGATGCACCTCGCGCAGCACCGCTGCCTTGGATACAGCTACCTCTCCAATCCCGGCACCTGGCACTACACCAGTTCGGCCGGCGAACAGGCGAGCGTCCGCCCCGCCGGTCCGTTGCGCGTCAACAATGGCGAGGCGCTGATGCCGGCGCTGCTCGCCGGGCTCGGCATCGCCGACCTGCCGGATTTCATCGTCGGTGATGCCATCGCATCCGGCGCGGTCGAGGTGATCCTGCAGGACTGGACGCAGGCCGAAGGCGCCGTGCATCTCGTCACGCCCCCCGGAGGCCCGCGCCCCGCCCGCGTCGAGGTGTTGGCGGACTTTTTGGCGATGCGGTTGGGGAAGAGAGAAGGAGCCGGCCCACAACACCAGCGTCGTCCCCGCGCAGGCGGGGACCCATAACCGCCGATGGTCATTGTTTGGCGAGTTATTGCCGCAAGTGGCTGACAGTGTCCCAAATCGCGGGCAATGGAGGGTATGGGTCCCCGCCTTCGCGGGGACGACGTTAGAACTATCGCGCCGCCCCGCTGTCCGGGTTAGGCTGCGATCAACAACAACAAAAATTCAAGGAGAAAACCGCCACATGAATCGCCGTGAACTTCTCAAATCCGCCGCCGCGTTGCCGCTGGCCAAGATCGCGCTCACCAATTCCGCTGCTGCACAAGCCGCCTATCCCACCCGCAACATCATCATGATCGTGCCGTTTCCGGCCGGCGGCCAGGCCGATCTGGCGGCGCGGCCGGTGGCGCTGGCGTTGGAGAGGATTCTCGGCAAGCCGGTCATCGTCGACAACCGCGCCGGCGGCGCCGGCGGCTCGATCGGCAATGCGGCGGCGGCGCGCGCCGAGCCCGATGGCTACACGCTGTTGATGACGCTGTCGTCGCTGGCGGTGCTGCCCGAGGCCGACCGGCTGTTCGATCGTCCCGTGGCTTACGAAGTCTCGCAATTCTCACCAATCGCGCGCGTGCTGGCCGACCCGACCTTGCTCGCAGTGCCGGCGTCCGCGCCGTGGAAGACGCTGCAGGAGTTCGTCGACGACGCCAAAAAGCGCCCCGGCGAGATTCCCTACGGCTCGTCCGGTCCGTACGGCACGTTGCACGTCGCGATGGAAATGTTCGCGGCCAGCGCCGGCATCAAGCTGCTGCATGTGCCGTTCCGCGGCGCGGGCCCCGCGCTGACGGCGCTGTTGAGCGGCACCGTGCAGGCACTGGCCTCGGCGCCGGGCACGCTGAAGCAGCAGGTCGATGACGGCAAGATGCGCGTGCTCGCAAATTGGGGCGCGGAGCGGATCGCGAGCTTTCCGGATCTGCCGACCTTCAAGGAGCTCGGCTACAAGGACGTCGAGTTCTACATCTGGGCCGGGCTGTTCGCCCAGGCTGCGCTGCCGCCGCCGATCATGACGCGGCTGCGCGAGGCGATGGCGATGGCGGTGAAAGCGGCGGAGGTGGTGAAGACGTTCGAGACCGCGGGCAGCCCGGTAGCCTATATGGACGCGCCCGAGTTCAAGAAATTCGTCGACGCCGACAGCGCCCGCCTGATCGCCGCGGTGAAGAAGATCGGCAAGGTGGAATAGAGCACTGTCCTCATCCTGAGGAGCGCACCTGCGCGCGTCTCGAAGGATGCAGACGATGTGCGCGGTGCCATCCTTCGAGACGCCGCGCAAGCGCGCGGCTCCTCAGGATGAGGTTTCGCGCGCGGCAACGCCGCCGCAGCCTTCCGCAAACAGTCCCGGCACAGGCAATCCCCGCCGTCGGCCGGCATCGGCAGCCGCACCGTTTCCTCGTCGCACCAGCATTCGCCTGACAGGCTGCACGAAAATTCCATGCCACAACGGGAACAGGCGAGGCGGCGCGAGGCCGGGGCCGAAGTTTCTAACCGATTTGTCATGAAGTTCGACAGGCTTTTAATTCGAGGTTCATCCTGAACGGCGTTATGATCCAACGATAAAGCATACGCCGGGAAAAGCTGAAGGCCAATCCGATGGCTCGCGATCCACAAGCAGCCCTTGTCGCGCTCAACCGCTTTGGCCTGGGCGCGCGTGGTGCATCTGGCGACTTCGTCAACGCGGCTTCCGATCCGCGCGGCTTCGTCAAGGCCGATCTCGACCGCAGCAACGGCGCGTTGCTGGAAGGCTCGGAGCTGCAGTCCACGGCAGCGCTCGCCGAGGCGATGTTCGCCTATCAGGACGAGATCAAGCGCTTTCGTCAATCTTTAGCGAAAGGCTTGCCGGCAGTAGCGCCAGCAGAGTCCAGGCCACAGCAGGCGGTCAATCCGCCGGGTTCGCTCAACGTAATTCAAAAGACCTTCCGTACCGAGGCGCTGGCGCGAATCCAGCGCGCCGTAATCGCCGATTGCGGATTCACTGAACGGCTTGTTGCGTTCTGGTCCAATCACTTCTGCATCTCTGCGAACAAAGGCGAAGCCGCCCGGATGTGGGCGGGCTCGTTCGAGCGTGAGGCCATCCGGCCCTATGTGCTGGGGCGGTTCGGCGACATGTTGAAAGCGGTGGAGCAGCATCCGGCGATGCTGTTCTTTCTCGACAACCAGCAGTCGTTGGGCCCGGACTCGCGCGCCGGACAAAACCGCAGGCGCGGCCTGAACGAAAATCTGGCACGCGAAATCATGGAGCTGCATACGCTGGGCGTCGGCGGCGGCTACAGCCAGGACGACGTCACGTCGCTGGCGCGCATCATCACCGGCTGGACCTATGCCGGCCGCCGGGGCCAGCTCGGCACGCCCGGCACCTTCGTGTTCAATGCCAACGCGCATCAGCCCGGCGCGCAGCGGCTGCTGGGAAAGACTTACGAGAACACCGGAGTTGGACAGGGTGAGGCGGCGCTCGCCGACCTTGCGCGGCATCCCTCCACCGCGAAATTCATCGCCACCAAATTCGCGCGCCATTTTGTCGCCGACGATCCGCCTCCGGCATTGGTGGCGCGGCTCAGCGGCGTGTTCGGCAAATCGGAGGGCGATCTGAGGGCACTGACGATCGCGCTGCTGGATTCCGACGAAGCCTGGCAGCTGCCGATGACCAAAATGCGCTCGCCTTACGAATTCCTGGTGGCGATCTGGCGCCTGGTGGGAAGAGGGCCGGTCCCGGAGGATCCCGGCCGGTATCTCGGCAGCCTGAACGTCCTAGGCCAACCGCTGTGGTCTCCGGCGGGGCCGAACGGATTTTCGGACAGCAATGCGGCCTGGGCCGCGCCGGAGGGCATCAAGCTTCGGCTGGACATCGCGGCGCAGGTGGCCTCGCGCATTGGCGAAAACCTCGATCCCCGCGATCTGCTCGAGCTGGTTGCCGGCGACGCGGCTTCCCCCGAAACACGGCGCACCATCGAGCGCGCGGAATCGCGGCAGCAGGCGCTGGCGCTGCTGCTGCTGTCGCCGGAATTCCAGAGGAGATGACGATGGATTGCTGCGAACTGCGGACGTGGCCGATCGCTACGCGGCGGTCGCTGCTGCTCGGCGGCGCCGCCTTTGCCGCGTGGGCTTATCTGCCGAAATTCGCGCGCGCCGCCGGCCGCGATCCGCGTCTGATCGTCGTTATCCTGCGCGGCGCGCTGGATGGTCTTGCGACCGTCGCCCCGATCGGCGATCCCGATTACGCCGCCCTCCACGGACCGATCGCGCTCGCCTCGACTGGTCCGCACGCGGCGGTCATGCTGGATTCCTTCTTTGCGCTGCATCCTGCGATGCCGGAATTCGCGCGGATGTTTCGGGAGAACCGCGCCGCCGTGGTTCACGCGGTAGCGACGCCGTATCGCGAGCGCTCGCACTTCGACGGCCAGGACGTGCTGGAAAGCGGTTACGCAGGTCCGGGCCGGGCGCAGTCCGGCTGGCTCAACCGCGCGCTGGAAGCCTTGCCGAAAGGCGAGCGGGTGACGAGCGGCCTCGCGATCGGCCCGACCACGCCGCTGGTGCTGCGCGGTGCTGCGCCGACGGTCGGCTGGGCGCCGGCGGCGCTGCCGCAGGCTGCTGACGATACGGCAGCACGGCTGCTCGACCTGTATAGGCATCGCGATCCCGCGCTCGCCGCGGCACTGTCGCAGGGCCTGCAGCTCGACCACGCGGCGCAAGGCGACGACATGAAGCCGAAGCCCGGCACCAACGGCGCCGGCGCGATGAAACTGGCGGCGCGAGGCGCGGCAAAACTGATGCGCGCCGATGACGGGCCCCGGATCGCGGCGCTCGCTTTCGACGGCTGGGATACCCACGCCAACGAAGGTGGCCCGATCGGACGGCTCGCGACATTGCTGTCGGGCCTCGATGGCGCGCTCGCGGAATTCGAAAGCGGACTGGGCGAGCGCTGGCGCGACACGGTGGTGGTGGTCACGACCGAATTCGGCCGCACCGCGCGGATCAACGGCACCGACGGCACCGATCACGGCACCGGCACCGTCGCGCTGTTGGCCGGCGGCGCGGTCAAGGGCGGCCGCGTGATCGCCGACTGGCCCGGCCTGACGCAGGCTTCGCTTTACGAAGGCCGCGACCTCGCTCCGACCGCCGACCTGCGCGCGGTGATCAAGGGCGTGCTGCACGACCATCTCGGTATAGCCGAGCGCGTGCTCGCGGAGACGGTGTTTCCCGACAGCGCGCGGGTGGGGGCGGTGCGGGGGCTGGTGGGGTAGGCTAGCTCATCGTCTTTCCGGCACGTATCCGGCAAGACGCCTGAAGTTTGCCGCAAGACTCAGCAGTTGCAGTGGATTCGCCGCAGCATGCAGCTTAGTCCATCAAGCGAAACCGAATTCGCCTTCGGATAAATCCGGTTCTAACGCGAAAATCTCATTACGCTTTGGTAATCGCGTCGATCTCCGCGATCTCCTCCGCGTTCATCGTCCAGCCGATCGCCTTGACGTTCTGCTCGACCTGCTCGACGCGGGTCGCACCCGCAATCATGCTGGCGACCTGGGGCCGCGACGCGAGCCATGAGAACGCCAGCTCGAGCATGCTGTGGCCGCGCGCCTGCGCGAACGCCTGCAGCTTTTCGACGATGTCCTCGTTGCGCGGCGTGACGTATCGGTCGCGCAGGACCGGCGCCTTGGCAAAGCGCGTGTCCTCCGGGGCCGCCGCGCCCCGCTTATATTTGCCGGTGAGCAGCCCGCTCGCCAGCGGAAAGAACGGCAGCAGGCCGAGATCATATTGCTGCGCCGCCGGCAGCAGGTCCTTTTCGATGTCGCGCACCACGAGACTGTATTCGTCCTGGCAGGAGACGAAGCGGTTGAGGTTCATGGCGCGCGCGGTGAACTCGGCCTCGGCAATGCGCCATGGCGGAAAATTCGAATTGCCGATATAGCGCACCTTGCCCTGGCGGACGAGATCGTCGAGCGCGCGAAGCGTTTCCTCGATCGGCGTCAGGGGATCGTAGTCGTGCTGCTGGTACAGATCGATGTAGTCGGTCTTCAGCCGCTTCAGGCTCGCTTCGACCGCCGCCATGATATAGCGCCGCGAGGCGCCCCGCTTGGTGCCGTCGGTGCTCATCGGCTTGGAGAATTTGGTCGCCAGCACGATGTCCTTGCGGCGGTCGCCGAGCACGTGGCCGAGCACCGTCTCCGAGCCGCCCATCCCGGCATAGATGTCGGCGGTGTCGAACAGTGTGACGCCGAGGTCGATCGCCTTATGAATGACCTTGCGCGAGGTTTCCAGGTCGGTGCGCTGGCCGAAATTGTTGCAGCCGAGCCCGACCGCGGAAACGCGCAGTCCGGAGCCGCCGAGATTGCGAATCTGCATGCATCATCCTGTGATGGAGGGGCCGGGGAATCGTATTGTGACGCGCGGGCCGCGATGCCGCAAGGCGCGCGCGCCGCCAAAAAAGGCCCGCGTCCGTCGGCGGGCCTGACCGCCACAGCCCGCTACTCCGCGGCGCGCAGGTGCCGGGTCAGCGTGCGGTCGCTGTTGCGCAGCGACAGGTAATACTCGGCCTGCGCCGGCTCGTCGGTGTGGCGAACCAGATCCGTCACCGGCGTATAGCTCAGCATCCGCCCGCCGTCGGGCAGCACGGTGCAGCTGAAGCGCAGCACCTTTCCGTCGGCGAGGTTGATGTCGATCGGGGTGGAATCGCCGACCCGCATCAGTTCGGTGCGCCGCGCGATGAACTCGCTCAACTCCTCTCGGGGAAGCTCGTAAGCGCCGGTATCGCGGCCGTGATACATCAGCGCGATGAAGGGCGGCCTGGAATCGGCCTTCGCGTCGGGCAGGGAGAAATAGTCGCGGAACGCGCGGTTGATGAATTCGGCGCGCGTGTCGGTGTCCAGAAGCACCACGCCGATGTCGATCTGGTCGAGCGCGGAAGCCAGCCGCGCCGAGGTGGCGTTGCGCGCACGCTCCCACGACAGCGCGTCCAGCATCTTCTGCCGCAATAGGCCGGCGATCACCGCGGTCCCGACCGCGCTCAGCGCCAGCATCTCGAGGTGGACGAGGTCGGAGCCGTCGTAGCCGGATGCGGCGCGGTGACCGGAGAAGAACAGCGCCGATGAGGCGACCGCGATCGCCGCGCTGACCAGGCCCGAGGCAAGGCCGCTGAGCGACGCCGCGAGCGCCACGATGCAGACGAACAGCGGCGCCGGGTCGGGCACGGCCGCCGACGTCCGATCGAGTACGATCGAAATCAGCGCGGTCGCCGTCGCAAGCGCCGGGCCGCATATGGCGCGCCAGTCGATCTGCATGTTGCGTTCTCGCGCGAGACCGAAGTATCAGGCGTGAGTATGCGGATTGTTTCGCTGTCCACCGGCTTTTCTGCCGGCACCGTAAATGCCGGCTCTATCGCGTCGATGGGGTTTTCCCATCATTTAATTTAGTTGAGTTCGACGGGCAGGAACCGAGATTGCGGGCCGGTCGTTAGCGCCCGACTCCTGAAAGGAAAAATATGCCGACGATTTCGCCGCAGCTATTGCCCGTGCTGATGCTGTTTGCCTCCAACGTGTTCATGACGTTTGCCTGGTATGGCCACCTGAAGTTCAAGGAAAGCCCGCTGCCCCTCGTCATCATGGTCAGCTGGGGCATCGCCTTGTTCGAGTACTGGCTGGCGGTGCCGGCCAATCGCTGGGGCAGCGCGGTGTACTCGGCCGCCCAGCTCAAGACCATGCAGGAGGTGATCACGCTGGTGGTGTTCGCCGGCTTTTCGGTGCTGTACCTGAAAGAGCCGCTCGGCTGGAATCACGCGCTCGGCTTCGGGCTGATCGCGGCGGGAGCGTTCTTCATTTTTCACAAATGGTGACGTGCCGCACAGATCACACCGGAAGCGGGCAGGCCATGCTGACCTTGATTGATAGCACCGTGAGCGCGACGATCAGGCAAAGCGAGAGCGAGCCGATCGCGAGCGAGGCCGCGACGGCATTGATCAGGCGGGAAGAGGCGACGGGCGCGGCATGGCCCTCAAAGCCTGCCGCCCGGGGCGACCGTGTCATGGCCGGAAATCCTTGAAGCCGACGAATCACCGGCGCCTCAGCATTCGACCAAATCGCAGGCGAAATTCGGGCGGATCGCCTGCGAACATGGCCGAATAGCGGCGAAGGCGGCAATTATCACAGCGATTTGAAAGCCTTAAGCGTCGGCCGCGATGCTGGCCGAATCGGTCATGGCCACCCCGGAACGCCCGTCCATGGTGACAAATCCCGGCGTCTGCTCGACCCGCCGCAGCCAGGCGCGGATGTGCGGAAACGTGGTGAGGTCGAAATCGCACTGCTCGGCGAGGTGGGTATAGCCATACAAGGCGATGTCGGCGACCGTGAGCTGGCCGGCGGCGAAATAGTCGGAAAGCTTGAGGTGATTCTCCATCACCTGCAGCGCGCCATAGCCGCGCTCCATCCAGTCTTCCAACGCATGCGTCTGCAGGTCGCGACCGCCTCTTACCAGGGACAGCCAGAAATAGGCGGCGCCGATGTTCGGCTCCAGCGCGTGCTGTTCGAAGAACATCCACTGCAAGGCCTCGGCGCGCTCGATTCGCGATTCCGGCGCGAGCGACGTGCCACCCGCCAGATACCACAGGATCGCGTTCGACTCGGCGAGATAGCGTCCGTCGCCGACCTCCAGCAGCGGCACCTGTCCGCTGGGATTCTTGGCAAGAAACTCCGGCGTGCGGGTTTCGCCGTGCAGGATATCGACTTCGATCGCGACATAGGGCGCGTCGAGAAAGGCCAGCGCAAGGCGGACCTTGTAGCTGTTGCCGGAGCGCTGCATCGAATAGAGCTTGTACATCCAGGTCGCTCGGTTAATCGCTGACGATGACGGCTTGTCCAACCGCAACGCGGCCAAACAATGATGCCGATGTGATTTTGCTGCAAGGCCGGGCAAATAGAAAAAGTCAAAATCCGCTGCCGCACCGCACACGCGCAGCATGGCATTCCATCACTTTAACGAATTGGACTCACGCTTGCGCGGTCAGGCGGCCCCGAGCGCTCAATGTGGCGCGATCGAGCATCGCGCGGCGCACTGTCCCGGCATAAAGCGCGACCAGCACGACAAGCCCGAGCGGCAGTGCCGTAGCGCCGGTTACCGCCCGCGCCAATAGCGGCAACACCCACGCCGCGGCGAGCAGGCTGATCTCGTAATCGCGAAAACCTTGCTGCAAGCCATGGCGCGCGAAAAAGGCAATCGACACCGCCAGCACGACGAGGTCGTAGTCGAGTACGTAAGGCGTGGCGAGCAGGCTCGCGGTCGCAAGCGCCGAAGCCTTCAATTCGAATGCGGCATCGCTATGCCACAACCATGCAAGGCTGGTGGCAAGCATGAGCGCCAGCGCGGCCTGCGCCGCATAGGCGGTCTCGAGCCCGGCGCCCCACAGCCGCGCCGCCGAGAATACCGACTGGATCTTCTCCCATCCGGTGCTGCCCATCTCCAGCACCACCTGCTGGGTGAAGGCGGTGGATTGCGCAAAGGCGTGCCAGATGCCGCTGCCGAGCGCGAGTGTGCTGATCGCGACCAGCGCCGCGACCGTCGCAATCGCGGCGCCGACTACGCTCCAGCGGCGGCCCGCGAGCAGGGCAATTGGAATCAACGCGCCGAATTGCGGCTTGTAGGCGAGGAGCCCGATCAGCACGCCCGCAATCCAGGGGCGGCGGTCGAGCAATTGCAGCGCGAAGCCCAGCAGCGCCGCGGTCAGAAATCCGTTCTGGCCGTGCCCGAGATTGACGAACACAGCCGGAAAGGCCAGCGCGAGCAGCAGCGTTTCCTGGCGCGGCAGGATGGCGCGGATCGCCGCCAGATAGGAGGCGAGGCTTGCCGCCAGCCAGATGAACAGCCCCCATGCATAAGGGACGGCGGCAACGAGCGCGGCCACAGCAAAGAAGAACGGCGGATAGTGCCAGCCATAGAACGGCACCTCGCGCCCGCCGAACACTTCCCTCTCGGCCGCGTGCTGAAGCGCGGGGTCGTAGGCGTCGGCCGCCCTGCCGGCCCAGGCGAGCGTGCCCGCGGCGTAGGGATTGGAGAAGTCGGTCCCAATCGGCTTGCCGTTGCGATCGATCATTCCGTCCGACAGCGCAATCCATCCGGCGACCGCGATGACGCAGGCCGCGAGCAGAATCAGGCTGTAGCTTCGCAGCCGCGAGGCCGTGAGCCATTCCCCGGATCGCAGCTGATCGGCCGGTGCTTGCCAGACCGGTGCTTGCCAGAAATGAGCCATTTCGCCGCTTAAATTTATGAATGTTGCGCGAGCGTAAGCGGCCGCCTTTAACGTTTCCTGAAGTTTGAACCATCGCACGCAAGCTTCTTGCGATGGCGGCTCATGCGCTTTAGGGTGCGGCGATCCCGTCATGAAGAATTGTCCGGCGTCGCAGGATCACGACGCCTGCCAGGAGATGATGATGCCGTTTCTCGCCGCAGCGCTCGACCGTGTGAAGCCGTCCGCGA
>C688J35102_120989478_pt1 | contig 11520 bp, 12 predicted proteins | sample HopSoiMetagenom2_FD_35102 | JGI IMG/M metagenome (IMG submission 35102)
TGGCGAAGGTCGACTTTCCTGCTCCATTGGCGCCACAAATGGCGAGGACCTCACCGGCGTATCCCTCGAGGTCTACCCCGTCGAGCGCTTTCACGCCGGGATAGTGCTTTTTGACGCCGACTGCTTTAAAGGCAAGTTCACCTATCGGCAGTTGGTGGGCTTCCTCCTCGATCTCCTTCGCTGCTGCGACCACGAGCGGCCTCCTCGGGAGAAACCGGTTATGTAATGCAGCACACAACCGGGCGCATCGATTGTCAAGAGAACGAACGGTCAAATTGTGACCGAGTCGGGCTATCTAAGAAAGCGTTTCGGGCTTCACGTGGAGAACGATCTTCGGAAGTCGCGGCGTGTTGAGCTTCATTGAACGCTCAGTCGACCTTGCGACGGCCTTTGCAACAGGCGCAGAGTGGGACGATCCCGCGGCGACACTGATTTTCGCGACGAGGAGGGGCTGACCTATGACGCAGCTGACCAACGCCAACCTCAGCTCGCTGTCAATTCCCGTTCCGAGGTACGACCGATCACAGGTGGGGATTGGCATTGTTCACTTCGGGGTCGGCGGCTTCCACCGCGCACACCAAGCCATGTATATGGACGTGCTGATGGACCAAGGAAAGGCGCTGGATTGGGGCATCTGCGGAGTGGGTGTGATGCCGTACGACCTCAAGATGCGCGATGCAATGGTCTCCCAGGACTGTCTCTGCTAGTGCGGCCCTCGAGGCTCTAGCCACCCAACCCGCCCTAGGTCCGCTCAAGTTATTGCTTGTTGTTCCTGTAGCTGTGCCAGTTGATGCACGTATGGCTTGGTGGCTGGATACAGGTCGCAGTAGGCGCGGTACAGGCCGTCGTAAAGTTTCCGGGTGGCCGGATCAGGGGTGACGATGTGCCCCGTGAGCGCCCAATCAGTTTCCGGCGCGACCAGTTGAGTGCCGATGGCGGCCATCAGCGCATCGCCGTAGCTGGCGCCGATTGTTTGTTCAGGTACAGACTGCTCTCGGCCGGTCACGTCACTGACGATCTGAGTCCACAGTCCACCCTGAGTGCCACCGCCCACCGCGACCAGCCGATGCACCGGGGTGAGGTCACTATCGAGGAGTTCAAGGATCTGCCGGATGCCGAAGGCGATGCCTTCGTAAACGGCCCGGAACAGGTGACCGCGCTTGTGGCTCAGGGTCAGTCCCGCGATCACGCCCCGCGCTCGGGGGTCGAAGATCGGTGTTCGTTCGCCGGCGAAGTACGGCAGGATCAGTAGGCCGCCTGATCCCGGTGGCACAGCGGCCGCTTCGGCAACGAGCTCGGTGAACGAGACACCACCGACGAGGTCTTGCACCCAGGAGGTGAGACTGCCCGAAGTCGACATTCCCGCAGCGAGTGTGTAGGTCCCTGGATCGACGCCTGCGGTCGTCCATAACTCGGGGTGTGAGGTCAGAGTCTGCAGCACCTGGACGAAGAACATCGTCGATCCGTACATCAGCATGAGGTCACCCGGTCGACGGACGCCGGCGCTGAACGCCTCCGCCCAGGCGTCGACGGTGCCAGCGCACACCGGCGTACCTGCGGGCAGGTTGGTGATTTGTGCAGCTTCGTTGCTGAGCCGACCAACGACCTCGCTTGGCCAGGCGAGCCGCGGTGCTGGCAGGTCGCCCATCACGTCGGAATACCACGGCTTGTACCAGCTGCCTGCCTGGATGTCGTACAGCGGGTCGCACTGGCTGGCCGTGTGGTGATCAAGAACGTATTCGCCTGTGAGCCGTTTGACGATGAAGGAGTTGGAGTTGTACCAGCCTGTGGCCTTTGACCACATCTCGGGCTCGTTGCGGCGCACCCACAAGGCTTTCGGCCCTACCGCCTGTGTGGTAAGGGGGGTGCCGCCACGCTGCAATATCTCAGCTGCGCCGAAGCGCTGGGTGAGCTCCTCGATCTCGGCTGTGGCGCGCATGTCGATCCCGTAGAGGATGGCCGGCCGGAGCGGCTGATCGGCTTCACCACACAGCAGAAAGGATGGCCCGACGCCGCTGACACAGACCGCGTTGATCTTGTGGCCCGGGATTCGTCCGACAAGTTCTCGACTCAGCGAGACCACGTCGTTCCACCAGACCGATTCGGCGTCTACCTCCGCCCATCCCGGTCGCGGCATCGACATCGAGTTCGGTCGAGGCCGAGTTGCGGAAGCCAGAATCTGACCGTCGACGGTTGTCATGACAGCCTTACTGCTGCCGGTGCCCATGTCGATGCCAAGCAAGACGTTACTCATAGGAGCATTGAACCCTGACAGGACTTTGATGCCACGAGCAGATGGTGGCTACTGGTCCGTCCATGGGCGGCCGGATCATCTGTTGTGTTGCCTGTGAACCTACGCCGGTTGCGCCGCCCGCTGCGTAAGCAGGCGGCCAGGATTTTCGACCAGTAGTCGGTCCACCACATCAGAGCCGAGCCGGTCGCGCAGGCGTGGGAGGAAACGCCTGGGAAGGTACTCCAGACCCGGCATGCCGCCGTAGGCCAGATATCGGCTACGGCGGGCGACGTCGCCTCCCAGAACAAGCCGGGAAGCGTCTCCTGTGGCAACAACGCGCTCAAGACAGTCGATGATCGCCGCGTCCGGCGCCTCCCGGTGTCGCGCCATCCCGTCGTAGCCCAGGTACGCCCCGGCCAGCGTGAGTTCGGCGTGCAGCCCCGGGTCGAGGTTCCGGTCGATATGTGCGAGCACGACGCGGTCAGGGGTAAGCCCGCCCTTGGTGAGAATGTCAAGCAGCTCCCACGTCGCCGAGCCATGCTCGAGATGGACCATCACTGGGACACCACTCATGCGAGCGGCGACGGTGATCGCGGCCAATACCCGTCGCTCGAAGGGTGAGATTCGCCAATATCCAATGCCGGCCTTCAGCATGCCCGCGCGCACGGGCTCGCCGGTTGGTCCAACGGCCAGGTCGCCCCGATTGCTGCCGTCTTCGGCTGGCAGGCCGTCTCGGACGTCGGCGAGAAAGCGATTGACCAGGTCGTTTTCGTCGGCCTGGAGTAGCCAATGTGTTGGCGCGTAGTGACCTTGATGGTGAGCTCCACTGACGTGCACAATGGCAATGCCGGTGGAGCGACTGATGCGGGCGACCGCGCCGGGATTACGCCCGAGACCGGTAGGTGTGGCGTCGATGAACGCGTCGATACCAGCCCGGCGCAAGGATTCAGCCTCCTGGGTGCTGGCCTGTTCGTCGTCGAGTTCGTCACCGACCAGCAGCGGGGAAACCTGGAACAGATGTTCGTGATAGTCACAGCGGCCGAGCCGCTCCATCGGGATGTCGCCGAGCACCGTGCGTACAGTGTCAAATCTTTGAGGGCCAGCCGTTGCCGAAGCGGCAGTCATAGCATGTCGAACCACGGCTCGAGGCGTCGGTAGGCATCGAGGAAAATCTCATACTCACCGCTGTAGCGGTCGTGCACTGTGCTAGTCGGTCGGTGCTCCTCGGTCCGCTTCGACATGTGCTGCACAACATCGAAATCCTCGAACAGGCCAACGCCAACGCCGCCGACAACGGCGGCCCCCAGAGCCGTCGCCTCATCCACGAGGTTCCGCCTGTGCACCGGCAGGCCCCAGATGTCGGCGAAGATGGCCAGAAGATCGGAAGAGTTGGCCGCGCCGCCAATCGCATCCACGCTGTCGATGGTGGCGCCGTTGTCCATGAACGCCCGCAGCCCGGTGTAGAGGTTGAAAGCCACGCCCTCCACGACGGCCCGTGCGACGTGAGCCCGGCCATGGTGGCGAGCCAAGCCAGCGAACACTGCTCGGGCGCGTGGGTTCCAATATGGTGAGCGCTCACCGAGCAGATGAGGAAGAAAATACAGGCCGTCCGCGCTGCCTTCCACGGCCGAGGCGGCACTGAGCAGCTGCTTATACCTGGTGTCATCGTCTGGTGCTAAAAGGTCCATGATCCATTGGACTGACGCGCCGCCCGCCTGCATGGTCGCAGTAGGTACGTATCGGCCGGGGATGACATGGTTGAACGTCATGGTGCGCATCTCTGGATCATGGAGCGGCGCATCCGCGGCGAGCGAGACCCACGACGACGAACCGAGATAGGTGTAGGCCCCAGAACCGGCGTCCAGGATCCCAACGCCAAGCGCCGCCATCGGTCCGTCGCCACCACCTAGGACCACAGGTGTGCCTGACCTCAGGCCTGTCGCCTCTGCAGCCGCCGCCGTTACCGTGCCAACCACAGTCGTCGACGGCACGACTTCGGGGAACAGTGCAGGTTCGAGGTTGGCGGCCGCGATGAGCTCCTCGGACCAGGTGCCAGCGTCCTGGTCGTACGCGTTGGTGCTGCTCGCGTCGGATGGGTCGGTAACCATCGCGCCGGTCAGGCGATGCACGACGAAGTCCTTGGCCAGGACAACGTGCCGCGCTCTTGCGAAGACTTCTGGCTCGTTGTCCCGTACCCACATAACCTTCGTCAGAGAGTAGGTCGGGTTGAGCCGGTGGCCGGTGATCCGATAGCCGGCATCCATGCCGACGCGTGCCAGGAGTTGGTCGGTCTGGTCGGTCGAGCGAGTGTCGGCCCAGATGATTCCGGGGCGGATCGGTTCCCCGGAGCCGTCGAGGAGGACCGCGCCCATCATCTGGCCTGAGAAGGAAATGCCCTCGATCTTCCCGGCAGCGTCCGGCACCGACCCGACCAGATCCCGCGTAGCCGAGCAGACTGCGAGCCACCATGCGGCTGAATCTTGCTCCGCTTTGCCTCGTGGGCCGAAGTCCGTGTCGTAGCGTGCCGTAATGGCGGCCACGACGCGGCCCTCGGCGTCGACGAGCGTGGCTTTATCCCCGGTTGTCCCGAGGTCGTGCGAGATGATCATCGGGCGACTCCGTACGGGGACGGTCGCGAGCAGCTGGGCTTCTCCCCGAGCCACACGGTACTACCGGCCTGCCTGGCCCGCCCGATGCATAACTGAGGCTTGGGCGGGTAGTGGAACTACCTCGCAGGAGGTTACCCGTGACATCTTCAGTGGCCGTCCCGGAACCTGAAGCACTGTCCATCGGTACCGACGGGACCATGCAGGGCCGAACCCGCAGCTACCACAAGCGGCTCAGGGACATGCGCAACATTTATCGCGACAGCGCCGCGCGTCAATGTCGGAGACGACCCGTTTGTCACGCTGTTTGCTACGCCGCCGATGTCGGACAGAACTACGGTCTCATCGCGGACGTGGGAGCGGCATGGCGCAACTCCTAGTGGCCGTCGGGAATGAGGGCTGGACCACTCGTCCGAACCCCGATCACCTCGGCTAACGGATGGAGGCCTATTGATGAGCAATGACGTCTTCGCTGAAGTAGAGGCACTCGCGGTCGTCCCTGTGGTGGACCTCCGGCTGCCGCACGTGTTCGCTGTTGGCGGTACCTGGATAGCGCCGCGCAGCGACATTGCCGAGGGCCGCTGGAATGAGATCGCCGAGCGAGTTCCCTCGGTCGCAACGCTGACTCGAGGTGTCGAGGCGGGCCAGCGTGGATGAGCGTTAACACACCGACGCGCATCTTGGTAACGCCGCGCTCCCTCACCGAGACGGGACTCGACAATGTGCCGGAGCTCAAGCCCCTGCAAGCGTCGGGATACCAACTGGTTGCTGCGCCGCCCGCGCGGCTCCCCACCGAAGAGGAGCTGCTCGAGCTGGTGCCGGGTTGCGTTGGATGGCTGGCAGGCGTCGAGCACATCGGTGCCCGGGTCCTGGAGGCTGCCAAAGATCTCCGAGTCATCAGCCGTAACGGCGCTGGCACCGACGCCATAGATCTTGCGGCCGCCGAACGCGAGGGGATCCGAGTCGACCGCGCAGCCGGCGCGAACGCCCAGGGTGTAGCCGAGCTCACCTTGGCCCTGGCCCTCTCAGCACTCCGATACGTGCCGTGGTCCGCGGCCGCACTCCGTACCGGTAGCTGGCGGCGATGGCAAGGGCGCGAGCTGCAGGACTGCAGCGTCGGTGTGGTCGGGCTCGGCGCAATTGGAGGTCGCGTCGCGGGCCTGTTTAACAGCCTGGGCTCACGCGTCGTCGCCTACGATCCATTCGCGCCAGCGGAACAGGTCGGGCCCATCCGTCAACTCGACTTAGACGAGCTGCTCGCATCATCCGACGTTGTTAGCTTGCACGCGCCGCCACCAGACGACGGACGCCCGTTGCTTGACTCCGCCCGCATGGCCGTCATTGGCCGTGGAGCGGTCCTGATCAATACCGCCAGGTCTGCGCTCGTGGACGACGATGCGGTGCTCGCAGCACTGGAGGACGGAACGCTCTCCGCGTACGCCGTTGATGCATTCGACTCCGAACCGCCAGAGCTCACGCCCCTGCTGCAGCACGAGCGCGTCCTGGCCACCCCGCATATAGGCGGTTACACCACAGGGAGCGTGCGCCGAACAACGGCCCTCGCGGTCGAGAACCTACTCGCCGTCCTCGGGCCAGCGCCATGAACCCATAGGAGACGCAATGTCGCGAACGTTTCACTACGACACGCTGGAACCGGCCTCCGTGCCGACGTTTTACTTCGTTGGCGTCACCACCGGAGGTTCATCGATCCGTACGGTTTTCCCTGAATGGGCGCGGCACCTCGGCCTCGAAGATGTGGAACTTGTCGGGATCGACCTACCGCCACACGCGCCCCCGGGCCAGTACCGCGAGGTTGTCCAGTTCCTCAAGGAGGACGCCCTCAGCCTCGGCGGACTCGTGACAACCCACAAGATCGACCTGTTCCTGGCCACCGAGGATTTGTTCGATTACGTCGATCCGCTCGCCCGGCTCATGGGCGAGGTCAGCTGCTTGTCCAAGCAGGCCGGGCAATTCCGGGGTCACGCGAAGGATCCCTACTCCTCAGGGTTGGCACTCGATGCCTTCCTTCCGCCGGGCTACTGGAGTACGCACTCCTCAGACGTCTTCATCATCGGAGCGGGAGGATCCGCTATAGCCATCGACTGGTATCTGAGCCGGCCGGAGCGGGGCGCCGACCGGCCACGAAGAGTGGTGGTTTCCAACCGAAGCCTGGCGCGGCTGGAGAAGTTACGCAAGAGTCGCGAGCAGTCAGCTAGCGCAACCACACTCGAGACAGTCTTGGCTCCCCAACCGACAAACAATGATGACGTTCTAAAGACACTTCCCGCGTACTCCGTCGTGATCAATGCGACCGGCCTCGGTAAGGACGCACCGGGCTCGCCACTCACCGATGATGCGCTGTTCCCTCTTCACTCGATCGCCTGGGACCTCAACTACCGGGGCGACCTCATCTTTCTTGAGCAGGCCCGACGGCAGCAAGAGGAGCGTTCCGTCAGAGTCGAGGATGGCTGGATCTACTTCATCCACGGCTGGACCCAAGTCATATCAGAGGTTTTTCATATCGACATCCCAACCAGCGGACCCGAGTTCGACAAGCTGGCCGACATCGCGGCCGCAGCCCGCGCATGAGCACAGAAGGGACACCATGAAGGGAATTGACGGAGCGCATGTCGCCGTTACGGGCGCTTCGGGCGGAATCGGGCTCGCGACGTGCCAGTGGTTGGCCGACTCTGGTGCATTCGTGTTTGCACTCGATCTCAAACCATCAGAAGAGCAGGTCGGAGATTTCGTCCAGGTCGATGTCACTGACCCGGACAGCGTTGCGGGCGCCGCCGAGGAGGTTCTCAACCGGGCGGGCCGGATCGACGGAGTCGTTGCCGGAGCAGGAATCGCGGAGAACGACGTCGCGGCTGAAGACATGGACGCCGCCACGTTCGAGAAGGTGATTGCAGTCAACCTTCGTGGGGTGTTTCTGACCTGCCAAGCGTTCGGACGACGAATGCTCGAGCAGGGTCACGGCCGCATCGTGAATATCTCGTCCATGTCCGGCAACCACATCGTGAATGTCCCCCAGCGCCAGTGCGCCTACAACGCCTCCAAAGCTGGCGTCACGGCCTTAACCAAGTCGCTGGCTGTTGAGTGGGGGCCGCGCGGAGTTCGGGTCAACGCTTTGTCGCCCGGATATGTCGACACTCCGCTGAACGCGTTGAAGCGCCATCAGCATGAGGGATGGAAGGACCGTACTGTCCTGCGGAGGTTCGCGGACACGACCGAGATCGCGGCCGCGGTCGGCTACCTGCTTAGCGACGAGGCCGCGTTCTGCTGTGGAACCGAACTGCTGATCGATGGGGGTTACTCACTGTGGTGACGTATCGCACCAGCATCGCCGGGCTGTGAAACGGGCGAGCGCTCACCCCAGAACATTTCTGGGACAGACCCAACGGATCATCGCGAGCCTTCGAGACCTTTCGGCCACACTCGACAATGTCGAATCGCACCAGCGGTAAGTCCACCGAATCGGGATAACGGCGACCGGTCAGCTTCCGTCTGGGCTGTCGGCCGAGGTCGATTGCGCGTGTGCTGTGGGGGTAACACGCTTGCATGGATCAGGACACCACGCCCGTTCTCGATGCGATCGAAGAGATCCGACAGACCGGGACCTATACGTTTTCGCTGCCGGGGCACCGTTACGGCCGTGGGGTTGACGACCGCACGGCGGAAGTGCTGTCGTACGGGGCTTTCGCAGCCGATGTGATGCTGGCCAAGTCAGCGGTCTCCGAGGCGGAGGCGCTGTACGCGGACGCGGTCGGTGCCAAGCAGACGATCTTCACGACCTGTGGCTCCAGCATCTCCATCCACACCGCCATGCTTACGGTGAGCGGGCCCGGCCGGAAGGTTCTGGTGGACCGGAACGTGCACAAGTCAGTGGTGAGCTCGCTGATCTTGGCCGGTGCCGAGCCGGTGTGGCTGCGGCCGCGCTGGGATCACCAACGCGAGATCGCCCATCCAGCCACGACCCAGGATGTGGCCGAGGCGCTGCGCCGCCATCCCGATATCACCTCGGTGGTGATGATCACACCGACCGAGTACGGCACCGGCGCCGATGTCGCCGGCGTGGCCGAACTATGTCATGAACGTGGCATCCCGCTGCTGGTAGACGAGGCCTGGGGCGGACATTTCGGCTTCCATCCCGACCCGCCAACCGCGGCAGTGCACGCGGGTGCCGACATCGCGGTGCAGAGCCTGCACAAGGCCGACGGCGGGCTATGCCAGGCCTCGATGATCCTCGTCGGCGGCGACCTGGTCGACCCAGTCGACCTGCGACTGCGGCTGGACTTGATCACGACCACCAGCCCGTCGCCGCTGATGTATGGGTCGATCGACGGCTGGCGACGGCATGTGGCCCTGAACGGCAAGGCGCTGCTCGACCACGCACTTGAGCGCGCCGACCGCATCCGAGACCGCCTGCAGCACCAGGAGCGGTTTACGGTGATCGACAAGTCGATCCATGAGACCGATGGGGTGGCCGAGTGGGATCCGCTGAAACTCTGCGTGGATGTGTCACAGCTGGATTTGACCGGCTATCAGGTTAAGGAGTGGCTGCAGTCAGAGCGGCAGATCGCCGCCCAGCTCGGCGACGCCCGGCAGGTGGTCTGCTCGCTGAGCTACGCCGACGATGACGCAGCCATCGACCGCTTGGCAGAAGCGTTCGAGGCTTTGGCTGCTGACCCGCCCGCGCCGGACCGCCCGAAGCCAGACGTGCCGCCCCTGGAAGAGCTGAACCTGGAGCAGGTGATACCGCCGCGGGACGCGTACTTCGCCGAGATCGAGCAGGTCGCCGACCCGGTGGGCCGGCTGGCCGCGGAGATGATCAGCCCGTACCCGCCCGGCGTGCCGGCCGTTCTGCCCGGCGAGCGGTTCAACCAAGCGGTCGTGACTTATCTACGCGCCGGGAAGGCGGCCGGCATGACGATCCCGGACGCCTCCGACCCGGACCTTAATACATTCCGTGTCGTGCGGGAGGGCTAGCGAGGAGCCGCCGTCGTGGCCAAATCGTTCCCGGCTCGGATACTGTGACGCGCATCGCGGGAAGGGGCCTGATGGTGCACGCGCCCGCTGTAGGTCCGATCGCCTTCGCGCGCGGCGTTCGAAGCAGGGGGTTCCTTCACTTCGCCGGCGATCTTTGGCGTGAGCACGGCGATGTCTTCGAAGCGCAGGTCGGTCTGCGTCGGCTCGTGTTCGTCATGCATCCCGACGCTGTCGAGCAGGTCACGGTCTCGGGCCGCCAGCGCTACGACAAGAAGGGCAGCTACGACGTCGTCCGGAAGTATGTGATCGGCCAAGGTCTGGTCGGTAGCACCGGCGATCTGTGGCGCCGCCAGCGGAAGCTGATGGCGCCCTTCTTCACTCCGAGGGGCGTAGCGACCTTCGCGGACCTGGTGATCGGCGAATCGTTGCGCTTCGCCGTGCGCTGGGAGGACCTGGCCGACGAAGGGCGGGAGGTCGACCTGTCGGAAGAGATGATGCTGATCACCGCCTCGATCATCCTCAAGGCGATGTTCAGTTCGGAGACGCCTGAGTCGATCACACAGATGAAGAGCGCCGTCGAGACGATGATCACCTACGTCGACACGCATATGGCTCCCGTCCGCGTGCCGACGTGGGTGCCCAGCAGGCGCGGGATGCCATCGAGGATGACGAGATCGGTGGCTTCGACGTGCCGTCCGGGGCCACGATCATGCTCTCGCCGTTCTACACGCACCGGCATCGCGACTTCTGGACCGATCCCGACCGCTTCGACCCCGATCGGTGGACACGGGATGCCGAGACCACCCGTCACGGGTACTCCTACCATCCCTTCGCAGCCGGCCCCCGGATCTGCATCGGCAACAACTTCTCGCTGCTCGAGAGCCACCTGCTGCTCGCGATCCTGGCGCGACGCTTCCGCCCGCGCCTGCCCGATGGGTTCGTACCGCACTTCGTCATGCATGGCACGCTGAGCATCGAGGGCGGCCTGCCGGCCGTGATCGAGACGCGGTGATCGGCTGTTTCGTCGGGCGCGGCGCATTCTAGGCACGGGGGTGCGCGCTTCTCGGTCACACACCATCCAGGAGATATGAAGTGTTCACACCAGTGAAAGGCCGTTCGGTCATCGTGACCGGCGGGAGCAAGGGCATCGGCAAGGGCATCGCTCGGGTATTCGTCCGCGAGGGTGCGAACGTCCTGATCGCCGCCCGCGACGAAGGCATGCTGAGCACTGCGGCCGAGGAGCTCGTGGCCGGCGCCGCTGGCAAGGTCGAGACCACAGTGGCCGACGTGTCGCGGGTCGAGGACTGCCGGCGCCTAGCCGAGACCGCGGTCGAGCGGTTCGGCGGGATCGACGTTCTCTGCGCCAACGCCGGTGTCTTCCCGGACAAGCCTCTGGCCGAGATGACCGAAGCCGACGTCGACGCCGTGCTCGGCTGCAACCTCAAGGGCACCATGTTCTCGGTGCAGGCCTGTCTTCCAGCCCTGGAGGCGAGCGGGCGGGGGCGCGTGGTGGTGACGTCCTCGATCACGGGCTCGATCACCGGCTACCCGGGCTGGTCGCACTACGGCGCCAGCAAGGCCGGCCAGCTCGGCTTCCTCCGAACGGCCGCGATCGAGCTCGCGCCTCGAAAGATCACGATCAATGCGATCATGCCGGGGAACATCGCGACGGAGGGTCTGGCCGACTTGGGC
>C688J35102_120989477_pt1 | contig 11518 bp, 6 predicted proteins | sample HopSoiMetagenom2_FD_35102 | JGI IMG/M metagenome (IMG submission 35102)
CCGTCGGGCAGCAGGCCGGTCGGGGTCGGCAGGCCCGAGTAGATGTACAGGCTGCCGAGGAGCGGCGCGGAGTACAGCGTGTCGCAGTGCGCTTTCACCGTGGCGGTGAGCTCGTGCAGGACCTTCGCCTCCGAGGCCGCGACGTGCACCAGCCGCGCGCCCGGCAACTTGAGCGCGACGTACCGGTCGTACTTGTGCCACACGCCCATGGGCAGGAATCCGGCGACCACGACGAGCATGAGGCCGAGCGCGCCCACGGCGAGCGCGCGCAGCGCGGGCTGCGCGACCTGCCACGTGGGGAACCGGTTGACCGCGATCGCAATCGCGACGCAACAGGGCACGCACACGGCGACCCGCGCCCACGCGATCTGCGAGCCCGCAATGGGGTACGCGTGCAGGGACTGCAGGATCGCGAGCGGAACGAGGAACCGGAACGCGAGACGCACCGCGGGCGGATGGTCGGCGAAGTACACGAGCGCCGGCAGCACCGCGATCACGGGGAGCCAGGCCACGAAGCCACCGAAGAGGACGAGACCGAGCACGCTCACGCCCGCGAAGCCGAGGCCCGCGTCGAAGACCCAGCGCGAGACGCGCGCCGCGGCGTCGGCGCTGTCGCGCCGGGCGAGCACCGCGAACACGACGCACACGGTGAGGGCGAACGCGAGGAGCTCGAAGCGCGGCGGCACGATGATCTGCGCGTAGTCATCCACCTGCGTCAGCGGCTGGATCACGACGCCCCGGAACAGTGCGACCGGTGACGTGCCGGTCGCGAGCGGCCACAGGCACGAGGCGAAGATCGCGGCGAGCGCGCCGCCGCCGGCGAGGAGGAGCCCCCGCCACGGAAGCGAGATCACGTCGGTCGTCAGCGTGGCGTACGTCGCGAGAAGCCCGACGCTCACGAGCACCGCGAACTCGACGATCGCGGCCTGGTCGATGAGGTGGTTCATCAACACGAACGGGAGGAGCACCGCGGCGGCGCCCGCGAGCACGCGCAGCACCTTCGGGATCTGCGCGTTCCCGATGAGGAAGGCGATGACGATCGCGACGACGGCGAACAGCCCGACGTTGATCTTGATCATCATCAACGCGCCGGCCGCGAGGCCGACGCACACCAACGCGGTCGTGCTCGGCGCCATCGCGTTGCACGCGAGCGCGAACGTGAGCAGCGACAGCACGAGCACGACCATCGAGCCGGGATGCATCGGCTCGGAGCCCGCGACGCGCGCGAGCACGCAGTAGGTCGTCACTTGGGCCAGCAGGGCGAACGCGATGCTGCGCGTGACGCGCCATACCGCCGCCCCGAACAGGGCGGCCGACGCGGCCGTGAACACCACGACGATCAGGCGCCCGCCGAGCAGTGTCGGGTCCTGGCCGGTGAGCCGGAAGATGAGGCCGGCGAACGAGAAGTAGAACGGCCCGTAACCGCCGTGCGTGTGGTGGTAGAGGCTGCCGTGGTGCACGAACTGGCGCACCGTGACGAGCAACGAACCTTCGTCGTCGTACGACGTGACGCCGCTGAAGAACGTCGGGAAGTACGCGACGCTGAGGACAACCGCGGTGCCGGCGGCGGCGAGAACGAACTTCCAGGCTCGGGTCGTCCGCTCGGTCACGAACGTGGAGTCTTCACGAAGACGGGGGCGGACCCGTGGAATTGTGGAGCGAGACGGTCCACTGATCGGCCCGGAAGATGCGGCGCGTGTACTCCGCGAGCGCCTTGCCGAGCGGGCCCTTGCCGTAGGAGCTCGCCTGCCACAGCGACGAGCGCTCGACGTCGCGCACGATGCAGACGCGCTTGCCCGCGTTCTCCTGGTCCTCCAGCTGGCCCACGAGCTCGCGTTGCTCCTTCGCGTTCAGCGCGCCCGGCCCATCGGCCAGCAGACCGGTCGGGTTCGGCAGCCGCGTGTAGAGGTAGAGGCTGTCGAAGCCGGGCGCGGAGTAGAAGGTGTCGCAGTGCCGGCGGACGTTCTTCACGAGGTCGTGCAGCGTGTCGTACTGGTGCGTCGGGACGTGGATCAGGTCCGCGCCCGGCAGGTTGAGCGCGATGTGGTCGTTGTAGTTGTGCCACTGGCTGAGCGGGATGAACCCCGCCACCGCGATGGTGAGCACTGCGATCGCGCCGACCGCGACGCCGCGCACCATCGGCCCGACCTCGCGCCACGCCGGGAACCGGCTGGTTGCGGCCGCGATCGCGATGATGCACGGCACGCAGGCCGCGACGCGCGACCACGAGACTTGCGACCCCGCGACCGGGTACGCGTGCAGCAGCTGCAAGGCCGCGATCGGGACGAGGAAGCGGAGCGCCATGCGGATCGGCGGCGACGCCTCCGAGAGCAGGGCGAGCGCGGGCAGGATCGCGAGCGCGGGAAGCCACGCGCCGAAGCCGCCGTACACGACGAGACCGAGCACGAGCAGACCGGCGACGCCGAACGTCGCGTCGAGCTGCCAAGAGCGCGTCCAGCGGCGCGCGCTCTCGCTGTACTGCCGGGCCATCACCGCGAACACGGCGAGCATCGTCAGCACGAACGAGATCTGGTCGAAGCGGACGCCGTGCTCCTTCTGGAGGTTGTCCGCCTGCCCCAACGGCTGGATCACAACGCCGTGGAAGAGCGCACCGGGTGACGTGCCGGTCGCGAGCGGCCAGATCGACGACGCCACGACCGTGCCCGCCGCGGCGCCCGCGACGACCCACACCGCCCGACGCGGGATCGCGATCGTGTCGACCGACAGCGACGCGTACGTCGCGAGCACGCCGACGCTGACGATGACCGCGAGGATCGTCGTGTCGACCTGGTAGAGCAGCTGCGATGTGACGAGGAACGGCAGGAGCACGCCGAGCACGCCGACGCCGACGCGTACCCAGCGCGGCCAATTCGCGTTGCCGATCACGAACGCGAGCACCACGGCCGCGGCCGCGAGCACGCCCACGTTGATCTTGATCATCAACAGTGCGCCGACGGTGATGCCGATCATCACGAGCGCGCCGGTCCCCTCGTTCATCACGTACGACGCGACCGCGTAAGCGAGGATCGCGAGCACGAGCACGATCAACGATCCCGGGTGCATCGGCTCGGTGCCGGCAACGCGGATCAGGACGGCGTACGTCGCGACTTCGGTGAGGAGGCTGAACGGCAAGCTGCGCGTCACGCGCCACACCGCGGCCGCGAAGATCCCCGCCGAAGCCGCCGTGTACGCGAGCACGATGAAGCGCCCGTTCGTGAGCGTCGGGTCGTGCCCGGTCAGCTTGAAGAGGATGCTCGAGACGGAGAACCAGAACGGCCCGTACGGTCCGTGCGTGTGCACGTACAGGCTGCCGTGGTGCATGAATTGGCGGATCGCGAGGAGGAACGAGCCTTCGTCGTCGTAGGACGTGACGCCCTTGAACAGGGTCGGGAAGAACGCGATCGAGAGCACGATCGCGAGCAGCGTGACGCTGAGGACGACGGTGAGCGTCCGCGTTTGCCGCCCGTCGTCGGGCATGTCCGGCTCGTCCGGCGCCGCCACCGCGGCGTCAACATCTTCCTGGTCGAGCACCGCCCCGTCGTCCCCCCTTGTCCACCGGCTCGGACTCCGCACGCCGTCGAGACCGGTGGCGGGAAACGGTAGGCGATGGAGACAGTCTCCAGCCAGCAGTACGCACGGAACTTTCGCGAGGCCGAGCGACCCGGCCGCTCAGCTCTGGAGCGCCGGTTCCGGCTCCGGCGCGCCGGCGTCGGGATCGCCGACGAAGTCGGGCTCGCCCTCGACGTTCACGTGCGGCAGCCACTCGAGCCACTTCGGCAACCACCAGTTGCGGTCGCCGAGAAGCTCCATCGTGGCGGGCACGAGGATCAGGCGGACGAGCGTCGCGTCGATGAACACCGCGAAGGCGAGCCCGAAGCCGACGAGCTTCAGCACCCGCATGTCGGAGAGCACGAAGCTGCCGAACACACAGATCATGATCGCGGCCGCGGCGGTGATGAGGCGGGCCGTCTTGGCGAGACCGTGGGCGACGGCGGCGGAGTTGTCGCCGTGGGCGTCGTACTCCTCCTTGATCCGGCTGAGGAGGAACACCTCGTAGTCCATCGAGAGCCCGAAGACGATCGCGAACAGCATCATCGGGACCCATGCCTCGATCGGGCCCTCCTTGCCGACGCCGAGCGCACCCTTCACCCAGCCCCACTGGAAGATTGCGACGATCACGCCGTACGCGGCGCCGATCGACAGCAGGTTCATGATCACGGCCTTCAACGGCACGAGCAACGACCGGAACACGATCATCAACAGGATGAAGCTGAGGAGCAGGATCGTGACGAACATGTACGGGAGCCGTTGACCCAGCGTGTCGGCGAGGTCCACGCCGATCGCGGTCTGACTCCCGACGTACATCTGCACACCGGTACCGCTCGTCGCGGCGGGGATGACGTCGTCGCGGAGGCGGTGCACGAGTTGACTCGTGCTCTCGTCCTGGGGTGAACCCTCCGGGACGACCTGGATCAGCGCGCCCTTGCCGTTGGGGCTCGGGATCACCGGACTCACGTTCTGCACGTCGGGGTCGGCCGCGATCGCGGCCCGCAGCTGGTTCAGCGTCGGGAGATCGGACGCCGTCGCGTCGCCCGTGACGAGCAGCGGGCCGTTGAACCCCGGGCCGAATCCCTGCGCGAGGAGGTCGTACGCGCGGCGCGTCGTGAACTTCGTGGGGTCGTTCCCGGAGTCGGCGACGCCGAGCCGCAACGACAGGAAGGGAATGGCGAGCAGCACCAGGATCAGGAACCCGCCGATCGCGGCCGGCCAGGGCCGGGCCTGGAGCGTGCGGCTCCAACGGGTCCAGAAGCTGTTCTCGACGTTGCGCTTCTTCTTCGCGCTCGGCAACGCGAACTTGTCGATCGTGTACCCGACGAAGCCGAGCACGGCCGGCAACAACGTGACCGCGGCGGCCATCACGAACAGCACCGCGAGCGACGCGCCCACCGCAAGGCCGCGGATGAACGACACGCCGATCACGAACAACCCGAGCAACGAGATCACCACGGTCCCACCCGCGAAGAGCACGGCCCGGCCGCTGGTGTCGATCGCGTGCACGACCGCGCGCTCGGGATCGACCCCTTCGTGCAAGGCCTCGCGGTACCGGGTGCTGATGAACAGCGCGTAGTCGATACCGACACCGATACCGATCATCGCGGTGACCTGCGGCGCGAACGACGGGATGTCCATCACCCGGGCGAGGATCGTCACGAAGGCTAACCCGATCCCGATGCCGAACAGCGCGGTCATGATCGGCAAACCCATCGCGAGCAGCGAACCGAACGCAAGCAACAGGATGAGGACGGCGGCGAGCACACCGATCGCCTCGCTTGCGGGCTGCGTCTGATCGGTGAACATGTAGCCGCCGAGCTCCATCTCCACCGAGTCGCTGCTCGCCTTGCTCACGATGTTGCGCATGTCCTTCGCGACATCGAGCGGCACGTCGTTCGACTGCACGTCGAACTGGATCTCGGCGTACGCGATCTTTCCGTCCTTGGAGACGAACCGCGCGTTCGCGGGATCGAACGGCGAGTTGATCTGCTGGACGTGCGGCTGCTTCGCCAGCTCGGCGAGCACCGGCTGAACCGCGGCCTTCACGGCCGGATCCGTGGCCGACCCGTCGGTCACCTTGAACACGAGGGTGCCGGTGTCGCCCTTGCGATCGAAGTTGCGGCCGAGCGCGTCGAACGCGGACTGCGATTGGCTGCCGGGGAGCGAGAAGGTCTTGAGCAGATCACCGCCGACCGTCTGCGCGAGCACGTTCGCGCCGACGAGCAGCACGACCCACGCGATCAGCACGCTCCAACGACGGCGGTAACAGAAGGTGGCAAGACGACGCATGCGGTCAGGCTATTCACAGCCTGCGACAGTGAACGATCTCTACGCGCTCGACGCTTCGGCCTGCTGCTTCGCGACCTCCGCGTGCACGGCCTCCATGTCGAGGGCACGCACCTGCTCGATCAGGTTCTCCAGCGCCGATGCCGGGAGCGAGCCGGGCTGCGAGAACACGAGCACCTGCTCACGGAAGACCATGAGCGTGGGGATCGACATGATGTTGAACGCGGCACCGAGCGCGGGCTGCGCCTCCGTGTCGACCTTGCCGAACACGATGTCGGGATTGTCGTTGGAGGCCTGCTCGAAGACCGGGCCGAACTGCCGGCAGGGCCCGCACCACTCGGCCCAGAAGTCCAACAACACGATGTCGTTGTCGGTCACCGTTGCGTCGAGCGTGTCGGTCGTGATCTCGACAGTCGCCATCAGTACTCCCCGTTCGGTAGGTAGACGGGTTTCAACGCGAGGGGCACCCCGCGGATTCCCGCGTTATCGGGCCCGGAGGATCGAGCGCACGGGCCGGTCGAGGCGGACGTAGTACCAGCCCCAGCGCATCAGCACCCGCAGCCGGTTCTCGAAGCCGATCAGGTAGTAGATGTGCACGACCAGCCACGCGAGCCAGCCGATCAGGCCGGTGAGCTGGATCGGACCGATCTGCGCCACCCCCGCCCGGCGGCCGATTGTCGCCATCGTGCCCTTGTCGAAGTAGCGAAACTTGCGTGTCGGACCGCGGACGATCTGCTTGGCGACGTAACGGCCCGCTTGCATCGCGGGCGGCGAGAGCATCGGCAGCGGCCGGCCGTCGTGGTCGGGCGCCGCGGCGACGTCGCCGATGCCGAACACCTGCTCGGCCCCGAGCACGCGAAGGTGGTCGTCGACGGCGAACCGACGTTGCTCGGTACGCGTGACCCCTGGGTGATGCGCGACCACTTGTGGCTTCACTCCCGCGGTCCACACGATCGACGCGGTCGGGAGCTCGGTGCCGTCCTTCAGCACGACGCCGTCCGCGTCGGCCGTCGCGACGAGCGTGTTCGTGCGCACGTCGACGCCGAGGTGAGTCAGCTCGGTGCGCGCGTACCGCGAGAGACGCGCCTTGAACATCGGCAACAGGCGGTCGCCGCCCTCGAGCATCACGATCCGCACGTCCGACGGTAGGAACTCGGGATATTCGCGTGGGAGCACGAGCCGCACGAGCTCCGCCAGCGCGCCCGCGAACTCCACGCCCGTCGGTCCGCCACCGACGATGCAGAACGTCAGGAGGCGGCGGCGCTCTTCCGCGTCGCCGGTCGCGGCGGCGCGCTCGAGACACTCGAGCACGTGGTTGCGCAACTGCAACGCCTCGCCGAGATCCTTCAGACCGAGCGCGCGGTGCTCGATCGCGTCGTTGCCGTAGTAGTTGGTGGTGCTCCCCGTCGCGAGCACGAGCGTGTCGTACTCGAGCGTCGCGCCGTCGGCGAGGTGCAGTTCCCGGCGGTCGAAGTCGACTTCGGTCACGTCGCCGAGCCGGTACCGCACGTTCGGCGCGTCGCGGAGCACCTTGCGGATCGGCGCGGTGATCTCGGACGGGTTCAGCAGGCAGCTCGCGACCTGGTAGAGGAGCGGCGTGAACAGGTGGTAGTTCTGGCGGTCGACGAGCGTGACGTCCACCGGCTCGCCGCGCAGCGCCCGGGCGCACACCAGCCCGCCGAAGCCGGCCCCGACGATGACCACACGCGGATGGGTGCCCACGGCGCGGACTGTAGAATGAATGTCTCTTCGACGGCCTACCGGTCACGCCCCGGCCCGAGAAGCCCGCAAGGGATTGACATGGGGGTGCGTGGCTTCGATCTCGGGGATCGAGGTGGGAGAAGCGAGCCGACGTTGTCGGAACGTCGTTAAAGAGCCGACACAAACCATAAATGCCAATGACAACAACATGGCACTCGCTGCCTAAGAACCCTCGGGTAATTAGGTAGTGCGCCCGCGCCGAGCATGCCGCTCGCTCGGACGGTGCGTCATCGAGAGCGGCTTACTTGCCGGCAAGGCCTCGGGGCCGGCGAGGACACCTAACGAGGATTGGGCGACTGCAGGGTGCCGATGTTCGGCAGTTCGTCCGAAACCAATCATCGGCTGCGCTCGGAGAAGTCCCATTGAGAGTCCGGGAGACGGGGGTTCGACTCCCCCCACCTCCACTCGTGCGCGCGCCGTGAGCGCGCGGCTGTTACCCGTCTTCGAGGCCGTTGACGAACTGCTCCCGTTCCCTCGGATCGTCGAAGTAGATCAGGACCCACGCGTAGCGCTCTTCGGCACGGAGCAGTGCGTCGTACCGATGATTGCCGTCTTGGAGCAGCAGGCGACCTGATCGGAACTCGGCAATCAAGGGTGGCGGTTCCCACCCGTCTTCGAGGCTCTCACGCATGTGATCGACATCGCGTGCCCACGCGTCGGCTCCGACGCGAACGAGCGCGTCCGGTTCCGGACCGGCGAGCTTCACGAGTTGGTCGAGGCGTATTCGGAGCGGGCCGGCCCACCAGTGCCGCGTACGCGCGAGCTCGGCCGCGAGCACCGCGTTGTCACTTCCGGCGCTGGCGAGAAACTCGCCGACCCACAGCGACGTCCGGTCATCCTCCGCGGCAGCGCGCGCTGACGCCAAGTCGAACGTTGACATACAGCGACTCTTCCCCGATCGGCATCGTGAACACACCCTCGTCCTGAGGACGCTGCGAACGCTACGGGGCCGTCGACGGCGGAGCGGTTGTTGACGGAACTGTGGTCGTCGGCGCGCTTGTTGGCGGGAGTGTCGTCGGCGCAACCGTGGTCGGCACAACGGTTGTCGGCGCAACGGTTGTCGGGAGGGTCGTCCCGGCGGGCGGCACGACGGTCGCCGGCAGTTTCGACGACGTCGTCGTTCGGGTTGGCGAGACGCTCGTGGAAGGCACGCGGCGCGAGGTTGGGTGGCCGCGCGTGTTGTGCGAACGAGCGACGAGCGCGCCGGCGCCACGTGTCGTGACGCTCGCAGGTGTCGGGTCCGCCGTACCGGGCGGGTTCGCCGCCGGCGAGGGTGACCGCGCGTGATCCTTCGGTGCGTGCGCGGCCGTGAACGGGTTACGTGGGTTGCCTGGGTTCGACCCGCCCAAGCCGACCACGCCGCCCACTCCGACGACGATCGCCGCCATCGCGAGCGCGCCCACCGAGTACCGCGCCGCGACCATCACACGTTCTCGACGCAGCTCGGTCTGGCGGCGGCGCTCGAGTTGCGGCGTCAGCTTCGTGTGCTGGTTGAGCCACGACATGTACGGAGCCGCGGCGTACACCGCGCCCTGCCACGCCAGCAACGTAAGGAAGAAGACGGTGCCACGGCCGTTCACGATCGCGACTGCGCCGGCGGCCCAAAGCGTGAGCATCCACAGCGTCTCGGCGCGCGCCGACCACAGCGCGGCCAAGAGACGGTTCCGCTCGTCGGTCTTGGGTGTGCGCAGGAATGTGCCGCGCTCGCGCGTCAGCCCTTCGACACACGCGAGCGCGACCGTCCACGACAGTGACAACCAGTTGACGAACGCGAGACTCGCCCGCTTCCACCCCACACCGGTTTTCAATCGAAGGGCCCAGAGCGCGCGCACCAGGCCCGAGATGATCAACGCGCTCGGCAAGAGCACCGCGGCTCCGTAGAGCGGCCGAAGCCCGGTCGTCCCGTGCCCGTAGATCGCGATGGCGGACGCGAGGAGCGCGACCGTGAAACACACGTACACGAGATCGTTCGTCCATTGCAGGTTGCCAACCAGGTAGTCGACGCGCTGCGACAGCGAAAGGTGGTTGTCTCGATCGCGCGTCCACGGCATCAGGTCGCGCCGGTGCATGCGAAGGATCTGCATGCCGCCGAAGCACCACCGGAACCGCTGACTCTTCAGCGTCGCGAACGTCAACGGCATGATGCCTCGGCCGTACGACTCCGGCACGAACACACCCTCGTAACCTGCCTTCAACATCCGCAAGGAGAGCTCGGCGTCTTCGGTGATGCACCACTCGTCCCAGCCGCCGACTTGCTCCAGCGTCGCTCGGCGCACCAAACCCATTGTCCCGGCGAAGATGATCGAGTTGCGGTCATTGCGACTCGGCATCGTTACCGCGAAGAAGTAGCGATACGCGTCGTAGCAGGCGCTCAGATACTCGTCGGTCTCGTACTCGCGGTAGTCCTGGGGCGTCTGTACGAACGCGACCCGGTCGTCGACGAAGTAGCCCACTGTGGCGCGTAGCCAGCCCGGATCGATCTGGTAGTCCGCGTCGACAATGCCGACGATTTGTGCGTCCGGGTGCGTGTGTTCCGCCAACGCCAGGTTCAACGCGCCCGACTTGAACCCCGGCCAGGGATCGACGTGCACGAAGTGCACGAGCGGCCGACCGCTGCAGTACTCGCGCACCGGCTGCCAAACCGCAGGGTCCTTCGTGTTGTTGTCGATCACGACGATCTCGAAATTCGGGTACTCGATCGCCTCCAGCGACTGAATCGTGTCGATGAGCATGTCGGGTGGCTCGTTGTATGCCGCCACCTGCAACGAGACCATCGGCCAATACTCGGCGTCGAAACGCGCGGGCGGGCGCGACGTGCGCACTCGGCACGTGGCCTCACATCCCTCGAACGTGTATGTCGACGCGAGCGTCAAGGCCGCGAACTCGAGCAGCCAGAGCCCGAAGGAAGCCACGCCGGCAATCGGGCTCAGGCCGCCAAAGAACGTCGTGACGAAGCCGAACGTCAGGTACGACACCGCTGCCGCCAAGAACACCCCGAAAAACACCTGGCCGATCGGGTTCCAGCGACGCGCGACGAGGACCACGACGCCGCAAACGACCACGATCAGGCCTTGCGCGATGCGCACATCGACGGTCCGCAGTGACCACACGTGCGCGGCGAACGTTCCGGAGAAAAGCGCGATGACTCCCGACAGGATCAATCCCAGCACACGCGACGAGAAACGCACACGCACTGCTGTCGTCAACAGCAGGGCGGTACCAATCAAGAGTGCGACGAGGCAAACGAGGAACTGGGCCAGCAACATGGCGATCTATTCCGAGCGGGCGCGCTCGCGCTCGCTCCAGACCGCCCAGGCTTCCCGGCCGCGCACGAACCCAAACTCGCCCGTGCTTCCGCCGATGACGGGTGCGACGACTACGCCGCTTGCAACCCGGGAGGTTCGACGCGGCGCTGCGCCGCGAGGCGACGCTGGAGGCGTGCGGCTACGCCCCGCACCGTTCCGGGGTTGGCGGGCGGCGGAACGGCGAGTCGTGAGATTGCCGCACTCGTGATGGTGACGGTTAAGGCGACACCGAGTCCGAGCGCGAGTCCTGCAAGGACGTCGCTCGGCCAGTGCACGCCCAGCACCAATCTGCTGGCCCCGACCGCGACGGAGAGAGCGCCCGCGGCGACCACTGACGCGACACGCAGGATAGGACGTCGAAACACGAACACCGCGCACACGAACGCGATGGTAAGGAACACCGCGGTGCTGTCTGTCGCGTGCCCGGACGGGAACGAGGCGTCGCTTTCGGAGACGAGGTGCAGCGCGACTGGGGGCCTCGGTCGACCGACGACCGACTTCACTACGCCGACGGCTAGGCCTGCGAGAGCCAGCGCGACAACGGGCGATACGGCGACTGCAAGAGACAGACGTCGACGCCAAAACACCACGCCCACCGCGGCGGCGAGGACAAC
>C688J35102_120989476_pt1 | contig 11512 bp, 9 predicted proteins | sample HopSoiMetagenom2_FD_35102 | JGI IMG/M metagenome (IMG submission 35102)
CACTGCTGGATTTCCGTCTCGCGGCCGTGAAATACGGCACGAGTGTCAATCCAGAAAAGCTGCATCGGCTCGCTCGTTCTCTCGATTCCCATTCAATGCTAGATCTGACGGCACGCTTGAGCCAAAAGCGCCTGTTGCCGCATCCGTTGATTGCGCGGGTCGTTTCCAGTGAGCCGGGATTTCGCGCGCGTCTTGCCTGCGCGGTACTGACCGAGCGCGCTCTGGTCCGGACCCAAGATCCCCGTCCAACCGAAAGCCGGTTGAGACGACTGGCATTCGGCGGGACAATTTCGGCGGGGTTGCGCGCCATCAAGACGATGCTTTTGCCAGCGGCCCGAGATCTTGAAGGCCGTTTTCAGCGTCCGCTCGACCTGCGCATGTACCCGCAATATTACGGAATACAACTGCGCCGGGTTCTGACGCGTTCGAGAAAGTCGTTCGACGGCCATGCCGGACTGTCGTCTGCGTTCGATCTGCGAAAGAGAGTTGATAGCAAATGACCAAGCCAAGGGCTAGAATTGGAAATAGATGAACAAGTTGACCGGTCGCAATAATATAAAAACGGTGAACGCGGATATGGCGACCGCCATCGTGTCGGCTGTTCGGCGCAACCAGACTTTTTTTGTGCTCAGGAGATAACGTGAGGCGAGATGCATCGCAAGCATCCCCACAAAGAGTGCGGCCACCAGCAAATATGAGCTTTCGCGAAAGCTGAGATGGCCATAGGCATGTGCGTTGCAAATGCGGCCGAGTAGGGCGATTGCTTCTTCGGCTGAACGGGATCGAAATAGGATCCAACCCAGCATGCTGACGGCGACCGTTACGGCCCAACCGAGAGGTGAGATCAATCGATTTGGCAGCCAAGCAGTGAACGGGGTGATCACGCGATAGATCCAGATGAAGACCGCATGCCAGAGACCCCATAAGACAAACGTCCAGGCGGCCCCGTGCCATAAGCCCATGATGCCCCAAGTCGCCAAGAGGGCGGTGATAAGCCGCAATGAGTCCGGCCTTACAAGATTAGTTTCGATTCCGCCGTCGGATGTGTCGCGAAAGCGCACTCCGCAAAGCGGAAGATAAAGGTAGTCCCGTATCCACGATGACAGCGTGATGTGCCATCTTTTCCAAAACTCGCGTGGCGAATTTGCCAGGTAGGGCCAATTGAAGTTTTCAGGAAAATGAATTCCGAGCAGACGCGCCGATCCGATAGCTATCATGCTATAGCCAGCGAAATCGAAATAGATCTGCATGCCGAATGCGAAGGCCATTGTCCAAACGTCGAGGGCGCCTAACGAACTTGGGTTCATGAGGAGCCAGTCGTCCACGAGCGGAGCCAAATGATCGGCCGGGCCGACCTTGAGAAATAGGCCGAACAGTATTCGTTTCACGCCTGCTGCAATGCCGTCGAGGTCAAATTGCGGGCTAGAGCGCAGCTGGGGGATGAGTTCGTGGGCGCGCAGGATAGGTCCAGCAACCATGTGTGGCCAGAACGTTACGTAGGTCAGATAGAGCTTTAAGTCGTTGGTCGGCTTGTAGAGCCCACGATAAACGTCGTCCGTGTAGCTAATCGACAGAAAAGTATAGAAGCTGATGCCGAGTGGGAGAATGATGGTGCCTAGCCTGACTGACCACTGCGCGCCGAGTAGGTGGGCGAGGACTTCGATATTGCCTGCGATGAAGTAAGCGTATTTGAAGTATCCAAGCAGCAGAATATTGAAGCCGAGGCTGATGGCGAGCCACAATCGCCGTCGACTCGGCCGATGCTCCTGACCAATCTTTAGCGCCACGCCGAAATCTACCAACGCAGAAAATGCGATCAGGAGCAGAAATTCAGGGCGCCACAGACCATAAAACGCCACGCTCGCCCCGAGCAGAAGCCAGGTGCGCAACCGTGGTGATGTCAGCCAAAACAGGATCGAGACCGCGATCAAAAACAAGATGTAGCTGACCGAATTGAACAGCATCGTCTATTGACTGCGGCTGATCGTTGTCAGAGTTGACAGCAGCGCCTTGGCCAATAGCTCGTGACCACCTGCCTTGAAGTGGTTGAAATCGGCATCTTCGGAGCGCGGTCCCCACTGATTGTCGGGAACGAGCGAGCCCAAATCGAGTAACTTGCTTCCGTGCGCCCTTGCAAGCTCGTCGACATCTCTTTTCCAGGAGTCATATTCGGTTTGGTCGTAAGGGCTGGCCAGGTCTTGGCGTATGGGCGCAACGTAAAGGATGGTGCGGATTTCGTTGGACACTGCGTCCTGGAGCAGGCCCCGAAGGGCCATCATGTTGGCAGCGTACCGTTGCGGCAGCAGCCGTCGAACTGTCGTGGATCGAACCCCCAAAACTACGTTGCGGATTCTGTAAAGATCGACATACAGACGCGATCTCAGCCACTTTCGGTCCGCCCAGAGGTGCCAGTTCTCTCCAAGCATGAGGTTGATCGAGTGCTCAAGCTTGCCCTGCAAAAAGCCAGCAATAGCCGCGTCATCAGTGCTGAGGTCCCGGGCTTTCCACTGGAGTTCCGCTCTTGCCAGGATAGCCTGGCCGACTGAATCTTTTCGCAAAGCAGCGCGGTCGGCGGCGTCGAGCAGCTCGCTGAAATCGTCGCGCAAACCGTCCTCACGCAGATCGTCGAACGACAATTGAACGATCACGGCCTTGATCGGCAGGCGGCGCTGCACGAAGCGTGCCAGCATATACTGCTCTTGCAGGTTGGCATGTGGGAGCGAGACACCGAGTGGGACCGTAGTATCGGGACATTCCAGCAGGTTGCGCAGCATATAAGGTGCTGCATGCTGTCCTTTCTCGAAATTCTCGATATAGTGAAGCTGCGAATTGCCTAGCCATAGAATATTCACAGCGTTGCAAGACTTGGTCGATACTGGCGGATATCTGGTTTGATCTCCGAGCATTGAATGCACCGCCTGCGGATATGAAGCCGTGAACGCGACGCCGTTCCAGGATTCGGCGATTTCGATCATTGCCGGATCAAGATCGAAGGTTGTTGGATCAACCTTGGCGCGATCATAGGCCGCCAACGCGAGCGCCGCCAAGGCAAGGCCGCAGAGCAGCGAGACCGCTGCACCTCGTGTTTGGCGTGGGGCGCTTACCAAAGCTTTCAATCAAGGCTCCGGGGTTCAATTCTAAAAGGTGAAGCGCGAAGCGCGAGTTCGCGTTTCGCGATGAGAACGCTACCGGGAAAGCTGCTGGATAAACGTCATCGTAGCATCTGCCACCTTATGCACGTTTTCCGGATCGGTGATCGAGGGGATGCTGGCGGGATCAGATATCAACCCGGGAAAGGATTGGGCGACATTCCAGGCCAGATACTTCTCGATCCGGCCGTCGTCATGGTTCGTTTTCATTACAGCGGCCTCTTGGAGCAGCAGCGCGAAGTCACTACGGCTGGATTGGAATGGATTGAAACCGTTGCGCAGCAGAATCCGCCCGAAATACATTTCGACGATCGTGAGCGCGGGCCTACCAAGCAATCCAGCCTCAAGCGACGCTGTGCCGGAAATGGATATCGTTAGTCCGGCGCGTCGAAGCAGGCGATGGGTGTCCGCGAACGGCTCGATTAGGCGCACGCCCGGCAGGCGTTTCAGATCCCGGTAGTAGGCCAGCGACCGATCGCCGATCGCGTTGGGGTGCTCCTTGACCCAAATTTCCCAGCCAAACGGAAATAGGCGGGTCATCGCCCGAATGACTTCATATTGATTGGTAAATGGCGAGCCGATAACGTCGATCGAGGACTCCCGCTCCTTCTGTAGCAAGAAAAGAGCAAACGGCCGATCATCGGTCTCCGGTGGCGGCTCAAAGATACCGGGCAGTTTTGCCAAAGCGGCGTACGTCGCGGACGTAAGACGCCTGGCAATGCGCGTACGCAAGGAAGGCATGGTATGATCGAACTGTGCAGCTGACGGGCCAAGCAGCGCGTGCCAGGCTTCACCAACCCAGTAGTTGCGCAAACGGTTCTGTTTCATGTTTAACATGAAGTAATAAGGCCGTTCGCCGCGCTCTCGTAAATTCGTCAGCGCCTGTTGAGCAATCGCCTGGTCCGCATCGTCCGGGTGCTCGCGAAAGACATCGATGCGCTTCTGAAAAATACCTGGGAAGAATGCAAATCGCTCGGATGGAATCCGGATCGTGTGGGGCGAATGAAAATGGCGATCGTTGGCGTGCATCACCGCGGAGGTGATGACCTCCGGAGCCCAGGTGTCCTCGCCGAATGCAAACCGAATATCATTGTCGAGGACGAAGCGTTCGATCTCCAGCGCAGTGATCTGACCGTAGGTTTCGAGGTCCCATCCGGCAGTCAATCCCAGCTCACGGTCCAGCATCAGGGCGTCCTTGAGTCCGATCTCGGCGCGCTGGTCGATTCGGTCAATTCTGGATTGTTCTGCCGCAGTTGGATTGAATGATTTTTTCCAACGGCGGCCGAAGCCAGACAGATCGAGAATGCGGGATCGGTGCCAGCCTTCGCTCAGGAGATAATTGGTCCAGCGCACGCCGACGCTGATCCAGAAGATCTCGGCACCGAACGCCTCCATCCTCCGCGCCCACGGTGAATAAAATTCGGTCTTGAGTTGGTTGGTGACGAACAGTGCGCGCACGCTGCGGCCTCCTGGTCAGGAGAGATTGCTAAGCTCGCTGACCTTGCTGACGACGTAGTCCATATCGGCGTCTGTAATGCTGGGGTACAGCGGTAGAGTCAGGATTTCCTTGTAAGCCGCTTCGGCGCGTGGGCAGAGGCCCACCTGATAACCATAGCGCTCGCGATAGAAGCTGTGATGATAAACCGGCGCGTAGTGCACGTTGGCACCGATACCTGATGCCTTAAGATGATTGAACGCCTGGCGCCGGTCGATCTGCAGCATCGAGAGGTCAAGACGGATGACATAAAGGTGGTAGGCGTTGATTCTGTCCGAACGCGTAGCGAGAGGGTGGACGAAAGGCATCGTTGAAAACAGCGCGGCATATCGGGCTGCGATGGTCTGCCGTCTGACCAGCCATTGCGGTAAATGCTTCAGCTGCGAAAGTCCAAGTGCGCATTGGATGTCAGGCAGGCGGTAATTGTAACCGAGTTCCACCATGTCATAAGCGTAGGTTCCCGTTTTCTCTCGGGAGCGGTGATCGGAGTCGATACCGTGATTGCGAAAGCGACGCATATGCGACGCCATCTCAGGGTCGTCCGTCAACACCATTCCGCCTTCGCAGGTGGTGAGATGCTTAACGGGATGAAACGAGAAGGCTGAAAGATCGGCGATAGCTCCCACCTTGCGGCCCTTGTAAGTTGCACCAGGTGCGTGGCAGGCGTCGGAGAGGATCTTGATGCCGCGTTCGGTCGCCAGCGAGAACAGGGCATCGTAATCGGCAGGCTGTCCGCCATAATCGACCGCGACGATGGCCTTCGTGCGTGGTGTGATCTTCTCTTCTACGCTGGATGGGTCAATCAACAACGTATCCGGCTCAACATCGGCAAAAACCGGAGTGCCGCCTTCGTAAACCACGGCATTTGACGATGCAGCAAACGTAATTGCAGGGACAATAACTTCGTCGCCGGCGCCAATTTTTAGCGCGCGCACCGACGCATGGAGTGCAGCAGTTCCGCTATTGACGGCAACTCCTTCCTTTGCTCCGCAAAACTCCGCGAAAGCACACTCGAATTCCTCAACCCGAGGGCCGGTTGTCAGCCACGCCGACCGCAGTGCCTCATTCACGGAGGCAATATCGTCGCAGTCAATATTATGCGTGCCATAGGGGATAAAAGCTCTAGCCATGAATACTTGTCGGACTGTTGAGCAAAAGTTTTAGCGCGGCAGCATCAAGCCATTCCGGATTGGTATCGCTCGCGTAGCGAAAATTTTCGTCCACTGGCTTGCCCAGATCGCCATATCCCTTGTAGCTCCACCACGCGAGCGCGGGCTGGACAACATACCGATCGGTGATGTCGACGGTAAAACGGGCGTCGTCTTCGGTGATCATCACCTCGTGAAGTTTTTCGCCAGCTCGAATACCGATGATCTTCTGCTGGCAATTGGGAGCCAATGCTTTGGCCAATTCGATTATCGACATCGATTTGATTTTGGGCACGAACAACTCTCCCCCTTGCATCATCTTGGCGCTCGAGAGAACGAAGTCGACTCCCTTGTCGAGTGTGATCCAAAAGCGCGTCATCCGCGGGTCTGTAATGGGAAGCTGATCGGCACCCTTAGCAATAAGCTCGCGAAAAAACGGAATGACTGAGCCTCGAGATCCAACGACATTGCCGTATCGGACGACCGCGAATCGGGTTCCGGTGTTGCCCGACAGATTGTTGGAGGCGATGAAAATCTTGTCGGACGCAAGTTTGGTGGCGCCGTACAGATTTATGGGATTGCATGCCTTGTCCGTCGACAGCGCGATAACTTTAGGAACACGGTTTTTGATCGCGGCCTGAACGACGTTTTCTGCGCCCATAACATTGGTTTTGACGCATTCCATGGGATTATATTCTGCAATCGGAACGTGCTTCATTGCCGCCGCATGGACGACAAGATCGACCTCGCGCATAGCCATTTCCAGACGAGCGAGATCGCGTACGTCGCCAATGAAAAAGCGAAGTCTGGTATCGGGCAACGATTGGGCCATCATCGCCTGCTTGTACTCGTCGCGCGAATAGACGATGATCTTTCTTGGATTATGGTCCCGAAGCAGAACCCTGACGAGCTCAGTACCAAACGAGCCGGTGCCGCCGGTGATCAAGATTGCCTTCTGATGAAGCATACTTTCCATTCAACTTCCTTTAAAATCTTGGAGGTAGTAGTCAGTCCAAGCAGTTATTGCAAGGAAAACTGGCGGCGCAGCTTGAGCGAAGTATCGAGGTGCTCAAAACCGACGCTGATGGCGACTTGCTATATGGAATTGTTGCGGAAGCTCGTTCCTGAGTTTCTCGCCTGCTTGACTCCACCCCCGGTCGCGTCCTAGCGCATGCAGGTGTGGTGGGCTTGAGCAATGACACGGGCGCTTATAACTGGCATCACCGGACAGGACGGCGCTTACCTGGCACGGCTTCTTCTGAGTAAGGGGTACGAGGTCATCGGTGGGTCACGTCCATCTCCTGCCCGAGATCTTTGGCGGCTCAGAGCGCTTGGTATCGAACGCGACACTAAGCTCACTGATCTGGAACTCCTGGACTCATCCAATATTCTTTCCGTGATTGAAAAAGAGCAGCCGACTGAAATATATAATCTGGCGGCGCAAAGCGATGTAGGTTCGTCGTTTCGTGCGCCGGTGTTAACCGGTGACGCTGATGCGATCGGGGCGGCCCGGATTCTTGAGGCGATACGTCAGATCGATCCCTCCATCCGATACTACCAAGCGTCCAGCTCCGAAATGTTCGGCGACACGGATGAGACTCCGCAGTCAGAGGTTTCATCGTTTCGCCCTCGCAGTCCGTACGGCGTGGCGAAGCTTTACGCGCACTGGATGACGGTCAATTTTCGAAATATCGACGGCCTGTTTGCGTGCAGCGGCATCGCATTCAATCACGAAAGCCCATTGCGCGGGCTGGAATTCGTGACACGCAAGATTACCCATGGACTCGCCGCTATTGCATTGGGCAAGCGCGAGTACATCGAGCTCGGAAATCTGGACGCGAGTCGCGATTGGGGCTTCGCGGCCGACTTCGTTGAGGGGATGTGGCGGATGCTACAGAACGAACAGCCGACAGATTATGTTCTTGCGACCGGCCAGTCGCGATCGGTGCGCGCGTTTTGCCATGCTGCTGCCGAGGCGGTGGGCCTCGATCTCATTTGGCGAGGCTCCGGCCTCGAGGAGAAAGGAATCGATACCAAAACCGGCCGTACGATTGTCAAGGTCAATAGCGCGTTTTATCGGCCCCCCGAACGGATTCCGCTGGTAGGGAATGCGGCTAAGGCCGAGCGAGAACTTGGTTGGAAGCCCAGCATGAGCTTTTCAGAAGTTGTGCAAACAATGGCCCAGGAGGATCTAAAACTTGCGGGTCACTAGCCCTTAGCGACCATAGGCCGAACAGCCATTCTGATTGCGCCGAAGCGCAAAGTATGCGCATTACGGATGGAACGTGGCGAGAAATAATCCTGTCGTCTCATGCGCATCCTTCATGCCTTCAAGGTTTATACTCCGGACAATCACGGAGGTATCGTTGAAGCAATCGCCCGAATAACCGACGGCACCCCGAGCACCGATTCCGCTTCGTTGCTGGTTTGCCGTTATCTCGGGTTCGGTTCCAAGCTGGAGGTCAATGGTATAACGGTCGAGCGGGCGACAACGCTTGCGCAGTTCAGTTCGTTGCCTATTTCGCCCGGTTTTATCCCGCTATTCCGGCAGCGCATTCAAGACGCCGATGTGATCGCGTTTCACGCGCCGTTTCCCTTGGTCGACATCGCCTTGGCGCTCGGCATTCCGCATAACAAGGCACTGGTTATCCACTGGCATGCCGAGATCATCGGCAGGAATCTTTTTCGACCTATCTTTCGCTCGCTGCTGAAGAAATCGGTGGAACGGGCCGATTGCATCATCGTCTCCCATCCATCCATCGTCGAGCATTCGGAATATCTGCGAGAGTACAGCGCAAAATGCGTAGTGGCCCCCTATGGGATCGATACGGAGTTCTGGAGCGGGCGGCCCCCCGAGGACGAAGCGCCGATCAGCGCGTTACGGAAACAGCACCAGCGATTGGTCGTCACGTGCGGACGTCTTGTCCCGTACAAGGGATTTGACGTTCTCCTGAGGGCGCTCAAGTTGGTTGAAGCTCACCTCATCATTGCCGGAAGTGGACCGCTCGAACGCGAGTTGCGGACCGCCGCGAGCGCGTCCGGAGTGGCCGATCGCGTGACATTTGCAGGCTACTTGTCTCGTCAACAACAACGACAAACTTTCCGCGCGGCCGATCTTTTTGTTCTGCCTTCGGTTAGCAATGCCGAAGCATTCGGAATTGTCCAATTGGAAGCGATGTGCAGCGGTATTCCCATCGTCAATACCGATTTGCCAACCGGCGTCCCCTGGGTTGCACGAGACGGTTTGGAAGGGCTGACGGTTCCGCCGCGTGACGAAGCTTCCCTGGCCGCCGCGATGTCGCGGCTGCTGGATGACCAAGATGTAGCGAAGCGGCTGGGTGCGGCGGGCAAAGCCCGCGCGCTCAGCCTCTTTGGCTGGCAAACCTTCGCGGCTGATGTCGCTAAACAGTATGGTCTGGCATTTTGTCGGCGTCAGGCTCTGGCACGAGATCAGGCCTGAGTACGCTACAGGGCTTCCGGCGGGGTGTCGTCGGCTTTCCCTTGCTGTTCCCCAGGCCGGGCAGGGAAGAAGTAAGCAAAGACTCTGGCCTAGGGCTTGTACAGGATTACAAATAGCTGGCGCGTTGGTGGTTGAATGGACGGGGTCTCGCTGATAAATTCAGTTGTTCCTATGTGGCACGTCGAGACGTGCTGAAAGGATCGGACCAATATGATCGGTAGGCAGTCAGACAGCCAGGCGAAGGCGTGCGCGAGCCCGGTAACCGCGCTGTGTATCGATCATGTGAACTTATCGGTTCGCGATCTCGAAAGATCGGTCGACTTCTATTCCCGCCTATTGGGGATAGAGCTCAAGGAGCAGGGCGGAAACGCGGGCGCGCGATGGTGTATCCTCGGCGCCAAAGATCGTTTTTACGTCTGCTTTTTTGAGGTCAGAGACGGGGTCTTCAGGCCGAAAGATGTCCACATCAATCACGTGGGCTTTGTCGTCGATGACATTGACGAAGCAGTGCGCCGCATTCACGGCCTTGGAATCAAGCTGCAGTTCAAGGATGAGTTGGTGCAATGGCCACGCAGCCGGTCAGCTTATGTTTTAGATCCGGACGGCATCACTATCGAGTTCTCCGAGCACTTCGGCGGCGGCCTCGACCGCTAGGTGCGGGCCCGCTGAACGTATGAGAATTGCTTTCGGGGACCGGAATGACCGTTCTCGGGATGTCGCTGGCCTCTTCATGCTGACCTATCAGCGAGAGTTAGATAGCGGCGCGTTGATGGCGGCGATCTCGGGATGAGCATCAAGGAACGTGAGCACGTCCTGTTGCAGAAAATTGTTGTCGAATTCGACAAGCCCAGCAAAAACTTTCTCGACCATCTCGAAGTCGGCTGGCGTATCGACGGTCCAGCGCGACGCTCCGAGGTCTGGCGTCTGGGTTAAATGAGCCAGTCGGAATTTTTCAGGATGACGGCAAATGTATTGCGTCACATGTTCGCGGGATTCGGGGTCGGCGGCCTCGCGATGGGCACGCTCAAGCGCGGAATAAGAGATCACTTCCACGTCGAGACCATCAGGAAAGGTCCGATTGACCCCGTTTCCGGCGAGATCGGAAGCTTCGCTCTTCTGCAACTCCACGGCGGCGTCTATGACGGTCCAATCGATCAGCGGACAGTCGCCGGTCAATCGGATGACGTGCTCGGCCGGCCCAAAGGCCTCGACTGCGCCGTGAAAGCGGCCCAGCACGTCGTGCAACTCGCCGCGATAGCACGCCACCCCGACCGAGTCGCAGAACCGTTGGATTACGTCGTCGGAATCGGCGCTACTGGTGGCAACGATCAGCTTGTCGATCGTCCTGGAGCGTTTGATGCGATCGATCTGCCAGCCAAGCATCGGGCGACCGAGGATCGGCCGTAGCACCTTGCCGGGAAGCCGGGTGGAGGACATGCGAGCCTGGAGGATTGCAAGGATCATGAGGCGCTTCTTGTGGAAATCACCAGCAGACGGGGTTGAGGATGGCCGGATCGGTGATCGCACAGGCCTTCCAGTCAAATTCCGGAAGGTCCGTCACCGAAGCTGCGACGATTTCCGCGAGCTCATTGTGGCTGGTGACTCCGACAATCGCGACGTCGATCTCCTCCTGAGCCAGCGTGAAGCCGAGTGCGGCCTGGACCGTGGTGAGCCCTTTTTGCCTGATGCGCGTCTGGACTGCAGCAAGCGTGGGAGCGGCCTTGATCAGCTTTGCCGGGAGCTTTTGGGGGTCCATCAACAACAGCCCCTGGAGAAAGATTGAGCGGACGTGAATCTCTATTCCGAGTTCCTTCAGGGATTGAAGTTCACCGCTCTCCTTCAGTCGTTGGTCGAGAAGGCTGAAAGGAACCTGCATGAGGTCGGGGCGGTATCGCCGGCCCAGTTCGCGGGGCTTGTCGGCAACATATGCCGAGATTCCAATCCGTTGATAGAGACCTTCGTCGCGCAGCCGTTGCAGCAGCCCCCAGAGTTTGTGGCCCTCCGGACCAGTCAAATCCTGCGCGGCGTGCACGAGAATCGCATCCGCGGATTTTCGTCCGAGCAGATCCAGAGAGCGCCGCGCTCTTTTTTCGACCTCCTCCAGTCCATGGCTCAGAGGCAGCGTTTTGGTCACGATGCTGAAGTGATGACCGGGCCGCAGCGCGCCTCCGAGCGCTTCCTCGGCGGTGCCGTAGCTTGCCGCGGTGTCCAGCACCCTGATCCCGGCCGCGTCGGCGGTCGAAAGAATCGCTGACACTTC
>C688J35102_120989475_pt1 | contig 11506 bp, 9 predicted proteins | sample HopSoiMetagenom2_FD_35102 | JGI IMG/M metagenome (IMG submission 35102)
TCGACCGCATCGAGAAGAGCCTGGCCGACGGCGAGCGCTGGTCCGGCTTCGACCGCGCCCTGAGCGGCTCGGCGTACTTCGCTTCGCGCGAAGCGGCTTAGCGCAACGCGCCGTTACAACCCCGCAAAAAGCGGGGTTCAATCCCCCAATCGGCTTCGCCCGTGGCCCTGTCCGCAGGGTTCCACCGCTTATCCTCCCCTCGGCATGGCGAAGGACACAGAGAAGCTGATCCGTCAGCTGTCGCTCATCTCGTTCCTGATGGCGGAGCGGCGGCCCGTCACCGCGCTCGAGATCAAGCGCGAGGTGGAGGGCTACTCCGGCATGAACGACGACGCGTTCGCGCGCCGCTTCTATGCCGACCGCGCCGAGCTCGAGTCGCTCGGTATCGAGCTGAAGGTCGACAAGCCCGCAGAGGGCTACTACGAGGCGGAGAACTACTCGCTCCCCCCCGAGAACTTCTACCTGCCGCCGATCAACTTCACCGACTCGGAGCTGGGCGCCCTGCGCACGGCGCTGTCGCTGCTCGACGGCGAGTTCGCATACGCGGAGCCGCTGCGGCTGGCGCTGCAGCAGCTTTCGTGGGGCAAGCCGTCGCCGCTGTCGGCCCCCGAGCACCGCTCGGTGGCGCTCGGCGTGACCGCCGCGGCCGGCGGCCGTGAGCTGTCGCAGCGGCTGTCGAAGATCGAGACCGCGATCTTCCGCCGGAAGACGATCCTCTTCGACTACTACACGATGGGCCGCGACGCCCGCGAGTCTCGCCGGGTCGATCCGTACCACCTGCTGTTCCGCGGCGGCCAGTTCTACCTCGTAGGCCACTCGCACGAGCGCGATGACGTGCGCGTGTTCCGGCTGTCGCGGATTCGCGGCAAGGTGGGCTACTCGTCGAAGGCCGAGCATGACTTCCCGCCGCCCGAGGACTTCGATCCGCGCATCTACGCCACGCGCACCGACTGGCAGCTCGGCGACCCGGTCGCCACCGCGCGCGTCTGGGTCTCCAGCAAGATCGACTGGCTCGTGCAGCGCCACTTCGGCCACGCGGGCAAGACGGGACCGGCGCCCGACGGCGACGGCGTGATCTTCGAGACCGAGTACGCGGACTCGCGCGCGGTGATCTCGTGGGTGCTCGGCCAGGGCGAGCGCGCGCGGATCCTCGAGCCGCCCGAGCTGGCGGCGGAGGCCGCCGAGCGCATCGGCGTGATCGTGGAGCGCCACTCCACCGGCCCAGAGGTTGCGGCTCCCGCGCGGCGCAAGCCGGAGCCGGTCGAGGACACCTCGGACTCGAACGGCAAGCGCGAGACGCCGATCCGTCCCGAGCGCTTCGCCCGCCTCGTGACCCTGGCCGGCATGCTGATCGACGCAGCGCGGCGCGCAGATCTCCTCCAGGTCGACGTGGTTCGTGACGCCCTCCAGGTCAGCGAAGAGGAGCTGCGAGAGGACATCGACGTGCTCAACGTCGTGAACTTCGGCGGCGGCAGCTACGTGCTCTACGCCGAGGTGCACGGCGACACGATCGAGGTCGACCCCGAGCCCTATGGCGACAACTTCGCCAAGCCCGCGCGGTTGTTGCCGCTCGAGGCGAAGGCGCTCGTGGCGGCGATCGATCTGCTGGGCGACCACCTGCCCGAGGGCTCACTGGCCTCCGCGCGTAAGAAGATCGTCGACGCGCTGGGCGAGGATCCCGCGCGCGAGGGCCTGCAGATCACCACCGCGGCGGGCGACGACGCGGGCATCGCCGGCGTGGTCAGCCAGGCGATCGTGGACAACCGCATCCTCGAGATCGATTACTACAAGGAGAACGAGGACGAGCTCACCGCCGGCCGGCGGATCGAGCCGTACCACCTGATGAACGGCGCCGAGGGCTGGTATGTGCACTCGTGGGACCCGGCCAAGGACGAGTCGCGCAGCTTCCGGCTCGACCGCATCAAGGAGGCGCGCATCACCGAAGAGCAGTTCGAGCCGCGCCCCGGCATCAACCCGGACGTCCCCGCCTGGGCCCGCACCGGCGAGGTGCCCGCCTCGCGCACCGCTCGCGTGTGGATAGCGCCCGACCGTGCCCGCTGGGCGCGCGAGGACCGGCGCGTGGTGCAGGACCTGAAGGACGGCGCGGTGATCGTGGAGCTGCAGTACGCCGGCAACGACTGGCTGGCCCGCGAGATCCTGAAGGAAGCCGGCGACGCCGCAATCCTCGAACCCGAGGACGCCCGGGCGGCGGTGCTGGAAGCGGCCGAAGCGCTGGCCGGAGCCGTCAGCCGGTAGGCGAGCCCGCGGTCCGCCCTCCCTGCTCCCTGCTCCCTGCTCCCTGCTCCCTGCTCCGGGCTCCGGGCTCCGGGCTCCGGGCTCCGGGCGAAGCGGTTATCCCCAAAACGAAGCTCCGCCGAGCTGACGAATTCTCAGCCCGAGGGAGGACTTTTTCTGGGGGAAACCCGCGGCCCACCGTCGCGGCGCGGTGCCGCAAGCGCGATGCGCGGCTCGCGCGGCTCGCGCCTACCAGCTACCGGCGTGACAGCCGCCGCCGTTGTTCCCTGAGCCCGCGGTGCAGGAGTGGGTGAGGGGGCCGCCGCTCGAGTCGCTGACCATGAACTTGTGGCTCCCGTTCGCGGCCCTCGAGATCGCCGTGATCACGAAGCTGCTCGCGTTCGACACGTTCACGCTCACCTCGCCCATGCCCGGCCCCATGGGCAGGCCGGTGACGCCGAGCTTGTCGCCGGCGCCCGCGCCGTCGCAGTCGTTGTAGTCCGCAGTCTCGACGTAACAGCTCTTCATCGCCGCGGCCAGGCCGGCCGCGTTCGACTTCGCGTCCGCGTCGTGCCCCTTGTCCTTCTGCGTGGTGAACATCGCCAGTGCGATCGCCGCGAGGATCCCGATGATCACGATGACGATCAGGATCTCGATGAGGGTGAATCCGGACTCGTCCTTGAGCCGGCGCCTCCCGATGCGGACGATGGTTTGCATTGGTCCCTGATGGCGCGTCGGCAACAGCCGGCGCGTCCGTTGCATCCGTATCGACCGCCGCCCGGCGCGGCTTTAGTCCCGCTCAGCCGGCTAGGCGCCGGACCTCGAACTGCTCGTCCGAGCCGTCATCCACTGGCTGCAGCGTGCGTGGCGCGGTCTCGACCTGTGGCGGCTCGGGCAGCTCCTTGTCGCCCGCCGCCGCGCCGTGCTCCGAGAAGCGCCGTGCCGTGACCAGCACGCGTCCTTCGAGCGACCCGGCCGTGTCGTTGTATGCCTTGACCGACGACTCGAGCTGGCGGCCCAGCTTCATGAAGTGGCCCACCATCGTGCCGAGCCGGCCGTGCAGCTCCCGGCCCAGATCCGACACGGCCCGCGCGCTCTCCGCCACCTTCTCCTGGCGCCAGCCATAGGCGACGGCACGCAGGAGCGCGATCAGCGTGGTGGGCGTGGCGATCAAGACCCGCTGCTCGGCGCCCTCCTCGATCAGGCTCGGCACCTGCTCCAACGCAGCGCTGAAGAAGGCCTCGCTCGGCAGGAACATCACGACGAACTCGGGCGCGGACGAGAACTGCGCCCAGTAGGACTTCTGCGAGAGCTTGATCACGTGCTCGCGCACGTGGCGGCCGTAGGCGGTCATGTGCATCCGCCGCGCCTCGTCCGTGTCGGCGTCGAGCGCGCTGAGGTACGCCTCGAGCGGCACCTTCGAGTCCACCACCACGTCCTTCCCGCCCGGCAGCTTCACCACCAGGTCCGGCCGCAGGCGGCCCTCGTCCGACTGGATCGTGGCCTGCTCGGCGAAGTCGCAGTGCTGCAGCATGCCCGCCATCTCGCACACACGCCTGAGCTGGATCTCGCCCCAGCGCCCGCGCGTGGCGGGCGCCCGCAGCGCCGTGACCAGGCCGGCCGTCTCCTTGCGCAGCCGCTCCTGGGTCTCCGCGACCGATCGCATGTGGGTGGTCAGCGAACCGTGCGACTCGCGCCGCGCCCGCTCGAGCTGCTCGAGCTCGCCTCGAACCTTGTCCAGCCCCTCGGCCATCGGCTTCACGAGCTGCTCGATGGCCCGCTGGCGCTTCTCGAGCTCCTCGCGACCCGCCACCTGGTGCTGGCCGAGCTGAGCCTGCGCAAGCTGCAAGAACGATTCGCTGGAATCGCGGAGAGCCTTCGCCGACAACGCCTCGAAGGCGGCAGCCGCCTCGCGTCGCGCGCCGAGCGCACTACGCACGTGCGCGCGCATGAAGAGCCAGACGACGAAGCCGCCGAGCGCCATACCGATGATCAGCCAGACCGTTTGCATGCTGGACTGACTGACGTTAGGTGGCACCCAGGACGGAACTGGCAGAATCGGCGCTCCCGTGGCCCCTCGTCCAACGTCAGCAGTCGCCGGTGCGCTCGCAGCCGCGGGCGCCGGTTCGCTCGGTCTCTGGTACCGGATGTTCCGCCGTCCGCTGCCGCAGATTCGCGGTTCCATAGCCGTAAAGGGCGTCGAGGCGACGGTGAAGATCGCCCGCGACGCGCGCGGCGTCCCGAGGATCGAAGCCCAGACCGACGCCGACCTCTGCTTCGCGCAAGGTTTCGTGCAAGGCCAGGACCGCCTCTGGCAGCTCGAGTTCTACCGGCGCGTGGGGAACGGCCGGATCAGCGAGTTCGCGGGCAAGGACGGGCTCCAGGTGGACCGCCTGATGCGCACGCTCGGACTGCGGCGGTTCGCGAACAAGGAAGTCCATCTCATCTCCGACCGAGACCGAGAGGTCCTCTCCGCCTACGCCGAGGGCGTGACCGCCGCGATCAAGGCCGCCCCCGTCCTCCCGCTCGAAATGCAGCTCCTGCGCATCGACCCGGAGCCGTGGACGATTCAGGACAGCCTGGTGATCCGCAAGATCATCGGCCTCGGCTTCTCGACCAACATGGAGAGCGAGCTGTTCCGCGCGGAACTGGTCGCCAAGATCGGCGCCGAGAAGGCCGCGCGCCTGGAGCCGCAGTACCCGCAGGGCAATCCGCTGGTGTCGCCACCGGGCGTGAGCTGGTCGGGCGACGCGCTCGACCTGCTCGAGCAGATCGCCGAGGTGCGCGAGGCGATCGGCTGGTCACTGGAGCCCGCCGGCTCGAACAACTGGGCGGTATCGGGCCACCGCTCCACCACCGGCATGCCGCTGCTGGCCGGCGACCCGCACATCACCACGAGCATGCCGGACTGCTGGTACGCGCTCGAGGGCTCCACGCCCCAGCTCGAGCTGCGCGGCGGGTCGATGCCCGGCTTCCCGGGACTCGTGATCGGCCACACCCGCCACGTGGCCTGGAGCTTCACGAACGTGATGGCGGACGTGCAGGACCTGTTCGTGGAGCACATCCGCGACACCGAGAACGGGCCCGAGTACGAGTTCGAGAACGACTGGCGGCCTGTGACCGTCCACGACGAGCCGATCGCGGTCAAGGGCTCAGGGACCGAGCATCTACACGTGCGCGAGACCCACCACGGGCCGATCGTGAACGACGCGCTGGGCGCCCGCGCGGGTGAGCCGCTGGCGCTCGCCTGGACCGCCATCAGGGAGCCCGTCGTGAACAGCACCGGCGTGGACGTCGGCGCCTTCACCCGCGGCGAGGAGCTGGTGGAGGCCTTCCGCGGCTACACGATCCCCTCGATGAACATGGTCTGGGCCGACAGCTCGGGGAACATCGGCTACAAGCTCGTGGGCAAGCTGCCGATTCGCCGCGGCGGCTGCGCCGATCTCCCCAAGCCGGGGTGGACCGGCGAGTACGAGTGGGACGGCTACATCCCGTACGAGGAGCTGCCCGAGGTGATCAACCCGCCGGGCGGAATGCTCGTGACAGCGAACAACCGCATCGCGCCCGACGACTACCCGCACCACATCACGAGCGAGTACCTCGACGGCTACCGCGCCGCGCGCATCGAGCAGCTCATAGGCGAGAAGGACCAGCTCTCGCTCGACGACTTCGAGCGCATTCAGCTCGACCTCTACTCGATTCCCGGCGAGCAGACCGCGCACCGCCTCGCGCGACTACACCCCGGCAGCCAGCGCGAGGTTCGCGCCATCGAGAGGCTGAAGAGCTGGGACCACCGCCTCGACCCGGACACGATCGCCGGCACGATCTACGCGGTGTTCACCGTGCACTTCGCGCGCATGGTGTCCGAGGCCGTGATCGGCGACGATGACTACGCGGAGCGCTGGCGCAGCAAGTCGATGCTCGGGTTCACGCCGATGGTGTCCTCGCCGTGGCGCTTCCAGGCCCGCCTGATCGAGCTGTGGGACGAGGCCGACCCGGAGCTGATCGGCGGCCGCTCGTGGGATGACCTGGCGATCGAGGCGCTGAAGAGCGCGCTCGACGAGCTGGAAACGAAATACGGCAGCGACCCGAGCGGATGGACCTGGGGCAAGGTGCACGGCCTGCGCTTCCCGCACGCGCTCGCCGAGGGAACGGGCACGGCTTCCAAGGTGCTCGACCGGCTGCTGTCGAGAAGCGTGCCCGCAGGCGGCGCGCAGGAGACCGTCTGCCAGGTGGGCTTCGTGCCCCACGACGGCACCTACACCGGCAGCTGGGCGCCGTCGTTCCGCCTGCTCGCCGACCTCGGCAACCCCGACAAGAGCCGCTGGCAGCACATGACCGGCCAGTCCGGCCACCCCGGCAGCCCGCACTACGACGACCTGCTGGACGACTGGCACCACGGCAAGACCTACGAGTTCGGCCAGGCGGCGGCAGATACCTTGCAGCTGCATCCCGCTTAGCCATGCCCTCCCGACGAGATCAAATAGTCATGTCCGACGAGGAGCTGCGCAGCTTCCTCGCGGACCACAGGGTGGTGAGCGTGGCCACCATCGGCCCGCATGGACGCCCACACCTCGTACCGCTCTGGTACGTGGTGGACGGCACGACCCTGCGCGGCTGGACCTACGCCAAGTCGCAGAAGGCGAAGAACCTCGAGCGCGATCCGCGCGCCACGCTCCAGGTGGAGGACGGCGAGCTCTACCACGAGCTGCGGGGCGTGATGATGGAGTGCGACGTGGAGATCGAGCGCGAGCCGCGGAAGGTCGCCACCTACGGCATCGCGCTGTTCGAGCGGTTCGTGCCCGTCGACGACAACGTGACGGCGATGGTCGAGGGCCAGGCACCCAAGCGGATCGGCCTGACCTTCCACCCCACCCGGATCGTGAGCTGGGACCACGGCAAGCTGGGCGGCGCCTACTGATGGACGGCCTGAAGGGACTGATCCTCTCCGGCGGCACCGGCAGCCGCCTGCGCCCGATCACCTTCACGAGCGCCAAGCAGCTCGTGCCGGTGGCCAACAAGCCGGTGCTCTTCTACGGCATCGAGGCGCTGGCGGGAGCGGGCATCGACGAGGTCGGGATCATCATCGCCCCAGAGACCGGCAGCGAGATCCGCGAGGCAGCGGGCGACGGCAGCCAGTTCGGCGTGAAAATCACCTACATCGAGCAGGACGCGCCGCTTGGGCTGGCGCACGCGGTGCTGACCGCCGAGTCGTTCCTGGGCGACGACGCGTTCGTCATGTACCTGGGCGACAACCTGCTGCGCGACGGGGTCACCGCGCTGGTGGACACCTTCCGCAGCGAGCAGCCGGACGCGCTGATCCTGCTCACGCCGGTGCCGGATCCGGAGAGCTACGGCGTGGCGGAGCTGGACGGAGAGAACCGGGTGGCCCGCCTGATCGAGAAGCCGAAGGAGCCGAAGTCCGACCTTGCACTCGTCGGCGTCTATATGTTCACGCCCGCGATCTTCGGCGCCGCCAAGGCGATCCAGCCGAGCGGCCGCGGCGAGCTGGAGATCACCGACGCGATCCAGCACCTCGTGGACTCGGGCATGCGGGTGGACCCGCACATCGTGCACGGCTGGTGGAAGGACACGGGGCAGGTACAGGACATGCTCGAGGCCAACCACCTGATCCTGGACGACGTGCAGGAGCGCGTGGAGGGCGAGCTGATCGACTCGCGCGTGGAGGGACGCGTGATCGTCGAAAAGGGCGCCCGCCTCGAGCGCTCCACCGTGCGCGGCCCGGCGATCATCGGCGCCGGAGCGGTGCTGGTCGACGCGTACATCGGGCCCTACACATCGGTCGGCCCGTCGGTGCGGATCGAGAAGGCCGAGATCGAGTACTCCATCGTGCTCGAGGGCTCCTCGGTCTCCAACCTCGACGGCCGCGTGGAGGCCAGCCTCATCGGCAAGGACGTCACAATCGGCCGCACGCCATCGCTGCCGCGCGCCTACCGCTTCGTGGTCGGCGACAAGGCCCAGATAGCGATTCTCTAGCTAGGCAACGTGGCGCTCGGGCTCGACCACCTGGTACAGCCGGTGTCGCGCGTGTTCGATCGCGTGACTGGCCCCGCCTGCTAGACATTCCAGACCGTGAAGATCCTGGTGACAGGCGCCGGGGGCATGCTCGGCAGCGACGTGGTGCGCGCCGCGGAGTTCGTGAACCACGAGGTGGTGCCGGCAACACACGGCGACCTCGACATAACCGACCGCGCCGCCGTGGAGCGCCTGCTGTTCCAGGAGCGGCCCGAGGTGGTGGTGAACTGCGCCGCCTACACCGACGTGGACGGTGCCGAGGACGATCTCGGCGGCGCCATGGACGTGAACGCCGAGGGCGCCGCCAACGTGGCCGCCGCCGCGAACGAGATCGGCGCGAAGGTGATCTATCCGTCGTCCGACTACGTGTTCGACGGCTCGAAGGGCGAGCCGTACGTGGAGTCCGACGAGCCGCGTCCGCAGTCGATCTACGCGCAGTCGAAGCTCGCGGGCGAGCACGAGACCGCCGAGGCGGGCCCGCGCCACTTCATCGCGCGAAGCGCATGGCTGTTCGGCGCGAGCGGCCGTAACTTCGTGGAGACGATGCTCGCGCTGGCGCGCGATCACGGCGAGGTGGTGGTGGTGCGCGACCAGGTCGGCTCCCCCACCTACACCGCGCACCTGGCCGACGCACTGGTGCGACTGGCGGGCACCGATGCCTACGGCGTCCACCACCTGGCCAGCCAGGGCGAGTGCTCGTGGTTCGAGTTCGCGCAGGAGATCTTCAGGCAGGCCGGCGTGGAGTGCCGCGTGATGTCGTGCACGAGCGACGAGTTCGGCCGCCCCGCCCCGCGCCCGTCCTACTCGGTCCTGGGCACCGAGCGCCCCGACGCGATCTACCTCCCGCACTGGAAGGAAGGCCTGGCCAGCTATCTCAGCGAGCGCTCGGTGACAGCGTGAAGCTGCTCGTGACCGGCGCCGCCGGGTTCATCGGCTCGACCTACGTGCGCGTGGCGCTCGACGCGCGGCCCGGCGACGACGTCGTCGTGCTCGACAAGCTCACCTACGCCGGCCGCCGCGAGAACCTGACCGACGTGGAGGACCGGATCGCGTTCGTGGAGGGCGCGATCGAGGACCCGGTGGCGGTGCGCGAGGCGATGCAGGGCGCCGACGCCGTGGTGAACTTCGCCGCCGAGTCCCACGTGGACCGCTCGATCGCGGAGCAGCACGCGTTCGCGCGCACCCACGTGATCGGCACCTCCGTGCTGCTCGACGCCGCGCGCGAGCTGGGCGTGGAGCGCTACCTGCAGGTCTCCACCGACGAGGTCTACGGCTCGATCGAGGAGGGCTCGTTCACCGAGACCTCACCGCTCAACCCGTCCTCTCCCTACAGCGCCACCAAGGCGGCGGGCGACCTGCTGGTGTCCGCCCACTTCCACACCTACGGCACCCAGGCGGCGATCGTCCGCGGCTCGAACAACTACGGCCCCCGCCAGTACCCCGAGAAGCTGATCCCGCTCGTGATCCTCAACGCGATGGCCGGCGACGCTCTTCCCGTCTACGGCGACGGCCGCCAGGTGCGCAACTGGCTGTTCGTGGAGGACTTCGCGCGCGCGATCGACGCCGTGCTGATGAACGGCGTGCCGGGCGAGGCCTACAACGTGGGCGGGCCGGACGAGGAGGAGAACATCGACGTGGTCAAGCGGATCGTCTCGCTCACCGGCCGCGACGAGTCGCTGATCGAGTACGTCACCGACCGCCCCGGCCACGACCGCCGCTACTCGCTCTCCTCCGACAAGGTCAGGGCCCTCGGCTGGGAGGCGCGGACGCGCTTCGCCGACGGGCTGCCGCTGACGGTCGACTGGTATCGCGACAACGAGTGGTGGTGGGCCCCGATCCGCAGCGGCGAGTACCGCGAGTACTACGAGCGCCAGTACGGGCGCTCGCTGGGCTAGCCCACCGCGGCGGGCGCCCGGCTCGCGGCGTCCAGCTCGGCGCTCGCCTCACGCGCCCAGGTGATCGCCCACTGGTAGATCTCCTGGGCCGACACGCCCGGCGGCGCCAGGGCGCGCAGGTCCTCGAAGCGGGCGCGCTCGTAGTTGAGCACCGCGCTCAGCACCACGCCCTTCGGTCCGAGGTGGTGATGCAGTGCGTCCCTGATGTCGTCCTGCAGCGGCAGCGACGACAGCACGACGTCCATCGGCGAGTCGAGCAGAGCGTCGATCACCGAGAACATCCCGACCGTGAAGTACTCCTCGCGCTCGCGCGTGGGACGCGACGCCGCCGCCAGCTCGCACATCTTCCCGCGCACGAGCGCGGTGACGATCAGCTCGTCGGGCTTGTCGTCGAGGTCGGCCATGGCCAGCAGCGTGGCCCACTTGCGCACCGCGGCGATGCCGAGCAGCACCAGCGCCTGGCGGATCGAGCCGACCTTGTGCGCCAGCGAGAAGAAGGCGGAGTTGATGTAGCGCAGGAAGCGGTAGCTCAGGCCCACGTCGCGGCCGATCAGCTTCTCGAGGCTGTCGAAGTCCGCATCCGGCCGGTTCAGCTCGGCCAGCATCGCTAGCTTGGCCATCCGGTTCGTGGGCACGGTGCGCTTGGTCACGAGCTTCGGCTGGCAGAGGAACTGGCCCTGGTAGTACTCGAAGCCGAGGTTGCGGCAGAACTCGAGCTCCTCGTGGGTCTCCACGCGCTTGGCCACGAGCTTCGCGCCACCGCCCTGGAGCTGACCGCTGTGCTGCCACAGCGCCTGCTGGCCCAGGGCCTGAATGTCGAGCTTCACGATGTCGGCCAGCTCGAGCAGCGGCTGGCGCTCGGGGGTGGCCACGAAGTCGTCGATCGCGAGCGTGTACCCGCGCACCTTGAGCTCGCTCAACGCGGCCAGCACCTCGTCCTCGGCCTTCACCTCGCGGTGCAGCTCGAGGATCAGGCGCTCGGCCGGGAGCTGCAGGGAGCCCGCGTCGAGCAGGAACGACTTCGACACCGTCATCGCCGCCGGGCGGTTGCCCACCAGGTCGGTCAGCCCCATGCTGGCGAACGTGTTGACGATCACCGTGGAGGTCGCCGCCTCACTATCGATGTCCGTATGTGCGGCATCGGCGTCGCCACTGCTGAACAGCAGGTCGTAGGCGAAGACCTCTAGCTCCCGATCGTAGATCGGCTGCCGCGCGACGAAGATGTCGGACATCCTTTGTCAGTTATCGGCAAAGAGAACCCTTTAGTGGAGGTCGAAAAGGCCGTTACGACGTGCCGGAAGTGCCCCCGGCTCGTCGATTGGCGCGAGCGTGTTGCCCGC
>C688J35102_120989474_pt1 | contig 11501 bp, 8 predicted proteins | sample HopSoiMetagenom2_FD_35102 | JGI IMG/M metagenome (IMG submission 35102)
CCGCCCGCCCGCCCCAGCAGCTCCCGGCCGAACCCGTAGGCGAGGGGGATGGAGAGGATCCCGAGCAGCGCGGAGGGGAGCCGCAGCCCGAGCACGTCCTCGCGCCACAGCAGCGAGAAGTGCACGAGCAGGTAGTGCAGCGGCGGACCGTGCCGGTAGTTGATCGCAATATCGAGGACGCCGCGGACGGAGTTCGCGGAGGCGACGTCGAGCGTGACGCCCTCGTCGTTGTGAAGAGGCCTGAAGACGAGGCCGAAGCCAAGCACGCAGCCGGCGTAGGCGAGGGTTGCCGCGGCCGCGACCAGCATCGGCCAGCGGGCCAGCACGAAGGCGCGCATGACGGGGAAGTATGCCGGGGAGCGGGGCCTCGGCGCGCCGAGGCCGAACGAGGGTGTTGGGGTGCAGATCCGCACGAATCGGTACGCTTGAGGGGTGGAGACCGAAGCCGCCGCCAAGCCGGCGCGTCTGCCGGCGGCCCAGCCGCGAGTCAGCGTCGTCGTCCCGCTGCTGAACGAGGAGCGCACCATCGAGCCGCTCTACGAGGCGCTGGTGCGGGCGCTGGACGACGCCGGCCTGGCCGCCGAGATGATCTTCGTCGACGACGGCTCGACCGACGGCACCTTCGAGCTCCTGTCCGGGCTGCACGATCGCGACGACCGCGTCCGCGTCGTCTCCTTCAAACGCAACTTCGGCCAGCACCCGGCGATGCACGCCGGCATCACCCGCGCCCGGGGAGCAATCGTCGTCACCATGGACGGCGATCTCCAGAACGACCCCGCCGACATCGTCAAGCTGGTGGCCGCGATCGACGCCGGCGCCGATGTCGCCAGCGGCCGCCGCGTCACCCGCCGCGACGCCTTCTTCCTCCGCAGGCTGCCGTCACGGCTGATCAACGGGCTGCTGTCGCGGCTGACCGGCGCCCCCATCTCGGACTTCGGCTGTGCCTTCAACGCCTACCGGCGGGATGCGCTGGAACCGGTGCTGCACCGGATCGGGCGCCAGAAGTTCACGAAGGCGCTCGTCTGCAGCACCGGAGCGAAGGTGGTCGAGGTGGAGCTCCAGCACCGGGCCCGCGCGGACTCGAGCCGGTACGGCGCCACCAAGCTGGTCAAGCTGGCGCTGCACGTCCTCACCGGCTTCTGGCCGCAGATGGTGCAGTGGGTGGGGGCCATTCTCGCGATCGGCGGTATCCTGACCGCGTCGGTGGTCGGCATCTGGGGGCTGATCTTCTGGATCCGGCACGGCAACTTCCCCGGCCCGCTGTTCCTCGGCGGGCTGGTGTTGTTCGTCCTCGGTTTGCAGGGGTTTCTGATGGCGGTGCTGGGAGAGCACCTGCAGCGGATCCAGCGAGACGTGGAGCGCCGACCGATCTACTACATCGACCGTGAGCTGGGCTGAGGGAAGAGAGGTTCGTTGAAGCGCATTCTGGTCACCGGCGGCGCCGGGTTCATCTCGTCGAACATGATCCGCTACCTGCTCGACGCCACCGACCACGAGGTGGTCACCATGGACGCCCTCACCTACGCCGGCAACCTCGCAAACCTCGACGACGTGATCGACCACCGGCGGCTGCGCTTCATCAAGGGTGACATCCGCGATGTCCGCGACGTCTCCGACGCGCTGGACGGCATCGACGTGATCGTCAACGCGGCCGCGGAGTCGCACGTGTCGAAGTCGATCGAGCAGGGCGGCGCCGAGTTCGTGACCACGAACGTCGTCGGCACCCAGGTGCTGCTCGACGCGATGCGCGAGCACCCCGTCGAGCGCTTCGTCCTGATCAGCTCGTCCGAGGTGTACGGCACAGCGGTCAGCGACCCGATGGACGAGGATCACCCGATCAATCCCCGCTCGCCGTACGCCGGCACCAAGGCGGGCGGCGACCGGCTGGCGTATTCGTACTGGTGCACGTACGACATGCCCATCACGATCATCCGCCCGTTCAACAACTACGGGCCCTTCCAGCACCCCGAGAAGCTGATCCCCCGCTTCATCATCCAGGCGCTCACCGACCAGCCGCTCACGATCCACGGCGACGGGCACGCCAGCCGCGACTGGCTGCACGTCTCGGACACGGCAGAGGCGATCACGCGGGCCTGCGAGCTGCCCCTCGATCGCATCGTCGGCGAGACGATCAACGTCGCGACCGGCGTCGACGAGTCGGTCGAGCAGATCGCCGACATGATCCTGACGGAGCTGGGCAAGCCGGAGAGCATGAAGCACCACGTGGACGACCGCCCGGGCCAGGTCGACCGCCACATCGGCTCGACGTCCAAGGCGGCCGACCTGCTCGGCTGGCGCTCCAGCATCGGCTTCGAGGAGGGCCTGCGGCGGACGATCGAGTGGTACCGGGAGAACCCTCAGTGGTGGCAGTCGGTGCTGGCCGGCGAGCAGGCCACGCAGACGGTCTGAGCGCGCCGCTGCTCGTGCTGGGCGGCGGGCCGTCCCAGCGACACGCCATCGATGCGGCGCACGCGCTCGGTGTGCCGACGATCGTCTGCGACGGCGACCCCACCCGCGGCGACCTCGCCGTTTCGACCGAGGACCTCGACGCTGTCGTCGAGGCCGCGCGCGAGGCCGGCGCAGGCGGTCTGATCGCCCCCGGCACGGACTGGCCGGTGCGGATCGCGGCCCACGCCGCGGCCGCCCTCGGCCTCGGCCACACGATCCCTCCCGAAGTCGCGGAGCGCGCGACCGACAAGATCGAGCAGCGGCGGATCTTCGCCGCTGCCGGTGTTCCCCAGCCCGCCTGGTCGCTCAGCGAGCCGCCGTCGTACCCCGTGATCGTCAAACCGGCCGACCGGCAGGGACAGCGCGGCCTGGCGATCGCGGAGTCACCCGGCGAGCTGGCCGCCGCCGAGCGCCGTGCACGGGAGGCATCGCGGAGCGGCAGGGTGCTGTACGAAGCATTCGTGCCGGGCGCGGAGGTGACGGTGAACGGCTTCGTCCTGGACGGCCGAAGCGAAACGGTCATGATCACCGACCGGGTGCACTTTCCCGACGCTGCGGGCGTCTGCCTCATGCACGTGTTCCCGGCGGCCGCCGACACCGGCGACGCGGCCGCGGTGGCCGAGCGAGCGGTCGCGGCGCTCGGGATCGCGGCGGGGCCGACCTACGTCCAGCTGGTGATCGGCCCGGACGGCCCGGTCGTGATGGAGGTGGCCGCCCGGCTGGGGGGAGGACACGACTCGGAGCTCGCGCAGCGTGTCGTCGGGGTCGACCTTGCCTCGGAGGCCGTGCGGGCGGAGCTGGGGATGCCGATCGATGCCGCCTCGCTTCGGCCCAAGGCGCGCGCCGCGGGCGTGATCCGCTTCCTGCGCGCCCCGGAGGGCGAGCTGGTGCGTGCCGAGGGGCCCACCCAGGCAACGTTCTATCATCCGCCGGGGCACGTGTACGGGCCGCTCCAGGTGGCCACCGACCGAGCCGGATTCGTGCTCTGTGAGGCGCCCACTCGGCAGGAGGCGCTGGATCGGGCGAGAACGACCTCCGAGGCGGTGAGATTCGAGGTCCGATGAGCAGCACCTCAGACACACGACCGGCGATCGACGGCGGCAGGCCGGTTCGCGACACGCTGCTCGAGTTCGCCCCTCCCCTGCTGGGAGACGAGGAGATCGAGTCGGTCGCGGCGACGCTCCGCTCCGGCTGGCTGACCTCGGGGCCGCGCGTCCGGGAGCTCGAGGAGCGATTCGCCGAGTACACCGGCGCCGCCCACGCAATCGCCACGTCGTCCTGCACCACGGCGATCCACCTCTCGCTGGTCGCGGCCGGCGTCGGGCCCGGCGACGAGGTGGTGACGAGCTCGTTCACGTGGCCGGCGACGACCAACGCAATCGTCCACACCGGTGCCACCCCGGTGTTCGTCGACGTCGACCCCGAGAGCCTCAATCTCGATCCGGACGCATTCGAGGCGGCCGTGACCGAGCGAACGCGCGCCGTCGTGCCGGTGCACTTCGCCGGAGCGCCGTGCGACATGGACGCCATCGAGCGGATCGCCCGGGCGCATGGCGTGGTGGTCGTCCAGGACGCCGCCCACGCGGTCGAGACCACCGTGGGCGACCGGAAGGTGGGGTCGATCGGCGACTTCACCTGCTTCTCGCTGTATGCCACCAAGAGCCTGGCGGGCGGAGAGGGCGGCGTCGTGACGACGCCCTCCGAGGAGTGGGACGCCGCCCTGCGGCTGCTGCGGGCGCACGGGATCACGCGCGACCCCTGGCTGCGCCAGCAGGGCCGCACGCTCGGGCACTACGACGTCGTGCAGCCCGGGTTCAAAGCGAACCTCGCCGACCTGCAGGCGGCTGTCGCGCTCCCCAAGCTCGGCCGCGTCGGCGTGATGCGCGCCAGGCGCGCGTCGCTCGCAGCCCGCTACGACCAGGGCATCGCGGCGCTCGAGGGGATCGAGCCGATCGGGCGGCCGGCGTTCGGCGACCACGCCTTTCACCTCTACGTCGTCCGCATCGACCCCGAGCAGGCCGGGGCTGACCGTGACCGCTACGCCGCCGCGCTGATGGCCGAGAACATCGCCACCGGCCTTCACTTCCTCCCCGTGCACACGCTCACCTGGTACCGGGAGCACTTCCCCGGCGTCTCGCTGCCCACGACGGAGCGGGCGGGCGCCGAGGTGCTGTCGCTGCCGCTCGCCGCGGCCCATTCGGAGGCGGACATCGACGACGTCGTGACAGCGCTCACGAAGCTGCACGCCGCCTTCACCGGATGAGCCGCCGCACCCGCGTGGGGCTCGAGGCGGCCGCGTCCGCCGGGATCCTGGCCCTGCTGCTCTGGCTGAGCGATCCGCGCAGCATCTGGGACACGCTGAGCGCCGCGGACGGCTCGTGGTTCCTCGCCGCCGTGGTGCTGAACACGGCAACCGTGCCGCTGATGGCGTTCCGCTGGAAGCTCCTGCTCGCAGCCAAGGGGCTGACCGACATCTCACTCGGCTGGCTGACCCGCACCTACTTCGTCGCGCTGTTCGCCGGACAGTTCCTGCCCGCCGCGATCGGCGGCGACGCCGTTCGCGCGGTCGAGCTCGGCCGGCGCAGCCACGACGCGCCGGAGGCGGTCGCCTCCGTGCTGATCGACCGCCTCGTTGGCGTCGTGTCGCTCGTCGCGCTCGCGGTCATCGCCTATGCGGCCGGCGGTCACTCCGCGGGGGGTGTCGAGGTGCTGGTGGCCGAGGCGGTGTTCGGCCTCGCCGCTGCGGTCGTCCTCGCCCTCCTCTTCTCGTCCAGGCTTCGGGGGATCGTCGCCCGGTTCCTGGAGCCGCGGGTGCAGGGGCGGCGGCTGGCCGCGGGAGAGCGGTTCTACGACGCCCTGCATGCCTACCGCGACCACCGTCCCGCGCTGGCGGCGGTGTTCTCGCTGGCCGTGGTGGCCCAGGTGGCGCGGATCTTCGTGATCGTCATGCTGGTCGAGGGCCTGGGCCTCGACAACGTCACGACCAGCGAGATCTTCGCGACAGCCCCGGTGCTGTTCGCCTGCCTGGTGCTTCCGGTCTCGCTCAACGGCATCGGCGTCCGCGAGGCGGTCTTCGTCTACTTCCTGCGCGACTCCACCACGAGCGCGGAGGCGATCGCCCTCGGCGTCGCCTTCTTCGCGGTCGGCACCGCGACGGCGCTCGTCGGAGCGGTGATCCTGGGCTGGCGGTTCGTTCGCTACGGAATCACGGCGGTGCGGCCTCACACGCGCATCGAGGAGTAAAGGCGGGCGGCGCCTGCGCCGATGACCAGGGGCAGTTGACCACCCCGGGCCAGGGAGGCACCAGTGTCTGAGAGCACCGAGAACGTGATCGTCCTTCGCGCCACGCCGGGTCGCGACGCCACCGCGTCGGAGATCGCCCGCGGCCGCGGAGAGTTCCGCCGCCAGCCGCACCTGACGACGATCACCGTCGAGGTGGAGGCGGCGCCTGCCGCCGAGCAGCCCGCCGCGGCCGAGCATCCTGCTCACGCGGTCACCCCGCGGCGCACCGCCAAAGCCCACGGGCAGTACGGGCGCAGCCGCGTTCACCACTAGGCGCGGCGCGGTCGTCGAAACGCAGACGACCGGCCACGGAACCGTCGCGTCTCGGTAAATCCTGCGAGCCACCCGGTTCGTCCTCCGGCCGCCGCAGCCGTCGGCGAGTCAGCGGCCGTCCCGATCGATGACGGCCACGTAGCTCGGCCCGCCGCCCAGCGTCCGCGAGAGCCGCCAGCCGCTCCCCTCCAGGAGCGCCTCCAGCTCGGGCACCGCCAGCTGCAGCCAGTCGTGCCAGCCTGTCCGCAGACCCCGGTAGCGGAGCCGGACGCGCAGCTGGCCGGGCATCCGCCCGCGGGCGACGTTGCGCTCCAGATAGCGCCGCTGCGCCGGATCGGGGTCGGCGTGCGGGTCGTACAGCTCGGTCACGATGCGGCCACGACGGCTCGCCACCGCGGCGAGCGTGCGTAACAGCCGGCGTCCCCGACCGGCAGAGCCGACCATGCCGAAGTTCTGGCCCATGAAGACGATCGTGTCGAACCGGCCCAGCGTGCTGTCCACCTCCGCCAGGTCGAGCAGCCGGGCGTCCCTGACGCCCCGCTGCCGGGCGCAGGCGATGGCGCCCGGGGACCTGTCGATACCGACCACCTCCATGCCGCGGTTCTGGAGATGCAGGCAAACGCGGCCGGCACCGCAGCCGACGTCCAGCACCCGGCCCCTCACGAATAGCATTGCCCGGCGCTCGAGCGGGTCACTCCACTGGCGGAAGGGCGCCGTCTGGTACCGGGCGTCGGCCACTATCAGCAGTCCGTCGTCACGCTCGACGACCTCGAACGCCGACCGCCCGGCGAGAACATCTGCCAGCTCGGCGCCGTAGATGTCCGGGCCATCGACCATCCGGCGATGCTACGCCCTAGGATGGCTCGGTGGCCACACCACACCCGTCGCCCAACCGCCTCTGGGGAGCGCAGCCTGTGCTCAGCGACGGCGACGTCGAGCTCGTCCCGCTGAGCATGGCGGACATCGAGACGATCGCGGCCTGGGACAGCGATCCGGAGACGCAGCGATGGTTCGACTGGCCCCAGGCGAGAAACGAGGGCCATGACGCCCTCAAGAGTGCACGGCAGACCGTCGAAGAGAAGTGGCGGGGCTGGGAGATGGGGACGGAGGCGGTGTTCGCGGTCCGCCGGACGGACGAGCCGCGGTCGATCGGCTGGTGTGACCTCCACTTCTACGACGGTGGGCGGGCGGAGGTTGCATACGGCGTCCTTCCTGCGCACCGCCGGAAGGGAGCGGCGTCGCGCGCCGTGGCGCTGATCGCATCGTGGGCGTTCTCGAAGGCCGGCGTGGCTCGACTGGAGCTGAAGGCGGGGACTGAGAACCACGCGTCACGTGCCGTCGCGCTGCGAGCCGGGTTCACGGCCGAAGGAGTCATGCGCGGCCACAGCGTGTACGAGCACCACGAGCCGCTGATCGGCAGGCGATTCGACGTCGTGCTGTACAGCCGCCTTGCCGAAGACCCCGTTCCGCACCGCGATACGCCGGCAGGCACAATCGCCGGACCACAATCGAGAGGAGCAGTCATGCCGCGCGAGCTGATCACGATCCCGGGCCAGAAACCGCCGGCCTGGTACTCCCCGGCCGCCCGGTTCGGCGACCTGGTATGGGTCGCGGGCCAGGTGGCGATGCTGCCGGACGGCAGGGTTCCGAACGGGATCGCCGAGCAGGTTCACGCCACGATCGACAACGTCGAGGCGGCCCTCGAGGCTGCCGGGGCGTCGCTGGCAACGCTGCTGAGCGTGCAGGTGTTCCTCGCCGACATGGCGGACTTCGACGCCTACAACGCGGTCTACCTGGAGCGGATCGCCGACCATGGCCTGCCGGCGCGGGCGACGGTCGGCGCGGCGCTGGCCGAAGGCTTCAAGGTCGAGATGACCGCGGTGGCGCACCTCCTCGGCGGCTGAACGCGGGACCGCTTACTTGATGCAGGCGGTGTTTGCCGCGCCCGCCGTTGCGGGGGCCCAGGCGGAGGTCAGGCCGAGGTTGTCCACGGACCGGAACTGCACGATCCACGTCCCCGTGGTCGAGAGCGTGACCGAGCCCCCGGTCGTCGTGGCGCTCCACGTGACGCCGTTGTTCGAGGAGCGCCGGGACTCGTAGCGAAGGAGGCCGGAGCCGGCGTCGGTGGAGCCGGACGCCGAGATCGTGCGCTTCTTCGCGCAGCTCAGGCTGCCGCCGTTCACGGTCGGCAGCGTGGGCGCCGAGCGGTCGAGCTTGACGGTGTTGACCGCGCCGTTGGCCGCAGGCGCCCACGCCGAGACGTTTCCGGCTCCGTCGACCGCCCGGAACTGGACGGTGGTGGTGCCCTCCGTCGAGATCGCCGCGGTCGACCCCGAGGTGACGGTGGTCGACCAGGCGCCGCCGTTCAGCGCGGTGCGGTACTCGTACCGGGCGAACGCCGAGCCGCCGGTATCGGTCGAGCCGGCCGCCGTCAGGATGGTCGACGTGAGGTTCAGCCACGACAGCGATCCACCGGTCACCGCCGGAGCGGTGGGGGCGGTGCGGTCCATCCGCATCTGCGTCTGCGTCCACGGCGAGGCCTGGTTCAGCCCATCCCACGTCTGGAAGCGAACGAGCGTCTCACCCGGCGTGCTTACGGTCAGCGACGGCCCGGTGGTCGAAGCCGACCAGGTCACTCCGCCGTTGGTCGAGGTCTGGTAGCGATACCCCGTCACGCCGCTGCCTCCGTCGGTCGAGCCGGACGCCGTGACGGTGATCGAGGCGGCCGTGCTCCATGCTGGCCCGCCGCCGGTCAGCACGGGCGCGGTCGGGGCAAGGCGGTCGAGCTTGACGGTGGCCGAAGCAGTCCACGCCGACGTGAAGCCCGCGTTGTCGACGGCGCGGAACTGCACGAGCGTGGTTCCCTCGGCGCTGACCGACACAGCCGATCCCGTCGCAGCGGTCGACCAGGTCGTGCCGCCGTCGGTGGACGTCTGATACTGGTAGGCGGCCAGGCCGCTGCCGCTGTCGGTCGAGCCCGAGGCCGTCACGTTGACCGAGGCGACCGTCTGCCAGGATGCCGAGCCGCCTGACACCGCCGGCAGGGTGGGCACCGCCCGGTCGATGAGCGCCGACGCGGCCACCCACGCGGTCGCGTTGCCCGTGTTGTCGCTGGCTCGGAACTGGACGAGAGTCTGCCCCTCGGCCGACACGGTCAGGGTGGCGCCCGACGACGGCGCCGACCAGGTGGTGCCGTTGTCGGTGGACGTGCGGTACTGGTATCCGGCCAGCCCGCTCACCGGGTCGGACGAGCCGGCGGCGGAGATGGTCATCGAGGCCACGTTCTGCCAGGCGGCGCTGCCGCCCGACACGGCCGGGGCGACCGGCGCGGTTCGGTCGAGCTTCACCGTCGACGATGCGGCCGGCGCAGCCGGCGTCCATGCGCTCTTCTGGGCCGACGCGTCCACGGCGCGGAACTGCACGATCGTGGTGCCCTCGCCGCTCACCGGCGCAGAGGCGCCGGCGACGGCGGCTGTCCAGGTCGTCCCGCTATCGGTGGAGAGGCGGTACTCGTACCCCGTGAGGCCGCTGCCGCTGTCCGTCGAGCCTGATGCCGTGACGTTCACAGAAGCGGCGGACTGCCACGAGGACGAGCCGCCGCTGACGGTCGGTGCGGTGGGCAGGTTGCGATCGATCTTCACGGTCGACCCCGCGGTGGCGGACGCGGGAGCCCAGGCGGAGGCGTTGCCGGCGCCGTCCAGCGACCGGCCCTGCACGATCGCCGAGCCTTCAGCGGAGATCGTCCTCGTCGCTCCGGCTCCACCGGCCGACCAGGTGGCGCCGCCGTCCGTCGAGACGCGCGTCTCGTATCCCGCGAGCCCGCTGCCACCGGAATCGGTCGCCGCGGCGGCTGTCACGGTCACGGACGCGACGGACTGCCAGCTCAGCGACCCACCGGTCACCGTCGGCGCCGTGGGCGCCGTGGTGTCGATCCGAGCCTCGTCGGCCACCCAGGCAGACGTGTTGCCGGTACCGTCGATCGACCGAACCTGCACGATGGTGCGCCCCTGCGCGGTGACGGTCACCGCAGCGCCCGCCGTCGCCGCCGACCAGGTGGTCCCGCCGTCGGTCGACGTGCGGTGCTGGTAGCCGGCGAGCAGGCTGCCGCCCGAATCGGTGGAGCCGGAACCGGTGACGGTGATCGAGGCCACCGACTGCCAGGACGTCGAGCCGCCCGAGACCGTGGGCGTCGTGGGCGCCGTGCGGTCGAGCCGAACCGGGACCTGCACCCAGTTCGACGACAGACCGGACACGTCGACCGCGTGGTAGCGCACGAGCGTCTCGCCCTGTGCGGTGACGGCCAGCGAGCTGCCCGCCGCCGTCGCCGACCAGGTCAGGCCGCCGTCGGTCGACGTCTGGCGCTCGTAGCCGGAGATGCCGCTGCCCGGCGAGTCGGTCGAGCCGGAGGCGGCCACGGTCGCCGAGGCGGCGTTCGTCCACGCGGCTACGCCACCCGTCACCGTAGGGTCGGTGGGCGCCGTGCGGTCGATGCGCACCGGGCCCGAAACCCACGCCGATACGTTGCCCGCCCCGTCAACTGACCGGAATCGCACGTACTTCTGGCCCTCGGCTGTGAGCGTCAGCGCTGCGCCCGCCTGCGCCGCTGTCCACGTCACGTTGTCGGTCGAGGTGGCGTACTCGTAGCCGGCAACGCTCGATCCGCCCGAGTCGGTGGCGGCGGCGGCGGTGACGACGACCGAGGCGACGTGCTGCCAGGCGGCTGCCGTTCCGGTCACGGTCGGCACGCCCGGGGCGGTGCGGTCGAGCCGCACCGGCACCTGCACCCAGCTCGAGGTCAGGCCGGAGACGTCGACGGCCCGGTAGCGCACCAGCGTCTCCCCTTCCGCCGTCACGGCGAGGGAGGCGCCCGTGGCCGCCGCCGACCAGGTCAGCCCGCCGTCGGTCGACGTCTGGGGCTCATAGCCGGAAAGCCCACTGCCGGGCGAGTCGGTCGAGCCGGACGCGGCCACGGTCGCGGACGCGGCGTTCGTCCACGCGGCCACTCCACCGGTCACCGTCGGGCCCGTCGGCGCGGTGCGATCGATGCGGACGGGGCCGGACACCCACGCGGAGGCATTGCCGATGGCGTCGACCGCACGGAACCGGACGTATGACCCTCCCTCAGATGTGAGGGTCAGCGCCGCCCCGGTCGCCGCCGCAGTCCAGGAGACTCCGTCGGTGGATGTTGCGTAGTCGTAGTGGCCGAATCCCGAGCCGGCCCCGTCGGATGACCCGGCGGCGGAGGCTGTCACCGAGGCGACGTGCTGCCACGAGGTCGCGGTGCCCGACACGGTGGGCGTACTGGGGCCGCTGCGATCGAGGCGGACGGGCGCCTGCACCCAGTTCGAAACCATGCCGGAGACGTCGACTGCGCGGTAGCGCACCAGCGTCTCGCCCTCCGCCGTGACGCTCAGGGACGCGCCGGTGACCGGCACCGACCACGTGGTGCCGCCGTCGATGGACGTTTCGCGCTCGTAGTGGGCCAGGCCGCTACCGCC
>C688J35102_120989472_pt1 | contig 11495 bp, 14 predicted proteins | sample HopSoiMetagenom2_FD_35102 | JGI IMG/M metagenome (IMG submission 35102)
AAGGAGATCATCGGCCGGTCGCTGGGCATCTGAGGCCGTAACGGCCCGCCCCCGTCCGCCGTTAGTCCCACGGACAACCGGGCCTTTCGCCCCGAAATGGCCCAAGTGTGGTCGTAGACCTAGAAAGCGGGCGGTACGGCGGGCCAGACTCGGGTCAACGCGACGGGGACCGCGAAGGAGGCATCCAGTGAGGCTCATCGACTTCCACAAGCTGCGGAGCGCTGTGCAGGCCAACGCCAGCCCGGCCCGCGAGGACGAGCTCGCGGGCGTGGCGGACCGGGTGCGCGAGGCGCTCGTCGGAAGCGGGGTGTTCGAGGAGGTCGAGGTCGAGCAGACCGACGACCCCGACCAGCTCGTGATCGCGATGTGCCGTTTCTGCGCGCCGCTATCGGACGACATTGCCGAGGTCGCCCTCGAGTGGCTCTGGGAGAACGAGGTCCGTTACGACTTCTGGGCGGCCAACGGCACGCTTATGGAGCCAGGCCAGGTGGAGTTCGAAGGCGCGACCCGCCCGTCGACTTGGGGGCGCTACGTGACCGTTCACGTCGTGGCCCAGAGGATTGCCGTCCCGGCTCAACGCGGGCCGGAGGAGCTGCAGTCGGCGGACGTGGTCGGCGCTGAGCGATAGCGAGCTTGATCGCGCCCTCGCCCTGACACGTGACGAGTCCGGCGCGTTCCACGGAGAGGTCGATCCCGGGTGGGTGATCGGCCAAGCGGTCAACGGGGGCCTGCAGCTCGCCGTCCTCGGTGAGGCACTCCGCCGCTCTCTCGGGGAAGCCGGGCATCCCGACCCGCTCGCGATGAGTGCCTACTACCTCTCGGCTTGCGTGCCAGGTCCGGTGCGCGTCGTGGTCGACCCGGTCCGGTCCGGGCGCACGATGGCCACGGCCCAGGCCAGCCTGCTACAGACCGGCCCCGACGGCGGCGACGTCGAGCGGGTCCGGGTGCTGGCGACGTACGGCGACCTCGGTGCGCTCCCCGACGACGTGAGCACCTCCGCGCAACCGCCGGAGCTCCCCGACGTCGAGGCGTGCGTGTCGGCTGACGCCGCACCCCCCGGAGCCGCCGATGAGCTGCCGTTCCTGCACCGCTTCGACATGCGCCTCGACCCGGCGACGGTGGGATGGGCACTGGGCAAGCCGTCGCGTCGCGGCGTCATCCAGGGGTGGCTGCGGATGGGCGACGGCCGCGAGCCCGACCCCCTGATGCTGCTGCTCGCCGTGGATGCGCTGCCGCCGGTGACCTTCGACATGGGCCTGACCGGCTGGGCCCCCACGCTGGAGCTGAGCGTGCACGTGCGGGCGCGGCCGGCCCCGGGCTGGCTGAGGGTGCGCGTCTCGACCAGCAACCTCGCCGGCGGCCTGTTCGAGGAGGACGCGGAGGTCTGGGACGAAGCCGGCCGCTTGGTCGCCCAGTCTCGCCAGCTGGCCCGGACTCCACGGTGAACGAGCGTCCCTAGAGTGTCCCCCATGGACCAGCGGCTGTTGCTCGTGCACGCGCATCCGGACGACGAGACCATCAACAACGGCGCCACGATGGCGAAGTACGTAGCCGAGGGACGCGGCGTGACGCTCGTGACCTGCACGCTGGGCGAGGAGGGCGAGGTGTTGGTCCCCGACCTCGTGCACCTGGCATCGGATGCCGACGACCGGCTCGGTGAGCACCGCATCGGTGAGCTCGACGCTGCGATGAAGGAGCTCGGTGTCAGCGACCACCGCTTCCTCGGCGGCGCCGGTCACTACCGCGACTCGGGCATGGAGTGGGACAGCGCCATGCACGCGAAGCCCAAGGACACGGTGCGCGACGACACGTTCTGGCGGGCCGACCTCGCTGAGGCGGCCACCCTTCTCGTGGAGATCATCCGCGAGGTCCGCCCGCAGGTACTCGTGACCTACGACGAGTTCGGCAACTACGGCCATCCCGACCACATCCAGGCACACCGCGTCGCGATGTACGGCGCACAGCTGGCCGCTGTGCCGTCGTACCGGCTCGACCTCGGGGAGCCCTGGGACATCGCCAAGATCTACTGGGTCGGCCTGTCGCTGACCGCGGCTCGCAAGCAGTCCGACCAGCTGCGTGAGGCCGGGCTGGAGAACCCCTTCGAGGAGATGGACATCGACAACCCTCCACGGTTCTTCATGCCCGACGAGGCGATCGCCGCCGAGGTCGACGGCACCGCCTACGCCGACGCGAAGGTGGCGGCGATGGAGGCGCACCGCACACAGATCGCGGTGGACGGACCGTTCTTCGCATTGTCGAACCAGATCGGCAACCACGTCTGGGGCATCGAGCACTACCGGCTGGTGAAGGGCACCAAGGGACCCGTGGACGAACGAGGCTGGGAGACCGACCTCTTCGCGGGGCTCTGACCGGGGGACGAAGGGGACAGGCATGACGGCGACGCGCACCCACGTTGCGAGCACCGACAGCGAACGACGCCGGACGGCGGGGACGTTCGTCGAGCTGCAGGACCTCAACGCCGAGGAGTTCGGCGACGTCGTCGCGCTCGAGGACCCCGACGCCGGACCGCTCGCGAAGGTGACCTGGTCCAAGCTCAAGAAGCTCAGCGAAGCGCTGGCGCTGGCGCTGCGTGAGCTGGGTGTGGAACGCGACGACTCCGTTGGCCTGCACATGGTCAACCGCGCCGAGCACGCCATTGCCGACGCCGCCGCGCTTCGCGGCGGTGCGACGCCGGTGTCGTTCTACTACACACTCACCGAGGAGCAGCTGAGCTACGTCGCGGCCGACTGTCGCACCAAGGTCGCGTTCGTCGACGAGGCCCTGCTGCCGATGTGGAAGGGGCTGCGCGAGCGACTCGACCTGGTCGCGGTGGTCGCCGTCGGGACGGTCGGGCACATCGACGGCTGCATCACGTTCGAAGCGCTGCTGGACCGGGGCCGCGAGCTGCTCAAGCAGGGTCACGGTGACCTGGACGAGATCAAGGGCGGCATCAAGCCGAGCGACCCTGCGACGATCATCTACACCTCCGGCACGACCGGACCGCCGAAGGGCGCGCTGCTCACCCACGAGGGCCTGCTCTTCAGCCTCCGCGAGACGCTGGACGTCACCGCCGCCGGTGGTGGGAAGCTGCCGCGGGCCAAGCAGCTCGGCCTGCTCGACGAGAACGGCGAGTACCACTACCCGCCCGGTGCGCGGATGATCTCCTACCTTCCGCTGGCCCACATCGCCGAGCGGATCTTCTCCTTCTACACGGCGCAGCAGACCGCGGCGACCGTGCGCTTTGTGCGTGACCTCACCAAGATGGCCGAGGTCCTGCCCGAGGTCCGGCCACTCGGTTTCCTCGCCGTGCCACGGGTGTGGGAGAAGGTGAGCTCCGCGATCGTCGCCCGGATGCAGTCGGATAGCGGCGCCAAGCGTGCGCTCGGGCTGCGCGCGGTGGAAGTTGCGCGGCAGGTGGGTGTCGCCAAGCTGGAGCTGCGGGAACCCGGTGCGTCGCTGCGGCTGCAGCACCGACTGTTCGAGCGGCTCGTGTACTCGAAGCTCCGTCATGCAGTCGGCCTCGACCAGACCGTGCTCGGGCTCACGGGTGCCGCACCGATCACGAAGGACCTTTTGGCGACCTGGCTCGGGTTCGGCGTGATGATCAGCGAGGCCTTCGGCATGACCGAGTCGCACGCGATCCTCGCCTTCACGCCGCCCGGAGAGCCGCGGGCCGGCACGGTCGGCAAGCCGATCCCGGGCATCGAGCTGGTGATCGCCGACGACGGCGAGATCCTGGCCCGTGGGGGCAACGTCTTCGCGGGCTACCTCAACCGGCCCGAGGCGACCGCAGAGACCCTCGTGGACGGCTGGCTGCACACCGGTGACCTCGGTGAGCTCACCGACGAGGGCTACCTGCGCATCATCGGCCGCAAGAAGGAGATCATGATCAACGCGGCGGGCAAGAACCTCTCGCCGAACAACATCGAAGAGGCGATCAAGACCAAGTCGCAGATCATCGGCCAGCTGCTCGTGTACGCCGACGACAAGCCGTACGTCACTGCCCTCGTCGTGCTCGAAGCCGAGGGTCTGGCGGCCTGGTCCGCGCGGACCGGGGTGTCGGTGGACTCGCTCGAGGCTGCAGCGGCGAACCAGCTGGTGCAGGCCGAGGTCGAGAGGGCCGTCGCCGCCGGGAACGCCGAGCTGGCGCGGGTCGAGCAGGTGAAGAAGTGGACGGTCCTCGGCGAAGAGTGGACCTCCGACTCCGGGGAGCTCACGCCCACCCTCAAGCTCAAGCGCGCGGTCATCCACGAGCGCTACCGCGACGAGATCAACTCGATGTACTGAACCGCGTCCGCTGGGGCGGCGCTCAGGGAGCGCCGACGTAGCGGTTCGTGTGGTGCGTGGCGAAGCCGAGCCGCTCGTACAGCCCGGCGCCTTCGTGGTTCCGGTCGGTCACGTGCAGGAACACCGTGCTCGCGCCGTGCTCGGCAGCCCAGCCCAGCAGGGCGTCCAGGATCACCGAGGCCAGCCCTTCGCGACGGTGGTCGGGTGCCACCCAGAGATCGGTCACGCCTACCCAGACGTCCGAGCGCGCCGAGAGAGCGGCGCGACCCTTGGCCACCACAACGCCGGACCGGTCGCGCACCGAGGCGAACGTGACATGCTGCGGGCCGCACAGCACCGCAGTCGCCGGCCCGCGGTAGGTCAGTGCGCGGCTGTCGTCGGCCAGCCAGATCTCGGTCAGGTCCGACCGCAGGTCGACATCGACGTCGCCCGGGAGCAGCTCACGGCAGGACCGCCGGGCACCCGCGAGCCCGGCGAGCTGGAAGTGCACGAGGTCCGAGGCCGGCTGCCATCCGGCCGCGGAGAGCCTCTCTGCTACATCCGATCCGGCGAGCGTCTGCACCAGCGGCCGTTGTCCGCGGTCGCGATAGAACCGCTCGACCTCGGTGACGGCGTCCTCCCAGGGCCGCTCGGCCGATCCGAGCACGAGCGCGGAGTTGGCCCGGCGGCTGAAACCACCGGCAGCCCGCAGCAGCCAGTCGCCCAGGCGCTCCACCTCGATGGGCGGCCACACGTCGAGCGCGCGTTGCTCGGCGTCCTCGACCGTGACCCGGTGCCGCACCGACGGACGCGGGGGGACGGGCTTGCCCGCCACCAGGTCGGCACGGTGGATGACGACGGCCTCCCCGTCCTCGGTGCGCACCGTGAGGGTGGTCTCGCCCCAGCTCTCCAGAACACCGAGCACGTCGGTGAGGAGCGGTCGGCCACTGGGCGCCGTACTGCCGCGCACGACCCGGCGGACAACCACCCGAACCCCCACGTTGCCCGGCCCGAGGCTTGACGCGGGCGTCGACGCCGGATTCATGGCAATCCTTCGTTCGTCCAAGTGCTGAGGGTCACGACGGTCGGGAACCGCAGGGATACTAGGCTGACAGCGGAAAACGAGCCTGCGGGAGCGGGCCGCATGCGCAGCCTTCGCGCTCTGCCCGATGTCCAACGCCGGTGTCGAGCGCCGCGGACGAGGAGGAAGACCAGGTGACCTACGTCATCGCCCAGCCCTGCGTGGACCTCAAGGACCGCGCGTGCGTCGACGAGTGCCCGGTCGACTGCATCTACGAAGGCAAGCGAATGCTCTACATCCACCCCGACGAGTGCGTGGACTGTGGCGCCTGCGAGCCGGTGTGCCCGGTGGAGGCCATCTACTACGAGGACGACACGCCCGACCAGTGGAAGGACTACTACGCGGCCAACGTCGAGTTCTTCGACGATCTCGGCTCGCCCGGTGGTGCCGCCAAGATGGGCGTCATCGACAAGGACCACGCGCTCGTCGCGGCGTTGCCGCCGCAGGAAACGGGCGAGTGAGCCCAGAACCTCACAGTCCTCTGGTCGTGCCGCCCGCCGAAGCCCGGTGGGCGGCACGATCGGTTTCCGGGCGGCTGCCGGACTTTCCCTGGGACCGCCTGGTCCCGATGGCCGAGCGTGCGCGGCGGCACCCGGCGGGCATCGCCGACCTTTCCGTGGGCACTCCCGTCGACCCGACGCCCGCGGTCGTGCAGCAGGCACTGGCCGATGGCGCCGACGCACCCGGCTACCCGCAGACTGCAGGGTCCGCCGAGCTCCGCGCCGCCTGTGTGGCCTGGCTCGGACGCCGATGCGCCGCGACCGGCATGACCCCGGAGGGAGTGCTACCGACGATCGGGTCGAAGGAGCTGATCGCCTCGCTCCCGACACACCTCGGGCTGGGGCCCGGTGACCTGGTCGTCGCTCCCGCGCTGGCCTACCCGACGTACGAGGTCGGCGCAGCCCTTGCCGGTGCGGGCTGCGAGCGCAGCGACGCCCTCACCGCGCTCGGACCGCGCCGGGTGTCCCTGGTCTGGCTGAACTCGCCGTCGAACCCGACCGGACGCGTGCTGCCGGCCGACCACCTGCGCAAGGTCGTCGCCTGGTGCCGCGAGCGCGGTGCCCTGCTGGTCTCGGACGAGTGCTACCTCGACTACGGGTGGGACGCACAGCCGGTCTCGGTGCTGCATCCCGACGTGTGCGACGGCGACCACCGCGGGATCCTTGCCGTGCACTCGTTGTCCAAGAGCACGAACATGGCCGGCTACCGCTGCGGCTTCGTTGCCGGCGACCCGGCCCTCGTCGGAGAGCTGCTGGCCGTGCGGAAGAACCTCGGGCTCATGCTGCCGGCGCCGCAACAGCGTGCGATGACCGCAGCGCTGGGCGACGACCAGCACGTCGAGGACCAGCGCGGGCGCTACGCCGCCCGTCGCTCGCAGCTGCGCGAGGCGCTCGAGCGGGTGGGCTTCCGGATCGACCACTCCGAAGGATCGCTGTACCTCTGGGCGACGCGTGACGAGCCCTGCTGGGGGAGCGTGGAGTGGCTGGCCGACCGCGGCATCCTGGTGGCGCCGGGCGACTTCTACGGACCCGCCGGTGCCCGGCACGTCCGGGTTGCCTTCACCGCGACCGACGAGGCGGTGGCCTCCGCCGCGGAGCGGCTGGCCGGCTGACTGGTCGCCTCAGACGGCGCGCTGGCCGGGCATCGGGCCGACCTCGCGGTCCACGAGGTGACCGTCGGTGATGGGCGCGCGGTACGGCGACTCGGCGGTGACCCTGACGGCCGCGATGCGCTCGGTCCGGACCACGGCGTGCTGGCCGTCGTCGCTCTCGAGCACCACGCCGACGCCGTCGTGCGCCGCGACCTGACCGTCGAGCCAGGCGCCCTCGATGAGCACGCTCACCGTGAAGCCGTTCTCGGCAGCGCGGTCGAGCGCCATCCCCATCGTGTACAGCATCGACGACGACATCGGATCTCCCTCACGTTCTCCCGGGCCCTCCCCGGCACTCCCCCATGGTTGCTCGGACAAACGGGACAAAGCCAGCAAAGTCACGCGTTTCGGGCCTAAGGTCTCCGATGATCGGGAGGTTCGCCCCGGTGCGCCTGGCGTCAGCCGCCGGCGACGACGTCCACATGGACGTGGTCGCGGTGCTCGAGCACTGCCTCGGTGGCCGGGTCGGTCGCCGGGTCACTCGGCGGGTCGTAGCGGCGCCAGCCCGACTCCGAGGACCGGCCGTCGCTCCAGATCCGCCCGTCGTAGATCACCGTCGCGATGTGCAGCCGGTCGGCGTTGGCGACGAGGTACGACGCGACCGCCCAGCCGTACCGCCGGCCCTCGTCGGTCACCGGACGGAAGAAGATGTCGATCGCGCGCCCCTGGTAGTGCGCCGAGCCCGTCATGTGCCCGCTGGTCACCCCACCCGGGGCGAAGCCGCCCATGGGCAAGGATCCGAACGCGTGATCCACGTCGGTCCGCACGCGCTCGGCGCGCGGGGTCAGGCCCGAGGCACCGGCCGTCTCGCCCGCGACGCCCGGCGTGTGCACCACGCAGCTGAACCGGGCGGGGCTCCAGCCAGTCAGTGCCGAGGCGAGAGCCCGCGCGCCCACCTCGTGCTCGGCGTACGCGTCGGGGAAGCCCGAGCGCTGCACTCGCTGCGCCGCCTCGGTGATCGGCATGTTCTCGTAGCCGTCGATCTTCACCAGCTGGTCGTAGAAGGCACCGGCCGCGTACTCGGGGTCGAGCAGCTGGGTGCGGGTGCCCCAGCCCTGGGACGGACGCTGCTGGAAGAGGCCGACGGAGTCCCGGTCGCCGTACGTCAGGTTGTGCAGCTTGCTCTCCTGGAACGCCGCGGCCAGTGCGATCGACACCGCGCGGGCCGGCAGCCCACGGCGGACCGCCACGGCTGCGATCGCGGCCGCGTTCTGGGCCTGGTCCGTCGACAGGTCGACGCGGCTGCCCGCGACGTCGGCCTTGCAGCCCTCCGGGTCCGGAAGCGGTCCGGCGCCGAGCCGGACCAGCACGAAACCCGCGATGCTCAGCGCGACGACGGTGAGAAGCACGACGACCAGCCGGACGCGACCGATCTCACGCCCGGCCCTGCCGACATCTGGGTCAGTCGTTGGCATGCAGGGCGTCGTTGAGGGCGATGCCATCGCCCTTCCACGGGACTGCTTCCAGTGCGCCACTCGTCGAGTTGCGCCGGAAGAGCACGTTGCTCGCCCCCGACAGCTCGGCGGCCTTGACGATGCGCGTGCCGCCGTCCTCGTGCAGCACGACCTTGGCGCCCGCCGTGACGTAGCAGCCGGCCTCGACGACGCAGTCGTCACCGAGCGAGATGCCGATGCCGGCGTTCGCGCCGAGCAGGCAGCGCCGGCCCACCGAGATGACCGCCGTGCCGCCGCCCGAGAGCGTGCCCATGATCGATGCACCGCCCCCGACGTCGGATCCGTCGCCCACCACCACGCCGGCACTGACACGACCTTCGATCATCGAGGAGCCGAGCGTGCCTGCGTTGTAGTTGACGAAGCCCTCGTGCATGACGGTCGTGCCCTCGGCCAGGTGCGCGCCGAGCCGGACCCGGTCCGCGTCGGCGATCCGGACGCCCGCCGGCAGGACGTAGTCGGTCATCCGCGGGAACTTGTCGACCCCGTAGACCACGAGCTGGTGTCCGGTGGACTTCAGCCGGGCCCTCGTGCGCTCGAAGTCCTGGACCGCGCAGGGGCCTGCGCTGGTCCACACGACATTCGTGAGCAGCCCGAAAACGCCCTCGAGCGAGACCGTGTGCGGCCGGACCAGGCGGTGGCTGAGCAGGTGCAGTCGCAGCCAGACGTCTTCGGTGCTGGTGGGCGGAGCCTGCAGGTCGTCCACGACGACGCGCACGGCAGTCCGGCGTACGCCGCGAAGCAGGTCGTCGCCCTGGAGGGCCATCAGCTCCTCCGGCAGGTCCGGAGCGTCCGGGCCGAGGCGCGGCTCCGGGAACCAGACATCGAGGACCGTGCCCGCATCCGAGTCGACGACGGTCGCCAGCCCGGTGCCGGCGGCCTGTCGCGGCAGCAGGTCGGCGTCGTCAACCGTGGGGCGGGTCGCGGTCACGGAGCAAACCTAACGGCTGCGTGTCTGGCCGGCCGTTTGGTTGGATGGCGTCCATGGCAGGGCTGGAACCGTCCGCGCGAACGACCGCCCTCGATGTCGCTGCAGGATCTGTCGCGCTCACCGAGCAGCTCGTCGACATCCCGTCCGTCAGTGGTGCGGAGGTCGAGATCGCGGACGCCGTCGAGTCGGTGCTGAGGAAGGCCGAGCACCTCCACGTCGTGCGCATCGGCAACACCCTCGTCGCCCGCACCGATCTGGGACTGGCCGAGCGCGTGGCGATCGCCGGGCACCTGGACACCGTGCCGGTCAACGACAACCTGCCGTCGCGCCGCAAGGGCGACATGATCCACGGACTCGGCAGCTGCGACATGAAGTCGGGCGTCGCCGTCGCGCTGGTCCTGGCAGCAACGGTCACCCGGCCCACTCGTGACGTGACGTACCTCTTCTACGAGTGCGAGGAGGTCGACGCCAGGCTCAACGGCCTGACGATTCTCGCCGCCGAGCGGTCCGAGCTGTTGAGCGCGGACTTCGCGGTGCTCATGGAGCCCTCCAACGCTGTCGTCGAGGCAGGCTGCCAGGGCACGGTGCGCGTGCGCGTGACGACGTACGGCGAGCGCGCTCACTCCGCACGGTCCTGGATGGGGTCCAACGCCATCCACGCGGTGTCCGACGTCCTCGAGAGGCTGCATCGCTACACCGCCCGCCGGCCGGTCATCGACGGGCTCACCTACCGGGAGGGCCTCAACGCGGTCGGTGTCGAGGGTGGTGTAGCGGGCAATGTCGTGCCCGACCGGTGCGACGTGATCGTCAACTACCGCTTCGCGCCGGACCGCTCGGTCGAGGACGCGATCGCGTTCGTCCGGCACACGTTCGAGCCCTTCGAGGTGGAGGTCCTCGACAGTGCCCCCGGCGCACTGCCAGGGCTGTCGGTACCGGCGGCGGCTGCGTTCGTCGCGGCGGTCGGCGGTGAGGTCAACCCCAAGTACGGCTGGACCGACGTGGCGCGGTTCAGCGGTCTGGGCGTGCCGGCGGTGAACTTCGGCCCGGGTGACCCGGTCTACGCGCACCGCCAGGACGAGCGGGTCCCGATCGGGCAGATCGAGACCGTCGAAGGGGCCATGCGGTCCTGGTTGGAGGGCGGCGATGACTGAAGAGGAAGACCTGCTCCTGGAGCATGAGCGCTACGCGGGCCGGGTGCGGCTGCGCGGTGCCGCGGCCGACGAACCCTCCACCACCGACCAACGACTCCTGGACTCTCGTGGCCCGTCTGACTGGTTGCACACCGACCCGTGGCGAGTGCTCCGCATCCAGAGCGAGTTCGTCGACGGGTTCGGCGCGCTCGCCGAGCTGGGCCCTGCGGTCGCGCTCTTCGGCTCGGCGCGGACCAAGCCCGACGATCCCTTCTGGGCCGTTGCGGAAGAGATCGGCCGCCTCCTGGCGGAAGCCGGATTCGCCGTCGTCACCGGGGGCGGGCCCGGAGCGATGGAGGCCGCGAACAAGGGAGCCGCCGAGGCGGGCGGCATCTCGGTGGGCCTCGGCATCGAGGTGCCCTTCGAGACCGGTCTCAACCCCTATGTCGAGCTCGGCATCAACTTCCGCTACTTCTTCGTCCGCAAGACGATGTTCGTGAAGTACTCCCAAGGCTTCGTCGTCCTTCCCGGCGGTTTCGGCACCCTCGACGAGCTCTTCGAGGCGCTGGTGCTCGTGCAGACCGGCAAGGTCACGTCGTTCCCCATCGTGCTCGTCGGCGTCGACTACTGGGGTGGCCTGGTGAGCTGGCTGCGCGCCACCGCGCTGTCCGCGGGACGCATCAACGAGACGGATCTCTCGCTCCTGACGCTCACTGACGATCCCACGGAAGTGGCCCGGATCATGAGCGACGCTGCCTCGGAGCGTGCCCGTCCGGGTGGGAGCATCGGGCCATGATGTGGCTGGTCCCTGTCATGGCGGTCGGTGCCGTTGTGGTCATGGGTGGTGGGGCCGTGGTCGTGGCGCTCGGTCGTGACAGGCTCGGGCCATGATGTGGCTGGTCCCTGTCATGGCGGTCGGTGCCGTTGTGGTCATGGGTGCGGCCGTGGTCGTGGCGCTCGGTCGTGACAGGCTCGGGCCATGATG
>C688J35102_120989473_pt1 | contig 11495 bp, 11 predicted proteins | sample HopSoiMetagenom2_FD_35102 | JGI IMG/M metagenome (IMG submission 35102)
AGTTCGTCGCCGCTGCTAACGTAACTTTTGGTAGCAGCCCGACTGATCCTCGGCCGTCGTCCCGGCCAAGCGAAGCGCGAGCCGGGACCCATAACCACAGCGTTGCGTTTATGACCGAGTTGACGCGACAGCCGTGTCTTACGACTAGTGCTTGCGGTCCACGCTTCGGCAGGGACGACGAGCGCGCGCCGCTCCCCGCCCTGGCTCGGCGCTTGCGCACACCGCGGCGTCATTGGAGCGCAGCCAAGCAATCCATGGCCACATCCGCAAGAAAGCTGGATGCTTCGCCGCGCTCGCAATGACGGCAACTTGCGGCTTTGCGATCGTGCAACGCGAATGCGCCGGAGTCATGCGCACGGAAGCTCTGCCCTATGGGTTCCAGCTTGACCAGTAGGCTGCGGGCGTATTCCCTCTAGACAGTATTTATCCAACAGGTTAATTTGTCCCTGGAAAACAAAACCGGGGAGAGGACCGTGGCCGAATTCAGGGGCCAGGGAGCGTTGTCGAGGGTGGTGAACGCCGCTTGGGTGCGGCCGTTTCTGTTTTTGATTTTCATCATCGTCGCCTGGGACGTGACGATCCGGCTCTTCAAGATTCCACCGTATCAAATTCCGGCGCCTGCCGATGTCGTAGTGGTGCTGTGGAACGACTGGCCGGAACTGTTGCGACAGACATGGCCCACGACTTACGCCACCGTCTGCGGTTTCCTGCTGTCGGCCGTGTTCGGCATTCTCGTCGCCATGTTGATTGCCGGATCGAAAACGGTGGAGAGCTACATCTATCCGCTGTTGGTATTTTCGCAATCGATACCGAAGGTCGCGATCGCACCGCTGTTTGTGGTCTGGTTCGGGTTCGGGATCATCCCGAAGGTGATTGCGGCTTTCCTGCTGGGATTTTTCCCGGTGGTGGTCTCGGCCGTACAGGGTTTCAAGTCGGTCGATCCCGACATGGTCGATCTCGCCCGCGCAATGCAGGGCAGTCGCTTTCATGTGTTCCGCGCCGTGAACCTGCCGCATGCGATGCCGGCGATTTTCTCCGGACTCAAGGTCTCGGTAACGCTGGCGGTAGTCGGTGCGGTGGTCGGCGAATTCGTCGGGTCCAATTCCGGCATTGGCTACGTGCTGCAACGCTCGATTGGAACCTTCGACCTGCCGACGATGTTTGCCGCATTGGTCATCCTGGCGCTGCTCGGCGTCATCTTGTTCTGGATCGTCGACCGCATCGAGCGTCTGGTAATTCCCTGGCACGTCAGCCAGCGTGAGGAACTTTTGTTCGCCGCATGAGCGGTAAAAAGGTCAGGACAAGCGGCCTCAATGTGCCGCGGCAACACCAACGGGAGGAATCAAATGATCAGATTGATGGCGGCGCTTTCGACGGTGCTGATATGGACGGCGCTCGCGTCAGTCCCGGCCGCGGCTGCCGATAAGGTCGTGCTGATGCTCAACTGGTATGTGTATGGCGAGCACGCCCCTTTCTATTACGGCAAAGCCAAGGGCATCTACAGCGCCGAGAACATCGATCTGGAAATCCAGGAAGGCCGCGGCTCGGCCGCGACTACGCAGGCGGTTGCTGCCAAGACCGCCGACTTCGGCTATGTCGATGTGCCCACCATGATGCGCGCCGCCATCAAAGGCGCGCCCGTGATCGCCACCGGGGTTTTGCTGCAGACCAGCCCGATGTCGGCGATGGGCTTTGCTGAAAAGAACATCCGCAAGCCTGAGGATATCAAGGGCAAGACCGTAGCGATTACGCCGGCGGATTCCATGACGCAGATCTGGCCGCTGTTCCTGAAAAAGACAGGGCTCAAGGAAGGCGACTTCACCACCGTGGCCGGCGACGGCCAGACCAAGCTGAACGCGGTTATCAACGGTCAGGCCGACCTCCTGCTCGGCTACGTCATGGATCAGTCGATGAAGATCAAGGACGCCACCGGCAAGGACGTCTATCCGATCAAATTCGCGGAGTACGGCATCAACATGGTTTCCTCAGGCATCATCGCCAACACGGAGTACGTGAAGGCCAACGCCGACCTGGTGAAACGCTTCATGTCGGCCACGACCAAAGCAGTCGAAGCCGCCGAGAAGGAGCCGAAAGCTGCGGCGCAATCGATTCTCGACGCCAATCCGAAGGGCGGCAAGATCGACACGCTGACGCAAGGCTTCGAATTGACGATCCCGCTCTATCGCACCCCGGAAACCAAGGGCAAGCGACCGTTCCAGGTCACCGAACAGAACATGACAGACAGCGTCAATCTGATGGTCGAATATGGCGGGCTCGACGCCAAGGCAAAAGATAATCCGAAGGCGTTTTACACCAATGACTATTTGCCGAAGTAGGCCCGTCATTGCGAGCGTTGCGACCGCGAAGCAATCCACGGCCCGGCGCCCAGTCGGGCTTGAAGTGTTCCGTTGTTGCCGCAGCCACGGCGCATCGACACCGTTTCGAACGGATCTGGCTTGATGGACCCAGCGACCAAAGCGACCGGCGTTGACCACTCAGGAGCGCATCTGCGCGTGGTCGGCGACCGGGCTCGCGCTGGCTCGAGCGGAATCCAACTCTCCGGAGTGTCGAAAACCTATCGCTCGCGCGACGGTGACGTGGCGTCGCTCCGTCCGTTGGACTTTCATATCAACGCAGGTGAGTTCTTTGTCGTGGTCGGGCCGTCCGGATGCGGCAAGTCCACGCTTCTGAAGATGATCTCCGGCCTGCTCGCGCCTTCGACGGGGGAGATTCTCGTCGAAGGCGACCTAGTGACAAGACCGCACGGCAATGTCGGCATCGTGTTCCAGAACTCGCTGCTGCTGCCATGGCGCAACATCCTCAACAACGTCATGCTGCCGATCGACATGAAGCGGTTGCCACGCGAGCAGTATCTGCCGCGCGCGATGGAGCTTTTAAAACTGGTCGGACTCGAAGGATTCGAGCGGAAATTGCCCTGGCAGTTGTCGGGCGGCATGCAGCAGCGCGCCTCGATCTGCCGGGCGCTCGTGCACGATCCCAAGATCATGCTGATGGACGAACCGTTTGGCGCGCTGGATGCCATGACGCGCGAGCGCATGAACGTCGAACTGATGCGGATCCAGCGCGAAACCGGCAAGACCGTGCTGCTGATCACCCATTCGATACCCGAAGCTGTGTTCCTGGCCGACCGCGTGCTCGTCATGACCGAGCGGCCGGGCGCGATCGCCGCGATCTATGACGTGCCGTTGCCGCGTCCGCGTTCGCTCGATGCCATGGCGGACCCAGCCTTCACCGAACTCGTGCAGCGTATTCGCAAACATTTCTTCACCCAAACAGCGCTGGATTGAGGCAGTCATGCCGCCACGTGTTGCCGTGCGGGAGATCGCTTTCTTCGAACGACCGGTGCGGTTCGTCCGCCCGTTCCGGTTTGGCGCCGTGGTCATCAACGCGGCACCGCAGGCGTTCGTACGCGCCGAAATCGAGGTGGAGGGCCGAGGTACTTCGGTCGGCGCCAGCGCCGAAATGCTGGTGCCGAAATGGTTCGACAAGCGTCCGGGGTTTTCACCGGAGCAGACGGTTGAGGCCCTGCGGCGTTCGCTGCAGATAGCGCGCGAAATCTATCTCGCCGTTGGGAGCTTCCACACCGCGTTCGCCCTGCACGCCCGATCCATCGCGGCACAGGTCGCCGCCTGCGCTCGCGAAGATATCCCCGCGCTAGCGGCAGCATACGGTCCTGCCGAAATCGACAAGGCTATTCTGGATGCACTGCTTCGCGGTCACGGCGTGAATTTCTTTCACGGCATGGCCGGAAATATCGCCGGCGTGGATGCGAGCCTGACGCCCGATCTGAAAAATGAGGATGTAACGCAGTTCCTCGGTTACTGCCGACGGCTTGATCGGGTCGCGATCCGGCACACCGTCGGCCTCGATGACAGGGTCGAGGGCGAAGGCGGCGTAGCGGATGCAAATCAAAATGCCGGGGCGCGCTATTTCAAGCTCAAGCTCAACGGCGATGTGGAGCACGATGTCTCCCGTCTTGTCCGCATCGGGCAGGAACTGAGCTCGTTGCCGCACGACTACAGCGTGACGCTCGACGCCAACGAACAGTATGCCGATATAGCATCCTTGGCGGCACTGATCGACCGCCTCGACCGGGACGCCGCGCTGGCGCCGATTGCGGCCCGACTGCTCTACGTTGAGCAGCCGATGCCGCGCGAGATTACCGGGCAGTCGCCGCTCGGGGCGCTTGCCCGCCGTGACTTCATCATCGACGAGGCCGACGATGGCTATAACGCGTTTCCGGCGGCACGAGAGTTGGGCTATCGCGGCATCTCCTCTAAATGCTGCAAGGGCATCTACAAGTCTATCATCAATGCCACACGTGCGGCGAAGTGGAGTGCGGAAGGTGGAAAGTTCTTCATCACCGGCGAGGACCTCACGTGTCAGGCCGGCCTCGGCGTGCAGCAAGACCTCGCGCTGGGTGCCTTGATCGGCATCACCCATGCCGAGCGCAACGGCCATCATTATGTCGATGGCTTCGCTGATGCGCCCGGCGCGGAGGCCGAAGCGTTTTTATCCGCCCATCCTGACCTATACGTTCGTGATGGCAGCAGTATCCGGCTGGCGATCCATGGCGGCGATCTTCAAACGGGATCGTTGAGTGCGCCGGGGTTTGCGAGCGGCGTGCATCCGCTGTGGTCTGTGATGTCGCCGCTCGGACAACCACAAGCAGAAATCCTGAGGGAGCAAGCGATATGACGACGCAACGGCTCGGGCTGATCATGAACGGGGTCACCGGCCGCATGGGACTGAACCAGCATCTGATCCGCTCCATCATCGCGATCCGCGATCAGGGAGGTGTGCTGCTTTCCAACGGCGATCGCGTCATGCCGGATCCGATTTTGATCGGCCGGGACGCCGAGAAGGTCGAGCGTCTGGCCAGGCAGTACAAGTTGGAGCGCTGGAGCACCGATCTCGACAAGGCGCTGAGCAACAAGGACGACACGATTTTCTTCGATGCGGCGACCACGCAGGCGCGACCGTCCCTGCTGACGAAAGCGATCGGCGCCGGTAAGCACGTTTACTGCGAGAAGCCGATCGCAACCAACCTCGAGGAAGCCGTGGCGGTGCTGAAGCTCGCAGCCGCCAAGGGCGTCAAGCATGGCACCGTGCAGGACAAGCTGTTCCTGCCAGGCTTGAAGAAGCTTGCCTTCCTGCGGGATTCCGGATTCTTCGGCCGGATCACCGCGGTGCGCGGCGAATTCGGCTACTGGGTGTTCGAGGGCGACTGGCAGGAAGCGCAACGGCCATCCTGGAACTACCGGACCGAGGACGGCGGCGGCATCATTCTCGATATGGTCTGCCACTGGCGCTATGTGCTCGATAACCTGTTTGGCGAAGTCGAAAGCGTCAGTTGCATCGGCAGCATCGATATCCCTGAGCGGTGGGACGAAAAGGGCCGAAAGTACAAGGCGACCGCGGATGATTCCGCCTACGCCACGTTCCAGCTGAAGGGCGGGGTGATCGCGCATATCAACATGTCCTGGGTGACGCGCGTTTATCGCGACGATCTCGTCACCTTCCAGGTCGATGGCACGCTCGGCTCGGCGGTCGCAGGACTCAGCGATTGCGTCATCCAGGCGCGCCAAGCGACGCCGCGACCGGTGTGGAACCCTGACGAGCGGCGCACGCAGGATTTCTATGCCGACTGGCAGAAGGTGCCGGAGAATAGCACCTACGATAACGGTTTTAAGGAGCAGTGGGAGATGTTCATTCGCCACGTCTGCGAGGACGCGCCCTACAAATACACGCTGCTGGAAGGCGCCAAGGGCGTGCAATTGGCGGAGTGCGCCTTGCAGAGCTGGCGCGAGCGGCGCTGGATCGACGTCGCTCCCATAAAGGTGTGAGGGCCGAAACCATGAACAAGCCGGTTCTACCCAAGTCATCGCTGTCTGTGAAACTGCCCAATACCGATCGTGGACTCGAGACGTATCGGCTGGCAGCGTCGCGGACCTTTCCTGCGAGACTCGAGGGCACGCTGAACCGTGTTGCGTTTTCTGCTGCTCATGTGGTTTCCGATCCGCTCGCCGATGTCGATCCATGGCTATCGGCCGCCATCGATTGGGACAGGACGATTGCGTTTCGCGAGCACATCTGGGATCTCGGGCTTGGCGTTGCGGAAGCGATGGATACTGCCCAACGGGGCATGGGACTGAATTGGCCGACCTCGCTGGAATTGATTCAGCGATCGGTGGCCGCGGCCAAGGCGAGAGGAAACGCACTGGTGTTCTCCGGCGCCGGCACCGATCACCTCGCGCCGCAGGATGCCAAAGATCTCGACGACGTGATCGGCGCCTATGAGGAGCAAATCGCGGAAATAGAAAAGATCGACGGGCGAATTATCTTGATGGCGTCGCGCGCACTGGCAAGGATCGCCCGCGATCCCGAGGACTACGGCAAGGTCTATGATCGCGTGTTGTCGCAGGTCCGTCAGCCCGTGATCATTCACTGGCTGGGAGACATGTTCGATCCGGAACTCAGGAATTACTGGGGTTCTGCTGATCTCGACCGCGCGATGGACGTCGCGGTAGGCGTGATCAACGCCAACCCCGCCAAGGTGGACGGAGTGAAGGTTTCGCTGCTCGACAAGCAACGTGAGATCGAGATGCGTCGCCTGCTGGACAAGGGCGTCAAGATGTATACCGGCGACGATTTCAACTACGCCGAACTGATCGCGGGAGACCGGGAAGGCTTTTCCCACGCGCTGCTCGGGATCTTCGACGCCATCGCTCCGGCGGCGTCCTACGCGCTGTCCCGGCTGGCGGTGGGCGACGAAGCCGGTTTTCACGACGTGCTGGGGCCTACGGTGCCGCTGTCGCGCCATATCTTCAAGGCGCCGACCAGGTTCTACAAAACCGGGATCGTGTTCATGGCATACCTCAACGGGCATCAGGATCATTTCACGATGGTTGGCGGACAGGAGAGCACCCGGTCGACGCTGCATCTGGCCGAGCTTTTCAGGCTTGCCGACCAGGCAGGCCTGCTCACCAATCCCGAACTTGCGACCCGGCGCATGAAGGCGGCGCTTGCGCTGCGCGGCATCGAAGGGTGATGCGGGATTTCTCCGCGGATCATCGCTGGCTTTCGCTCAATACCGCGACGGTTCGCAAGCAGGGCGACCTTGCGCAGATTGTAGAAGCCTGCGCCCGGCACGGCATCCGAGCGATCGATCCGTGGCGCGATCAGGTTGCAGCCATCGGCCTTGATCGGGCGGTGCGCGCGGTCCGCGACGCCGGCCTGCAATTGTCCGGGTATTGCCGGGGCGGGATGTTCACAGCGGACGCCGCACACCGGATCGACGCGCGCGACGATAATCGAAGGGCTATCGACGAAGCCGCGGCTTTGGGAGCGCCATGCCTGGTGCTGGTGGTCGGCGGCTTGCCGCAATATTCGAGGCCCGGGAGTGCGCCCTCGAAGGATATCGCGGCCGCCCGCGCACAGGTGGAAGAAGCACTCGCCGAAATGCTGGAGTATGCACGCGCCGCAAAGATTCCGCTGGCGATCGAGCCGCTGCATCCGGCCTATGCCGCCGACCGCGCCTGCGTGAACACGAGCAAGCAAGCGCTGGATATCTGCGAGCGGCTTGATCCGCAACGCACCGGCGCGCTAGGCGTCGCGCTCGACGTCTATCATATCTGGTGGGACCCGGAGGTGATGGCGCAGATCGAACGCGCTGGCGCGGATCGCCTGCTGGCGTTTCACGTCTGCGACTGGCTGGTGCCGACGACCGATCTCCTGAATGACCGCGGCATGATGGGCGACGGCGTGATCGATATCAAGCGATTGCGCGGCGCGGTCGAGGCGCAAGGTTTCGCCGGTTACAGCGAAATAGAAATTTTCTCCAATGCCTGGTGGGAACGGCCGATGGATCAGGTTTTGCAGGCCTGCATCGAGCGCCACCGCTCGGCGGTATAGCTGCGCGCTAGGACAGCCATCACGCGAAGCTGTCTCAGTCCTTGCGGGTGTGGCCCCAGGTCTCGTCCCAGTCCTGCCCCGAAGCATCGACGACGCGGCCGTCGGCTTCAAAGAATTTGTTCGGCACCTGGAAGATCGCGAGCATCAGTCCACCTTCGGGACACCATGCGACATGGCGGCTGCCGGGCTCGCGCCAGACAAATTCTCCCGCCTTGGCCTCGATGCCCTTTGCCGGACCTTCCTTGTCGACCAGGTGGCCTTCCAGGACATAGGTTTGCTCGATGTTGACGTGCTCATGATCGGGCAGCACCGCGCCCGGCTCGAAACGCATCAGCGCGGTCATGAGGCCGGTGGCGCGGTCGAACAGCAGCGTCTTGGCCTCGCAGCCGGGAAAGCGGGTCTTCTGCCACTCCATGGTGGCGGGCCGAACCAGGTGGGAATGGGTGTCGGTGCCCTTGGCGCCCGACGGGGTCGCGGCGTCCATGCGATGCTCCCTGTTTTATGAACTCGATCGGATGATACCAGCTTTGCCGATGCCCGCCAGCCAAGGCGATCCGTTGCATTGCTTGACGACACAGGGCACGCTCAGGAACCCACGGAATCGCGCTCGGCCACCGCGCACCGGCGCACCCTGCAGTTCGTAGTGGGGAAACCGTGCGAGAAACCGCGAGATTGCGATAGCGCCCTCCAGCCGTGCCAGCGCCATCCCGGCGCATTGGTGCGCGCCGGTGGCAAACGCAAGATGCCGGTTCGGTGTACGGCCGACGTCGAATGTTTCGGGGTCGGTGAATTGCAGGGCATCGCGGTTCGCCGCGCCGATGCACAAGGTTATCAAAGTGCCGGGGCCGAGCGTGACGCCTCCAAGTTCGACTTGGCTGGTGGTCATTCGGTTGCCGAGCTGGTTCGAGCTTTCGAACCTCAGGATTTCCTCGACCGCGGTCTTGATCAATTCAGGATGCTCGAGCAGCCGTGTTTTCTGGTTCTCGTGTGCGGACAACGCCACCAGTCCGTTTCCAATCAGATTCGTCGTGGTCTCGTGTCCGGCGTTGAGGAGAAAGATGCAGTTGTGCAGCAACTCCTTCTGCGTCAGCCGTTCGCCATCCTCCTCGCCCTGAATGAGCCGTGTCAGCACGTCGCGCTCCGGATTGCCCGGTTTTGCTCGCCTGCGCGCGACCAGAACGTCGAGATAGCCGAGGAAGTCCGTGACAGCCTTGTTGCCGCGCGCGAATGCTTCCGGTGAGATTACGGGCTCGAGCGCGCCCAAGATAGCCAGCGACCAGTCGCGCAGCGGTGCGCGCTCCTCGCGCGGCACGTCGAGCAGGTTGCCTATGACCTCGATGGGGATCGCTGCTGCGAAGTCATCGATCAGATCCACTTTCGTCTTTAGCGCGAGGTCATCGAGCAGGCCGTCCACCAACGCGATTACATCGCCTTCCATCGATGCGATAGCGCGCGGCGAGAGTGCGCCCATGATGAGCCGCCGGACCCTGGTGTGGGCCGGGGGATCGTTGAAGACGAGGCTCGTCGTGTGATGTTCGTAGAGCGGCGAATCGCCGTATTTGGGCGCGAACTCCTGTTTCTTGTCCGAGGAGAATAGTTTTGTGTTCTTGTAGGCGACGACCAGATCGTCGTATCGCGTCAGGAAGTACGAGCCGTTTCGCAGCAGCTTGACGGGCTCATGCTCCCGCAGTGCACGATAGGTCGGATACGGATCGGCATAGAATTCCGGCGTCAGCTTCTCGATGTCGAAACTTGCCGCCAGCTCTCGCGGGCCCTGATTCATGCTGCCATACTCTCCGGGGGAAACCGATATGCCGTTTTCGCTCTTTCACAAACCGTGGCGGGCTCTACAGTCCGGCGCCGTCCTATAGTCTCGCCTAATCAAGTGGAAATGAAAATGCACGCCCGCACCGAAGCCGCCACCGAAACGGCGCCCGGAAATACGCGCTCCTGGCCCGAGGAGATATTCAACACCTTGCAGCGCTTCGACGTCCGTCAGGTGCCCTACGTGCCTGACGCCGGGCATTCGGAACTGATCGAGCGGGTGCTGGGCGCATCCTCGATGCGCGCCGTTCCACTGACTACGGAGGAAGAGGGCGTGGCGCTGCTCGCCGGCGCCTGGGCTGGCGGCCAGCGCGGGGTATTGCTGATGCAATCCAGCGGCGTCGGCAATTGCGTGAACATGCTGTCGCTGGCCCAGATCTTCCGTTTTCCCTTTCTGACGGTGGTGACGATGCGCGGCGAATGGGGCGAGTTCAACCCGTGGCAGGTGCCGATGGGGTCGAGCACGGCGGGCGTGTTCGAACTGTCCGGCATCAAGGTGCTGCGCGCTTCTCAACCGGACGAGGTGCGCGATGTCGTCGAAGCCGCGGCCGGGCAGGCCTATAATGCCTGTACACCGACCGCCATGTTACTGTCCCAGCGTCTGATCGGGGCGAAGGTATTCACCAAATGAGCAAGGCAAATCTTCTCGACCGCCGCAGTGTCGTTTCGAGCCTTCTGGCCGAGCGTAAGGATGCCATCGTGGTCGGCGGGCTCGGGGCTTCCACCTACGATATCGCCGCGGCGGGCGACCACGACCGCAACTTCTATCTCTGGGGCGCGATGGGCGGCGCAGTCATGATCGGGCTAGGCCTCGCGCTGGCGCAGCCGAAGCTCCCGGTGGTGGTGATCACAGGCGACGGCGAGATGCTGATGGGCATGGGCAGTCTTGCCACCGTAGGCTTGCAGAAGCCGGGCAACCTGACGATCGTGGTGCTGGACAACGAGGTCTATGGCGAAACCGGGGGACAGGCGAGCCATACGGCAGCAACCGTCGACCTCATCGGCGTCGCCCGTGCCTGCGGCCTCGCGGATTCCCGCGCCCTGGCGACCATCGCGGAGATCGAGTCCTTTGCGACGGGAATGCACGACGTTCGCGCAGGGCCGCGATTTGCCAGCGTCAAGATCGACAGCGCCAACCTGGAGCGCGTGCTCTCCAGCCGGGACGGTACCTTTATAGTCAACCGGGTCCGCGGGGCGCTCGGGTTCGGCCCGATCTAGCATTCACGTCGGCGTGTGCAGCGCAGCAATTTCTTGACTTTAAGTATGGTGAGTGCTTACTCACGACCATGAGCACTCTTCGAATGACTGGCGACTTGAGGCGCCAGCTGATCCTGAATGCCGCCAAGCGTTGCTTTGCGCGCCACGGCTTTGCCGGAACGACCACAAAGAGCGTGGCGGCTGCGGCAGCGATATCGGAAGCATTGCTGTTCAAGCACTTCCCGACGAAATCGGCGCTGTACGCCGAAATCCTCCTGGAAGCGTGCGAGGCGGATCCGGCCCTGCATCGCTTGCTGGAGCTGGAGCCGTCGACAGAAACGCTTGTGGTGCTGATCCGCGAAATGGTTCGGCATTTCCAACATGTGGCGGAGAAGCCCGATCAGCAGGAAGCTCAGCGCCTCCGGCTGATGATCGGCAGTCATCTCGACGACGGTGAGTTCGCGAGGCTTTGCTACGAAAAAATCGGAGAATTGATCGGGCCAGTATTTGTCTCGTCGCTTGAGAGGGCGGTGATGGCT
>C688J35102_120989471_pt1 | contig 11492 bp, 11 predicted proteins | sample HopSoiMetagenom2_FD_35102 | JGI IMG/M metagenome (IMG submission 35102)
CCGTGCCATCAGCTCCGCTTCACGCATGGTCGCCCTCCAGATGCTGAGATTTCTGGACGTTCAGTATCTCTGATTAAGTGACCTCCTATGAGTACCGTCACGATCACCGACAAGCCCCTCGCTCTCGACGACCTGCTCGCCATCGTGGAGGGCGCAAAAGTCGAGCTGGCGGAGGACGCGCGTACCGTGATCGCGGCCAGCCGGGCGGTCGTCGATAGCGCCTTGGGCAGCAAGACCGCTGTATACGGCCTGACCACGCAGGTCGGCCACGGCAGGGACACCAGGTTGACGGAGCAAGAGATCCAAGGCGAACAGATGTTCCTGGTCATGTCGCACAGCGGCGGCGTTGGGCCGTCGCTGCCGACACGTCAAGTACGTGCAGCGCTGGCTGTTCGGCTCAACGGGATCGCTCGCGGCTGGTCCGGTGCCTCGCCGGCCGCCGCCGACGTGTTGGTGGCGATGCTCAACGCCGGTGTGCACCCGATCGTCCCAGAGATCGGATCCCTCGGGTCCGGTGATCTTGGGCCGATGGCGGGGATGGCTCAGGTCGCGATTGGGCAAGGGCGGGCCGAGTACCAGGGCGAACTGCTTTCCGGAGGTGAGGCGCTCAAACGGGCTGGGATTATGCCCCTCGTACTGAGCGGCAAGGATGGCTTGGCGCTGATCTCCGCCAACGGGGTGTCCATTGGTCATGCGGCGCTTGTCGTCGCTCGGGCGGAGTGGATGATCAACGCGGCTGACATCGCCGCGGCGCTATCCATGGAGGCCACCGCCGCCAACCCCTCGATCATCCATCCCGCTGTCGGACGCGCTAAGCCCATCCTCGGGCAAGTGGCGGCCGCTGATCATCTCCGCGAGCTGCTGGCAGGAAGCGAGCTGCTGCAGCCCGGCGCCGCCCGATCCGTACAGGACCCGCTCTCATTCCGCGTCGTACCCCAGGTCCACGGGGCGTTTCGCGAGTACGTCGCGGCCGCCCGGGACGCCGCAACTCTGGAATTGAACGCCGCCGACGACAATCCCTTGGCTTCGGCGCCGGACCAGACCATGATCAGCAACGGCAACTTCCATCCAATGGTGCTTGCCATCGCTTGCGACGCGTTACGGATTGCCCTTACCCAGGTCGGGCAGCTCTGCGAGCGCCGGATGGCCCATCTGTGGGACGCCTGCATGCAGCAGTTGACCAGCGGTTTACCCAATATGCCGATTTACGGGCTGCAGCTGCGGTACCCGGCCGCGGCAGTTTTTGCCGAACTCAAGCAACTCGCCGCACCGGCCACCTTGGACATACCGCCCCTGGATCTCGGCGTCGAGGATCATCACACGGCTGCGCCGCTGACCGTGCGGAAGACGGAGACGGCGCTGGCGATGCTTGAGGATCTGTTGGTGATCGAGCTGATGCTGGCTCGCGATTTGCTGTACGTTGCCGGCACCACGCGCGTGCTGGGAGCCGGTACAGATAACGCTCTACGTATGGTCGAGGAGGCGATTGCGGCGGCCGACCCCCATGCCGATGCCGTCCATCGCGTTCTGCGGGAGCGCTTCGCCGCGCAGCTGGCAGGTTCGCCTGACGGCGGCTAAGCAGGCGGGTGGGTACGTAGCCAACGACCGAAGTGCGGCACGGTGAACGCGAGCGTGCCCCGCTCGGCGGAATACACCAGACCCTTCTTCAAGAGCGCATCCCGAGCCGGCGACAGTGAGGACGGCTTGCGCCCCAGTACCTCTGCAACGTCGGTGGTCGACACGGGCGCGTCGGGGGCGAGCTCGCTGGTCAGGCCGGCCATGGCACGCAGATAGTCCCGCTCGGCAGGCGTTGCCCGCTCGTATCTGGAACCGAAGAATCCCACCGCTAGTTCCGCCTCCGCCTCCGGAGCCGCCACCGCAACATCCGCGGCGGTGATGGGCGAGCCGGGTGCATGGTCCCAAGCGGCCTTCCCGTACGCCTGAACGAAGTAGGGATAACCGCCCGAGGTAGTGCCCATCGCGGCGAGGGCGTCGCCGGCCCAGGTCGCTCCTTCACGTTGGGCTGGAGCCAGCAGTGCCCGTTCCACGCCCGCCGAATCCAGTCGGTCGATGCGAACGTAGCGGAAGAGCCGCTCCGAGTACGACTTCGAGGCCGAGAGCACACTGGGCAGGTGCGGCAGGCCTGCGCCGACGACCATAAGTGGTGCACCGGTCTGGGACAGCTCATGGCAGGTTGCGCAGAGTGCGGAGACGTCCCCGGGAGTCAGATCTTGCATCTCGTCGATGAAGACCGCCACGCCAACCCCGACGTCCGCAGCGAGGCCGGCGACATCGCTGAGCAGCTCGAGTAGGTCGATCTCCATGTCGCCGGAGTCCGCCCGTCCGGATGAAGGCGGGCCGTCGATCGCCGGTGTCCAGCGCTCGATCAGCTTGCCGCCACGCGGGTTACTGCGCAGACCGAACGCCTTGAGCGTGGCGAGCACGGCGCTGACCCGATCCGGCGCTCGGTGGCGTACGGACAATTCGCGTACGGCAGCGTGCAGCGCTCCGGTGAGCGGTCGGCGGAGGCTCGTATCAGGCCGAGCCTCCACCTTTCCAGTACCCCATCCCCGATCCAGCGCTTTGGACCGCAGGGCGTTGAGGAGAACGGTCTTGCCGACTCCTCGCAACCCGGTCAAGATCAGGCTGCGCTCCGGTCTTCCCCGCTCGACGCGCTCCAAGGCGACGTCGAATGCGGCCAGCTCGGCATCACGGCCGGCCAGCTCTGGTGGGCGCTGGCCTGCGCCGGGCGCGTACGGGTTCCGCACCGGGTCCACGTCTCGGACCGTATCAGCCCGTATAGCGCATTCCTTAGATTTCGTTAGATAGCACTCGACGTGTCGCTTGGCTGCAGTTTGCAGTGAGTGGGGCTTGCATCCAGTACCTAGGTACAGAGTTACCCTCGAAACGAGGCATCGCGGATGGAGTTAGGCATGAGGATGGATGCGTCGTCAGTTGACGACTTCTGCACGCTGCCGATGGCAGCCCAGCTCGGGCGCTTGTCGGAGTTCGATGAGCTCTTTCGCCGTCAGGTCGCTGCGCCCCGCTGGATCGGTCTCCATCGGCTCGAATTCACATTCGCCAGCGTCGAAGACCTGCCCGCGGACGTGTCTGATCTCGTGGCCCGGGAGTCGGAATGCTGCTCTTTTTTTGACTTCGTGATTGATCAACGGGCCGGGCGGGCACTCAATGAAGATCAACTTCTGCTCCAGGTTGGCGTGCCTTCGAGCCGCGCCGACGTACTCGGAGCGTTGCTGAATCGCGCACTCGCTGCCATCGCGCAGGCCGGGGAATGAGCATCGAGGTGTCCGCTGGCATGCGCAGCGCTCAGGTGGCGCGGGCGGCTGGAGTGAATCAGCAGACTCTGAGGTACTACGAACGTCGCGGCCTGCTCGCCGAGCCCGACCGCAGTCCTGGTGGTCATCGGCTATATCCGCCGGAGGCGGTCACAGTGCTCCGAGTGATCAAGGCGGCGCAGCGGTTGGGCTTTAGTCTGGACGAGGTAGCTGACCTGTTGCAGACCGGACGTCACCGTCACGGTGGCGTTGATGCCGGTTTACAAGCTCGCGCCGCAGCCAAGATTGCAGAGATCGACGCCCGAATCGATGATCTTTACACCATTCGCGCCACCTTGGTCACCGCAATGGAGGTCGGCTGCAACGACCTGATGGTCTGTGCCACCACTGAGGAATGTCCCTTGCCGTTCACTGAAATTGCCCGGGTTTCAGCCGCAAGTTAGCCGCCCGGTTGGAGAAGGTCGTTAACCTCGATTGCACTGTGTCAATTGCACTTTGACACCTGTCCCCATTCAGTTTGGAGAACTCATGAACCTCGTCAGGGGCCTTCTTAAGGCCGCAGTTGTAGCCAAGCTGCTGCAGGTCGCCCAGCGCGAGCTGACCACGCCGGAGAATCAGCAGAAGATCAAGGACGGCATTCGCAAGCTGCAGGAGACCGCGAAGTCTCGCCGCTGAGTCGTACTCAACCGGCTCTCAACTCGCCAACCCTGAGAAACGCCATATCCAGATTGTGGAGCGCTGCCGGGTGGTCTAGCGGGCTGTCAAAACCAGTGGACCGTCGTTCGTAATTGCGACTGTGTGTTCCGCATGCGCGCCCCGTGAGCCATCCCGGCTGCGCAGTGTCCAGCCATCCGGGTCGGTATAGATCTTGTCGGTGCCGGCCAGAAACCACGGCTCGATCGCGATCACCAGACCTGGCCGCAGCAGCAGTCCACGACCTCGGCGGCCGTTGTTGGGTACGTGTGGGTCGCCGTGCATGGTACGTCCGACGCCATGTCCACCGAATTCAGTGTTGATCTTGTAACCAGCCTGCGACCCGACCCGGGCGATCGAGAATGAGATGTCACCGATCTTGTTTCCCGGCAGCGCCGCCTGGATGCCAGCAGCAAGGGCCGCCTCGGCCGTTGCGACAAGTTGTTGATCTCGCTCTCGAGGCGTCCCGACGATCACACTGATCGCGGAATCCGCCACCCAGCCATCCACCGAGGCCGCAAAGTCCAGGCTTACCAGGTCACCGTCGCGGAGCTCGTAGTCATGCGGCAGTCCATGCAACACCGCATCGTTGACCGACGTACACAACACTTTGCCAAAAGGGCTTGCCCCGAACGACGGGTGATAGTCGATATAGCAGGACTCCGCGCCGCGATTTCGGATCATCTTGTGCGCCAGCTCGTCGAGCTCCAGGAGGTTCACACCCACATCGGCGCGCTCCACCAGCGCCATCAGTACCTCGGCGACGAACCGGCCAGCCGGCCGCATCTGCTCGATCTCGGCGGGCGTTCGATACTCGATCACCCTGCGATTGTGCCGTACGTGCTCCAACGCTTCGGACCTGTCAGAATCTGAGCACCAAATATGGTGCTCAGATTCTGACAAGTCGGTGAGACATCAGCCCGTGATGGAATCCTCGTACTCGCTGATCTCGGCCACCTTGGGTCCGGACGGGCTGCTCGGGTCGAAGACATAGTCGAGCCACTCCTTAGCCAGCCTGCGTGCGAGCTGAAGGCCGATGACGCGTTGCCCCAGAGTCAGGACTTGACAGTTGTTGGACAGCACCGACCGCTCCACGCTGAAGGAGTCGTGTGCGACCGTGGCACGGATACCGGGCACCTTATTCGCGGCGATGGCGACTCCGATCCCGGTGCCGCAGACCAAGATCGCGCGGTCGGCTTCACCGGCCGCGATCTTCTCTCCTGCAGCGATGGCCACCGACGGATATGAGGCACTGTCAAGATCGCCTTCGTAGACGCCAAGATCGATAACCTCGACCCGATCGTCGGCTTCCAGATCAGCAAAGATGTGATCTTTATAGTCGAATCCCGCGCTGTCACTTCCAACCAACAGCCGAATGCGATCGCTCATGTGGGTTGTCCTTCCTTGTCCATGGAGTCTGTCGCTGCCGAAGCGGCTCCGTTCACATCCCCTAATACCTCGCCGATCGCGGTGACGATCAGGCCGAGCGAGATGGCGCCGGGGTCCGGTGTGCCGACGCTGCGTTCTGCCAGCGGTCGGGCGCGACCGATCTTCGGAACCAATGATGCCGTTGCCTCCGCTGCGTCCCGGCACGCCCCCGCGGCGGAGCGCCACGCGTCGGAGATCGAAGCTCCGGAATCGACCTGGCCGAGCAACGATTCGACGAACGGGAACAAGGCGTCCAGCATGGTCTTGTCGCCGAGCTGAGCCTTGCTGAATCCCTGCAAGTGCGTTGCCGAGCTCTGAACCGCATCAGCAAGGCGCTTCGAGGTCACTGCCTCAGTGTTACCGAGGCCCTTACCGACGCCTTCGAGAAGCAGGCCCCACAAGATGCCGCTGGTGCCGCCGGCCTTGTCGCCAAACGCCCGCCCTGCGGCACTCAAGACCGTTTGGACGCCTCCTTGGGCCTCATTCGCAGCCTCAACCGCCGCCTTGGAGCCGCGCGACATGCCGATGCCATGATCACCGTCGCCCGCGATCGCGTCGATCTGACCGAGGTACTCCTTGTTCTCCTCGATGGTCGCGTAAATCGCATCGACTGCCTTGCGCGCAACCGCTGCGGCCGCTAAGGATTCCTCGCTTGCCTCCTCGGTCACTGTATCGGCGACCTGCTCAGTACCGGTACGCCGAGTCGTGAACTTCTCGCTCACCACGGCAGTGCCGCGACGGAAAGCGGCGGTCTCGGCAGGCGCCAGCCAGTAGCCTTCGAGCTCTTCATCGAGCCAGGTGACCGACAATGAGCAACCTGCCATATCAAGGCTGGTGACCAGCTCGCCTACCTCAGGGGCGACCTGCACGACTCCAGCCGCCCCGAGGAGTTCGTTGACATGGCCGTACAGCACAAACAGTTCTTCATACTTCGTGGCGCCAAGACCGTTGACCAGTACGGCCGCGCGGCCGCTCGTGCCTTCCGGACGCTCGGCGAGGACCGTCTCGACTAGCTTCGCGGCCAGATCCTTGGCCGACATCCATGGTGCGGACGTGATCCCAGGCTCACCATGGATGCCGAGCCCGAAGTCCATGTGGCCCTCGTCGACGGTAAACAGCGGTTTGTCGGCACCGGGGAGCGTGCAGCCGTGGAAGGCAACGCCGAAGGAGTACGTCGCGGCATTGGCTGCGCGCATGACGCGCTCGACCTCATCGAGGTTCGCGCCGTTCTCAGCGGCCGCCGCAGCCATCTTGTACACAGTGAACGTGCCCGCAATGCCGCGCCGCTTCTCTTGCTCCTCACGGCTCGCGGAGGCAACGTCATCGGTCACCCACACGACTCGGGTATCGATGCCTTCATTGATCAACCGCTCGGCGGCGACACCGAAGTTCAGCCGGTCTCCCGCGTAGTTGCCGAACCCCAGAACCACTCCAGCACCACCGTCGGCAGTCCTGGCTACGCGGTAGACCTGCTCCGCAGACGGTGATGCGAAGACACCGCCCAGCACTGCTCCATCGGCGAAGCCGGTGCCCACGACGCCGTTGTACGACGGATAGTGGCCGGAACCGCCGCCGATCACCAAACTGACCTTGCCCTCCAGCGGCCCGCCCGCACGGACGAAGCCCGAGGCGCCCTGGACCCGCTGCACGTATTGGGGATATGCCGCGGCGAAGCCGTTGATCACGTCGCTCGGGAATTCGGCTGGGTCGTTATACAGATGCGTCATGAGGACCTCCACGGAATGTCACGCGCTAGGTAGCCGGATATTCATGTACCCAAACTCAAACTGACGTTTCGTGAGCCTGTCGGGGCCTGGACGACAGGCTCAGGAAACGCCTAGCACTTAGCCTCCGCTGAGGACGAAGTTGTTCACCTGATCAGCATTGTCCTTGGTGATCAACGTGCAGTCGAGGGCCTGCTTTTCGTCGGCAACCCCGGTCTGACCGGTCCGGATCACGCTGTCCAGCTGGCCGGCAGCCTTCTTGGTGCCCTCGACGATTGGCTGCAGAACGGTGGCGACCATCTGGCCATTCTTCACTGCGTTGACCGCATCCGGGTTGCCGTCAAAGCCGAGCACCTTAACGTTCTTGAGCTTGCCCTTGTCCTTCAGTGCGTTGATTGCACCCAGCGCCATTTCGTCGTTGCCAGCTATGACACCTTGGACGTCGGGGTTCTTGGACAGCAATGACTCCATCTTGTCTTGGCCGGTCTGGCGATCCCAGTTGGCGATCTCCTTGCCGACCTGCTTCAGGTCTGGGTACTGCGATATCACCTGGTGGTATCCGTCAGAGCGCACCTGGGCATTGTTGTCGCTGGGCTTTCCGAATAGTTCGACGAAGGTGCCCTTGTAGTTCATAGCCTTGGCCCACTCTTCTGCGCCAAGCGTCGCGCCCTGGGCATTGTTGGAAACGACCTGCGCCTTGGCCAGTCCGGTCTTGCTGATCTCGGCGTTGATCAGTACGACCGGAATCTTCGCATCGACCAACTTCTGGACTGCCGCGACGCTTTCATCAGCACCGGCCGGATCGAGCAGCACGCCCTTGACCTTGTCATTGATAGCGGTCTCGATCAGCTGGTTCTGGGTGTCCGGATCATTCTTGTGAGCTGACGTGGTGGGCTCATATCCGAGCTTCTTGAACTCGGCCTGTGCGGTGTCGATCTCGGCCTTCCAGTACGGATTGGACGGATCTACGGTAATCACCGCGATGGGGCCCCCAGCGGTGCCGGCACCGCCACTCGCTGCTCCCGAGGGTGCGGCTTGGCCGCCGGCACTGCTGGAGCCGCCACCGCCGCAGGCGGCGAGACTGATCAAGACTGCGCCTGCTAGGAGCGATCGTGCTGCGATTCGAGTGATCATCGCTTTCCCTTTCAATTGGTAGAAATCTGGTGGGTGAATGGGTGCGCACCCCCGATTTGTACGCATTGATCAAGAACGGGAGCCGGCCATCTCCCGCCGACTGGCTGCAGCCTTGGCGGCCGCGACTGCTCGCGCCGCACTGCGACGCCGCTGCGCAATCTGTTGAATCTGGTCGACCGCCACAGCAAGGATGATTACGGCACCGGTGATGACCTTCTGCCAGAAAGGCGACACCCCGACGATCACCAGGCCGTTGGCCAGGAAGCCGATAACAAAGGCGCCGATGATCGTGCCGCGGACCGTGCCGCGGCCACCAGAGAGCGCCGCACCACCAATCACGACCGCAGCAATCGCGTTAAGCTCGTAGAACGTCCCAAGATCAGCGGTCGCGGAGCTGATGTTGGCCATCTGGAGGATCCCGACGATCGCAGCGCAGAGACCGGACAAGACATAGATCCAGGTCTTGACGCTTGTCACCGGCACACCGGAGAGCTGCGCTGCCCGCTCATTGCTGCCGGTGGCGTACAGCCAGCGGCCGAATGGCGTGCGGTTCAGGACGATGGAAAAGATGATGGCGAGAATGATCATCACCCACGCCGCGAGCGGCAAGCCGAGGGGTTTGCTCGCGAAGATGGTGAAGAAGCCGGTGTTGTTGAGCCCCGGCTGGCCAAACAGCTCATTCGTAATGTTTTGGCCGTTGAGCAACACCTCGGTCAGCCCACGAGCGACATACAGCATGCCCAACGTCACGATGAACGGAGCCAGATTGAGCCGGGCTATCAATAGCCCATTGATCCACCCCACGAGCATCCCGACAGCCAGCGACAGGACGATGATCACCCACAGCGACGGGAACATGGTCACATCGGTACCCGGCACGTGAACTCCCCGGAAGAGGTTGCCTGCCACCGCCGCTGTGAAACCGACGATCGACCCAACGGAGAGATCGATGCCACCGTTGAGGATCACCAGCAGCATTCCGAGCGCGACGATGGCGTTGAAGGCGACCTGCTTGGTGATCGTCGTCAGGTTGCCCGCTGTCAGGTAGTTGTCGCTCAAGATCGCGAAGATCGCAATGATGATGATCAAGGCGATCAAGGCACGGCCCTCAACTAGCGCGGTATTCATGTTGAATCGGCTGCGTCCGGATTTCTCCTCGGCTGCCGGTGCGCCAGGAGGCGCCGGAGTCGTTGTCGTCGTACTCACTGGGAGGCTCCTTCTGCTGCTTCTTGTGCGACTTCTTGGTCTGCCGCTCCTTGTGCTGCGCCTTCTTGTACTGGGCCTTCTTGTACTGGGCCTTCTTGCACTGGGCCTTCTTGTACTGGGCCTTCCTCGTCGTAGTGAGTGTCGTGCTCGCCAGAGGCGGCCATGATCTCGTCACGGCTTGCAGTACGTGGATCGAACTCTCGAATGAGCCGCCCCTTGCTCATCACGATCAGCCGATGTGAGGCGGTGATCGCCTCGCCGACCTCCGAGGTGACGTAGAGGACGGCCAGACCCTTCTTGGCCTCGCGGAAGAGCAGGGCGAAAATCTCGCCCTTAGCGCCGACATCGATCCCGCGGGTTGGTTCGTCGAGCAGCATCACCTTCGGCTCCGTGAGCAAGATCTTCCCGATCACGACTTTCTGCTGGTTGCCGCCCGAGAGAGAAGTGATCAACGCATCCTGGCCGGCGGTCTTGACCCTTACGTCGGAGATCTGACGGTCCACGTTCTCTCGTTCGGTCTTGCGTGCGATGAAGAGGTTCTTGACCGTGGAAAGCAAACTGGGCAGTGACATGTTCTTGCCGACACTCATCATCTGGACCAAGCCATCGCGCTGCCGATCTTCGGGCACCAGTCCCATGCCGTTGGCAATGCGCTCCTGGATGTCCATGTCCGCAATGTCTTGATCCCCCAGCAGCACGCGGCCGCCGGAGATTGGGTCCCGGCCAGCAAGGGCCTCCATCAGCTCAGTGCGCCCGGCGCCCATCAGTCCGTACAAGCAGACAATCTCGCCCTGGCGTACGTCCAGCGACACATTGTTGACCACGACCCGGCCGGTATCCGGCTCTGCAACAGTGACACCTTGGATCGACAACGCGACATCGCCGAAGTCGCGCGGCTCATCGCGGAAGTCATAATCGGCCTCCCGGCCCACCATCTGCCTGACCACCCAGCTGAGATCAACATTGGCCGCTTCCTCGGTGGCGACGAGCTCACCGTCACGGAAGACGACCGCATAGTCGGCGATCTCCAGGGCCTCTTCCAGGTGGTGGGAGATGTAGACGATCGCCACCCCGTGGCTGGTCAACTCGTGGATGACTTTGAAGAGCACTTCCACCTCGGTCGCGCTCAGTGCGGAGGTCGGCTCGTCCATGATCAGAATGCGGGCGTCCGCAGCAAGCGCTCGAGCAATCTCCACCACCTGCTGTTGGCCGACGCGGAGATCTTGGACCAGGGTGTTGGGATCAATGTCTTCTTCGAGACGCTCCATCAGCTGTTGGGTGATCTCTCGTTCCCTGCCGTAATCGATGGCGCCTGTACGGCCCCGTATCTCCCGGCCGATGAAGATGTTGTCTCGCACGCTGAGGTTCGAGGCCAGATTCAGCTCTTGGTGAATGATCGAAATGCCGCGCGCCACTGCATCGTTTGTGGATTCGAGGGTGATTGGTTCACCGTCGAGAATGAGCTGGCCAGCAGTCGGTTTTTCAACACCCGACAAGATCTTCATCAGTGTCGACTTGCCGGCGCCGTTCTCCCCGAACAACACCGTGACCTTGCCGCGGCGCACCTCGAAGTTGACGCCCTTCAAGGCTCGGGTCACGCCATAGGTCTTCGCAATATCGACTGCTTGCAAGACCACCGCGCCGTCGTGCGGCGCTACATCGTGCTCATCGAGTAGTGCCACATGTTCAGTCACGATCCGGCCTTAATGGTCACCGGTTGCACGTTCACCGGCTTTGCCGGCGGCGGGGGCGCACCAGTAGGCGACAAGACGACGACCACGCCGCTACCGCTCACCTTCTTGCCCTTGAGCGAAGCTGGGTCGCTGACGCCGGATTTGACCTGTTGCTGCATGAGCTTCTTCAGCTCGTCAGCGACGAACTGGTAATCGGTCTGGCCAGGAGCATCACCGAATTTGAAGCCCATCGCGTCCCGTACGGCGGCGCCATTGATCGCCGTAGTCAATGGAACGATGACTACGGTCTCCTTTGGCACACCGGGCACCGAGAGACG
>C688J35102_120989470_pt1 | contig 11480 bp, 8 predicted proteins | sample HopSoiMetagenom2_FD_35102 | JGI IMG/M metagenome (IMG submission 35102)
ATCCCACAATTCAGATCCCTGGTAAAAATCGGGGAATCCAGGTGACACAATTTTCAGCAGCGTCTGCGAGAGCCCGTCCAGCATGCCATGGTAGGCAATTGCGGATTCGAATTCGCGGAAGTCGCCCAGGAACAAATTGTTCTTGCCCGGCTTCAGGATTGCGCCGATGAAGTTCTGTAGTGCGTTCTCGTGCGCTTCATTGGGCTTGGTCCAGCGCGTGTGGACCATCGCTTCGCGGGTTGCCTTAATCGCGTAGCTCTGCAGGCGTTCTGTCAAAGTGGACATGCCGCTTTCGTCCTGCGGCCACATGCCTAACAACGTTTGATAAAGAAATATCTCTTCATTGCGATCGGGAACGAGCTGATTGGATATCGTCTTGCGATGCGGAGCATTCCATTTGGACCAGCGCATCACCCGCTTTTCCCATTCTTCCGGAATCTGAGAAAGGATATTAATCCGGGCCCGGACGTCTTCGGATCGTTTCGTATCGTGTGTAGTCGTTGCGTTCATCGTATGCGGCCAGAAACCCGACCGCTTTTTAACAAACTGAAAGAAATCCGATGCTGGCGCAGTAGAAGGTCGAGGGTCGCCGCCCACTTCATTTAGCGACACGAGCGGGTTATATACGTACAGGAACGTGTCTTCGAAAGCCTTGGCCATGATAGGGCCGGTGAATTGCTGCCAACGCATGACGAACGCGAGACATGCTTCGCGCTGGTCCGCAAACAGGTGCGGACGATTTTTCACCAGCAAGACATCCCGCAGGAAGTCGAACGCTTGTGAATTGAGTTGAGGGCGCTGCTTTCGTGCATCCTCAATGGCGCGTTCAATGCGCGCGTCGTCGGCAGCGGAGACTTCCAGGTTGCGCAGATAAGTGCGATAAACATGGAGATGCGCCGTGGTTTCTAGCAGCGCCTGCGTCAATTCACCGACTGCCAGATCGCGCGCATATCGATTGTTGCTGGCGAGCATCTCGAGATGGTGTGCGAGAGCACGCATCTCTACGCCAAGCAGGCTGGACATCACCAGCCGCTTTTTCTGATACAGGATGTCCTGAAATACCGGCTCCTGACCGATGAATTTCGCGTACATCTGTTCCATTCGTGTCGCGCCGCGTGGATCGACGAAAAAACGATTGAGCGCGTTCACAAAGTCATAGCCGGTCGTCCCGCTCGCTGCCCAATCGGGCGGCAGGTCCTCTGAGCGTCCGAGAATTTTCTCGACGAAGATCGGAACGCGAGCAGGTTCGGAAGTACCCGAAGATGCCAGCCGCTCATTCAGTCGATTCAAGTACCCAACCGGGTCGCGGAGTCCATCGATATGATCGATGCGCAGCGCGTTGACGGCGCCTTGTTCGACCATCCGCACAGTTAAATTGTGCACCGCGTCAAACACCATGGGATCCTGGATACGGATCCCGACCAGATCATTAATTGTAAAAAATCGCCGGTAATTGATTTCGAGATTGACGTTTTGCCAGTACGCCAGCACATAGTGCTGTTCATCCAACAGGCGTTCCAGCGACAAGAAGCTCGCCGGATTTCCTTTTTCTCCGTTCAAGTCGTTGAGATTCTGCTGTAGAAACGTGTCTACGTACGCGCTGCTGGCTATCAATTGACGTAACCGCTCTCTCGCAGCTTCAAATTGCGGCCGCCTGTTGCTCGCCGCATCGGCCTTGTCGCCCTCGCGCTCAGCCAGAGCGGAAAACGCCGCGACCACGCCGGAATATTCCTGATACACCGGCGAATCTTCTCCGAGAACCGCCTTAAGCTGATCGATTCGGTGCTTCAGAATCCGCCGGTAGCTGCCCGGGGCGATTGGGAAAAGAGACTCGAAATATTGGATGAAGAATTTCCCGTCCGTCAAAATCAGCTTGAGTTCCTGGCGCTCCAGCACTTCTCCGAAACACCCGCCGAGGATCGGCAGCAGAACTTTCCCTTCCAGTGTTCGCAGAGGAGGGTGCCAATCGATGTCGAAGTATGCAGCGTAGGCGGACTCCGGTCCGTTCTCCAGCACATCCATCCACCAGACATTCTCGCTGCTAGCGGACATGTGGTTGGGCACAATGTCTAGAACCATGCCCATCCCCAGCGAGTGCAACTTTTCCTGCATCGCGTAGAAATCGGCTTCCGTTCCGAGTTCGGGATTCAGGCGCGTCGGATCGATGACATCGTAGCCATGCATGCTGCCGCGGCGAGCGGCCAGGATTGGAGAAGCGTAAATGTGAGTGATTCCCAGCTCGGAGAAGTACTCGAGCAGATTCGTCGCAGCTCGAAAAGTGAAGTCTTTGTTGAATTGCAGCCGGTATGTTGCGGAGATGCGATTGGCACTAAGCCCTGACGGCATAATTATCCGCCTGCCGGTTGCGTGAAGCTTTCAAGAACGATAAACGAGCGTGGCTGCAAAGTCACTTCCGTCACGCTCGCGCTGTCGAAGGATCCTTCAGGGAGAGCGGAACCTTTGCCGCGCCATTCAGGATCGGCGGAATCTACGGCTACCCTCCACCGTGCAATGGGCAGGGCTAAAGGAACCTTTGCAGGCGCATCTCCGAAATGGAAGAGTGCTGCAAGGGACACGTTGCCGCATTCGGAGCGAACGTAAATACTTCGTTGCGCCGGAAACTCGGTCACGCTTCGGTCCCTCGCACGTGCAAGCTTTCGTTCGCGGCGATAGCGGAGCAGCCGTTGATAGAACTTGTGAAGCGTGTGATGTGGCTCTCGTTCTGCTAACGAATGATCTAGTCGCGATGCGTTAAAAGTCGACTCTGCCTGCGGGTCGGGTATACCGCCTTGCCATCCGAACGAAGAAAATTCCGCCTCCCGCCCGCGGCGGACAGCTTCACCCAGGTCCTTGTCACCGTGACTCGTGAAATATAAAAATGGAGCGATCTCGCCATACTCCTCGCCCATGAAGAGCATAGGTACGAAAGGGGAGAGCAGTGTGATTCCGGCGGCGAGCTTCAGCCCTTCGAAATCAACCAGCGCGCTCAATCGCTCCCCAGTGGCGCGGTTCCCGACCTGATCGTGATTCTGATTGCAGACTACAAATCTATCAGGAGCGAGACCCTGCGAACAATTACCATGTCGCCGCTCCCGATGCTTCGAATATTGCCCCGAGTAGTACCAGCCGTTCTCCAGCGTTTTCTTTAACGCGTGCGTGCCGCCAAAATCCGCATAGTAGCCAGAATTTTCGCCCGTCAGTAAAGTGTGAACGGAATGGTGGAAGTCATCGCTCCATTCCGAATGCATTCCGAACCCACCATCTTTGACCGGCCGAAGAACACGCACGTCGTTCAGGTCGCTCTCCGCGATCACATGAATCTGCCTCCCGAGTTGGGAGGAAAGTGCGGCAACTTGCGTCGAAAGCTCCGCGAGAAACGGGTAAGCGCTCGCGTCAAAGATGCTGTGCACCGCATCCAGCCGCAAGGCATCGAAGTGGAATTCACGCAGCCAGTACAATGCGTTCTGAATGAAGAAAAAGCGCACCTCATCACTGTGAGCGCGATCGTAATTCAACGCCGAGCCCCACGGCGTGCGATAGTGATCCGTGAAGTACGGCGCATATTCGCCGAGATAGTTGCCCTCGGGTCCGAGATGGTTGTACACCACGTCGAGCGCTACTGCTAATCCCTGCGCATGAGCTGCATTGACCAGCTCCTGCAGTTCGCGAGGCGTGCCGTAAGTATTCTGCGGCGCAAATGGATAGACGCCGTCATATCCCCAGTTGCGGCCTCCCGGAAACTGCGCGATCGGCATCAGCTCAATCGTGGTGATGCCTAACTCCTGCAACTGCCCGAGGCGAGGAATCAGCGCGCTGAATGTTCTTTCCCGCGTGTACGTGCCGACGTGCAGCTCGTAGAACACGCTGTCTTCCAGCGTGCGGCCTTTCCATTCATTGTCGGTCCACGCGAATGATGACAGATCCACGACCGCTGACGGCCCGTGTACGCCATCAGGTTGATAGCGCGAGGCCGGGTCGGGCCGCTCGTCAGCGCCATCCAGCCGATACATATATTTCGTTCCAGGTGCGATGTTGTCGACGGCGGCGCGATAGTAGCCCAGCTCGCCGCGCGTCATCGGCACTTCGCGCACGTTGCCGGGTTGCTTCAGCAGCAGCTCCACGCCATCCCGGCTCGGCGCCCAGACCACGAATTCGCAGCCTCCTCCCGCGACACGGGTGACGCCAATGGAAGACGGCCGTATGGGCTGATTATTATTCATCGGTGAAACGACACCATCGCGACTCGCGGACACAGACAAATCTATTATCTCCTCAATCCTGCCTGCGTCGCCTGCACGCTCAGATTATTCGCTGGTTTGTCCTGCTGCAGAAGAAGGTGAACCACTAGCAGTAGGGCCCGCCGGGTAGCGCTTCTTGACCATGATCGTGAGTTTCTGGTCCTTCAGCGCAGCGCTGGCCGTCGACGGATCGATTTCTGCACTGAGATCCGACTTTAAGAAAAAATCTTGCTGCGAAAATGTCCGCGTCCCAGCCGATGTGTCTTGTTGTTGCGATGTTTTTTGCCCATGAACGATCGCGCGATTGGCCTCGAGACAGATGTCCAGGTTTCCGCCCGAAGCATCCAAAACCGAAGCACTGATGGATAGCCAGCTTCCGGATTCGCGGATCTCCATTCCATGTTGCAGGATTTCTGACTCTGCCTGCAGCCAATGTTCCTGATCTTTACCGTGCGCTGCGTTCGATTCCTCGAACAAGCGGTAGGCGCGCTCTGCCACATGTCGCTGCAACATCTGGTCGAAAGCTTCTCTCTCATCCGCTTCGGAAATTATCTTAGGCGCAATCGCGGGCGTAGTCTTGCTGGACAGGGCGGGTTTGGAAGTCGCCATAATTCACCTTGCAGTGGGCTTGAATTGCGACGAGCGCGCAAGCATCTTGCGGTAAACACGTTGGCATGCGCCGCCGCCTCTTCATCCATTAGAGAGGTCATCACGGATCGACAGCAATACTGTGGATTGTGTAGGAGTGCGTCCGTTAAGTGGAACGTAAGCGCAACGCAGCACTCACCCAGCTCAGCGAACCGCGCCACAGAGGTTGCTTTACGCGACGGAGTGCGGCGTCGTTGCTGCTCGCCCGCGATAGTCCTTCCCCTTAGTCCACCGTTGGTCCTCTCCGCAGTCCATCTTTGAACCTCCGTTCCGTTGCGCTTCCACGAATACTTGTCAACGCATTCCAGGAGTCAGCAGATGGACAAGCCCATCCGCATTCTCGTCGCCAACCGTCCGCGGTTGATGCGCGAACTGCTGCTCGCGACTTTAGCGGATCGTCCGAACATCGAGATTGTCGGCGAAGTGGGCAGCGATGCGGAAATTCCCGCGACCGTGAAACGCACCGCGCCCGACGTGCTGGTGATTTCGCTGGACGAGCTGGGCAAGCGGCCGCGCATCTGCGACACCGTGCTGCGCGCCAATCCTGATTTGCGAATTGTGGCGGTGGCCACCGAGCACAATCGCAGCGTCTGCTACTGGGCATCGCTGCAACTCGACATTCACAGCAGCGACATCGAGCCGTCCGAGGAAGGGCTCCTCGGCGTGATGCGTCAGCTCGATCACGGCATCGGAGGTCCAGCGTGATGCGGGCGTTTCGAAGCACGGTTTCGCGCCACCACCGTTACGGCGCGATTTTGTCGCGAGACGCTGACCGACGCACGCGGAGCAAGTCATGAGTGGATCGATCGAACGCGTGAGTTCGCCGCTGCCAACTGTTTCGCGCTACGCGTCAACGCCGGTGCGCCGTGATCCGCGCGCACGCGAAAAACGCATTGCGCGCACCCGCATTCTCTGGGAGCACCGCCGCACGCTCCTTTACGCATTAATCCTCGGCGGACTGCTCAGCGGACTAATCGCCTTCCTGCTGCCGAAATCCTATGAGGCGACCGCAAAATTAATGCCCCCCGAACAATCTTCCAACAGCGCGGCACTGCTGGCAGCGATGTCCGCGAGAGGCGCGGGCATGCTCGGCGGCCTAGCCGGCGATTTGCTGGGCGTCAAAGGCAGCGGCGCGGTCTTCGTTGAAATTCTCCAGAGCCGCACCGTCGCGGATCGCCTGATCGACCAATTTCGATTGGCGCACGATTATCGGACCAGCAAAATCGAGTACACCCGCAAAGAATTGGAACGCCATACCAAAATCATCGAGGACCGCAAGAGCGGCGTCCTCACCATCACCGTCACCGACAGAAATCCCGATCAGGCTGCGGCCATGGCCCAGGCTTACGTCGCTGAACTCGATCGCCTCGTTTCCCAGCTCAGCACTTCATCGGCACGGCGCGAACGGATCTTCCTTGAAGAGCGCCTCAAGACTGTGAAATCCGAGCTCGACAACGCTGCCATGCAATTCAGCGAATTCGCCAGCAAAAACACGGCGATCGATATCCCCGCGCAAGGCAAAGCGATGGTCGAAGCTGCTGCCGTTCTTCAAGGCCAGCTGATTGCCGCCGAAGCGCAAGCCAGCGGCATGGAAAAAATCTATACGCAGAACAATGTTCGCATGCAGGCCATGAATGCACGGATCGCCGAGCTTCGCGCACAACTGCAGAAACTCGGTGGTGGAAACACCGCGGATGAAATTAAAAATGAGAATGGGCTGTATCCCTCAATCCGCAAGCTGCCGATGCTGGGCGTGACGTACGCCGATCTCTTTCGCCGCACGAAAATCGAGGAAACAGTTTTTGAGCTGCTCACGCAACAGTATGAATTGGCCAAGGTGCAGGAGGCCAAGGAAATTCCCAGCGTGAAAGTTCTCGATGCCGCGGTGGTGCCCACGGTGAAAACGTCCCCTCATCGCGTTCTGCTGACTCAACTCGGCGCAGTGCTCATTACCCTGCTTACCGCCGGTTGGATTTTGTTCCGCAAACATTGGGGAGAAATTGATCCCACCGATGCGGGCAAGATTCTTGCCGAAGAGATGGCGCATTCGGTGGTGGACACCGCGCGGCGACTCGCACCGGCTACCGCATCCGCGGCGGTGCGCAATGCGGTCGCACGCACACGAACGCGGCGTGATGCGGAATCTTCGTCGGCTGCATCAGCCGAGAAGTCCGATGTCGCCGGCATCCCGCACGCCTCGTCATGAGCAGAACAGCAAAATGCGCCACTCCGATCGTGTTGCATAAAAATGCGATCGTCTCCTATAGAGAGATGTTGCTTGCAGCCGGCAGCACGCGCGAGCGATGGGACGAGTCGCGCTTGCCGCAGCGCAGGATCACGCCGTGAACGGAACAGCAGCACGCCAAGCGCCTTCGTCAGCGGGATCTTCCGCATCGACGAGAAATGCGCACTGGGCCACGCCTGCTGTGGAATCTCCGAACGCCTGGTCCTCCGGCGCCGACCATCTCGCAGTGCGCGCGAACTCCGGTCGCCTTCGTATCGGGCTGCTTCGCCAATTCGCCTATGTCGCCATTGATCTCGCCATGGTCATGGCCAGTGGCGCGATCCTCGATCTGACATTTGCACGGCTGCACATTTTGGCCGTGTGGGTTCCGAATGTTGCGCAACTCCTTGCGAAATCCTCCACGCTGTCGCCCAGCTTTTTGCTGCTCTACGCCGCGCTTATCGTCTTGGCCTGCAAGAGCCAGCACCTCTATCGCACGCCGAAAGAGCTGACTGCCACGGAAGAAACCTTCATCGTCGCCAAAGCGGTGGGCCTCGCTACCGCGCTGCTGGTCCTTTTTATTTTCACCTCCGACGATCGGGAAATTTCTCGCGCCGCGGTCGCCTGCGCCGGCGCTCTCAATATTTTCACGCTCGCGGGCTGGCGCTATGCCAAGCGGCGCTACGTTTTGCACCGCGCGCTGCAAGACGCGTCCGCTTGCCGCGTGCTGATCATCGGCAACGGTAAGTCCGCTCAGGCCTTTTCTTCCTGGCTCACAGCCAACCGGCACCTCGGCTATTCCGTTCGTGGGCTGCTACAAACATCGCAAGCCGAGGCCAGCGACGGCCACGTTTCATCCTCGCAGACAGACTCCAGCTGCGTCATCGGCTCCGTAGAAGATCTCCGCCGTATCGCGCTCGAAGAATTCATCGACCAGCTCTTCATCGCGCTGCCCGCCGACCGGGAGATCGTCAAGCAAGTATTTCTTGAGGCGCAGCGCCTGCGTTTGGACCTCAACGTCGTGCCGGACATTTACGACGGCCTCGGATGGCACGCGCCGGTCCACAGCATCGGCGGCTTCCCGGTGCTCGAACTTCACGGCCAGCCCATTCCCGCGTTTGGCCTCGCAACCAAACGCGCCGTCGATTTCGCTCTTGGTTCGCTGCTGTTCGTGTTCGCGGCTCCGATCCTCGCCATCGCCGCTCTGGCAATTTCTTGCGATTCCGCTGGACCGATCTTTTACGCCGCGCAACGCATGGGCAAAAAGGGCAAGAAATTCCGCTGTTACAAGCTGCGCACCATGGTCCACGACGCCGATGACCGCAAACCGGATTTGCGTAATACCGCCAATCAGCGCAACGGCCCCTTCTTCAAAATCGAAAATGATCCGCGAATCACCCGGGTCGGTTCATGGCTGCGGCGTTTCAGCATCGATGAGCTTCCGCAACTCATGAATGTGATCCGCGGCGACATGAGCCTGGTCGGCCCGCGCCCGCATCCGCTCGACGACGTGGAGCGCTATGGGGCCGAAGATCTTCGCCGCCTCGACGTAAAGCCCGGCCTCACCGGTCTGTGGCAAGTCGCCGCACGCCGCGATCCTTCTTTCGAGACCAACATGCATTGCGATCTCCAGTACATCGAAAACTGGAGTCTGTATCTCGACGTAAAAATCCTGCTTCAAACGGTTCCCGCGGTGCTGCGCGGAGAAGGGAACTGAGCGCGATGACTTCCGTTCCAGTTTCCGCGTCCGCAACGGTGTCCGAGGTTCGCGCCGCCGCCGCGCCGCCACAAACGCAGCGCGCGCCCCTTTCCGTTGCGACGGATTTCCTCCGTCCATCGAAGCTCCGCATCTGGGGCCAAAAATCCATTTACTCCGTTACCGATCAGGGCCTCACCTCGCTCACTGGCTTCTCCGTCAGCTTTCTGCTGGCGCGCTGGCTCGTCCCGGAACTCTACGGAGCCTACGCCATCGCCTTTGCCGCCTATCTCGTTGTCTGCGGCTTTCACAACGCGATCGTACTCGAGCCCATGAGTGTTTTCGGTGGCGCGAGCCATGCGGGCGATCTCCGTTCCTACTTTCGCGCGCAAACTCTGGTGCACGCCGTAATCGTCACGGCGCTCTCGGTCATTGCCGCAACAGTCTCGGGTATCACCTGGCTGCTCGCGCCCCACAGTCCTCTGGTCGGCGCAATTTTTGGCAGCGCGGTGGCCGTTCCATTTCTGCTGCTGCTATGGCTGGCCAGGCGCATGTGTTACGTGCTGCAACGCCCGCGAATCGCGGCGCTAGGCTCCGCCATGTGCCTGACTTTAGTTTTGTTTGGTCTGTACACACTGCGATATCTAAATCACGTCACGCCGTTCGCCGCTTTCATGTTGGTCGCTGGCGCTAGCCTGCTCGGCGCGTTTGCGATCCTCTTTCAAATCGCCAACTTATTGCCCGGATCCGGCACCCTTCACGGAGTTTCTACTACGCCCTCTGCTTCGATCACCTGGCGAGCTACTCTGCGCGAAAATTGGTCCTACGGCCGCTGGCTGTTTGGCACCGCGATCCTTTATCCGATCTCCGGGCAGGTGCAGATGTTCTTTGTCGCGGCGTTCCTGGGTCTCGGCTCGGCTGGCGTTTTGCGAGCGATGATGATTCCCGCCGCGGTGATGACGCAGTCGGTCTCCGCCATCGATCTCCTGATTCTTCCAGGATTTTCGCGCGACTTCAGTCACGGCCGCATCGCGCACATGCGCCAGAAAGCGTTGCTCATCAGTTGTGCCCTCGGTGGAGCGGGCCTTTGCTTCGCCGTGCTGCTGCGATTTGTAGCTGCTCCGGCGGAGCATCTGCTGTTCGGCGGAAAATTTGCTGCTTACATTTGGCTCATGCCATTGTTGGCGTTAGTTCCAGCGATCAATGGCTTCAACAGCGGATTCTCTGCAACTTTGCGCGGTTCGCAGAAGCCATACTTTGATTTGCTCGGCAACGCGCTTGCGGCCCCCGTGGCCGCGCTCTCCGCATTCTTGTTCATTCGCTGGTGGGGACTCGCAGGAGCGGCCATCAGCCTGGTTGCAGGTTGTGGAACGTTGGCCTTGGCGAATCTTTTTTTTTATTGGCACCTCGGCCGATCGAAACGCGCCTCTGAATCCCGCTCTCAATTTATGTACCCATCTCCGCAGACCGCGGTTGACACAGACTCATGAACAATCCGATTGCGCGGCAGTACTACGAAAAATATTGGCAAGACGGCCTTGCGGATTGGTCTCCGGTCGGAATCAACATCACCGCTTTCGAGCAGGAATTATTAACTCGCTTTGTGCCGCGCAGCGCCAAAGTTCTGGATTTTGGATGTGGCGACGGCGCGCATGCCGCGCCGTTTGTGTTGTCGCGGCAGTGCTCCTACACCGGCGTCGATCTTTCCGATCATGCGGTGGCGCTGTGCCGCGCCAAGGGTCTGGGCGCAGTCGCGTATGACGCTCAAGAAGCTCTCCCGTTTGCATCGGAATCGTTTGACAACGTGCTTAGCTTCGAAGTGTTTGAACATTTGTTCGATCCCGAAACGGCGCTTCAGCAAATTCTGCGTGTCCTTCGGCCTCAAGGGCGTTTAGTCGGATCGGTTCCCAATTCCGTGTGGTTCGCCAATCGCCTGTTGACGGCGTCCGGCCGATTTTCGCCCGGCGGATCGCCCGCCACTTCTCTGAAAGCGCCTTGGAGAGATCCGCACATTCGATTTTTCAGCAAGTCGACGTTGTCATCGTTCTTTGCGCAGGCGGGGTTTCGCCACTGCCGCATCCTGGGCAGCAAGTTTTCATTTCTTGATTTTCCCGTGCTCTATAAATCGAGCGGATTTTATCGGCGAGCGCTCTCGGCCGCCAGTTGGTCCTTTTCACCGCTCGGCAAATGGTGGCCGAGCTTGTTCAGTCCCAGACTTTATTTCGTGGCGGAAAAGTGATCGTGAGGACGATGCCAAACCGCGTGAATCAGCCGAGTGGCAACTCGCGGACTTTGCCGTGTCGCCGTTTGCTTGAAACACCAAGATGAAGATAGCGATTTTCGACTATCGGATCACGCGGAACAACGCGGTGGGCGCTTGCCACTTGCGCATGCTGGAGCGCGTCTGTTCGGAGCACGAATTTACGGTCTTTGCTGTGGACTTCGAAAACCCGTGCCCGGAACGCATCACTTGGGTGCGCATTCCCGCGCCGCGCCGGCCCCTCGCGCTGTTATACATTGCGTTTCACCTTCTCGCACCGCTGTACTACGCGGCCCATCACATTTTCCACCGAACGCGTTTCGATCTCGTTCAATTCGTAGAGAGCAATCTGTTGTTCGGCGATGTCGCATACGCGCACTCCTGCCATCACATGTTTCTGCAGCGTCATTGGCG
>C688J35102_120989469_pt1 | contig 11477 bp, 12 predicted proteins | sample HopSoiMetagenom2_FD_35102 | JGI IMG/M metagenome (IMG submission 35102)
GATCGGCGCGATGGCGCGTGGGGATCATCGGCGGAAAATCACCCTCGCCGAGTTCGGCTTCCGCCTGCCGAGCTGCATCGACAACCGTCCGCTGCGCTTCAACGAATGGGACGCGATGCGCCCGCAGACGACCTTCGTCTCGGCGACGCCCGGCCCATGGGAGATGAACGAAACGGGCGGCGTGTTCTCGGAGCAGGTAATCCGCCCGACTGGTCTCATCGATCCGCCGGTCGAGATCAAGCCGGTCGAGGACCAGGTCGACGACCTCGTTAACGAAGCGAAGCTGACGGCCAAGAGGGGCTATCGCACGCTCGTGACAACGCTGACCAAGCGCATGGCCGAGGACCTCACGGAGTACCTCCACGAAGCGGGACTCAAGGTCCGCTACATGCACTCGGACGTCGAGACTCTCGAGCGTATCGAGCTGATCCGCGAGCTGCGCCTCGGCGTGTACGACGTGCTCGTCGGAATCAACCTGCTGCGCGAGGGTCTCGACATCCCCGAGTGCGGGCTGGTGGCGATCCTCGATGCTGACAAGGAAGGCTTCCTCCGCTCCGAAACGTCGCTGATCCAGACTATCGGCCGCGCCGCGCGCAACGTCGATGGTCGCGTCATTCTCTACGCCGACACGATCACCGGCTCGATCGAACGCGCGCTCGCGGAAACCGGCCGCCGCCGCGAAAAGCAGCTCGCCTATAACGCCGAGCACGCGATCACGCCCGAGAGCATCAAGCGCAACATCCACGACATCATGGCGCACGTGACGGCGCGCGAGGGCCTCACCGTCGACACCGGTGACGAAGAGCGGCCGCACCTCGTCGGGCACAATCTGAAAGCTTACATCGGCGACCTCGAGGAGCGCATGCGCAAGGCCGCCGCCGACCTCGAGTTCGAGGAAGCCGCGCGTCTGCGCGACGAGATCCGCCGGCTGGAAGAAGACGACCTCGGAATCCCCCACCCCGACCGCGTCGGCCCGCGGCCGCTCGGTAATTCGAGCGAAGGCAAGCCGGGGACGCGCAAGGGGCGGTTCGGCAAGGTCAGCCGCACCCGGTTCGGCGGCCGGCGCGGCTGACGAGGCAGGTTACCGGAGCACGCCTTCTTTGCTCTCGCGCCACGCGTACCACAGCTGCACGAGGCCGATGCCGATGATCAGCAGCGGGAAGTATTTCGCCATGCCTTCGGTTATCACCGGCGGCGCTGGCGGGCCGAAATACTGGCCGCCGAAGCTCAGCACCATTCCGACGAGCGACAGCACGAACGCGTGCACAGCGTAGCGGCTGCGCATCAACAGCAGCACCGAACCCAGGAGCGCCGCCCAGACGCCGAGACCCCAGCCGAACTTCGCATACATCGGCATGCCATCCATGTAAGCGAGGATCTGGGTGGCATCGCCGCCCATTTTCGCGAGATAATCCGCATTGCGCATGTGCGACATTGTATAGTCGTATGCGCCGAAGCAGTTCCACAGCAGCGACAGGATTCCGACAATCCACAAATGCGCGGGAGTCCGCGCGGACACGGCTTGTTGCATGTCTGTCCCCTCCTGACCGCGCAATGTTTCGCGGTCGCAACGGATGAGGCGCTCAAGCTTGATTCAAGTCAAGCTTGGGTGAACATCAAGCATGGTGGACGAGCTTAGCCGGCGCCGGCCTGCCGCTTCAGCACCTTGCCGAGCGCGGCCGCGAGCGTCTCCATCTCATAGGGTTTTTGCAACACCGGAAAGCCGTGGTTGCCCGTCACCTGTTCGCTGTAGCCGGTCGTCAGCAGAACCGGCAGCTCGGGGAAGCGCTCGCGCACACGGCGCGCCAGCTCGATGCCGCTGATCCCGCCTGGCATCACGACGTCCGTAAAGACGAGCTTGGGCTTGTCGCCGCCGGCGAGCCGGTCGAGCGCTTCCCTCGCGCTGTGCGTGACCAGGCTCTCGTAGCCGAGCTCGTTCAGCAGGCCGGCGGCAAGCTCGGCCACCAGATCGTCGTCTTCGACGACGAGCACGCGTCCGTGCGAGTGTTTGCCGTTTGCCTGGGCGATGCCCGCTTCTGCACCGCGGCTTGCGCGGAGATACAGCGTGAATGCCGAACCCTCGCCAACCTCAGACTGGACAATGACTGCCCCGCCGAGCTGTTTGGCAAAGCCGAACACCTGGCTGAGGCCGAGGCCGGTGCCTTCGCCGAAGCCCTTGGTCGTGAAGAAGGGTTCGAACACCCGCTCCATCGTTTCGGCGCTCATGCCAGTGCCGCTGTCGGCGACCCTGAGCGCGACATATTCTCCGTGCAGTCCCTCGGGCTCACCATCGAGCCGCTCGTTGGTCGCACTGACCTTGAGCATTCCGCCGTTGGGCATCGCATCGCGCGCGTTGAAGGCGAGGTTCAACAATGCGAGCTGCAGCGCCCCAGCATCCGCATCGACATTCCACAGCTGGTCGGAGGTCTCGACAACGAGCTGGATACTCGAGCGCAGCGACGGGCGCAGCAGAGTCCGCGTTTCGGCCAGCACATCCGCAAGTTCGATCTCGTGAATGTCGAGGGGCTGCGCGCGCGCGAACGCCAGCAACTGCTTGGTAAGGCCGGCGCCGCGCTGCGCCGAATTGCGGATTCCGTCGAGCATCCGCTTGAGCTTGGGCCGATCCGAGAGGTTGCGCAGCGCGAGGTCGGACGCACCCAGAATAGCGGTCAGCAGATTGTTGAAGTCGTGCGCGAGTCCACCGGTGAGCTGCCCCAGCGCCTCCATCTTCTGCGAACGGAACAATTGCTCGCGCGCCTCCTCCAGCCGCCGCTGGTTCTCGCGCTTCTCGGTCATGTCGCGGGTGACCTTGGCGAAACCAATCAGCTCGCCCTTGCTGTCGCGGATCGCGTCGACGACGACGCTTGCCCAGAACCGCGAGCCGTCCTTGCGCATCCGCCAGCCTTCGCCTTCGAACTTGCCTTCGCGCCGCGCCGTTTCGAGCACGCACATCGGAAGTCCCGCCTTGCGGTCTTCCGGGGTGTAGAAGTTCGAGAAGTGCTTGCCGATGATCTCGTCGGCCGAATAGCCCTTGATGCGCTCTGCGCCCGGATTCCAGCTGGTTACCCGCCCTTTGGGATCGAGCATGAAGATCGCATAATCGACGACTGACTGAACCAGCAGCCGAAATGCTTCGTCATTGATGTTGTACGCCACTTGGCTGCGGACCCCTCAAAAGAAGATTCAGACAATAATCCCCGAACCGGCGGCGGGGTTGCACCGGGGCATAAGATAAGGTCGAACGCGTGGCCGTTCACCCACCACTCAACGGCTGAGCCTCTTAGCGCTTTGCCCGCCGCTCGGCGGCGAGACGGCTCATCAGGATCGCGGCGCGTTTGGCTTGCTTGAAGATCGACGGGATGTTGACGATCTCCTTGGGCGTGTGGGCGCCGTCGCTCGCCGGGCCAAGGCCGACCAGTCCGTCGACGTCCTGCGCCACGAAACTGATGTCGCCGGCGCCGCGTTTGGCCGGGTCGAGCTCGCCCATCTCAGCCAGGCCCATGTCGCGGTTCACTCCGTTGAGTTGCGCCAGCAGCGCGCGATTGCCCTCCGTTGGCGGCATCGGCGGATAAGCGTCTTCGTCGAAACTGATCTCGGCGTGCGCTCCGGCCAGCGGCTGGGCGACGATCGTCCGCATCTTGGCGCGCGTGCGGTCGATCTGCTCCTGACTGATCGCGCGCAGGTCGCCGCGCGCGACCGCGGTCGCGGCAATGATGTTGGTCTTGCCGGTCGCTTCGAGCCGGATCCGGCCGGTGTCCAGCTGCGCGGTCTGTCCGCCGCCGATGATGCCCACATTATAAGTGAGCTTGTCCTCCGGAAGCTCCCGGCGGAACTGGTCGATGATCCGCGCAAGCTCGTAAATCGCGCCGTAGTTGCCGGCGCCGACCCCCGCCGAATGCGCGCTCCGGCCGGTCACCGTCACAGTCCAGCTGCCGGCACTGCGCCGCGCCGTCGATCCCATGTCGACCGGACCGTTGGGCCCGTCCTCCTGCGCCAGATCCTCGAAATCGAGCGCAGCGTCCGCGCGCTTGCCTTCGGCGATGAGATCGCGGCGCGAGATGCTGAGCGGATTGCCGGTATCCTCTTCGTCGCCGGTCATGAAGACCGTGATGTTCGCCGTTTTGAGCGTGCCTGCAGCCTGCATCGCGCGTAGCGCGGCAATGATCACGGCGATTCCGCCTTTGTCGTCGCCCGCTCCCGGGCCGTGCGCGATGTCGCCTTCGCGGACCCAGCGCTGGAACGGTGAATCCGGCTCGAACACCGTATCGAGATGCGCAATCAGAAGCAGGCGCTTGCCGCGGCGGCTGCCCACGTGGCGCGCGACCAGATGGCCCGCTCGGGTCGCCGCCTTCATGTCGATCCATTCGGTCCTGAAGCCGAGCTGCTGGAACTCGGGCTCGACCAGCCGCCGCACCGCTTCGACGCCGGCGAGGTTCATCGTCCCGCTGTTCTGGTCGACCCAGCGCTGGAGCATCGCCGTGGTGCGCGCCTGCTCGGCATCGACCGTCCGGATCATCGCCTGCTCGGCGGGCCGCAACGCGGCGGCCGCGGGGGTGGTGAAGAGGAAAGCGAAAGCGGCGAACGCACACAGGACTCGTGAGATCATGAAGGCAAGTTAGCGTCGCGCCTCCTTCCAGTCATCCCCGTGAAGCGGTGATCCCGCTCCCCTTCGAGCCTGCTGTCGCTCGGGAGCGGTACGAGGTTGGTTCTTTTGATTTTCCTACAGCGTTCCTATTTGGTTATACGCTTGCGACTCGGAAGAGGAGGAGCAGGTGGAGCAAGTCGTCGACGTCGATCAGCTGATCGATGCATTGGTCGAGCGCGAGGGTGGCTACGTCAACAACGCGGCCGATAAAGGCGGGCCGACCTGCTTTGGAATCACCGAAGCTGTTGCTCGTGCGCAGGGGTACCGCGGCGCGATGCGCGAGCTTCCACGCGAGGACGCGGTCGCGATCTACAGGCGGCTCTACTGGCTTCGGCCCGGCTTCGACCAGGTGGCGAAGCGCATCTACGGCCTGCTCGCCGCCGCCGCGGGCATGTTCTGCGGCCTTTGCGCCCTCGCCATGATCGCGCTCCTCATGTGGGGCGGCTGGAGCAAAGCCGAGGAGCATAGCATCGTCGTCATCTTCGGCTGGTCGCTCGGCGGCTTCATCGCCGCCATGGTGGCGGTGATCGTCGGCCTCCTCGCCGGCGGTCCGGTCGGACGGTTCAAGCTCAGCGCCACGCGCGAGGGAGCCGAGTTTGAGGCTGACGCCCCAGCGGGAGACCAGCCATGATGTTCCTCCGTCTGCTGGGCGTGCAGGGTATCGCCGGCATCGCTGTCAGCCTCGCACTCGCCATCCTCCTCGTCGTCCAGAAGGGTGAGACCCGCCACTGGCGCAAGCAAAGCGGCCAATACGAGCAGCTCTACGGCCAGGAGCGGGCCGCGCTCGTCGGTACGGTCGCGAACTATCGCGCCGCCGCCGAGCGGGCCCGCACCGCCGATTTGGCTGCCGCTCAACGCACCGCTGCCGAACAGCGCGCGATTAACGAAAGGACCATCGATGACTATCAGGCTCGCCTTGCTGACGCTCGTGCTCGCGCTCAGCGCCTGCGCGTTCAAACCGCCGCAACCGCAACCGATCCCGGCGGTAGCAGAGCGGCGCCAGTGCCCGGCCTACCCGCTGCCCCCGGCCGAACTGCTCAAAGCTCCGGCGAAAACGGACTTCCTGCCGAGGACGCGCTGACCGCGACCGAGCAGGCGATCCAGCTCGACGAACTGATCAAATGGGTGAGAGCGCAACACGCCATCGATCCAAACCGCGGACCGCTCCCGGGTCCGCAATGAATCACACGGAGGCGTGAAGGAGGAACTCGGGCCCGAAGTCCAGCGCATGAGCTTCGCGGCTACTCCGCTTCCTTCGCGCCTTCGTGTGAACCGTTTTCTGGATTGCTTCGTAGCGCGCTCCTCGCAATGACAGCGGCTGGGGGGACAGGCATGAGTCCGAGCCGCTTGAATGCACTGACCGACGGCGTCGTCGCCATCGTGCTCACGATCATGGTGCTCGAGGTGAAGATCCCGGCCGAACCGACTCTCGTGGCGGTGCTCGCCGTGCTTCCCCTGCTCGCCGCTTACCTCCTCGCCTTCATCAATGTCGCGATCTACTGGAACAACCATCACCACATGATGCAATCGGCGCACCGGGTGACCGGCGCCGTTCTGTGGGCGAACCACGCGTTGCTGTTCTGGCTCACGCTCTTCCCGCTGATGATCCGCTGGATCGACGAGGCGGGGATCACGCCTTTGCCGGTCGCCTCGTTCGGCCTCGTGCTCGTCGGAGCGGCGATCGCTTATCTCATCCTCGAACAGACGCTCATTCGTGCCGAAGGCGAGGATTCGCGGGTCAGGCGCGCTGTCGGAGGCGGCGCCAAGGAATGGATCAGCTTCGCGTTCTATGTCGCGGCGGTCCCGGCGGCGTTCGTTTCGCCCTACATCTCTGTCGCGATTTACGTCGGCGTCTCGATCGTCTGGTTCATCCCCGACCGCCGGTTCGTCCCGAAGCACGCAGGAGGCGAACCATGACGACCAACCGGCTCACGTCGTTCACCGACGGCGTTATCGCGGTCATCATCACCATCATGGTGCTGGAGCTGCCGGTGCCGCACGCGCCGGGCATGGCCGCGCTGCAGCCGCTGACGGTGCTGTTCGTCGTCTACGCGCTCTCCTTCGTGAAGGTCGGGATCTACTGGTCGCAGCACCACAATGTGCTGCAGGCGTCGAAGCGGGTGAACGGCCAAGTGCTGCTCGCCAACCTCTTCTTTCTCTTCTGGCTGAGCCTCATCCCGTTCGTCGTCCGCTGGGTGGGCGAGGCCGGGGTGACGCGCGACACCGTGCTCGCCTTCGGTGTCATCATGCTGCTCTGCACATTGTCCTTCGCGCTGCTGTTTTCCGCCCTTCTCAAGGCGAACGATCAGGATGCGCCGATCGTCAAGGCCGCCCGCCGTGGACACAAGGGTCAGATCACCATCCTCGGCTACGTGCTGGCGATCGCCACCGCGTTCCTGTGGCCCTATGTCGCGGTCGCGATCTACATCGCCGTCGCGTGCATGTGGCTGGTCCCCGATAAAAGGTTCGAAAGCCTCATCGACTAGCCGTGCTTGCAAGGGACACGGCCGTTTCCCACCTCAATTCCAAAGGAGAACACTTTGGAAAACTGGCACGGAACGACGATCCTCGGGGTCAAGAAGGGCAACAAGACGGTCATCGCCGGCGACGGGCAGGTGTCGATGGGCAACACGGTGATGAAGCCCAACGCCAAGAAGGTCCGCCGCATCGGCGAGGACGGCAAGGTGATCGGCGGCTTCGCCGGCGCGACCGCCGACGCCTTCACCTTGTTCGAGCGGCTGGAGAAGAAGCTCGAGCAATATAACGGCCAGCTGCTGCGCGCCGCGGTCGAGCTCGCCAAGGATTGGCGCACCGACAAATATCTGCGCAACCTCGAAGCGCTGATGATCGTCGCCGACGCCGAGCAGATGCTGATCCTCACCGGCAACGGCGACGTGCTCGAGCCCGAGGGCGGCATCGCCGCGATCGGCTCGGGCGGCAATTATGCTTTGTCGGCCGCGAAGGCGCTGGTCGATTATGAGCAGGACCCCGAAGTTCTCGCCCGCCGCGCGATGCAGATCGCTTCGGAGGTGTGCGTCTTCACCAATGACCGGCTGACCATCGAGACGATTGAAGGCTGACGCGCCACCCGGCTAGGGTCGGCGAATGCTGCTCGACCGCCGAACCTTTGCCGCCGGCTCAGCCGCTCTGCTCTCCGGTTGCGCAACCGTGGGCACGCGGACCTATCGCGACTGCACGCCGCTGGCGCCGGTGATCGCTGACCAGAGCCGCGTCATCCGCACGATGGCCGGACTACGACCCTACCGCCACGCCGGCTTTGTCGTCCGCGCCGAGCAGCTCGGCGAGAAAAGGCTGGTCCACAATTACGGCCACGGCGGCGGCGGCATAACGTTGAGCTGGGGATCATCCAGGCTCGCGAACGAGCTCGGGCTCCAAGGTCACAGCGGGCCCGTCGCGGTGCTCGGCTCGGGAGTGATGGGCCTCTCGACCGCCCGGCTCGTGCAGGAAGCGGGCTTGCCAGTGACCATCTACACTGCCGCGCTTCCGCCCGACACCACGTCCAACATCGCCGGCGGGCAGTTCCACCCGTTCGCCGTCTTCCGCGACGCCGAGGTCACGCCCGAGTTCCGGACCCAGTTCACCCGGGCGCTAGACTACAGCTGGCGGCGCTTCCAGATCATGGTCGGCGACGATTACGGCATCCGCTGGCTACCGACTTATGTCGAGACCGACAGCCCCGAGGCGCAGCTGCTCGCGACCTTTCCGCCGATCAACCGCATGCTGACCGCGGCGGAACATCCTTTCCCCTGGTCGGGCACGCTCCGCTACGACACCATTTACGTCGAGACCGGACGCTACCTCAGGCAGATGATCCGCGACGTGCAGCTCGCCGGCGGCAAGATCGAGGTCCGCAAGTTCGCGTCTCCCGCCGACCTAGCTGCGCTGCCGGAGAGCCTCGTCTTCAACTGCACCGGGCTCGGTAGCCGGGACCTCTTCGGCGATCAGGACCTGCGTCCCGCCCGCGGCCAGCTTGCCATCCTCGAGCCGCAGCCCGAAGTCCAATATGCAGTGACCGGCGGCCCCGGCTACATGTTCCCGCGGCCCGACGGGATCATCCTCGGCGGCACGTTCGAGCTAGATCAGTGGGATGCTACGCCCGATCCGCAGACGGTCGCGCGGATTGTCGCCAACCATAAGCGCTTCTTCGCCAGCTTCCGCTGCACCGCTTGAAGTGGCTGACGGTGCGTCCAACATACAGGGTGAAATGAACATCCACGCATCCATTCCCCAGAGCGGCGGGGAGCAAGCCGAAGTGCTGAAAGACAAGCTGACGCCGAAGGCGATCGTCGCCGCGTTGAACGAGCACATCATCGGTCAGGGTGATGCCAAGAAGGCTGTGGCCGTCGCGCTGCGCAACCGCTGGCGCCGGCAGCAGCTCAGCCCCGAGCTGCGCGACGAAGTGACCCCCAAGAACATCCTGATGATCGGGCCCACCGGGTGCGGCAAGACCGAGATCAGCCGGCGGCTGGCGAAGCTCGCCGACGCGCCCTTCGTCAAGGTCGAGGCGACCAAGTTCACCGAGGTCGGCTACGTCGGTCGCGACGTCGAGCAGATTGCCCGGGACTTGGTCGAGGAAGCGGTCCGGCTGGAGCGCGAGCGACGCCGCAACAAGGTCCGCGCCACTGCGGAAGAGGCGGCGATGGAGCGGCTTCTCGACGCGCTTACGGGGAAGGGTTCGAGCGAAGCGACGCGCCAAAGCTTCCGCCAACGCTTCTCCGACGGCAGTCTGGACAAGGCTGAGGTCGAGATCGAGGTCGACGAGGCGCCAGCGCTTCCGTTCGAGATCCCCGGCATGGGTGCGCAGGTCTTCGACCTCAAATCGATGATGGGCAAACTCGCCGGCCAGGCTCCGAAGAAACGCCGCAAGCTCAAGGTGCCCGAGGCGTTCGCGCGGCTGACGGAAGAGGAAGCCGACAAGCGCGTCGACCCGGACGACATCAACCGCGTCGCGCTCGCCGACGCGGAGGCGAACGGCATCGTCTTCCTCGACGAGATCGACAAGATCGCGGTCAGCGACGTGCGCGGCGGCTCGGTTAGCCGCGAGGGCGTCCAGCGCGACCTGCTGCCGTTGATCGAGGGCACGACGGTCGCGACCAAATACGGGCCATTAAAGACGGACCATATCCTGTTCATCGCCTCAGGCGCGTTCCACATCGCGAAGCCCGCCGACCTGCTTCCCGAGCTCCAGGGCCGACTGCCGATCCGAGTCGAGCTGAAGGCGCTGACCCAGCAGGACTTCGTGCGCATCCTCTCAGCGACCCGCGCCAGCCTCACCGAACAATATCAGGCCTTGCTCGCGACCGAGGGCGTGACGATCACTTTCGCCGACGACGGCATCGAGGCGCTCGCCCGCATCGCCGCCGAGGTCAACGAAGCGGTCGAGAACATCGGCGCGCGCAGGCTGCAGACGGTGATGGAGAAACTGCTCGAAGACGTAAGCTTCGACGCCGAGAACCGCCGCGGCGAGACGCTGGTCGTCGATGCGGCCTTCGTCGAAAAGCAGCTCTCGAGCATCGCCAAAAACGCCGACCTCAGCCGCTACGTGCTCTAAGGCACCTTCGAGTAGCGCCAGACGAGGCCCTGGACGAACGGCGGCCACAGGCTTGTCTTGACGCCGGCGAGCCTGAGCCAATTGGCAACCCACGTGTTGCACGTGCGGAAGGCGCTCTCTTTCCCTTGAGCGCGGTAGAACGCGTCGCAGCAGCCGTAGCCGCGATGATCGACCCGTTGCGGACGTCCGTTCGGATCGAGCACAAAGTCGGCGCGGATCGCTGCCCAGAGTCGCCGATATTCCTCGGGCCGTAGGCGAATCTCGCGGACGGCGTAGGAGGGGTGCGCGACATATTCGACATGCATCACGCGCTTGCCGCCGGTCAGCGCCGACCAGATCGTCCGCGGAGTGATGTCCCACCAGGTCGGGGTGTTCAGATAGACTCGCTCCTCGCCCGAGCCGAAGGCGATCCATCTGGCGTTCGGGCCGACCGCCAAGAAGTCCTTCTTCGGGATCAGCGGCGCCCAGTCGAGCCCCTGCGCCTCCACTGGCATGATGATGTCGGCATGGATCCCATTGTCGGCGATGTAGACACTCGTCCCCTCCGCCGGCTCTTTCCAACCGCTGTTCACCGGCACCAGCGACCCGAACAGCGCCCCGGCAAGATAGAGCGCCGGCACTGCCAGCACCGCCGTCAGCAAGCGGCCAACCCACCGTCCCGCTTTGCTTTTCCGCCGCCTGCGCGCCAATCGCTTGTCCCCGCACCTTGCCTTGACCGATGGCCCTGCCTAGATGCGCCGGCCAGGTCGGGGCGTAGCGCAGCCTGGTAGCGCATCACACTGGGGGTGTGGAGGTCGCTGGTTCGAATCCAGTCGCCCCGACCAATCAATCTTCACAGAAGGTCAGCAGCCGAGATGTCCAGCCCACCGATGTTGATGATGATGCAGGCAGCGCCCGCGGGCCAGTCCGGCACCGCCGGAGTGCTGATCGGCATCCTGCCGTGGGTGGCGATCTTCGTGATTTTCTATTTGCTGATGATTCGTCCCCAGCAGCAGCGGGTGAAGCAGCATCAGGCCGCGATCAATGCGGTCAAGAAAGGCGACGAAGTGATTACCGGTGGCGGCATTCGCGGGCGCGTGACTAAGGTCACGGATGAAGAAGCGGAAGTCGAGATCGCGCAGGGCGTGAAGATCCGGGTGGTCAAGTCGACCATCAGCCAGGTGCTGACCACAAACACGAAGCCGGCCAACGACTGATGCTCGAATTTCCGCGCTGGAAGGTCTGGCTAATCGGGTTGGTCATCGCACTCGGCGTGCTGCT
>C688J35102_120989468_pt1 | contig 11465 bp, 5 predicted proteins | sample HopSoiMetagenom2_FD_35102 | JGI IMG/M metagenome (IMG submission 35102)
AACTGCTTGATTGCCCGCACCTGCGTCGGCGGCAATGACCGCTGACTGATACCAGGCACTTCCACCGGAGGGCTCCATCTTCATCACTCGGGTTAACAAGTCAGCCGTGTGCGAACCTTGCCCCATCGACCTCAGTACGTTGGCGAGCGAGAGCAGACCCCGGGAAGAGTTCGGCGTGAGTTGAATGGCGCTCTCGAAGGCGGCAGCCGCTTTAGCCGGTTCGCCCGAAGCCTGCCAGGCGGATCCCAGGACCATATAGAACTCGGGCTCGCGAGGCTTTTGCCGATCGATTTCGGAAACGAGTTCAGGCAGTCCCTTGACCAGGTTGTTCTTCAACGCGACTTGGGCCACCGCCTTGTACAACGCGCCCTGGTTGGTCGCATGCAGGTCGGACGGATAGTATGGAACGACCTCCCCGTGATACTCCTCCGCTTCGGTCGGGTGCCGTTCGGGTAATTCGGCGAGTAGATCTCGAGCTGGCGGACGGCGCTGGATCCAGTGGTCGGTCATCACGACATGCACTACGTCTTCGGTTCTGCGCTTCGCCATGTGACAGGAAATGCACTCGGTCGCGGCGGGATGTTGCCCTGCGGCCACTCTCTTCGAGAGCGCTAGCTCGTGACATCCCTTGCACGCGTTTGAGTATTGGGCAACTGCTGGTGCGCCCCGCGGAATGTTGTGCGGATCGTGGCAGGTCAAACACGTCAGTGCGCCTTTGCTTTCCAGGAAGCACTTCGATTTGCGTAATCGGTAAGCCCCACCGGCAATCTCGAACTTGTCGTCGCGACCGCTACCCGCCGCATGATCGAAATAGAGATTGAACTCCGTCAGGGGCTGGCCCGGAATATAGGAATAAGGACCTCGGTCAAAGCGGCGCACGATTGAAGGAATGGCAGTGCTGGTCGGCTCCAGGTGACACTGCATACAGACTTCCATCTGCCCGTCGGAGTTGAGGCGCTTCGGGTTCACAATACTGGCGCGGATCGCCTGAAGATTGCCGCCCGACTTCTGAACAGCCGCGATGTGGTTCTCTCCGGGGCCGTGACAACGCTGGCAATCGATGCCTTCGGGCAAACCGCCGCTGAAGACAGGAGCGCTTTCAGGTAACTCATGTCCGGCCGGGATGGCGGGATAACTGTTATGGCAAAACACGCACTCGTAAGAGATGGCGCGTCTCGTCTGCGGATGGCGGGAATCAAACCCCGGATTCATTCCCCAGTAGCCGCCCTTTTCCGCATACCAGCCGAGCGGAAGCTCGATCAGAATACCCCGCTCATTTCGATGCAGGTACGATCGAGCGTGATTACCGGAGCCTAGGACGTAATCGATCTTCAGCTCTTCGACGTTTGTCTCCTTGCCGTCGAAACCAATTTGCCACCGCCTCTGGAAGTATTGATTGTTGCGCCGCACCATTTCGTAGCGCGTGTCAGAGAGAGCATGATAAAACTGGTTGCGGTCAAAGTTCTCGAGTGCTTTGGCTGTACTGGCCGTCGCAAACGATCGCCCCATGCCTGTCAAGCGAAACGTCTCTGCGATCTTCGAATGGCATGCGGCGCATAGCTTCGGATCGGCGTAGCCGCTTGGCCGTTGTATTTTCTCGGGAGTTGCACTGAAACCAGGACGGAGTACCAGAAGCAGAAGCGTGCCCACGCCAAATGCAAACTGAGTTCCCGACCGAATTCTCACGTTCCTGTCCAATGCATATTATGATCGCTCTGAATCAGCTTGCCTTCCGCACGGGCCGGACCTATAGTATGGGCCTAACGAGAGGATAAGAGGGGTTCGTCTGGGAACTACGTAGTTCGCCTATGCGTCACTTGCAGAACGAGAGGCTTGGTCGTAGAGACTTCATCAGATCTTCAGCCGCCGTCCCGGGCCTCGCGGCACTTCCCGCGCTCGGGGGCGAGACACTTGGGGCACCTCCCTACACAATCTCGATCAACATCGAGATTATGTTTCCGAAAACCATGGGACGCGCGAAGAGGCTCGAGGTGGTAGCTGCCCAGGGCATGAAGGCGTTCAGCTTCTGGAGCACGGACGAGAAAGAGCAGGACGAAATGCTCGAAGTCATGGCCCGTACTGGACTGAGATGTGCGAGCATTTCGGGCAATCCGAAACTCGGGCGGACCACCGGCCTGACAAAGCTCGGGAGCGAGCAAGCTTTCTTCGATGAAATCGCGACCTATTCGAAGATCGCCGCTAAGATGGGCGGCGCAAGCCCGATCATCTTTCCCGGGGCACTGCAACCCGATACACCTTGGGAAGTGCAGCGGGCAAACATTGTGAAGGGCTTAAAAGTAGCCGGTGAGATCGCAAAGGAGCGAGGCGTCGTCCTCACTTTGGAGCCCGAAGACCAATACGAGGCGCCAAAAGTAGCGATCCACAAAACCTGCGAGGCATTCCCGATTGTGGAAGAAGTCGGGCACCCGCACGTCAAGGTGTGTTTCGATATCTATCATCTGCAACTCAGTGAGGGCAACATCACCAATAACCTGAAAACTGGCCTGAACAAAGGCTTGATCGGATTGGTACAGATTGGCGAGTCTCCGGGGCGTAAAGAGCCCGGTACGGGCGAAACGGACTACAACTACATTTTCCGGGTTCTTCGTGCCAGCGGGTATACCGGCTACGTCGATACGGAACATGGCACAAGCTCGACGCCTGAATACGCGATCAACCTCGTTCGTCAGATGTCCCTAACTAACTAGGCAACCAAAATGTCAAAACGCTATTTATTCCTTGTGGGAACGGGGCTGGCTTTGTGCGTCGCCATTACCGCGTTCACCGAGAGTGAGAAACACCACGGATTGCAACCTGTTCCGGCGAACGAGTTGAGCTCATGGCATAAGTTAGGGGACGCCACCTGGCGTGTGGAAAATGGCGAGATCATCGGCACGCCGTCCTCCGGAGGTGGCTGGTTGGTTTTGAACAAGTCCCTCCAGGACGTTGACGTCATCACGTCTTTCCGATGCGCAAACTCCTGTGAAGCCGGCGTGCTCTTGCGAGCGGAAAAATCCGGGGATGGAATGAAGGGCGTTTACGTATCGTTGAAAGAGGGCGATGTTGCGACTTATCGCATCTCGCTCGACGCGAACGGCCGTGAAACAGGACGCACTAAACTAAGGCCGGGCGGTGGGCAAATGCGCATCGCCCCTCCGCCAGCTCCGCGTGCGAGCGCTGGGTCTCGTCCCGATCCGCTTACTCCGCCACCAGGCGTTACTCTGCCCATTACTCGGCCCAAAACCGGACTTAAGCCTGGCGACTGGAACTACGTCGAGATCGTTCTAGACGCGAACATCGTTCGTCCGTTTCTAAATGACGGCGGCCTCACCGCCGGGGGCGTGGCGGATGATGATGCCGGGCGATTCGGACCCATCGCGCTACACGTAGCCGGCGGAGAGGTGCGCTTCAAGGACATCACGTATCGTGACCTGGGCGGAAAGATGTTGCCGCAAGAGCAGATCTCAAGCCACTTCCGCATGCAGCCGATTAACGACTTCTACTACGCCTGGTCGGCCGCCGCTGCGGATTTCAACCGGGACGGCACTCTGGATATAGCCGCAGGTCCTTATTACTACCTGGGTCCGGATTACACGGTAGCGAAGGAGATTTACCTTGCGCAAACAATCAATCCGTCCACGCAATATCCGGAGGAGTGCATGGACAACTTCGCTTACGACTTCACGGGTGACGGCTGGCCTGACGTCCTGAACGTAGGCGCGATCGGGCAGCCGGCACACCTGTACGTCAATCCGAAAGGCGAATCAAGGCGCTGGGACGAATATGACGTTGCGCCGCATGTCCAGAAAGAAGTGGCGCTGGCGGCGGATGTGGACGGGGACGGAAAGCCGGAGCTTGTCTACGGCGGCGAGGGATACTTGCGCTATGCCAAACCGGATCCGGCTAATCCGACGAAGCCTTGGATTGTACACACGATTTCCCCGAAAGGTCCGTGGGGCGCCGGACATGGATTAGGGGTCGGTGACATCAATGGCGATGGGCGGGCGGACATCGTCGAGGCATACGGCTGGTGGGAGCAACCAAAACAGCAAGGCGACGCGCTTTGGACGTATCATCCCGAGGCGTTTGGTGTCTGGACAGGCCGCGCGTCTCCCGGCGGCGCTGAGATGGGCATTTACGATGTGAACGGAGATGGACTGACGGACGTGGTGACCGCACTACAGGCACATGGCTATGGTCTTGCGTGGTTTGAGCAAAAACGGGATAGCAGCGGCAAGATTTCTTTCCTCAAGCACATGATCGCCGAAGGGCCCGGGGGAAAGAACGCGGGCGACGTTGTCTTCTCGGAGCCACACGGGTCGACCTTTGGCGACGTCGATGGAGATGGGATTCCGGATTTTATCGTCGGTAAGCGCTTCTGGTCTCATCGGGACGATTTCACGGATCAAGATCCGTACGGTCCGCCTGTTCTTTACGCCTTCCGGGTGCATAGGGACCCCAAGCTTCCGGGCGGTGCTGAATTCATTCCAGAGTTGATCCATAACCGTTCCGGGGCCGGCAACGAGGTTCTCGCTGTGGACCTGAATAAAGACAAGGCTATCGACATTATCACCTCGACTGACCGGGGAACGTTCATCTTCTGGGGACAACCGCACGGCTCTTGGAAGAGGACTCATTGAGATGAGGCTCCATTTGCGAAGGGATGCGGCTCGGATCCTTTGCCTGCTTGCCGCGACCAGTCTAGGCTCTTTTGCCGCGGTCACGCCGACCTTTGTGCCGGACGTGACGTTTAAAGGTTCAACACTGCAAGGGTGGCAGGCGCTGGGCAACGCTTCGTGGCATGCAAAGGATGGTGAATTGACCGGGTCGGGCGATGGTTGGCTGATGCTCGACCGGAGTTATCAGGACCTCGGCTTGTTCGCATCGTTCTTCGCGGAGCCCGAAGCAAAGACCGGAATTCTGCTACGAGCTGAGAAGATGCCGGACGGGGGACTGAAAGGCGTCTACGTCGCATTGTCGGAAGGAGAACTCGGGACATATTCGCTGGTTCTGGATTCGCAAGGTCGCGAAGTCAAGCGCGATAAGCTTCGAGTTGCCGGAAGTCAGATGCGCATTGCGCCGCCGCCGGGCGGACCGCCAATGCAGGCAGGTGGTCTTCCGCCTGTCACCGCGCCGCCCGGCGTCATTCTGCCTTTGTCGCGGCCCAGCAGCGCCCTTCACTCGGGAGATTGGAACCAGGTCGAAATTGTCATCGACGCGAACATTGTGCGCCCTCATCTCAACGAAGGCGGCGCGGGGATTCCCGCGGGTGTTGCGGACGAAGAACTAGGTCGCTTCGGGCCCGTGGCTCTCTACGTCGGAGGGAAGGGAACCGTACGTTTCAAAGATCTCGCTTACAAGGATCTTTCGGTCAAGTTCGCAACCGAAGAGCACGTATCTCCTCACTTCAAGATGCTGCGCCTGAATGAGTTTTACTATTCCTGGTCGGCGGCGGCAGCGGACGTTAACCACGACGGCATTGCCGACATCGTTGCCGGTCCTTATTACTATCTGGGACCCGATTACAAGGCGGCGCATGAGATCTACCTGGCACAGACCCGAAATCCCTCCACCCAGTACGCGCCAACTATGGTGACATTCGCCCACGACTTTACGGGCGACGGCTGGCCGGACGTCGTCACTATTTCCCCAGGCCGGCCCGCGACACTTTACGTCAACCCGAAGGGCGAGCCGCGGCGCTGGGATAAGTTCACCGTCATACCGAAGGTGTTAAACGAAGTTGCGCTCCTGAAAGACATAGACGGCGACGGCGAGCCCGAAATTGTCTATGGTGCAGACGGGTACTTACGATACGCAAAGCCTGATCGAGCCAATCCGACGGGCAACTGGGTCGTCCATACTGTCACGGAACAAGGTCCATGGGGCTCAACCGCCTCTCATGGACTAGGTGTCGGAGACATCAACGGCGACGGGCGGCTCGATCTCGTCCAGGCGTTCGGCTGGTGGGAACAGCCGGTTCAAGATGATGGAAAGCCCTGGACATATCATTCCAATGCATTTGGGCGGTGGGGCCGGGTGAATCCCGGCGGAGCCGAGATGGGTATTTACGATGTGAACGGTGACGGCTTGAACGACGTCGTTACTGGACTCGAAGCGCATGGGTTTGGGTTAGCCTGGTTCGAGCAGAAGCGTGACACGGCTGGAAAGATCTCGTTTGTAGAGCACATGGTGATGGACGACTTCTCCACCAAGAACGAGGGCAACGTAACCTTCTCCGAGCTGCACGGTTCCACTGCGGCGGATGTGGACGGAGATGGAATTCCTGATTATATTGTCGGCAAACGTTATTGGTCACACGAAGACAGTTATACGGATCCGGACCCGTACGGCGCGCCCGTTCTGTATTACTTCAGGACTGTAAGGAATTCGAAGGCTCCCGGCGGGGCCGAATTGGTACCGGAACTGATCCACAATCGATCTGGTGTAGGCTCTACTGTCTCGGCCGTGGACGTGAATGGGGATGGCGCAGTCGATATTCTGACGTCTACGGATCGCGGTACCTTTGTCTTTCTGAACCAATCCGGGAAGAGTAAACGAGCGAGCGCATCGCACGCCCCGTAGTTACAACCGGAGCTGCTCAGGACTGGCATGTAAGGCTGCTTTTGCAGCCGGAGCTATTCTGTAAGGGAACCGACAGCGCACAATCCTCTTTGTGCGCTGTCAAACGTCCATCCCACGACCATTACTCAAAGTAATCTTGACAGCGGACCATAACATTGAGTTTAGGTTTGCGGAACGCCGTCACTATCGACTAAGTCACTGATTGCATCATTCAGATTCGTTAGTACCCGTCGCTCTAGCCTGAGCATGATGGCTTCCTGGTTTGACAGCGCTCGCGTTCGGGTATATTCTTTCTGAGATCAAGGTCTTGGTCTGGTCTTCCTATGACTTCCACGTAGGAAGAGAGGAGCTCAAATGATAGAGAGTCTTGCAGATGCATGCGTACCAAAAGCAGCATTTTTTGAGCGGTGGAATCCGGCTCGTAAAGTACTCGCCGCACTTTGTATTTTGACCCTATTCAGTTATCTTCCGCTGCGAGCACAGGTTCTCTTTGGTTCCATGGTCGGGAGTGTCACTGATGCGACAGGCGCTTCGGTGGCCGGTGCAGCTGTCAAGATCACTGAGACGTCTACGAATAACGTATTTACAGCAACCACAAACGAATCGGGTGGGTACACCGTGTCGAACCTGCAAGCCGGAACTTACCAGGTAGAAATTTCTAAGGAAGGTTTTCGGACATTCGTCTCCTCGAACATTCTTGTTAACCAGAACAATGTCGTTCGTATCGATGCACCCCTGCAAGTCGGATCCCAGGTAGAGAAAGTCGAGGTCACCGCCGAGGCCGCAGCTCTACAGACAGATCGAGCTGATATCCATTCCGAAGTCGCAGCACAACAATTGCTCAACGTTCCGCAACCAAACAGGAATTATCAGACGATGCTCGTGATGGTGCCGGGCACCACGCCTCCAGGCGGACAAATACAGGGCGGAACGAACAACCCGTCGAAGTCGTCACAATTTTCTTTCAACGGACAAGGAACACAAGCCGCAAACGTCCGCATCGAGGGCGTGAGCGCACGCAACCCTTGGGTAACGCAGTATACGACCTTCGTCCCGTCCGTCGAGGCGATCGAGAACGTGAATGTCGTGACCAACGCGGCAGACGCCGAACAGGGATTGGCCGGCGGCGCTTCGGTGAACGTCCGACTGAAGAGTGGCACAAACGAAACTCACGGCTCCATCTTTGCCTACAACGTCGGTTCCTATTCGGAGGCGCAGAACTTCTTTGCTCCTGCCGGTTCGAAGGTGCCTCACCTCGTGAATAACAGTATTGGCGGTTCGGTGGGCGGACACATTATCCGCAACAAGCTGTTCTACTTCGGCAGCTACGATGGCGATTACCTTCGTTCGGCAGTGTCGGGTTTGCTGTCTCTCCCCAACGCAACCACGCTTGCCGGCAACTTCAGTGGATCACCGAACCCGATATACGATCCAAGAACTGGCAATGCAGATGGAACCGGAAGAACGCCCTTTCCCGGCAATGTCATACCGAGTGATAGGGTTGATCCGGTTGTCAGGAAGCTGCTGCCCCATTTCCCGGCGGTCACGTACCCTAACCTGACGCAAAACAATACGTTCGTAAACCAAGGCCAGACCTATAACTTGCATAAGATCGATACAAAGGTCGATTACACAGCAACTTCAAAGCTACGTATTTCTGGACGATACGGTTATCAGCCTTACTACAACTTGCAGGATCCCATCTATGGTCAGTTTCTCGGCGGCTCAGGCGGTTTTTCGTCGGCGGGAGCTGGCAATTATCTTCAGCATGGCGCGACGCTTGCCGTTTCTGCTTCCGCGACTTACATCGTCAACCCGACTTTTGTTCTTGATGCGACTTTCGGTGTGACCCAGGGACACCAACTCCTGTTCCCGACAAATTCCGACGTCCGTCAAGGGGCGGATTTGGGAATTCCGGGCGCAAACACCGGCCCGCTTCCATGGGCCGGGGGCTTGCCTCGTTTTGCGATCACGAACTACGTCAGCTTTGGGTACTCGTACCCGGCTCTCGAGTACAAAGACCCCATCTTCGAGTACGCGGCAAACGGAACGAAAACGGCCGGCAAACATACGCTCCGTTTTGGCGCGGATATTATGCGTGAACACCAGAACCACATTGAGGTCAGAGAGACGGCATTTACTTTTACCGGAGGCGTAACGGCCTTGAATGCACGGGGCGCGGCAGCACCGAATTCCTTCAACTCGGTCGCCGATTTTCTCTTAGGCACTCCGACCACGCTGGGCAACTACGTTCAGTTCACGTATCCATTGACCCTTCGGACGACCGAAATGGCATTCTATGTACGCGACCAATTCCAGGCAAGCAGAAAGCTAACGGTTAATTACGGGCTGCGCTGGGAGTATTATCCGGTTCCAACGCAGGAAAACCAGCAGCTCACTTACTACGACCCCAAAACAAACATCGTGGAAAGGTGCGGCGTGGGCAGCGTTCCTAAGAACTGCGGGATGCATACTTCAAAAATGTTGTTTGCGCCTAGCATAGGGTTTGCGTATAGGCCGTTCGAAGATTTCGTAATCAGGGCGGGATACACGCTTTCTCCTCAGACTGATGCATCCATGGGAAGACAGTCCATTCAGAGCTATCCGGATGAAGCACAATCAACAATCAACGGGGCTACCTCATTCACGCCGGCTGGAACCGTCAGCGGTACCGGAGCGCCAGTTATTCCTCAGCCGACCCTTGTCGACGGAAAAACTTTCGCTCCGCCGGGCACGGGAAATCTCTTTACTAACCCGCTGGACTTTGTCCGCGGATACTTCCAGTCTTACAACTTCACTGTGGAAAAGGCCTTGAAAGGGGACTGGACAGCTCAGGTGGGGTATGTAGGCTCGCACGCGGTGAAGATCGTTGGCAACTATAACATCAACTACGGCTTGCCTGGCGGAGGCGCCGCGAGCCAGCCACTCAACAAGTACGGAATCACCGCGACAGCGAATGTGAATTTACCTGCCTATAGCGATAAGTACAACTCGCTGCAGGCCACGCTCCGCAAACGGTACTCGAGGGGCGTTAATCTAAACCTTGCATTTACTTATCAGCACGACATTGGCATCTTACCGTCACAGACGATAAACGTTTTCATCCCTCAATATTTCAACCGCAACAAGACAACGACCTCAACCGACAGAACCTTTAACCTGTACGTAGGCGGCGGATACGAACTGCCTTTCGGCAAGGGCAAACCCTTCGTAAAAAGCGGACCGTTAGCTTGGGTAGTCGGAGGCTGGACGGTGAATGGACTTTTTTCGCATATTTCTGGGTCCCCGTTCACGGTTACCTCTTCGGGCGCTTCCTGCAATTGCCCAGGTCTCAGTACCTCGACAGGCTACGGCCAAACGGCCAACCAGATTCTTCCAACTGTAGATCTCGTTGGCCGTGGTGTGGGAGGTACGTCGTATTTCAATCCGCTCGCTTACGCACCGGTTACGACGGCCACCCTTGGCACGTCCGGGTATAATCAGCTTCGCGGCCCGGGCGCGACCAACCTGGATCTTTCTCTGTTTCGCGTTTTTCCCATTACAGAGCGGATCAAATTGCAATTCCGCGCTGAATCGCTGAACCTCTCGAATACTCCGCATTTCAATAATCCAAATGCGAACGTATCTAATGCTCAATTCGGACCAAACGGAAACATCATCAATCTGAACGGGTTTTCGCAGATCACGCAGACTGCGCTGATCTCGCGACTCATCGACCCGCGCTACTTCCGATTCGGAATTCGCATCAACTTCTAACGGATTTTCGCGCTACCCACGACAAAGAGGCCCGGCTTACAAGGCTGGGCCTTTCTGTCTTGCGGGTGTTGCTAGCTTGTGAAGCCCTTCGTAGTCGCAGGCGGGACTGACTGGTCCAATTCACTGCTTTAGAATTGTTGCGATGTTGGAGATCGAGCCGATTACCCCTCGGTCGAGTTCGGAACTGCTTGACCAAGCTCGTGTCCTCTTTCGGTCATACGCGGACTTTCTCCGTGCCAGCGGCGGGCCAGCGCTCGTCTGCTTCAGCCGGATTGACGATGAGGTTGCAACTCTGCCGGCGGCGTACGCGGACAAGGGCGGGGAAGTGCTTCTTGCCCGCGATGGTGCCCAAGGCGCAGGATGTATCGCGTATCGCTCAATGTCGCCGGAGGACCCGGCCGGCTGCGAGATCAAACGTCTCTTTGTAAGCCCCGCCTTCCGGGGACAAGGGATTGGAAAGCGTCTCGTTGTAGCGGCCCTCGAGCGTGCCCGGCAGAACGGATATAGAACCGCGATCCTCGATACCGAACCCAGGTCGATGAGAATTGCAAAGCAGATGTATCTCGACTTGGGGTTCGTATTGGATGAGGAACGAAACTCGCGATCAGAGAACTCGCTTGTTACCTACCTGAAGAAGCAGCTGTAGGCTGTTCCTCGATGAAGGTCGCCAACGCGCCGTTGAATTGGTCGCTAGCTTCCACCGGAGAGATATGAGCGGCATTTAGTTCTACATAACGGCTGCCGGCAATCTGCGCTGCCATCTTCTTACAGTCGTCCGGCGTTGCTGCAACGTCAAGTTGACCGGTCATAACGAGTGTGGGCACACGGATTCCTGCTACGTTTCCGCCAAGCCCGTTCCGGACGACCTTGGCACAAGCTATGTAGCCGGTAGGTGAGGTGCTTTCCAGCACCGATCGTACGCGGGCGACCGTCTCAGGCTCTGCCTTCCCGAAACGTTCCGTGAACCAGCGTTGCATCGTGGCCCCCGCAATAGCCGACATACCAATACGTTCAATCTGTCGAATTCGCTCGTCCCACTGCTCCGGCGTGCCCATCGTTGGAGCGGTGTCCGCAAGAACCAGCCGGAGCAGCCGTTCTGGGGCATGCAACCCAAGCCATTGCCCGAT
>C688J35102_120989465_pt1 | contig 11450 bp, 11 predicted proteins | sample HopSoiMetagenom2_FD_35102 | JGI IMG/M metagenome (IMG submission 35102)
TGGCCACGGACGCCATCGTCTTCGCCATGGCGAACCCCACGCCCGAGGTTGCGCCGGAAGAGATCGAGGGCGTCGCCCGCGTCATCGCCACCGGGCGCTCCGACTATCCGAACCAGATCAACAACGTCCTGTGCTTCCCCGGCATGTTCCGGGGCGCGCTCGACTCCCAGGCGACCACCATCAACGACGACATGAACCTCGCCGCCGCCCGGGCGATCGCCTCGGTCATCTCCGAGGACGAGCTGCACGAGGAGTACGTCATCCCCAGCGTATTCAACAAGGCCGTCGTCGAGCGCGTGGCGGCGGCGGTGGCCGAGGCAGCCATCCGCACCGGCGTTGCCCAGCGCGACACCGCGTCGATCCGCTCGCAGACCGACGCCTCGGCCGTCTACATGTAGCGGTCAGCTCAGCCGCCGCCGAGGCGCGCGACCGGCTTCACCTCGAAGCCGTTGCCGGCGCAGGACGGGCATGCCCACGCCCTTTGGAACACGCGGTCGTCCACCGCCTCCGCCTTGCTCGCCCATCGCTCGCGGTCGTCCATCGAGCCGCACGACGTGCAGTGCCGGACCCAGGTGACGGTGGGATCGTATGGCGGTGTGTCGGTGGACATGGCCAGGGTGTACCCGTGCGGGCCAGGGCGCAGTCAGGCAGCCGGCCGGTCCCAGCGATCGACCCGCCAGGCGGCCCGCATGCCCACGCTCTCGTAGAGCCGCACCGCGGTCAGGTTGCCACCGTTGACCGTCAGGGCACCGGTCGCCCGCCCGCGTGCCTGGAATGCGGCCAGCGAGGCCAGCAGCAGTGCCCGGCCGAGGCCGATGCCGCGGTCGCGCGGCGACGTGGCCAGCTGGCGCACATAGCCGGTGTCCTCGTCCGCCCAGTCCTCCGACAGCGCCACGCCCGCGACCCGGCCGTCCCGCTCGCCGACGAGGAACAGCTCGGGGTCGAACAGCGCCCGCTCGATCCGCCGCTGCCGCCACTGCTCGAACGGCTCGGGAATGTTGCCGTCGATCTCGGCGAAGGCGTCCTCCGCCACCGCGTGCACCGCCCGCTCGTCCGCCTCGTCACCGACGCGCAGGGTCCGCAGCCCGACCCCCTCCGGCAGGATTGGCCGCGGCAGCCCGCCGTCCAGCGGCATCGTCATGCGCCAGTGGTGCTGGGTGACCCCGTACCCGGCGGCTCCCAGGAGCCGTGCCGCGGCGTGGTTGGACGAGGCGACGTACTGGCGTCGCGCAAAGCCGCGGGCGGCGGCCCGGGCGTCCGCCCACTCCAGCATCGATGCACCGATGCCGCACCCCTCCGCCTCCGGATGCACGAGCACCAGCTGCGAGTCCCGGCGAATGCAGGCATATGCGACCAGCCGGCCGCCGTCGTCCTCCGCGACCAGCGAGTCGTGCTCGAGCGAGAAGCCGTCCTCGCTCCACTCGTCGCGGAGGTCGTCGAGCGTGTAGTCCGGTTCGCCGAGGTCGGCGACGTCGCGGGCCGCGACCACGCCGAGCACCCGCTCGGCGTCCGCCGGGCCGGCGGGCCGGGTCAGTACCGGTCCATGTACTCGTCGAGCTCCCACTTGTGAACCTGCTGGTTGTAGGAGGCCCACTCCTCGCGCTTGAGGCGGAGGTACTCCGAGAAGATGTGGTCGCCCAGCGCTTCGCGCATGATGTCGTCCCCCTCGAGCTCGTCCAGGGCGTGGCTGAGGTCATGAGGCAGGCTGCTGATGCCGAGGCCCGCCGACTCCTCCTCCGTCAGGTCGTAGATGTTGCGGTTGACGGGGTCGGGCGGCCGCAGCGCCTGGGTGACCCCGTTCAGGCCGGCCTGCAGCATGCACGCCAGCGCGAGGTACGGGTTCGCGGTCGGGTCGGGCGTGCGAAGCTCGATGCGGGTTGAGCGCCCGCGCTTGGCCGGCACGCGGATGGCGGCGGAACGGTTTCCCGGCGACCAGGCGATGTAGACCGGCGCCTCGTAGCCCGGCAGCAGCCGCTTGTACGAGTTGACCGTGGGGTTCGCCACCGCGGTGATGGCCGGGAGGTGCGCGAGGATGCCGGCGATGTAGCTGTACGCCTCCCCCGACAGCTGCAGCGGGTCGGACTCGTCCAGGAACGCGTTCTCCTCGCCACGCGAAAGCGACTGGTTGACGTGCATGCCCGACCCGTTCTCGCCGTGCAGCGGCTTCGCCATGAAGGTCGCGTGCATGCCGTGCTGAGCGGCGATCACCTTGACCACCATCCGAAACGTGATCAGGTTGTCTGCGGTGCTGAGGGCGTCGCCGTGGCGGAAGTCGATCTCGTGCTGGCCGATCGCGACCTCGTGGTGCGCTGCCTCGAGGTGGAATCCCATCTTCTGCAGCGTCACCTCGATGTCCCGGCGGCAGTCCTCTCCCTTGTCCATCGGGGCAACGTCGAAGTAGGTGGCGGCGTCATGTGGATCGACCGTGGGGTTGCCGTCGCCGTCGAGACGGAACAGGAAGAACTCCGCCTCGGGTCCGACCTGCATCGTGTACCCCATCTCCTCCGCCTTCGCGAGCACCCGCTTCAGGTTCGACCGTGGGTCTCCTGCGAAGGGCTTGCCGTCAGGGTCGGCAACGTCGCAGATCAGCCGGGCGGTCCGCGACGTCTCCGTGCCCCGCCACGGCAGCACTGCGTAGGTCGCGGGGTCGGGCAGGAAGTACATGTCGGACTGCTCGATCCGCTTGAACCCGCGGATGGAGGAGCCGTCGAACATGAGCTCGTTGTCCAGAGCCTTCTCGAGCTCCTCGACGGGAATGGAGACGTTCTTGACGGCGCCGTAGGGCTCGGTGAACTGGAGCCGCACGAAGGCGACGTTGTCCCGGCGGCATCGCTCGAGCACTTCCTGCTTGTCCATGAGGCCCCTGCTCCCTCGCACGGCGGTTTGCGAGCGCGGAGTCTATCGTGGCCCGGTCGTGCGCTGTGCGGCGGTCAGACGGCCTCGGTCGCGTCCGCGATTTCCTGCGCGACCTCGACGATGTCCCGGTTGGCATTCCAGACCTGCAGCTGCCGCTGCGCTCCCGTGCCCTTCTCCAGCATCCACTCCACTCGCGCCAACTGCTCCGCACAGCCGAGCTCCCGGGCGATGGGCTTCAACTCGCGCAGGCGTCGCTTCGCGAGCGTCCGCGCGGGCATCTTGACACGCCTTCCGGCACCCAGGTCCATCAGCGGCGCATCGAGCCCGTAGCGCGCAGCCAGCCACTTGTTCTCCGCCAGGAGCATGCGGTGGTACGAGACCGGCGTCCTGCCCTCGTCAAGGCCGTCCAGGATCTGCTTGACCAGACACTGCACGTAGGCGGCCAGGGCGACGGCGTCCTCGACGCGCGTCTGCACGTCCATCACTCGCAACTCGATCGTGCCGAAGCGGGGATGCGGGCGCACGTCCCACCAAAGGTGTGTGTAGTCCCCGATCGCGCCCGTGGCCTCCATGAAGCCGACCGCTTCGGCGTAGTCCTCATAGCTCGTGAACCGGGGCGGCAGGCCGCTACGCGGGAACGAGGCGAAGATCATCGCCCTCGTCGACGCCAGCCCCGTCACCTCACTGCGCCAGAAGGGGGAGTTGGCGGACAGCGCGAGCAGCACCGGCAGCTCGATCAGCACGCCCTCCATCACGCACAGGCAGGCCTCCGGAGAGGGAACGGCGACGTGGACGTGCATGCCGAACACCAGCTCGCGGCGGGCCACGTACTGCAGCATCTCGACCAGCATCCGGTAGCGGTCGCGGCCGGTGATCTTCTGGTGCTCGTACAGCGAGAACGGGTGCGTCGCGGCGGATCCCAGGCGCATGCCCCGCGCCCGGGCGCGCTCGGCGGCGAAGCGCCGCAGGGCGCGCAGATCCGCCTCGGCGGCGGGAATGTCGTCGCTGACCGCCGTGCCGCTTTCGAGCACGCACTGCATCAGCTCCGGCTTCAGCCGGTCTGCGAACTCGCTTCGCGAAGCGTCCTCCAGCAGATCCTCGACGCCCGACACCAGGTCGAAGCTGTCGGGATCGAGCAGCATGTACTCCTCTTCCACGCCGACCGTCAGGGGAGGGCCCGCACCGAACGCGTGGTCGAGGACGCTCGACCGTCCCGCCGGCCCGCCCTGACCCTTTCCGCCCTTGCCCGTCGCAGGCTGTGTGGTCATTGGCGGGGTTGTACCGGAAAAGCACCGATTGGGAAAGACCAGCGCACGCGCCGCGCCGTGAGGCCGTACCATGATTGCCGGCCGAAGTGGCGGAACTGGTAGACGCGCCGGACTCAAAATCCGGTGACCGCAAGGTCGTGCGGGTTCGATTCCCGCCTTCGGCATCAATCCGCAAACGCGACGGCGAAGCGGCCGTACCGCGCGGGAACAATTCTGCCGACATGGACGTCGAAGAGACATGCGATCTCACCTCGTCATCATTCTCATTGCGCTCGTCGCCGCGCTCGCGTCCGGCTGCGGTCCGGCGGGCGCCTCGGGCGCGGGCTCTTCGGGCACCGGCTCCGGGGCGGTCGAGCACCCCACCGGGGCCCGCCAGCTCGTGCTTCGCGTCAGCACCGGCGGTGGCTTCACCTCGCTGAACATCGCCCTTCGGACGGTGCCGGAGTTCAGCCTCTACGGCGACGGCACGGTCGTCGTCCCGGGCGTCATCGACCTCAAGTACCCCGGCCCGGCCGTGTACCCGCTGCAGACGTTCAAGCTCTCCGAGGACGAGGTGCAGAGCGTGCTTCGTGCCGCGCGCACCGCCGGGCTGCTCGAACCGGGCCGCGTCGACTACGGCGACATGGGCTCGGTGGCCGTCTCCGACATGCCGACGACGACGCTTGTCATCAACGCCGCCGGCGTGCATGTCCGCCGAGCCGCCTACGCGCTCGGCGCCGGAGGGCCGGCCGGCAATCTCACCGTGGCGCAGGCCCGGGCACGGACGCAGCTGGCGAGGTTCATCGCCGACCTTCCGCGCAAGCCGGCGGCCGCCTACCGGCCGGAGGCGCTGTCGGTGTACGTGCTGCCCTTCTCCGGCGACCGCCGGTTCAGCGGCAAGCCGGTGGTGTGGCCCCTGTCCACGCCGCTTGTCGGCCCGTCGAACAGCCTGCCCTACCGGTGCGTGGCCGTCAGCGGCGTCGACGTCGGCGCCCTGCTGGAGCAGCTCCAGACGGCGAACGAGGTGACCGAGTGGCTGCCTCGAGCCGGGGCCCGGCCGAGCCACCAGCTCGTGGTCCGCCCGGCACTGCCGGACCAGTCGCCCTGCAACGACTAGATGATCAGGCTCTCCGTCCGGTCCGCGAGCCATCGCACCAGAGTCGGGAGCCCATCGGATGCGACCTGCCGGTGCCGCTCTGCGGCCGGCAGCTCGCACAGCTCGCGTGCGCGGGCGATCCCCGCCGCCGCGTCGACCTCACCGGCGAGGGGCTCGAGCTCGTCCAGCAGCCGTGAGAGCCTGTCCCGCGCCGGCACGGTGCCGCCGCGATCGAGATCGATCAGCTCCGCCTCGACCCCGTCGCGCGCGGCGCGCCAGCGGTTCTCCTCGATCTGCCAGGCGGGGTGCGCGGGCAGATGCTCCCCCGCGTCGTGGCGATGCGAAAGCCAGATCGCGAGGGCCTGCACCACGGCCGCGACCGCCTCCACGTCCTGGATCGACGCCTGGGCGTCGGGCGCCCGCACCTCCACCGTGGCGAGCTTCAGGTGCAGCCGGCATTCCCACCAGAGCTCGGAGGGATCCGGGAAGGCGCCGGTGTCGCGGCCCCAACGCAGCATCTCCGCGTAGCGCTCCCAGCTACCCGCGACAGGAGCGACGCCCTGGTGCGGCAGCGCGTCGGCGAGCTTCGGGCGGATGCTGGCAAAGCCGGTGTCCTTCCCGGCGAAGAACGGCGCCGCCGCGGCGAGCGCCGCCACCTCAGGCATGTATCCGCGAAGCGCGTCGAACACGGCCACCGTCCTGTCGGCCCCGGGAATCCCAAGGTGAACGTGCAGGCCGGCAGCGAGCGCGCCGACCCGCGCCCCAAAGCGGTGCTCCCGAACCAGGCGCTGGAACCGCTCGCCCGAGCTGATGTCGGCCCACGGCTCGGCGAACGGGTGGGTGCCTGCGCCCGCCAGCCGCACCGCCCCACCTGCGGCGTCGACCGCGCGACGCCGTCCCTCTGCGAGGTGCGCAACCGCTTCGGGCACCGTCCGGGCCACGGGCGTCACGATCTCGATCTGCGCCGCGGAGAGCTCCGACCGGTACCGGCACGCATCGTCGAGCACGGAAACGAGCTGCTCCGAGACCGGGGCGAGGCCGCAGTTCACCGGGTCGACGAGCAGGAGCTCCTCCTCGACCCCGATCGTGAAGCCGCCGGCCCGGCTGAACCTCTCACGCAGCCCGTCGGCGCACAGCGATGCGGGGTCGCTCGGCCAGCCCATTGCCCGACCCTACCCGGGAGCGCGGCGGACGAGTCGGATCGGCCGCACCTCCGTGGTGGCGGAGGTGCGGCCGACGCCACGGGCAGGCATCCCCAGCAAGCCTGCCCGTCGCCCATCGGTCGGGCGCGCCTGCGCCCTTCCCATGTCGTCGCCGCACGGCTACTCGCCGCACCCGGCGGCAAACCTCCGTGGACATTGGTGGCGCGGCGGCCGTTTCGATAGGTTGCGCCGGTGCGCATCGGCGTGCTGACAGGTGGAGGGGATTGTCCGGGCCTGAACGCGGTGATCCGCGCCATCGCCCGGCGGGCGCTCGACCGCGGCGACGAGGTGATGGGCATCCAGCATGGGTGGCGGGGACTGATCGAGGGGACGGCCATGCCGCTTCGGCGGGAGGACATCTCCGGCATCCTGCCGCGGGGAGGGACGATCATCCGCACGTCCAGGACCAACCCGTACAAGGTCGAAGGCGGGGTCGAGCGGGTTCTGTCCAACCTGGAGCGCATGGATGCGCTCGTCGCCATCGGCGGCGAGGACACCCTCGGCGTGGCGTCACGGTTGCACGAGGAACACGGGGTGCACGTCGTCGGCGTGCCGAAGACCATCGACAACGACCTGAGCGCCACGGACTACACCTTCGGGTTCGACACGGCGATCTCCATCGCGACGGAGGCGCTCGACCGCCTGCACTCCACCGCCGAGTCGCACGATCGCGTGATGGTGTGCGAGGTGATGGGACGCCATGCCGGGTGGATCGCCCTGCACTCCGGCATCGCCGGAGGCGCCGACGTGATCCTGATTCCCGAGCTGCCGCTCTCCGTCGAGGCGTGCTGCGAGTACATCCGCAGCCGGCACTCGCGCGGCAAGGACTTCTCCATCGTCGTGGTCAGCGAGGGCTGGCCGCTGACGTTCGAGAGCGGCGAGACGCTCGCCGTGGCCGGTGAGGAGATCGACGCCTTCGGCCATGCCCGCCTGGGAGGCATCGGCAACGCGCTCGGCGCCGAGATCGAAGCGCGCACCGGGTTCGAGACCCGGGTGACCACGCTCGGACACGTCCAGCGCGGGGGTTCTCCCACGGCCTACGACCGTGTGCTCGCGACACGCTTCGGCCTGAAGGCGGACGACCTCGTCGGCTCCGGCGGCTGGGGGCTGATGGCGGCGTTGCGCGGCGACGCGATCGTCGAGGTGCCGCTGGCCGAGGCGGTCGCCACCCTGAAGGCCGTGCCGCCCGAGCGCTACGCCGAGGCGCAGGCCTTCTTCGGCTAGGGCGGCCCGGCGGCCCGTTAGCGGGAGTCGCCACGGAGGAGCTCGAGCGTTTCGAGCAGGCCCGCCTGCACGACCCAGGGCCCGAGGATGGCAGCGTCGACGCCGGCGCGCTGGAGCGCGATGACCTGCTCCCGTGTGCGAACCCCGCCCTGGGAGAGCACCACCTTGCCCGCCGGAACCTCCTCGAGCAGGGAGAAGGTGTGCTCGAAGTCGGGATCGCCGGCATCGTGCCGGCCGTGGTTGCGGATCAGGAAGGAGTCGGGATCGAGCAGCTCGAGCGTCCTTTCGATGTCGTCCTCGTCGGACACCTCCATGATGACGTCGAGGCCGATATCCGAGGCGTGGGCGTACAGGTCGGCGAGATCGTCGTCGGCATCCTCGAAGGCTGCGGCCATGAGGACGATCCCGTCCGCGCCGCCCGCGCGGCTCTCGTAGAGCTGGTAGGGATCGACGATCATGTCGGTCTGGAGGACCGGCAGGAGGGTGCGGCCGGCCGTGGACGCCAGCTCGTCGAGCGTGATGGCAAGGCCGGCGGCCTCGCTTTCCTCGGCGAGGCGAAGCAGCTGCTGATCGCCGCCGGGCAGGCGAAGCACGAAGGAGATCTCCTCGCCTCCGATGGACTCGGTGAACGGCCGGATCGGCGCCATGCCGTCGACCTCCCGCGCGAGCTCCTCCAGCGGCCGCGCCTCGCGCCGCGCCTCGACCGCCCGTCGACTGCTCGAGATCAGCCGCTCAAGCGACGGCATGGCGCTCCAGCTCTTCCAGGATCGCGATGGCCGAGCTGGTGCCCAGCCGCTCGGCTCCTGCGTCGAGCATGGCCGCCGCCGTTGCGGCATCGCGGATGCCGCCGCTGGCCTTGATGCGTACCGCCGCCGGCAGGTGGCCCCGCATCGCCACCACGTCGTCGACCCGGGCTCCGCCGCGCATGCCGGTGGACGTCTTGGCGAAGTCGGCGCCGCTCGCGGCCACCACGCGGCACGCCGCCTCGAGCGACGGCGGGTCGAGCTCGGCAGCCTCGAGGATGATCTTCACCACCACGTCGGGCCGCTCCAGCCGGCACGCCTTCACGAACGCCTCCATGTCCGCGAGCGCCCCGGCCTCGTCACCGTCGCGGACCGGTCCCCAGGGCAGCACGACGTCGAGCTCGTCGGCGCCCGACGCGATGGCGGCCCGCCCGGCCTCCACCTTTGAGCGCGTCTCGTCGAGCCCGTGGGGGAAGCTGATCACCGTGGCGACGGCAGCATCGGAATGCAGCAGCCTGGCCGTGCATCGGGCGACCCACCACGGGTACACGCAGACCGCCGCGAAACCGTGCGCCCCGGCCTCGTCGCAGAGGGCGTCGATCGCGGCTGCGCCGGCTGCAGGGTCGAGCAGCGTATGGTCGACCGCCCGTGCGAATGTCTCAGACGCGGGAGGAGGCATCCGGTCTCCAGTCTATCTCACACCCCCAGCCGGTCCAGAGCCGCCTCGTCCCGCCGCCAGCGCGGCCGCACCTTGACCCGAAGCTCGAGATAGGCGCGCCCGCCGAGGATGCGCTCGATCTGCGGCCGCGCGTCTGAGCCGATCTGCTTGACCATCGCGCCGCGGCGGCCGATCAGGATGCCCTTCTGGGACTCGGTCTCGCAGATCAGCGTCGCGCGGACGACCGTGACCGCGCCCTCACCGGGCTCGACCTCGTCGACCATCGCCGCCAGCGAGTGCGGTACCTCGTCGCGTGTCAGCCGAAGTGCGGCCTCTCGAACCACCTCGGCCACGCGTTCCTCGTCGGTCTGGTCGGACACGACTCCAGGCGGGAAGTAGGCGGGGCCTTCGGGAAGCAGGGACGCGACATCCGCGAGCAGCTCGGAGGCGCCGTCGCCGGTCAGCGCGCTGACCGGATGCAGCGAGTGAAACTGCCCCAGCTCGGCCGCCGCTGCGATCCGGGAGGCGATCCGCGCCGGGTCGAGGCGGTCCGTCTTGTTGAGCACGATCACGGCCGGGGGGCCATCGGCGCGGAGCACACGCTCGGCGATGTGCCGGTCGCCTGGACCGATCGCCTCGGTTGCGTCGAGCACGAGCAGGACGGCGTCCACGTCTCCCAGCGTCTCGTCGACCGATCGCTGCATTCTCTCGGTGAGCCGGTCGAACGGGCGCTGGAAGCCCGGAAGGTCGACGAGGACAACCTGGGCGTCGTCGTGCTGCGCGGCTCCCAGGATCCGCCTGCGCGTCGTCTGCGGGCGCTCGGACACCGCGGCGACGTGGTCCCCCACCATCCGGTTGACCAGCATCGACTTGCCGACGTTCGGACGACCGGCGAGAGCCACCATGCCAGACCGCCGCACGGGGTCGCTCACAGCTCGAACCGCTCGGGCAGCAGCTCCTCCAGCGCCGCCGAGACGAGCTGCCCGTCTCGCGGGAAGACGACGGTCAGCCCTGGAGCGAACTCGGCGAGCACCTGGCGGCAGGCGCCGCACGGCGGCACCGTGCCCCCCTCGCCGTGCACGGCGATCACCTCGAAGTCTCTCAGCCCCTCCCCGATCGCCGTGAACACGGCGTTTCGCTCGGCGCAGCTCGTCAGGCCGAGGGATGCGTTCTCGACGTTGACGCCGAGCACGGGCTCGCTCCTGCCGGCCACTCGCAGCGCGGCGCCCACCGGAAACCGCGAGTACGGCACGTGCGCGTTCGCCGCCACCCGGCGGGCATGGTCGTGCAGTTCCGTCTCCGCCGCGTTCGCCGGTCGCATGAGCGGAATCGTACCGGTCGCGCAGCGCTCTACCCCGGGGGCGGCAGGGTGACCGCGCCGCCCGGTGCCGGCAGCGGCGTTCCGCCCCCCGACGTGGCCGCGGGCGGAACGGGGTCCGCACCGGACGGGGCGGACGAGCCTGGCACCGCAGGGCTCTGCGCAGGCCGGGCGGCGTCTCCGCGCGGCGCTGCCGTCGAAGCCCTGCCGGGACGGTGCCCCCGCGGCTTTCGCTTCGCGTGCCTGGGGTGGCTCGCGTGGCGCTTCGGCTCCTCCACCTTCGGCGCTGTGGCCGGCGCCGGCTCCGGCGCGACGGGGACGATCCCCCGCGGAGGGTCGCCGACAGCCGAAGCTCCGTTCCCGCCGATGAGCAGCGCGGACGCGGCGGCGGAGGCGGCCAGGATCCCGGCAAGGCCTCCCAGCCGGCGCAGGGTCCGCCACCGATCGGGCGGCGGGAGCAGGGCGTCGAGGTCGCCCGGGTCGTCGAACAGGGCGTCGAGGTCGGCGTCGGGCTGCGCCGGGACTGCGGCGGTTGCCTCAGCCTCCTCCCCGCTTCGACGAAGCGCCTCGATCGCCGGAGCCAGCCCACCGAAGCCCTCGGCATCCGCCTGCGCCGCCCAGCGCTCGAGGGGCTCGGGCATCCCCGGCCCTGCCGCAGCGCGGAGCACGCGCGCCAGCGCCCGCTGCCCCGCGCCACCGTCGGGGCCCGGACCGGACGTGGCTCGTGTGAGCAGCGGCCGGTCGAGAAACGGGGTCGGCCCGGGTCCGATCGCAAGGTCGCGCACATCGAGCGCGTCGGGCGGGAAGCCGGCCGCCGCGACCCGCTCGAGCAGTGCGCCCACGGCCGCGGCCAGCCGGGCCGCGCCGCCGGGAGACGGCCGGCGGATCATCCGCCAGCGCTCGAGCGGCACGCCCAGCGACGGTGGCAGGACGAGGAACCAGCCGTCCTCGTGCGGTCCGAAGTCGAGCACGCCGCAGACCTCGGCGCAGCCCAGTCCACACCAGCGGGCGACCAGCTCGGCCAGCTCGTCCTCGCCCCAGCTTGGATCGAGGAAGACCAGCCGCACCTGGGCCGCTCGCCCCGATCGTGTGTCGAGCGCCTCCAC
>C688J35102_120989464_pt1 | contig 11440 bp, 7 predicted proteins | sample HopSoiMetagenom2_FD_35102 | JGI IMG/M metagenome (IMG submission 35102)
CGCGACGAGCCGCAGCCGCCTTCCCCGAGCATCGAGGCTCGCCACCGCCGGGGCCAGCGCGTCGGCGATCCAGATCTCGCCCATCGCGGTCTCGATCATTCCATCGACTGAGCCGAACTCCAGGACGCCCGGTGCGCCCTTCGTCCGCCAGCGCTCCTCCAGGACGATGTCGCGGCGCTGCGGCAGCGGCGCGGAACCCACGGCGGCCGCAACGGACGCCGCCAACGCTGCCGCAGCGACGGTCATTCTCCAGCGTGGAGCGTTCATCATTCCACCCATGATGCGGTTGAGCGTGGATCGCGAGTGCCGGCCCGCTGACGAAAATGTCCGCTGCTCAGTCGCCGTTGCCGGTGGTGGCGGCCGAGACCTTCTGATAGCTGTACCGCTCACGGTACGGGGCCACGGGGAGCTCCGTCACCGGTCCCGTGGTTGTCGTGCGTTCCGCCAGGAAGATGAGGTCGCCCGTGCAGGCCCACGCGGCGTACCGATGCTTTCCCACCGGGTGCAGCGTCAGCCGGCCGAACGGCGTCTCGTGCTCCAGCCGATCCGCGGGGACATCCGCCGCATAGCCGCTGCAGTTGCCACACACGCAGATCCCGAGCTCCTCCTCACAGCCTGTCACCGCCTTTACCGTGCACGCGGTGGAGCCGCGGCCGTTCACGAGTTGGCAGCGGGTGGCGCTCGTGCACGCCGGGCACGTCCCGAACGCGCCTACCGTTGCGGCCGGAGCCGGCTGAGGTGACGTCGATGCGGAGAGGAGCGCAAGGACGCTGGTGAATGCCAGGAGAATGGGTTTCCGTGCAAGTCTCAGGATGTGCCTTCCGGTGGAGTGTGGAAGGAAGAGGCGGGGCCTGGCACTCGCTTTGGGACGAACTACGCGCAGGAAGCATGCCCGCCTCGAGCAGCCCGCAGGCGTCGGCCGGTGTGCGTGTCGGTCGCGGGCCCTTGCCATCGCCGCTCATCGGGATAGATTGGTCGTTGCACGGGTCATCCGTGCCGAGGATGGATTTGGCGCGACCGCTTGCGACCTCGTTAAAAAAACGCTAAAGAGTCGGGACGGTCCGAAGACTGGCATCCGGACCCGCTGTCCCCGCACTCGGAACGAGTCGCGGGGACTTTTTGCATTCCGGAAGGATCCTGGGGAACGATGGCCGAACCAATCTCGCCCTACCTCGCCGCGCTCCGCGAGCGCGTGCTCGTGTTCGACGGCGCCATGGGCACCTCCATCCAGCGCTACGACCTCTCCGCCAGCGACTTCGGCGGCGAGCGGCTGGAGGGGTGCAACGACTACCTCGTGATCTCCAAGCCGCAGGTGGTCGAGGAGATCCACGTGGGCTACATGGAGGCCGGGTGCGACGTGCTGGAGACGGACACCTTCCGCTCCAACCGCCTCACCCTGCGTGAGTACGGGCTGCAGGACCAGGTGCGCGAGATCAACGTGGCCGCCGCCTCGCTCGCCCGCCGCGTGGCCGACCGCTTCGCCGGGGCCGACGGGCGGCCGCGCTTCGTCGCGGGCTCCATCGGGCCCAGCGGCTTCCTCCCCTCCGCGAGCGACCCGACGCTCGGCAACATCACCTTCGCCGAGCTGGTGCCGGTGTTCGCTGAGCAGGCGCGGGCGCTGGTCGAGGGCGGGGTGGACGTGCTGCTGATCGAGACCAGCCAGGACATCCTGGAGGTGAAGGCGGCGGTCTTCGGCTGCCGCGAGGCGATCGCCGAGGCCGGGCGCCCCGTCGCGCTGCAGGTGCAGGTGACGCTCGACACCAGCGGCCGCATGCTGCTGGGCACCGACATCGGCGCGGCGATGGTGACCATCGAGGCGCTCAGGGCCGACGTGATCGGCCTCAACTGCTCCACCGGCCCCGAGCACATGCGGCAGGCGGTGCGCTTCCTGGGCGAGCACTCGCGCCTCCCCATCTCCTGCGTGCCGAACGCGGGGATCCCGCACAACGAGGGCGGCTGCGCGGTCTACCCGCTCGAGGCCGATCCCTTCGCGGCGCAGATGGAGGAGTTCGTCCGCGACTTCGGCGTCGCCGTGGTGGGCGGGTGCTGCGGCACCGACGCCGGGCACATCCGCCGGCTGGTGGAGGCGGTGCGCGGGCTGAAGCCGAAGGCGCGCGAGGTGGAGTACGTCCCCCGCCTCTCCTCCGCCATCCGCGCGGCCGACCTGGTGCAGGTGCCCGCGCCCACCATGATCGGCGAGCGGGTGAACGCGCAGGGGAGCCGCAAGGTGAAGCGCTTCCTGCTGGCCGACGACTACGACGGGGTGCTGGAGGTGGGGCGCGAGCAGACGGAGAGCGGCGCGCACGTGCTGGACGTGTGCGTGGCGCTCACCGAGCGGCAGGACGAGGCCGCGCAGATGCGCACCGTGGTCAAGCTCCTCTCGCAGGGGGTCGACGCGCCGCTCTGCTTCGACTCGACCGAGGCCGACGTGCTGAAGGCGGCGCTGGAGCAGAGCCCGGGGCGGCCGATCGTGAACTCCATCAACCTGGAGAACGGACGCGAGCGTGTGGACGCGGTGCTCCCGCTGGTGGCCGCGCACGGGGCGGCGGTGATCGCGCTGACCATCGACCGCGACCTGGGGGGGATGGCGAAGACGGCCGACGTCAAGCTCCAGGTGGCGCGCAAGATCCACCAGATCGCCACCACCGAGTTCGGGATGACGCCGGACGCGCTGATCTTCGACGCGCTCACCTTCACCCTGTCGACGGGCGACGAGGAGTTCCGCCGCTCGGCGCTGGAGACGCTGGAGGGGATCCGCGCCATCAAGCGCGAGCTCCCGGGCGTCCTCACCACGCTCGGCGTGTCGAACGTCTCCTTCGGGCTGCAGCCGCACTCGCGCACGGTGCTGAACTCGGTGTTCCTGCACCACTGCGTGGACGCGGGGCTCGACACGGCCATCATCAACCCCGCGCACGTGAAGCCGTACTTCGAGATCGACGCGGAGGAGCGCCGGCTGGCCGACGACCTGATCTTCGACCGGCGCACGGAGACGCACGACCCGCTGGCGGCCTTCATCGCCCACTTCGACTCGCGCGGCGCGGAGCAGGAGTCGGTGGCGGACCCGACGGCGGAGATGACGCCGGAAGAGGCGCTGCACTGGAAGATCCTGCACCGCAAGAAGGACGGGGTGGAGGAGTGGATCGACCGCGCGGTGGAGAAGCTGGGCGCCGTCCCCGTGCTCAACGACGTGCTGCTGCCGGCGATGAAGGAGGTGGGCGACAAGTTCGGCGCGGGCGAGCTGATCCTCCCCTTCGTGCTGCAGAGCGCCGAGGTGATGAAGAAGGCGGTGGCGCGGCTGGAGAACTACCTGGAGAAGGCCGAGGGGCAGACCAAGGGGAAGGTGGTGCTCGCCACCGTGTACGGCGACGTGCACGACATCGGCAAGAGCCTGGTGAACACCATCCTCACCAACAACGGCTACACGGTGTTCGACCTGGGGAAGCAGGTGCCGGTGAACACCATCATCGAGAAGGCCGAGGAGGTGGGCGCCGACGCCATCGGCCTCTCCGCCCTGCTGGTCTCCACCTCCAAGCAGATGCCGCTCTGCGCGCAGGAGCTGTTCAAGCGCGACCTGCGCTACCCGCTGCTGGTGGGCGGCGCGGCGATCAACCCCAGCTTCGTGCGCGCGGCCGCGGTGGTCAGCGAGGGGACGCCGTATCCCCCGGGGATGTTCTACTGCAAGGACGCCTTCGAGGGATTGTCGGTGATGGACCAGCTGATGGGCGAGGGCGCCGAGGGCTGGGTGCGCGAGCACAACCAGGCGATGCTGCGCCGCAGCGAGGAGTACGCCCGGTCGAAGGCGCGCGCGCAGGAGCTGCGCCCCGCCTCGCGCGACGGCGCCGCGGTCCCCGAGGCGGACGTCCCCACGCCGCCCTTCTGGGGGTGGAAGGTGCTCGACTCCATCCCGGTGGACGACGTGGTGGCGTGCATCGACCGCAACACGCTGTACCGGATGCAGTGGGGCGCGCGCAACCTCAAGGGCGAGGAGTGGGACCGCCTGGTGCGCGACGACTTCGAGCCGCGGCTCAAGCGCTACACGCTGGAGGCGCGCACGCAGGCGTGGCTGCGGCCGCGGGCCATCTACGGCTACTTCCCCGTGGGCCGCGAGGGCGACGAGGTGGTGGTGTTCGACCCGGCCGACCGCACGAAGGAGATCGGCCGCTTCGCCTTCCCGCGGCAGGAGGACCGCGAGCGGCTGTCGCTGGCCGACTACTTCCGGCCGCTGAACGGCGCGGGGCCGGAGGACGTGATCGCGCTGCAGGTGGTGACCAGCGGCGACCGCGCGGCGGAGTTCATCGCCAAGCGCAACGCGGGCGGTGACTACACGGAGGGGTACTTCCTGCACGGTTTCAGCGTGCAGACGGCGGAGGGGACGGCGGAGTACGTGAACCGCCGCGTGCGCAGCGAGCTGGGGATCGGCGAGCCGCGCGGGCTGCGCTACTCGTGGGGGTACCCGGCCTGCCCCGACATCGAGCAGCACGAGGTGCTCTTCGACATCCTGCCGGTGCAGGAGACCATCGGCGTGGGGCTGACCAGCGCCTGGCAGCTGGACCCCGAGCAGAGCACCGCGGCGCTGGTGGTGCACCACCCGGGCGCGAAGTACTTCTCGACGGGGTGACCATCCACCGATCTGGATCGACCGGATCGTGCCCCGCTGAAGTCCGGAAGTCTGCCGGGTGGTTACTGGGGTGAGGGGGAAAGTCCGCTTCGTAACCGGGTTGAAACCCGGGCTACAACCACACGAAGTCCGCCTGCGCGGACTGTGGCCGCGGCTGGATTGCACCGGGCCGATGCCCGTGGCTGCCTCGGATCGAGCGACGGGCGGGGTTGGCGATGGAGCCGCGGGAGGGAGTCCGCGAAGGCGGACTTCGGGCCGTTGTTGCCGCGGTTTCAACCGCCAGGCAGCCGCGGTCAGAAGGTGCGGCCGGGGTGAACGGGAGGCGGCGGGCGGGTTCGGCGCCGATCCTGCAGCGGGGGCGGCGTCCGCAAGGCCGGCCAACCCGCACCGCGCACCGCCGCGCAGGAGGCACGCATCGCCGCAGGGTACGACTCCATCGACCGCGCGCTGAAGACGCACAAGCCGGGGTCGAGACGGCTGAGCCTGCTGATCCTGCTCCTCGGCCTGATCGCCGTCGCCGCTGCCGTGTACCTGTCGCCGGACCGCCGGCGCCGTCGCTTGGCCGAAGGCCTGCCGGAAAAGGCCGACACCGCGCTGGTGCTCCGTACGCTGGGGGCCCGGCCCACGCGCTGCCCGCCGGGGGCGATGGAGCACGTGAGCGGCGAGCTGGCGATGGAATCGGCCGAGGCCGACTCGGTGATGGTCCAGCTCCGCCGCGACACCCGCCAGCGGTGGATCTATCCCGGCCGCGGCGGCTGCACGCCGCAGAAGGGCGAGACCGAGCTGGGGATCGATCCGGCGGGCCGGATGCTCTGGATCCAGCCCGGTGCCCAGCGGGGAGAGGTGAAGCTCCCACCCTCGATCACGTACTGAGCGCGCCCAGCGTGGCGCGCGGACAACCCGGACCGCACGCCACTCCGATGCCCGACTTCCGCGAGCTGATCGCCGACGGCCGCCCGCACCTGTTCGACGGTGCCATGGGCACGATGCTCTACGCGAAGGGCATCTACATCAACCGCTGCTACGACGAGCTCTCGCTGGTGCAGCCGGAGCTGGTGCGCGACGTGAGCCGGGCGTACGTGAAGGCGGGCGCCGAGATCATCGAGACCAACAGCTACGGCGCCAACCGCCCCAAGCTGGCCCGCCACGGCCTGGAAGACCGGCTGGAGGAGATCAACCGCCGCGCCGCCGAGGTCGCCCGCTCCGCCGCCGGGAGCCGCGCCTGCGTGGCCGGGGCGATGGGGCCGCTGGGGATGCGCATCGAGCCGTACGGCCCGACCTCGACGGCGGAGGCGCGCGGCTTCTTCCGCGAGCAGGCCGAGGCGCTCGCGGCCGGCGGGGTGGACCTGTTCATCCTGGAGACCTTCTCGGACCTCGACGAGATCGAGCAGGCGCTGCTGGCGGTGCGCGAGGTGTCGGAGCTTCCGGTGGTGGCGCAGATGGTGATCCGCGAGGACGGGCGCTCCCCCTTCGGCACCGAGGTGGCCGTGCTGGTGGAGCGGCTGGACGAGTGGGGCGCCGACGTGATCGGGCTCAACTGCTCCGTGGGCCCCAGCGCCATGCTCAACTGCGTGGAGCGCATGCTCGCCGCCACCACGCGCCCGCTCTCCATGCAGCCCAACGCCGGCCTCCCGCGCGACGTGGACGGGCGCACCATCTACATGGCGAGCCCCGAGTACATGGCCACCTACGCCGCGCGGATGATCCGCCTGGGGGTGCGCTTCGTGGGCGGGTGCTGCGGCACCACGCCGGAGCACATCGACCAGATGGGCGGCGCGCTGCGCATGCTCTCGCCCGCGCACGCGCCCCGCGTCTCCGTCACCGCGCCGGAGCACGACGGCGTGCCGTTCGAGCCGGTGCCGCTGGCGGAGCGCTCGGAGTGGGGCGCCAAGCTGGTCCGCGGCGAGTTCCTGACCACGGTGGAGATCGTGCCGCCGCGCGGCACCAACCCCGACGCCATGCTGGAGGGGGTGCGGCTGCTGAAGGCCGCCGGCGTGGACGGGGTGAACGTGCCCGACGGCCCGCGCGCGCAGAGCCGCATGGGCGCGCTGGCGACGGCGCTGCTGATCCACCAGCGGGTGGGGATCGAGCCGGTGATCCACTACTGCTGCCGCGACCGCAACCTGCTGGGGATGCTCTCGGACCTGCTGGGGGCGCAGGCGCTGGGGCTGCGCAACATGCTCTTCATCACCGGCGACCCGCCCAAGATGGGGCCGTATCCCGACGCCACGGCGGTCTTCGACATCGACGCCATCGGGCTCACCAACCTGGCCTCGCGGCTCAACCGCGGGCTGGACCCCGGCGGCAACGTGCTGGGCGAGCCCACCAGCTTCGTGGTGGGCGTGGGCGTGAACCCCGGCGCCGAGGACTTCGAGAACGAGATGCGGCGCTTCTTCTGGAAGGTCGACGCGGGCGCCGAGTACTGCATCACCCAGCCGGTGTTCGACCTGCGCCAGCTGGAGCGCTTCGTGACGCACATCGAGCGCGAGGGGATCCGCATCCCCGTGATCGCCGGCGTGTGGCCGCTGGTGTCGGCGCGCAACGCCGAGTTCCTGGCCAACGAGGTCCCCGGCGTGGTCGTTCCCGACGGAGTGATGGAGCGGATGCGCCGCGCCAGCGACCGCGGCAAGGAGCAGGGGACGATGGAAGGCACCCTGGTCGCCCAGGAGATGCTGCGCGACGCGCTGGGGATGATCCAGGGCGTGCAGGTGAGCGCGCCCTTCGGCAAGGTCCCGCTCGCGCTCAAGGTGTTCGAGGTGCTCCCCGGCTGGGCGCCCGCCGAGGAGCGGGAGGCGGCGATCGCCGGAGTCTAGCGCGAACCTGTAGTCAGCTGAGAAACCAACTGTCCTGGCGGCAGTATGGGATCAGGATTATAGATGGGAATCGAGTCTGCTTCCGCTGGACCGACGCCGGAGCCACGATGTCGAGATCACGGACTGCCACTGACCGGATCGGCACGATTCCGCCCGCGCGTGCGCGGCTGTTCGGACCGGCGGAGTTGCTCGTGAACCTGCCGACCCATCGGACGCCGACGCACCCGGGCGAGATGCTGCGTGAAGAGTACCTTCCGGATTTCGGGTGGACTCCTGACGAGCTCGCCACCCGATTAAGGGTCAATCCGGAAGTCGTGGCCGACCTGCTGGCCGAGCGAACGAACTTGACGCCCGAGCTCGCGCTGCGCCTAGGGCGGCTGTTTCGCCAGACGCCGGCGATGTGGATCAAGATGCAACTCGCCTGCGACTTCCACGCCGCGCTCACGTCCGCAGACGTGGAGCTGATCGAGCCCGTTCCGCCGCCCCAGCCGGTCCGCAAGGCGAGCTGATTGGATCTCACCCAGGGACCCAGAGCCGCAGAGGGAGCTGCCGTGCCCTCTGCGGCTCTGCGTCTCTGCGTGAGTGCTTTGCCGCGGCCTGCAATCGCCGGTGCATCGGACGCGCCACGCAGTTCCGTTCGATCTGTTCGCCTGAATGCACAACCAATCATCAGAAATGGTATCAGTTCTGGTTCCTCTGGTCCCTCCGTGCCCGTGTGAAACCGTTCTGTTCGACTGGGTGCCCCGCGCAGAGGCTCGGGTTTCTCACCGCGGTCCCGCGTCTCCACGTCAGCTGGATGCGGACCCGGAAACGCGGCCCGGAACCTGCTTTGTGCGGGCGCGGAAAAGCGGTTGAGCACCCGGCGCAGGCCCACTTTCCGGCCCCCATGGAGGCGAGCACGTGCAGACCCAGACCGTTCGGCGCTCCACGGGGCTCCCCGGGCTCGACGAAGTGCTGCATGGCGGGCTGATCTCCGAGCGGGCGTACCTGGTGCGCGGCGGGCCGGGAACGGGCAAGACCACCCTCGGGCTGCACTTCCTCATGGCCGGCGTGGCGGCGGGGGAGAAGGCGCTCCTGATCACCCTGGAGTCGAGCGAGGCGCAGCTGCGCGCGGACGCGGCGGCGCAGGGGCTGGACCTGCAGGGGATCAACTTCCTGGACCTGAGCCCCACGCGTGACTTCTTCGCCGAGAACCGCAGCTACGACATCTTTTCCGCCGCCGACGTGGAGCGCGACCCCACCACCCGGCTGATCGTCGACACCGTGACGGAGCTGCGCCCCACCCGCGTGTTCGTGGACGCCGTCACCACACTGCGCTACCTGGCGCCCGACCCCTTCCAGTTCCGCAAGCAGGCGCTCTCCTTCCTCCGCTACCTGGTGGAGCACGGCGCCACGGTGCTGTTGAGCTCCGAGCCGACGGAGACGGTGCCCGACGACGACCTGCGCTTCATGAGCGACGGGATCGTGCAGCTCGACGTGTCGCCGGTGCACGGGGTGCTGCGGCGCAGCCTGGCGGTCACCAAGCTCCGCGGCTCGGACTTCGAGGGCGGCGCCCACTCCATCCGCCTGACCGCGCGGGGGATGGAGGTGTACCCGCGCCTGGTGCCGGTGGCGCACGAGCGCGACTTCGTGGCCGAGGTGATCCCCTTCGGCCTGGCGGAGCTCGACCAGATGGTGGGGGGCGGGCTGGAGCGCGGCACCATCACCATCCTCAGCGGGCCCAGCGGGGTGGGGAAGACCACGCTGGGGATGCGTTTCATGCACGCGGCCGCCTCGCGCGGGGAGCGCGCGGTGGTGTACGCCTTCGAGGAGCAGCTCGACACCCTGCTGCACCGCTGCCGCGCCGTCGGCATCCCGCTGCAGGGGGTGCTGGACGGCGGGACGCTGGCGGTGGTGCCGGTGGAGCCGCTGCGCTTCTCACCCGGCGAGTTCGCGCTGCGGGTGCGGCGCGAGGTGGAGGAGAAGGGCGCGCGCGTGGTGATGATCGACGGGATCGCGGGGTACCGCCTGACGCTGGCCGGCGACGACCTGGTCAGCCACCTGCACGCGCTCGGCCGCTACCTGAAGAACATGGGCGTCACCGTCCTCATGGTGAACGAGATGGACACCATCACCGGCGACTTCCAGGCGACCGGCGTGGGGCTCAGCTACCTCTGCGACAACCTGCTCTTCCTGCGCTACGTGGAGCTCGGCGGCGAGATGCGAAAGGCCGTGGGCGTGCTCAAGAAGCGCGTGGGCGACTTCGAGAAGACGCTGCGGGAGTTCGAGATCGCCGACGGGGGGCTGCGGGTGGGGGCCCCCCTCACCGGGCTGCGGGGGGTGCTCACCGGCACGCCGGAGCCAGTCGGGGCGCTCCCCGGCCACGGGGAGCCGTGAGCCGCATCCTCCTCCTCCTGGACCAGAAGGAGAACCGCGCCCTCCTGCACGACGAGCTCGCGAAGAGCCACGAGCTCATCGAGGCGGAGGACGACGCGGCGCTCGACGACGCCTTCGACCTCTGCCTGGTGGACGGGCGCGCGCTCGACCGGCTCTGGGAGCGGGTGCAGTGGAGGAAGGAGGCGGAGCAGCCCGTCTTCCTCCCGGTGCTGCTGGTCACCTCGCGCCCCGGCGTGAAGATGATCACCCGCCACCTCTGGCGGAGCGCGGACGAGCTGATCATCACCCCCATCGAGAAGCCGGAGCTGCGGGCGCGGGTGGAGATCCTGCTGCGCGCGCGTGCCCTGTCGCTGGAGCTGGGGCGGCGCGCCGAAGAGGCGGAGCGCGCCACCCACGTGCGCGACGACGTGCTCGCCGTGGTCTCGCACGACCTGCGCAACCCGCTGAACCTGGTGTTCACCAGCAGCTCGTTCCTGCTCGACGTCGCGGACGACCTGCCGCGGCTGCACCGCGAGCAGCTGACCATGATCCGGCGCGCGGCCGGGCAGATGAACCGGCTGATCCAGGACCTGCTGGAGGTCTCCAGCGTGGAGGCGGGGCACTTCCCCATGGAGCTGCGCGCCGAGCCGGTGCAGCCGCTGGTGCGCGAGGCCTGCACGCTGCTGGAGCACGCGGCGGCGTCGAAGTCGATCCGCCTGACCTGCCGCTTCGACGAGGCCGCGCCGCAGGTGCACGCGGACCACGAGCGCGTGCTGCAGGTGCTCGGCAACCTGCTGGGGAACGCGGTGAAGTTCACCCCCGAGGGCGGCCAGGTGCGGGTGAGCGCGGACCGGGTGGACGGCATGGTCCGCTTCTCCGTGGCCGACACCGGCGCGGGGATCGCCGAGGAGGAGCTGTCGCACGTGTTCGACCGCTTCTGGCAGGCGCGGCGCTCGCGCGACGGCGGCGCGGGGCTCGGCCTGGCGATCGCGCGCGGGATCGTGAAGGCGCACGGCGGGGAGATGTGGGCCGAGAGCACCGTGGGCCGGGGGAGCACCTTCAGCTTCACCCTCCCCGCCGAGGCCCCGGCGACGGATACGCCATCCTCTTGAAGGGTCGCATTCGTCGGTCGCAGAAAACTGAATGGCTCTCACGGAGGTCACAGGCGACACGGAGGAAAAACTCCTCTGCGTCCCCCGCGACCTCTGTGAGAGGCCATCGTCCCCCGCGTCAGCTGCTCGGCGGCGGGTCGGGGGCGCGGCGGCGGGTGAGCCACGTCATCACGAAGCAGGCGAACACCTGCACCCCGAAGACTGCCGCCAGGGTGATCGCCCGGTCGTCGATGGCGCGGCCCACCACGCGCCAGGCCACGACCGTCGCCAGCAGCGCGCCGAACACCGCGAAGCCCAGGCGGCCGCGGCGGGAGGTGAGGCGGTGCATGGCGAACGGGGTGAAGAGCACGGTGGCGGCCACCCCCGCGAACAGCCGGCGAGGGCGGCCCTCGGCCACCCCCTGGATCGCCAGCGCCCACGACGCGACGAAGAGGGCGACGGCCGTGAGCGTGACCGTGAACTGCCACAGCGCGCGCATGAAGCGGCGGAACGGGCCCGCGCGGCGCGGCTGCGGCTGCGCGGCGGGGCCCGGGGTCTGTCCG
>C688J35102_120989463_pt1 | contig 11437 bp, 11 predicted proteins | sample HopSoiMetagenom2_FD_35102 | JGI IMG/M metagenome (IMG submission 35102)
ACCACTCAAGTCACCCTCTCGCGCGACATACGCGAACTTGGCCTCGTGAAGACTTCCGAAGGTTATCGGCAGCTGTCCGCCGAACCGTCGGGCCCGCGCCTCCTCGAGATGGCAAACGAGTACCTGCAGGATATTCGAATCGCTCAAAATCTGGTTGTCCTGCGTACCTCTCCTGGCCACGCGAGCCCTTTAGCGGTCAGTATTGATCGGCAGGAACTCGCGGAGGTCGTCGGAACCGTTGCAGGGGATGATACGGTGCTTGTCGTCACTGCCGATTGCCAGGCGGCGCAAACTTTCCAGAAGCGAATGCTGTCCCTGATCTCCGGCGAGGTTTAACCGTGGTTGTGTCCGGCGTGCCGGTGATTCGAGATCATGTGGCAGCCGTTGTCAGACAGCACGCATGGTACATGCTCGAACTGAATTGTCGAATGGTGAATTCCAAGATCACAGAGCTCTGCGTTGATCCGCTTCAGGATCCGCTCGCTGGCGGAGGGCGGCATGTCTTCGATCAGAACGTGCGAACTTAGCGCGTGAGTATTGGACCCAAGGCTCCAGACGTGAAGATCATGGACATCAAGAACGCCGTCGATGTTGCCGATCGCCTTCGTGATCTGCGGCAGCTCAAGTCCTCTCGGTAGCCCTTCGAGCAGGATGTTTAGTGATTCGCCCACGATGTCCCAAGCCGTATACACGATAAAGATCGCAAGCACGATGGAAAGAATCGGGTCGACGTAGCTAAAGCCCGTGTAGTGAATGGCTATTGCTCCGAGAATGATGGCGACTGCGCCCACGGCGTCGCCCGCCATGTGCATCACCGCGGCGCGGATGTTCAAATCATGTTCATGGCCCCGGTGCAGTGCCGCAACGATTGCGCCGTTTACGAGCAGTCCCAATGCCGCAACCCACATCATGGTGACGTCATTCGGAATCTCCGGATGCATAAGCCGTGAGACGGCCTCCCACGTGATCCCGATTGAGATCAGAATGAGCGTGGATGCATTGAGAAAAGCGGCAATAACGCCTGCGCGCTGGTAACCGTATGTCTTGACGCTGTTCGCCGGTTTGCTTTGCAGGTAGTACCCGAACGCAGCGAGTACCAACGCGAGGGCATCCGTGAAGTTATGCCCGGCGTCCGACAGCAGGGCCAGGCTATGAGACCGTAAGCCGGTTACAACCTCGAGCGCAGTGAACCCGAGCGTGATGGCGGTGGATGCGTAAAGGATCCACCCCGTGCTCGGGACATGGTGGTGATGAGGCAAACGGAATCTTCCTACCTTCAGGGTACGACAGAATCCGCGAGTTCCGGACTCTTACTGGGGCGGCGTTTGGGGCTTTTCGCCCGGACGATAGAGGGAGGGAATCTTCTTCTTCTCAGCCTCTCCCGACGTCTTCTCAGCTTCTTTCTTTCGAGACGCCACTTCCTTCGTGGTCATAACCGTTTCGCGTTCAGACTTGTCCTTCGTGTCCTTTGCGCTCAGTTCCGTGGTTCTCTTGGCCGAATCTTCGAGCGACAGTTCGCGGCTGTCCTGGGTGGTATCAATCGCTTCGGAGAGTACAAATTTGTAACGGTCGAAGTCCCGCGGATTAGCATCTTCGACTTTCTTGAGTTGGTCGAGGAACTCTTTTTCCGCGTTCACAAGCGCGATCATGCCTTTGTCCACTGGGCGGCCGTGACGAAGCGCGTCGTCCGTTACGGAATCGATGGCTTCGATGATCTTCGAATAGTCCTCAAGCGCGTTGTGGATGAACAGGCTTCGGCCGGGCTTGTCCTGCCCCAGGTAATGCTGCACCAGATCCATTCGCGTTTTAGCGAAATGCACATACAGCACGATGCGGTCGTTTGGGTCCTGAGCCGTTCGGACCTGATCCGCCTCATTGGGCGTGAGAAAGTCCCGGTCCGCGGTTTGCGCACCAAGAACCAACGGGCAAGCCGACAGGAGAAGATACGCCAGAGACTTCATTTCTTCATGGCTCCTTCCAAAAGCTTATCGTGGACTTCTTCGAGTTTACGTCCGGTTTGTTCGGCCCAGCCTCGCTGAGGAATTGAGATTTCATCCATCAGGCTTTGCATGCGCCGTTGCAGGGAAGCCACCCGCATCTCGGCCCTCTTGTAAAGCCGGTTCTTATGGGCCGTCTCCAGTGTTGCCACGCAGCTTTGGAGAGCCGACATCATTTCATCAAGTCGTGCATCCCCTGTGTGAATGTCGTCTTTGGTGTACGCCGCCCGAGCATTGTCGAACGCCGCGTCGGCTGCCTCCAGAAACTTTTCGGAACGCCTTCCCGGGTCATGTTCGTCCCTAAGGTCCACCTGCGCCGGGCGCCCGGCGGCCATACCCGTACCGAGAAAGCCCGTCACGGACAGACTCACCCCGAGCGTGACGGCAACGACAACGCGTTCGAAAAGGTCAGCGATTCGCCTCTTTTGCAAGGATTCGACTCCTTTGGCGCGCAATAAACTCCTGGTCGGGAAACTTCCCCGAACTCGATTGCAGAAATTGCTCGTAGCTCGCGAGAGCCTGCTTTACCTGGTGAAGCTTATCGTAAATGATCGCCCGATAGTAGAGGTCGCCCGGAGTATCACCGTTCAGGCTATGAACCTTGTCTAAAGCGGCAAGCGCCTCCGGATATTGGGCCGACAGGACAAACGCACTCGCCGCTTCGTTCCAGGCCTCTACGGAATCGGGTTTGATCTTCGCGGCTGTCGTGAACTCCCGCGCAGCGTCCACGTAGCTGTGCCGATCCCGGCGAAGCCGGCCCACCACCATATGCAATTCGTAATCGTTAGGATTCTGAGCCAACGCCTGCTCGAGGATGGGCGACGCGAGGTCAGGCTGGTTATTCTTCAGGTATGCCGTTGCCAGAGCGAGCCGGTTGGCAGAGGTTGGAGACGCCTCTACGCTCTGCCGGAATTCTTCGACTGCCTCAGCCGGTCGGTTCAGACCTAGGTACAGCCTCCCCAATTCCTCATGCGCTGCGACGTCGGAGGGGAACTCCTTCAGAAGCGCAACAGCAGCGTCCGGCCGGTTCGCTTTCTCGAACGCCGTCGCCAGTTCCATTAAGTAAGACTTCAGATTCGGATCGAGTGTGGCTGCCTGGCGGTAATGGGGCGCGGCTTCGTCCAAAGCGCCGAGTGCGACCAGGCTCTGGCCTAAGCCTAGCTCGGCTGCGGACTGTTTAGGATCCTTCTCCAGTACCTGTTTGTAGAGGTCGCGCGCTTCGGCCGCTTTCCCCGACCCCAGGAGCGCGTCGGCAAGATAGCGCTTCGGCCGCGGCTGATCAGGTTTTTGCTTCACCGCCTCTTCGAGCAGGGGCAGGGCTTCCGCGTTCTCTTTTTTGCGCAGATAGAGGATGCCTAAATTCAGTTCCGCCTCAAACAGGTTTGGCTTTAATTCCAGAACCTTCCTGTAATGCCCGATTGCCTGGTCGCGTTTGCCTAAGCCGCTTTCGGCCAGGGCGAGGTTGAAGAGCGCCGTGTAATCTTTCGGGTCCTGATCGGCGAGCTTGGTGAAAATCTGCTCAGCTTGTGCGAATTGCTGGTGATCCAGCGCCTGTAAACCTTCGGCTTGCAGATCGCTCTGAGCAGTCGATGCAACCAGCAGAACCAGTAATCCGAGCAATCCGCAACTTTCCCCATCCACATTCTAGCGGCACATAGACGAGAGGCTTAGGCTTGCTTGCGCTTCTTTGCTGAGGCCGCGGCTTCTCTGTGAAGGTGGCTCAGATTGACGCCCTCAATCCCTAGCGCCACGAACCCGGCGATGATCAGCGGCAGCGTCAGCGAGGCCCAAAGTATTAGGGAAAAGCGTTTCGCGTGTCCGGAGAGAACACCGTACATGATCAGCGTCTTGGCCGTAACCCACTGGAACGAACCAAGGTTGCTAGGAGCCTGGGGTACCACGCCGCTCAGTCGCAGCAGCACCATGATCAGGAACGAAGCCATCCACGGTACATTTAGATCGCTCGCCCGCACAATTGCGTAGATCGGAACGATCTGCGCGAGCATGTAAGCGCCGCTCACAAGGAACGCAAAGTAGAGATATCGCGAGTGGCCAATCAGGTGAAGATCCTCGATGAGCGTATTCAACCAGCCCGGCCAGGACATTCCCAAAAACCGATTTAACGATTGCTTCTTTGCGTACATGGCGTAAGCCAGGATCAATCCTAACAGCAGGATCAGCCCGCCGAGAATGTAACCACCCTTCACGAGGACTCCCGGGAGCGTTTGAGTCTGCAGGCAAATGAAGAAGCAGAGCATCAACCAAACTCCATCCAGGATTCGCTCTATGAGAGCGGAAGCAAATGCAACGGAAAGCGGAATCTCGCTCGATTTCGACAAAAGAAAGCAGCGGATGAGTTCTCCCGCTCTGAGTGGAACTGTTTCGTTGGCAAAGAGGCCTACGTAAATTGCCTCCGCACAATGAGCAAAGGCAACTTTCTTGATCGGCATCAGCAGCAACTGCCAGCGAAGCGCGTGGAATAAGTAAACGGCCACGTCGGTTGCAAGCGCAAACACGACCCAGCGCCAATGCATGTGGCGCGCTTCTCCCCAGATGTGCTCCAATCCTGCACCGTTCAGAGCCCACGAGAGACAGATTAGTGAGATCAGATTAGTGGCGATAATGATCGCCCAAGACCTGAACTTACTATTGCGATCAACCGCCCGAATCGGTTCGACCTGCGTACCCAAGCAACCCTATGATAACCCCGCAAAGAGCACGGAGAGATTGCGGCGACTAAGCAGCACTTCACGCAGAAAACGTTTGCGGGTTTTGGGCCTCCTATGTATAGAGCCCCATTGCTGTCTTTGTGCGGCGTACTGTGTCTTCGGCTATGGGAAGAACTCTTGCCCGCCCCTCCGCGAGTACGGAATCGACGTACGAAGGGTCCGCAATGACTTGCCGATAACGTTCCTGGATCGGTTGCAAGCGACAGATCAGGATTTCTGCCACGCGCTTCTTGAAGTCGCCGTAACGCATCCCTGCTGCGCTCTCCTTCGTAAAGGATGGATCACAGGCTTGCGCAATGCTTAGGAGGTTTGCGATTCCGGGTCCCATATTTTCCGGGTCCACCGCGGGAAGCGAATCGGTGGTCGCGCGGGCAATCTTCTTCGCAATCACCTTGGGATCGTCCAGCAGCGCAACAGCGTGGTTCGCGCCCGTCACCGATTTGCTCATCTTTTGCGTCGGGTCATCCAGGCCCATGATTCGCGCCCCGACCGTGGGAAGATGAGTAGCGGGCATCACGAATGTCTCGCCGTAAAGAGAATTGAAGCGTTGAGCAATGTCGCGGGCGAGTTCCAGGTGTTGTGATTGATCCTCCCCGACCGGCACGATGCCTGCCTGATACAGCAGAATGTCTGCCGCCATCAGGACTGGGTATTGAAGAATGCCGTCGCCGATGATCTCCTGTTTTTCGGCCTTCGCTTTGAATTGAGTCATTCGTTGCAACCAGCCTAGTGGAGTTACGCAAGTCAGCAGCCAGGCCAGTTCAGCATGACCGGACACACTGGATTGAACGATGACGGAAGATTGCTTAGGATCGATCCCGGCCGCAAGAAACAAGGCCGCAGTCTCGCGTATCTTAGACAGGAGTTCTTTTGGGTCTTGATAGACAGTGATGGCATGCAAATCGACGATGCAAAAGATGCTCTCGTACCGGCTCTGGATTTCGACCCAGTTCTTCAGCGCTCCCAGGTAATTACCGATGTGTAGATTGCCACTGGGCTGGACTCCCGACAGGACACGTGCTTTCATTCGTTTGGGTGAATCTTAATCGTAAGGGATGAGAAGAGAATTCCAGGCCGTAACGGCAGGTGAAGCCAAAACTGTCCGGATCGAGAAACTCGTGTACGGAGGCGACGGCTTGGCCAGGGTGGATGGGCAAGTGGCTCTCGTGCCCTACGTTGTTCCGGGAGACCTGGTCACGATCAAACCGGAGCGCGTCAACGCAGGACTCTTGAGAGGCGCACCTTCGGAATTGATCGAGGCTGCTCCGGAGCGAGTGACGCCGAAATGCGAATACTTTGGATTCGGCAAGTGTGGCGGATGCCATTACCAGCACTTCGATTACGCTGTCCAGGTCCTCGAAAAGAAGAAGATTCTCGCGGAGACGCTGCAGCGTCAAGGCGGAATTCAATACGAAGGCGAGATCAAGGCGTTAACCGGAGACCCGTGGTATTACCGGAACCGCATCCAACTCCACTTTGACGGCAGAACTGTCGGCTACCGGCGTGCCGCTTCACACGAGGTCTATCCCGTTGCCCACTGCGAGATCTCTTCACCGATGCTCAACGAGGTGATCCGCAAGCTGCAGGATGCGGTCAAACAACCCGAGTGGCCGAAGTTCTTGCGATCGCTTGAGGTCTTTACCAACGAGTCAGAGATACAGCTGAACGTCACCGAATCGAACCACCCGGTCTCAAAGCGGTTTTTCGATTGGTGCAAGACCTTCCTGCCGAACGTTGCCGACGGACCGATCCCGTACGAGGCTGGCGGTATTCGCTTTCGCTTGAGCGGAGGGTCATTCTTTCAAGTGAATCGCTTTCTCGTCCAGCCTCTTATGCAGGAGGTTCTCGGGTCGGTGGAAGGGGCGGTAGCGGTCGACCTTTATTCTGGAGCCGGCCTGTTCAGTATTCCGCTCGCGAAGCGCTTCAGGTCCGTCAGCTCCGTCGAGCGCGGTGGGTCCGCATTCCGCGACCTCGAGTTCAATGCTCGAGAGAACGGAGTCGCTGGCCTGGATGCTCACAAGAGTTCAGCAGAAGAGTTCCTGCGCACTCTGGACGCCCCTCCGGACCTGCTGATCGCGGATCCGCCCCGAGCGGGGCTTGGGAAGGAAGCGACAGCGGATCTGATCCGCGTTCGTCCGGCCAAGATGGTCATCGTCAGCTGCGATCCCACCACTCTGGCCCGAGACTTACGCGCGTTACTGCCGCATTACGAAATTAAAGATTTGACCTTGGTCGATCTGTTCCCGCAGACGTACCACATCGAGACCGTCGCCAAACTCGAGAAGCGCTGAAGCACTTCGGTGCGCCTCAGGCGGCCGCAGCGGCTTCTGCCCGAATCGCGGAAATTTCGAGCTCGATCTTCAAGTCGTCGCCGACGAGAATCCCACCGGTTTCAAGGGCGGCGTTCCATGTGAGACCGAACTCGCTACGCTTAATCTTCGTAGTAGCGGAGGCCCCAATCCTTACGTTTCCAAACGGGTCCTTTCCTTCCGCCGTCGGCCCTTCAACGTTTAAAACAGCTTCTTTTGTGACTCCGTGAATGGTCAGGTCACCTGTTACCTTCCATTCGCCCTCACCCGCGGCTGCTACCTTTTTGCTCTTGAAGGTCATGGTCGGAAACTGCTCGGCATCCAGAAAATCCGCACTTCTTAGGTGGGCATCCCGGTTTTCGTCCAACGTGTTGATCTTGGAGGTGTTGATCACCGCTTCAACGCGTGAATCCGTCGGGTTTTGAGGGTCGAATTCGATGGTTCCCTCCACGCCGCTGAAACCTCCGCGGACGTTCGTGATCATCATGTGGCGCACAACAAAGTTCGCGCTCGAATGTGCGGGGTCGATTTTATAGGTTGTCTTCATTGGGTTGGATTCCTTTCGGAGATGTGTGACAGTATATCTTGACATCAAGGTAGATTTGACGAAGTTGAAGCAGGATTCAGACCGGCGAGACGAAAGCGCAAGTTACGTCTGGCTCATTCTCTACAAGGCCGCTAAATCGGTGGAACAAAACGCGATGGCGAGTATCTCCGGATTGGGGCTGGGGCTTTCGGATTTCGCCGTTCTCGAACTGCTCCTCCATAAAGGTCCGCAATTGATCAATGTTGTGGGGAAGAAGCTACTCCTGACGAGCGGCTCGATGACCACCGCGATCGACCGTCTGGAGGCGAAGAACTTGGTTTTGAGGGTGCGCCATCCCGAAGATCTCCGCGCCCGCCTGGTGCAACTCACGCCTAAAGGCAGGCGCGTAATTGAGTGTGCATTCGGCAGGCACGTTGCCGACCTGGAAGCGACGATGGCCGTCTTACACCCGACGGAACGGCGTGAATTGGTGCGTTTGCTCAAAAGGCTCGGGCTTTTCGCCGCTGCCCGGTTGCAGCCCGGCAAGGATCAGGGTTGAACTGTTACGTGGCCCACGTTTAAAGCCCAGCCAGGTTGCGATGAACCATGTGAACCGCAATCGCACCCTCGCCGACTGCCGATGCGACTCGTTTCACGTTCCCGGCTCTCACATCCCCAACCGCAAAAACACTCGGCAAGCTCGTTTCGAGCATCTGCGGAGCCCGTTCGAGCGGCCAGCGAGGCTCTTTCACCTGGCCGTCGAGCGTTTCCATATCCCGCCCGGTAAGGATGAAGCCTTTGTCGTCCAGGGCGAGGCACCCTTGCAGCCATTCGGTGCGGGGCGAAGCGCCCGTCATGATGAACACATGCTGGATCGAATGAGTAGCAGTCTGGCCGGTTGCTTTATCCTTCCATTGCACTCGCTCCAACCGCTCTTTTCCTTCCAGTGCGACAATTTCGGTCTGCATGTGCAATTCGATAAGCGGGTTTTCGACCAGGCGTTGGATCAGATAGCGCGACATGGTGCTGCTCAGTTCACTCGACCGCACGAGCAGATGAACCTTCCGTGCGGTCTGCGAAAGAAAGGCCGCAGCTTGTCCGGCCGAGTTTCCACCGCCGACAACAATGACCTCTTCGTCCCCGCATAGTTGCGACTCGATGTACGTGGCGCCGTAATAGACACCATCGCCTTCGAATCTCTCTAAATCCGGCAGATTCGGCTTGTTGTATTGCGCGCCCGTTGCAATCACGATTGCACGCGTCAGCATTGCTTCGCCGCTGTCGAGGATGACGCGATAGGGCAGTTTGTCGCAATCCAATTGAACAATGGAACGCGCGATCATCATGTGCGCGCCGAACTTCTGGGCCTGCGTCGTTGCACGCGTCGCAAGTTCCTGGCCGGAAACGCCGGTCGGGAATCCCAAATAATTTTCGATCTTGGAACTTGATCCCGCCTGGCCGCCGGGCGCGCTCGTCTCGACCATGACGACGTCCAGACCCTCGGACGCCGCATATACCGCGGCAGCGAGTCCGGCCGGCCCGGCACCGACTATCACCAGATCACGCACATGTTTTGCATCAACGGTGCTATTCAGCCCCAGGCACTTGGCAAGATGTTGAATCGAAGGATTCCGCAGGAGATTTCCGCCGTTGCAGATAATCACTGGCACTTCGGAAGCCTTCACGTTGAAGCGATCGAGAGTCTGTTGCGCACTCGCATCCGTGTCCAGGTCGATGTAGGTGTAGGGATGAGCATTGCGGCTGAGGAACTCACGCAGTTGATGCGTTTGCGCGGAGTGTCTCGAGCCCATCAGGACGAGATTGCCAAACCCGCGCTTAATCAGTTCCAATCGGCGGAGAATGAAAGCCCGCAAGAGGATCTCGCTCAATTCCGTATCCCTTGCCACGAGGGATCGCATCGCGTCGTTGTCCAGTTCGAGAAATTCGCCCGGCTCCGAAACCAGGCCGCGTACGAGCGACCGCTGCCCGGAGATCATGGAAATCTCCCCCGAGAACTGCCCGGCTTCGTGCGTCACAATCGTTCGTTCGCCGTCCAAGGTCGATTGCACAATTTTCAGTTGACCCGAAAGGACAACGTAAAACGGGATCGTGTCGCGCGTGGGGTCAAATAGTACCTCGCCGCTTCGTACACGCCGCAAGTTGCCCAAAGCACGGACGCGATCGATCTGGGCGGGAGTGAGCGTTGGAAAGGCCTGCGTTTTTGGATCAAGCGCGCTGGGTACGAAAGCCGAGGACATGTCTTATTCTCACCGAAGCTATGCTCTGCTCTTGGCGAATTGTTCGCGCAATTGATTGTTAATCTCGTTCGCGCACTGGACGATCACACCATGAGAAGCGTTTGCAACCTCGACGAAGTTGGCCCCGGGAATTGCGTCTGCAAGCGCCCGGCCGTAGCGAGGTGGAAATATTGGGTCTTCAGCGGCACTGACGACCAGTGTCGGAATTCCTTCCAACTCTCGCAACTTAGCGCCCGGGTTGAAGCGACGCAAGGCTCTGAGTTGCTCGCCCACGATCGCCGGAGTGACCGCCAGGTCGTGACCGAAGAGAAGACCTAATTCTTGGCCGAGTTTCCCGTGGTCCACGCCAGCCAGGTATCGCTCAGGCATAACGATCCTGAGAAACCCGGATCTCCTCATCGCACGACTACCGATCCGGCTCCGCAAACCAAGCCAAACTAACGCCGGTGAAAACCTCGCCGCGTCAGCTCCTCGACCCGTAGTACATAAAAGCGACAAAGACTTGATCCGGCTCCGCGCCGTGAACGCGACCTCCTGAGCGATTAGCCCTCCCAGCGAATGGCCGACGATGTGAGCCTTCCCGATCCCCGCGGCGTCCATGATCGCCAGGGTGTCCTTCCCTAACTGCTGCACGGTAACGCCTGCAGCGGCCGGACAACTTACGCCAATGCCGCGATTATCGAACGTCAGACAAAGATAATCGCGAGCGAGTTCTTGAACCTGATGACGCCAGCCCGACCCATGGACACCAACGCCCTGAATAAAAACGACAGGTTCGCCTGCTCCCTTGAGTTCGTATGAGAGCGGACAACCTTCGAAGACTAAGGTGTTCGGCATTTGATGAAGCGAGACATTCAGGTCCCTCTACTTCATGGTCCAGCCGCCGTCGACGACAATGCTGGTTCCGGTCACGATCCCGCTGGCCGGAGAAGCGAGATAGACAACCGCGGCGGCTACTTCTTCGATCGTCGCCATGCGGCCTAACGGGATGCTTGCTTCGACATATTCCCGGAATTGCGGGTTCGCGAGGAACGGCGTTGTGAGCGGAGTTGCAACAAACGTCGGCGCCACAGAGTTAACCCGTATTCGATACTTCGCCAGATCCAAAGCGATCGACTTGGTCATCCCTTCCATTGCAAACTTCGTTGTGCAATAGACCGTGCGCTCCGGAAGCGCCACATGGCCCGATTGCGACGAGATCATGACGATGGAGCCCGGGCGTCCTGTCTCGATCATCCGCGCGGCAGCAGCCTGCGCGCAGAAAAAGCTGAGTGTCACGTTGACTTCGAAAACTTCGTCGAACGTCTTCCGGTCGACATTCAGGAAGTGCTGCGGTTTGTTTACCCCGACGTTATTCACCAGGATGTCCACTGCCGGCAAATCGTGGAGTCGCTCTTTGAAACGCTCTACACTTCGAAGGTCCAGCACCCAGTATTCAGCGCTGCCCCCTTCTGATCGGATCTCGTCGGCAACTCTTTTAAGATCGTTCTCTTGCCTGGCGATCAATACAACGTGAGCGCCAGACGAGGCAAGAAGGCGGGCACAACCCTCACCGATCCCGCGAGACGCACCCGTAACAAGGGCAGTTAATCCATCCAGTCGAAACAAGGAATGCACG
>C688J35102_120989462_pt1 | contig 11436 bp, 16 predicted proteins | sample HopSoiMetagenom2_FD_35102 | JGI IMG/M metagenome (IMG submission 35102)
AGTCCGAGCCGGTGATAATCGCACCTGCCGCCATCTCCGGCTGATTCCCTTCAGCAGCGCGGCGAAAACAGAACTCAGAGCAGCCGCCAGCTCCGGTGAACCATACCCACACCCGGCGGCTGTCTGTTCGAAGCAAAGCCGCTGACCCAAACGCCGTTTGGTGGCCTGGGACCGACTGGATTTCACGGTGCCTGCGGCGGGATGTTGTGGTTGTACCGAAACAGGTTGTCCGGGTCGTAGCGATGCTTGATGGCGCGCAAGCGCTCGTACTTGATATCGCCGAAAGCAGCGCGCACGCGATCTGCTGGCTCGTCGGGTGCGCCGTAGTTTAGATAGCCGGCGCCGTCCTTCGAGTGCGCGGCGACCCGCGCAGCTCCAGCGCGCACCCATGCGATCTCGGCATCGTCGATGGCCGGATCTCGCCAGTGGCCCAACACACTGACGTTGTATCCAGGACCTCGCCGGTTCCAGGGGGCATCCTCGACCGGCACCCGTCGCGCCTGTCCATGCAGCGGCTCGATTAAAATCGAGCTGTCATGGCCGGCTGCTCGTGCGGCATAGTGGTCGACGATGTCGTCGATGAGCCCGTCGGACAGTGCGTCGACGAAGTGGCTCTTCCAGTAATGGCGGATGCCAAACGGCGTGTCGCCCTGCATCACCTGAATCTGCAGGTAGCTGTTCAAGCCCAAGCCGTCCTCTGCCACCGCGACCGTCTCGCGCAGCCGTCGCACCTGCTCCGCCCAGTGCACCTCATCGCCGACGGCGCACACAGTCACGTGAAGCAGGTCGCGAGCCAGATATGCCATCAACGTCAGCTCGTCCGGCGCGAGATCCATGACATCGCGAAACAGTCGTAGGCCATCAGCCAACTCGTCCGGACCGAACCTGATGATCCCACCAAACACCCGAGGCAGCAGTTCGAGCGCAAACTCGAACTCGGTGACAACACCGAAGTTTCCACCGCCACCGCGAAGCGCCCAGAACAGCTCCGGCTCGTCCATCGCCGAGGCGATCACCACCTGGCCACTCGCGAGAACCACCTCCGCGGAAACCAGCCGGTCGAGCGTCAGCCCATACACACCCATCAGGTGACCAAGGCCACCACCCAAAGTCAACCCGGCGACTCCGGTCGTATCGAACGTACCGCCCGGCATCGTCAGCCCGTGCGCGACCAGCGGCGCGTCCACGTCCCGCCACATGGCACCACCACCGACCGCCACCCGCCGCCGATCCGGATCGACGGAGACCCCGCGCAGCAAACGCAGATCGACGACCATGCCGCCGTCGCACATCGAATGCCCCGCCACGCTGTGGCCTCCACCGCGGATTGCAGCCGCAACACCGTGCTCCCGCGCGAACGCCAATCCCGCGACGACGTCCTCCACGCACGCGGCACGCGCAATGATCGACGGTCGACGATCGAGCAGCGCGTTGAAGGATGCACGAGCTGTGTCGTAGCCCGGATCAGCTTGGTCCAAAACGGGACCGCGGTGCCGCAGCTGGAGGTCGCGTAGGGCCGAAACGACACGCATCCGCAGACGGTACAAGACGCAACGGCACGACGCCCACCGACCGACGAGGTCGCGGTAGCAGATCCACCGCCCATGACCCTTCGCCGGGACAGAATGCCATTGGTGGCGTGTTGTAGAGGTTCCTCGGAATATCCAGCACGACATTCGTCGGCCATTCGTCACTCCGTCTCGGCCAGGAGACAGCTGATAGCGCCGAAGCCCAGCGGTCGGCCGCGGACCCTGGCCGAGGCTCTCTTCGTCACGCCCCTGTTCTCTGAAACTTGTCCGCCGCGTCCTTCGCCGATTGCTGAGGACAAAGGGCGCGGCGAGTGGTCCAGACGACCCCAGCGAACGCTCAGTGCGCGGGCTGCCCAAGAAACCGACGGCAAGATGCGATCTGCCGCGACCGTGTTTTAGACAGCACCCGAGTCATCGGGCAGTCGGGGCGAGAGGATTTGAACCTCCGACCGCCCGGCCCCCAACCGTCAAACTCGCGTCTGCAGAACCGCCTAGTCAGCTGGTTTCTTGGAGAAACCACTGTTCACGGTGGTGTGCAATCTCGCTCATTTGCTCGATTTCGAGGCGATGTGGGACGCCAAGGCACGCCACGGCCTTCAGTGTTATCGCCGAACGCTTGCCTGGGCCACGGTGTAGTGTCCGCAGTTTCCCGTACGGCGGTTATACGCCCTCGCCTCGAAGACGGCGGTTGATCCACGACGGATCGCCCTTCATGTGTGTTTCGCCTACGTTGGGGCAGCTTTATGGCTAGGTCACTAGAGGGCCTGCGTGGCACCTGCCGCGTTTAAAGGCCATACCTCTACGACGCCTTGTGCGACGGTGCAGGGTGTCTTGGAGACGAGGGTGATTGCGTCTTCGATGCTGGGTGCCTCGATGATCGTGAATCCAGCGACTGGCAGATGCGCGCGCAGAAACGGCCCGGCGTCGGTCTGAACGCCTTCACCATCGTGGTTGCGTACCTGCACGGGATCGCCGGCAATGCCCACAAGCGCGCCGGCGGCTTGTAGCCGCGCGTCTTGTTGGTGAGCCGCCTCCAGCACTGACCGATCGGTCTGCTCGTACCCGGCTTGGTCTCCATAGCCAATCGTCAGGAACGTGGACATGCCCTATACCCCCATTGCTGTCGACTCGGCGTGCAGAAAAGCCTACAGCGGCCGAACAGGGAGCCAGTCGGCGACACTGCCCTTTCCGGAAGGCATCCGGCCCGATCCCCCGCCCGGGCGATTCGCCGGCGATCAAGCGGTGGCTTGATGAGAGCGACCCCCTTCGTCCCAGCGAGGTTGCTCCATGGATCGCGTCCACTCCGACGACGAGCGCGAACTCGTCGACAGCGTCATCAGCGACGGCCAGATCAAGCAGTGGATCGGCTATGGCTTCTTGATGCTGGCCGTCTACCTCGAACGCCACGCCGCGTTTGAGGAGTACTGCCGTACCAACAAGCGCGCATAGACGCGGGGATGGCGCCGGGCCCCGTACCCGACGCCGCCCCGAGGCTGCGCTACCAGCGTCCCCTCACCGCGGCACGCGGCGACACTCGGTAGGTCACCGGTAGACCCCTCGCATCAACCCGACGCTCCGACAAGCGGCGAAGCGCCGCTTCCGCATGCTTGGCCGCACAACGTGCCTGCTCACGACTCATTCCCTAGACCCCTCTGCTCGCAGCTCCCCAAGCAGCCAGCAGTCTCTACATAGGCGACATCACCGCCACCGTCTACAGCGAGCGCCGCTCCCAAACCGACTCCTTACAAGTAGCGGTTAGGATCGCCTCGGAGAGTCGGCCCGTTCGCCGCGACGCGCCCACACACGAAGCGGCCGCCCGACCCCCGTTCTACAATGGCCCGCCGATGGCTGGATAGAGCCTCCGCCGGCGGGCCACCCCCTCGGCGAACGAATCGAGCAGACACTTGCACCGATCGATCCAGCCGGCACCGCATACCACGTGTGCAAGACCTTGCCGGTGTGTTGGTCGAGTTCGACGACCGCCGCGGATCAAAGGGTCATCGCACTCGGATGAAAGATGGATGACATTCCGTCAGCCCAGGATTTCCATCAACGCACGCTGACCGCGATGGCGGCAATCGAATCGCCCCGCGTGCAGTCGACCGTCTTGGAGACAGCAGGGGTGATAGCCGGTCGAATGCACGAGCCCGCGCAGGCCGTAATCCTGATCTCCGCCGGTGCCCGCCTCCAAGGCCGAGAACTCACTGACGTAGGCCAGGCAGCGCTGGACGAGGCTCGGCAACTCGTTCCGTCATCAGAACTCGGTATGGTCTTGGAAACGGCGTCACGGATGTCGATTCCCGAAGCTTTTGACCTCGCGCTACACCTTGCCGCCCTCCGAGGCGCAGCACAAGATTAAAGCCGCCGCCGGTTCCGGCGCGCGCACCCTTCGCCGACACAACGCTGAACGCTCCGCTCAATGAAACGGTCGGTCACCGACACGCCACAAACGTGCCCGCGGCGGATTCTCGGCAAACAGCGCCGGCCCCCGGTAGCGAACACAGATACCGGCGATGCACCTCACGCCATGCGAGCCCAACCCCGGCCAACACGCATCGGCACGGGCAGGCGGCGCACCGATTGCGCGTTGGACCACGGCTGCCAAAGCGTCGTCCTGGCTGTCGTACACCGGCATAACCGCGCCGAGTGCGACAGGTCTACGAGGTTGCAGCACTAGCCCCGTGGCGGCGCAATCACCACAACGGCGTGCACCTAACGACGGCTGTCCGGCCCGCCTACGGAGCGTCCCGATAGAGCGCTGTCTTTGCGACGCGACCGTGCGAAGTAGCGTTCCGTTGGATGAACCACAGCTGAACGGAGCTCGGGTGTGTCGGTAAAGGCTAACTTCGTTCGCCCAACTCCTCACTGACGTGGCCGCCACTGGTCTACCCGGAACTCTCCGCCGCATCGGTCGCAGGCGACCTACACCCCAGTCGGTAGCTCAAATATCTGGTTCCCGCTGTCGAGGGGCCCCTCGCATTTCGGACATCGCTGGAGTGCCCGACCGTGCGCAGGGCGTGTCAGACGCCTTATGCCGGTGTGATCGTGCCGAAGTATTGGCACCTCTCCGATGTGAAGTTGATCAGGATGTGGAATACCACTGACACGATGTTCGTCGCCGTGTGCGCGACCAGCGTCCCCTCGAAGCGGTATGGCGTCGTTTCGGTCGGCGTAGCGGCGATCAGACCGATGTCGAGTTGGCTCGTCGGGCTGCCCGGCGTGAAGCCGTCCTGTTTGACGGTGGTCGGGTTGAAGAAGTCCGAGAAGCTGTAGGTGGCGTTGACGTCTCCGCCCGCTCCTGCATCGACATGCATCTGGCCCCCCTCGGTGCCGGCCGAGCTGTTCTCGTAGTAGCACGTGGCCGTGAGCGTCAGTCCATTGCCGGAAAAGACGGTGGTGGTTCCGTGATCTGTACGGCTGAAAGGCATGTCGACGTTGATTGGCGACGATCCTTGAGGGAACGCCGCACACGAGACCGCGCCGCCCGCAGCGACGCCTTGCACGGCTGAGTTGGCAGTGCAGGTGCCCGTCACTCTTCTCTGCAGCTGGGTCGAGTCGAGGCCATCCAGCTTGTCCGCGTTCAGGTTTGCCACCTTGGTGGTGGATGGTGTCTGGAACGGCGGCCGGCCCGCGCCTGGCGTTAGGCCCAGTGGTGTCGCACCGGTGGCCGTGGACGTGTTGGTGAGTTGCAGCGTCTTGCCAGTGAAGTTCGCCGTCAAGCCGGTCTGAGTGGTGGCGCTGTTGGCTTGGCCGAGGATGAAGTTGCCCCCGGTAGCCGCCCAGGCCGTGCCGCTCAGCGAGACGAACAGGGCAACAAGCGAGATCACGAGTGCCGGGCTGATGTGTGGCCGTTTCATGACCTACCTCCCCCAGGTAGTGGCGATCAGCACAACTGAACCGTCGAGCATACGCCTCTTGGACTCAGCGCGCACGCGTTTCCGCCAGAAATCCGCGTGGCCCGAGCCGCTCTAGACTGCGTCGATGGACGACCAGCATCGCCAGGAACTGCTCCGCTCGAGGGCCCACGCCACCGCGAAGCTCGTATTCGCGAACGCGATCGTGATCGCGCAGCGCGCCGTTGAGACAGACGAGGAGATCGCGCACCTTACCGGATACACGGTGCCGATGATCCGCGCCGTGCTCCGCTCGTCGTAAGCCTGGCTTCGACAGCGGCCGAGCGATCGGTCGAGGGGCACCCCTGATGCGAATGGCATGCGGATCGGGGAGAATGTGCCCATGGCGAGCCGCTACTTCTGCCCCAACTGCGACGCGGTGCCTCGGCCGAGGAATCGGTTTTGCACCTCCTGTGGCGCAGCGATCGAATATCGTCCGCACCACGTAGCTCTGATGCTTCTCGTTTACCTGGCTTGCGCTCCGCTGGCTTGGGGGACGATGCTTGGGATGCTGGGGCTGAATGACGATCCGTCCCATCCGCGCACCGGTGCGCAAGTGGACGCGGCCGTTCGCACCGCCACAGAGGTCGCGATCGCCGTCGCGCTGGTCGGGGCCGTCGTGCTGCTGATCCCGCTGGCGCGGGGCACGCTTCGCATCCACACGTTGGGCCGGGCCATCCTGATCCTTGACGGCGCTGTCGCAGCCGGCACGTTCTTCGGTTTCGCCCACGGATAGGCGCCGACAGACCAAGGCTCACACGCGTTTCAGCCGTACTCTGTCAGGCGCACTCGTAGCACCCACCGGCCCAGCCCGGCCACGCGTCGGTTCGCCAGGCATCAGTTCCGCCGTTCCGTCCTGTCCGTCCCGTCACTTGCAGTTCGTTAGCAAGAAACACACAGCGACCATAGCCTTGGGGCGGAACGTGCTCAAACGACCGTCCGACTAGGATCAGCCGATGGACGACCAGCTCCGCGCCCTTCACGAGACGGCCGGTTCGGCGCCCTTACGGCACCAGGGCGGCCGTCTGCGCACCGGGCGGAAGATATCGAAGAATTGTCTCCCCTCGGGCGGGGCCGCAGAGGGGTATCCTAGTGTCATGACTTTCAAGTCGTGGAGCGACTGACAAACAGCATCGTGTCCTTACCCCGATCTGCTTAGCAGCGGCGCGTTTGGGTGCGGGCCAGCAGGCTTTGGAAGAAAGGCACGGCGGCAGTTGCCCGCACGCGATGAAGGCGCCGGGCCGGACTGGTGAGTTGGGAGCCACGCCATCGGCCCGCGCTTCTGGAGCCACCCCGGATCTTGCGTGAGGTAGCCCGCGAACGGGCCTACGGCCGCTATCCACGGTGGGTGGCGGTGCGGGGTTCGCGCTCGGATGAGGTGCGGCGGCGAGAAGCCGATGAGACCTGCCCGACGGGCCTACGGAGACTCAGGGAGCGCGTGGAATCGCGGCGGCGGAATGCGTACGACAGCTTCTTAGCCCGATCCGCCGCGGTCAGCACGGATGCGACGCCGCCCGCGTGCCGCGGTGATTGTCTCGGTGTGGATGGGGGCATGCGGTGTTCGGCTATCGCTGCGGGCTGAGTGCTGACCGAGGGCGGGTTGGCGGCGCCGGTCGGTAGATGGACAGCGCGGTTGCTCGGTGACAGAAGCTGCAGACGAAAAAGTTGGTCGCCTTGCCGAATCCTCGGCACTTCGTGTTCGCGCACTTGCGACCTAACTTGCTCACGATGGGCTCCCTTCCTGCGGTCTAGAGGATGAACCGCGCGCCGGCCGTCGGGCGGAGGGGGCGGCCGGCTGGGCTGCTTGAGCGACTGCCTAGCGGTCACGCTACCACCACCGATGGCGACCGCTAGGCGCTCCCTTAGCGCGGCAAGGAACCGACAGCGGGCGCCCCAGCGGTGTCGGCTTGGGGCGCCCCACTGTCTTGGGCCGCCTAACCGCTCTGGAGCCGCGTGTTGCCCCCCGCGAAGTGCTCTCAAGCGGTCACACCATTTATCGGCGCGAATCGGCGAAATCCTACCTCCGGTTTAGCGCCGGGACTACTCCAAAGCGTTCGGCCTAAGCTAGCGCTCAGCGCTTGCTGGCGGGCGTGCTAGTTGGTGGGGGTGGTGACGCAGCGGTAGTAGATTATGCTGTTGTAGTCGTAGAAGGTGACGAAGATCTGCCGCGCGGTGCCCTGGCTGAGGGTGGCGGCGACGGTTTGGTCGTTTCTGACGAACAGGTCGTCGAACCACTCTTCAGATTGGCTGGCGCTGAGGTGCTCGTAGGCAAGGGCGAGCTCGGGCAGGGTGGGCAGTCGCCGGTTTGCGTGCTGGCAGGTTGAGTTGGCGCCGATGAAGGAATCACTGTCTCGGCGGGTGGGCTCGAAACAGAGGCCGCCCGCGTAGTACATGTCTGACGGGCAGTGCACCTTCAGCGACGCCTTATAGGCGGCCGAAAGGTCGGTCGCGTTGACGCTGCCGGAGATCAGGTTGGAGTGTTTCCCGGTCGGTGGTGCGTGCCCGGAGATGGTGTCTTTTGCGACTTGGCTGTTGGATGTGATGATCACCGCGGCGACCGCCGCGGTGGTGCCGGTGAGGGCGACAACGAGCGCCAGCGTTGCCACGATGTTCGCGTAGGTAAGTCGGTGTCGCATTGAGACCCCTCCCCAGGATGCCGGCCAGCCGAAACGCCTTCGTAGCGCAACGCACCAAACCTCTCACACTGCAAGCCGCCTATCAACCCACCCCTTCGTCGCTAGTCGGCAGGCGGTCACTGTGCCCGTAGCCGATGGCGATCACCTGGCGCGAAGCGCGGCATCGACTTCGAGTGGATACCGCCAGTAATCGCGGTTCTTGGTCTTGATCCAGCCGCGCCGGCCCGGCAGATAGTGCCCAGAACGCTTCTTCGCAACAACGCCCTCCAGGCCGAGCTGGCAGACCTTCTCCCACAACGCCTCGCCGGCCACGACTTACTGCGGCGCTTTCCCATTCGTAGCCTTCAAGGCGCTCAACGCCCAGCCGGCCGAGAGACTCGATCTGCCAGGCCCGCCACCCATCGAGGATCCGCCGCGACCGCTCCGGGTCATGCGAATACGCCACCATGTCCCGCGGCGTCGGCCCGTTCATCGCGTACTTCTGGAGCGCCGAGTTACCACGCCTCCGCCGGCGAGCCACTAACCCGCCCGCCTCGGTCGCAACTGCAACGGCGACACCGACTCGCCCAACGCCTCCGAAAGCGCGAGCTGCTTGAACAAGCGCGCGGCGGCGAATCGCGAGTCGCGCTCGATCCCGGTCGCAGGGTGCGACAGCTTTTGGCCGTATCTGCCAGTTGAGATCAGGCCTTCCTCGGCCAGGATCAGTCGCGCCTGGTCAGCCCGATCCAACGCCTCACACGCAAGCCGCAGGAGGTGGAGCTCGGTGTCCTCAAGCGTGAAGTTTGCCGTCGTGCTGAGCCACAACTCACGCGACGACGCGGACAAGTGATCAGGTGGGTTCAACAGGAGCCTCCAAGGGGTCTGATTGACGATGCAACAACGCTGCAGCGGCCCGCTCCGCACGGTAGAGTCGGACAGTTCGGCTCCAATCGCAGAGCCGTGTAGGAGAGGAGTGGGCGAATGGCCGGTGTCCACACAGGTGACTTCGAATCCCCCGATGAGGTTCGCAGCCCAGACAAGACGAAGGTCGACGTCGTGAGGATGGGTGACGGCACCACCGCGGCGCGGCTTACGCTCCAGCCCGGATGGCGATGGTCTGAATGCATCAAGCCAGTCGTCGGCACCGACAGTTGCCAAGTCCGCCACGTCGGTCTCGTGCAATCAGGCCGCATGCAGGTCACCCACGACGACGGCACCGAGACGGAAATCCAAGCCGGTAACGCCTACGTCATCGAACCCGGACACGACGCGCGCGTAGTCGGATACGAACCCTTCGTCGGCTACGAGTTCGAATCGAAAGCCGCTGAGCAATACGCACGCGGATAACCGCCGCTCAACACGTTTCAGAATCGCAGCGCTTGTCCGAGCCGAGGTATGGCACGGCTTCTAAGCGGAGATGGCGTAGGGGCCGACCCGCCCCTCCGGGTGATCAATCGAGAAGGGGGCGCCGCCCTAGACAGGCGCCGAGGCGCGGCGCTTGGCATAGCGCAGCGCATCCTTGTGCGAGCGGCAGTCCTGCATCTCCACGATCCGGCCGTCCCGCAAGGTCACCACTTGATACAGCGGTTCGGCCGGGTGCTCCGCCTTATCGTCGATGCTCTGCCAGCGGCTCTCGACGATCACGTTCGGGCCGATCGTGGCTAGGTGGCTAACGTCGACGCGAACACCGGGGTCGCGGAACCGACCAAACGCGCCTTCGAGAACCTCACGGGCCTCATCCCGTCCGTGTCAGGTCGGCCTATGTGCCCACCACAGGTGGCCGCGCTTGACACCTCGCCATTCCAAGTCCTGGTCAAGCAAGGCGACGGTCGGTTCCACGTCACCCCGATTCAACGCGTCAAGCGCATCCTGTAGCTCGGCCGGCAATGCAGCCATGACAGGGATTCTCGCATCGCGCTCACGGAGACGCAATAGAGCTAATCGCCGTCGGTCGGTTGCGGTGTGCCGCAGACCATGCAGCGCCAGAACGCGACACCCCCAAACGTCGTCTGCAGCTCATGCTGCGTTATCGCAGCACACTTCTCACACTTTCTCACCGCTTTTCGGTTATCCGAGGACTCCCCCACGGCGACAGGCTACCCCAGCAGGGAAGACCACAACTGTTCGTGAGCGGGAGCGGACCGCTCGGCGCCAACGCTCCAAGAGGGCGGTCGGGCCCGCTCCACGCGATCGCAGCGTATCGCTTCACAAACGCATGTTCAAACCGACATATTACTCGGACTTAGGGATTCTGACGGGGCTGCTCGGCGCCTCGGCGCACGCAGCGCATCTCGGAGCTTCCGCCACCGCGAAGAGTGCTGTAGGCTGGCGGGTGCCAAGGCGGGTCAAGCAGTCGGCCGCGCGGAAGTCGTGTTCGCGCCGGTGGCTAATGGAGCCCGTCCACGCCAACCCTTCCGCTCGTCACACACAGCTCGGCTTGGCTGGGACGGCCGGGGTTTTCAGACCTCCCCCAAGAGACCTGGCCGTCCCGGACGCCGACTAAACGGGGCGATACTGGATCGCTCCGTTTAGCGGCTCCTAGCAGCAGGGAACTGTGAAGGAACCAACCGCGTGGGCTCTGCGTTGGTTGGCGACGGCGCCGAGCGCGCTGGGGGGAACTTCGCGCTCGGCGCCTATCGCCCGCCGGTAGGGCGCAAGCGCCGAAAGCTGGTCGCCACCAGGCGCGCGGCAGGAGTGGAACGCGCGCGCCCGGTCGCGGCGCCCGGGGGCGCCCGCTGAAGCCGGACGGGGCGCACGGGCGGCCGGCGCGGTGTGACGCGCCTGGCACTGCGGGGCGTGCAAGCCGCGCAGACCTCGGTTTGTGGACTTAGCCGGATCGCCGCTCGTCGACGAAGCGCTTGAGCGAGTCGTGTGGGATGCGCCAGCTCGGCCGGCGGGCGCCGCCGATCGACACGTCGGCGGCTGGCTTTGATCGCACGCTGGTAGATCCGCCAGACGCTCTGCCTGGTGATGCCCATGTTGGCGGCGATGTAGGTGAGCCTGTGTCCGTGCCAGTCGCGCATCGACATCACGTAGCGCTGCTTCGCGGTGAGACCATTGACCGACTCCTGGGTCTCCCAATAGTCGCCGCGCGCTGGTGCGGCCTTCGACGCGGCCTCCTTCAAGATCCGAGCCATCGCTCGGTCGCGCAGGCCGAGCACCGCGTTGTGCTTGACGCCGCGGTGGCGCGCGATCGCTCTTGCAGAGACGCCGGCGGCGAGCTGCACCAGCGTCGTCGCCTGCAACTCGGTACAACCGGCCGTCAAAGCGGCCTCGTACATCGCGGTGCGCTCCTCGGCCTCCTGTTCCCAGTCAACCCACCGCTCCGGGTCATCGTCGATGCGGCCCGTAGCGATCGCGAACTTCAACTCGGGCGGCACCGTCAGGTCGAACGGCGTG
>C688J35102_120989461_pt1 | contig 11433 bp, 8 predicted proteins | sample HopSoiMetagenom2_FD_35102 | JGI IMG/M metagenome (IMG submission 35102)
TGACGCGGTGCACGCCAACATCATACCTCGCTACCGAGCTCCCAAAGCGCAGCCGTGCACCACGAGCCCCTATTCACCCAAGTGCCTAGTACTACTTCGTTAACTACTCAATAGCCGGTAGAACAGTCCTTCTTGAAGGGTCCCCGGTAGACAGAAACTGTTCTGTAGGCACCGATTTTGTCGCCTTTCGGCGCGAACAGTCCTAAATCCGGGGTCATTTACTACCAATCTAACCGCTATCTACGGCCAAGCATCGATCTAACGAAGTAGTACTAGAAGGGTAATTCTGCGAACTTCGCCCAAACGGCGTTCTACGAAGTTCGACTATGCGCTGGATTCGCTGGAGTGGCCCGAACCTTTACTGTGCCCTCCATCCTCCGCCCCGGCGTCCTCCGAGGCCCCCTGTTGCTCGACCTCGGCCAGCAGCGGGTTCACCCACCGCCCCACGCCCAAGGCCACCAGGATCGAGGCGAAGGTGGCGGCCTACACCTACGACTGCTACATCAACCGGTTGCTCGGTCGTCCTCAAGGACGCATCAGGGACCTGTGGGCATGAAAACCTCGCAACACTCATCTAGACCCTGCGTCGGTCGCCGCCGATGGTTGCGCCGGCGCCTCCACCGCACACCCCCAGAGCTCTCTCACTCCTCTTGGCCAAGAGGGGTGAGAGGCCACCTTAGAACGCACTGCTCGGAGGGGCAGAAGGAACACGCTGCCTCCTCCAGAAATACAAGCTCTCCTTGGCTTTTGCCTCAAAGGTTGCATCGGCCTGCGGGTGGGTTTAAGGTGTTCATGTACTCTCCCCTGCCATGGCTAGAAGGAGGGGGCCGCATGCCGGAGGCAACTCAACAGCCCAGTGACGCTGAGAGAAACACTCGGAACTCGGTAATAACCTTTCCCCGATCTCCGGAGCGCCCACTTCATAACTTGCCGCTCGAACTCTCGAGTTTTGTGGGTCGCAAGCAGGAGATCGCCGAGGTCGAGATGCTGCTCTCCGAGCATCGGCTGCTGACGCTTACTGGACCAGGCGGCTCCGGCAAGACTCGGCTGGCCCTGGCGGTGGCCTCGGAGGTGGCACGCGACTTTGGGGATGGAGTGTGGCTCGTGGATCTTGCTCCGCTATCCGACCCCGGCCTCGTCCTGCAGGCCGTCGCCTCGGTCCTCGGGGTGCGCGAAGCGCCCGGCGGCCCGCTCACACAGACGCTCTCCGATCACCTCCTACCGAAGACCATGCTACTGGTGTTGGACAACTGCGAGCATCTCATAGGCGCCTGCGCTTCCCTGGCGGAGATCCTGCTTCGGCGCTGCCCTAACCTGCGCGTCCTGGCAACCAGCCGTGAGGCGCTGGGCGTCTTAGGCGAGACCATCTTCGCCGTCCCTCCCCTATCGTTGCCCGACCCCCGCCATCTGCCGGCTGTCGAGAGCCTCTCGCACTACGAGGCGGCGAGGCTATTCGTCGACAGGGCGGAGGCCGTCAAGCCTAGCTTCGCGCTCACGGAGGGTAACGCCATGGCGATCGCACAAGTGTGCCGCAGGCTCGAAGGTATCCCGCTCGCCATAGAGCTTGCGGCCGCAAGGGCGAGGGCGCTCTCCGTGGAGCAGATCTCCTCTCGCCTGGACGATTCGTTTCGGTTGCTGACGAGGGGCGGGAGGTCGGCGCTGGCCCACCAGAGGACGCTCAGGACGGCCATGGACTGGAGCCACGAGTTGCTCTCCGAGGAGGAGCGGATCGCGTTCCGCAGGCTCTCGGCATTCGCCGGGGGCTGGACCTTGGAGGCCGCGGAGACCGTTTGCGCGGGCGAAGGCATCGAGGAGGGCGAGGTGATGGACCTGCTTGCCTCGTTGGTGGACAAGTCGCTCGTCCTGGTTACGGAGCAGCGGGACGGGGGGGCGCGCTACCGGCTGCTAGAGACGGTCAGGCAGTACGCGCTTGAGAAGCTCGAAGGGAGCGGCGAAGCGGTAGAGGTGCGAGGCCGGCATGCCGCGTGGTTCCTGGCGCTGGCCGAAGAGGCAGGACCGCTGATGATGGGTCGGGAGCAGGTCGGCTGGCTGGAGCGTACGGGGCGCGAGCAGCACAACTTCCGCGCGGCGGTGCGCTTCTTCCTCGACCGCGAAGACGCGGATCGGGCGATAGGCCTGACGTGGGCGTTCTGGCGCTACTGGTGGGTAATGGGGCTCCAGGGCGAGGCCCGGCGCTGGATGGAGGAGGTGCTACAGGGCGGAGACTTGCCAGGCGACGGCGTCTACCCCGCGCGAAGGGCTCAAGCGAACCTGATAATCGGGACCTACGCTTGGTCCGAGGGAGATCTCGCCTCGGCGCTCCCGGCGCTCGAGGAAGGGCTTCGGCTGTCCGGAAAGACAAATGAACCACGCGCCCAGGCGATCGGGCTGATGCTCCTGGGTCTCGTGGACGTGGCCGAGGGTAACGCCCAGCGCTCCCGCGAGCGCTTCGAGGAAAGCCTGCGCTACTTCCGCATCTCGGGCGAAAGCGAGAAGTGGGGGGAAGCCCACACCCTCGCCTATCTCGGCCTGGCTCCCTTGTTGAACGGGGAGCCCGAGGCGGCGAGGCGGTGCTTCGAGGAGGGTCTGGCGGCGGCTCGCGCGGCCGGGGACCGCGTAGCGGCGCACCAGGCACTCTACAAACTGGGGCTCCTCGCCCTGAGCGAAAGGGATCTCGACCGGGCCAACGGATACCTCCGGGAAGGCCTCTCCCTCGCCGACGAAGTCCGGGACATAATGAACGCCCCCTATTTTGTCAAGGGTCTGGGCCAGGTGGCCGGCCTCCGCGGCCAGGCGGCGTTCGCGGTCCGGCTCCTGGGCGCGGCCGAGACGGCGTTGAGGGCGACCGGATCAGCGCCGTACCGCTACATCCCGGACCAGGCTCTGCAGGACCTTATCTTCTCCGCAGCAAGGGACGCTTTGGGCGAGACGGCCTTCGACAAAGAATGGAGGCGAGGACGGGCGATGACGCTGGAGCAGGCCGTCGACTACGCCCTGCAAGAACCAGAGGCGCCCCAAAAGGCATCCGAGGAGGCCGAGGAAGTCCCGCAAGCCTTCCCCGCGGCCCTCAGCACCCGCGAGGTAGAGGTCCTGCGCCTCGTCACTCGTGGCATGACCAACGCTCAGATAGCCGAGGAGCTCTACATAAGCACCCGCACCGTAAACGCCCACTTGCGCTCCGTCTACCATAAGATAGGTACGAGCACCCGCGCCGAGGCCGCCCGCTTCGCTTTGGAGCACGACCTCCTCTGAGTCCTCCTGCTCCGATCCGCTCCCCTCGGGAGGCGATCTCGCTCTGACCGTTTGGTCGCTGCTTCAAGGCAGCAGGCGGCCTTCTCTCTATGTGCCTTAGGCACCTTGCCTAGGCAACCCTTCTCTGGGCCTCTCCAAGAAATAGGCACCCCCAATAGGCAACCTTGCCGATTCGCTAGGCCAGAGGAGGCTCCATAGTTCTCGCCAACGGAGCAACCCACCAGGGGTTGCCGGGGACACAAGGGAGAAGGCAATGATGACCAAGAGGATGATGATCCCGGTGGCGATCGTGGCGCTTTTGGTAGCCATGTGCCTCGCGCTGGTGGCCAATCCGCCGGTCCAGGCCTCGACGGCCCTCACCGTCAACTCCACGAGCGACTTCCACGACACGATAACCGGCGATGGATTTTGCGGGTTCGGGGGATCGTGCTCGCTAAGGGCCGCCATAGAGGAGGCCAACTCCAGCGCCGGTGCAGACACCATAAACTTCGCCATCCCCGGCACCGGCGTGAAGACCATAGCCGTGGGCGCGACCGGCCTCGGGAGGCTTCCGGCCATAACCTCTCCTGTGACCATAGACGGCTACACCCAGCCAGGTTCCTCACCCAACACCCTGGCCACGGGCGACAACGCCGTCCTCAAGATCGAGCTCACCGGCAACGCCACGCTCGGGAGCAGCGCCCTCGAGATCACGGGCGTGTCGGGAAGCAGCGTGGTGAAGGGCCTCGTCATCAACAGCTTCGGCGAGGGCATCGACATACACGGCGACACGGTCGGCAACCGCATCGAGGGCAACTTCATAGGCACAGATCCCACGGGAACGCTGGATAAGGGCAACTCCGACGACGGCGTGAACGTCTTCGAAGGCGCCTCCGAGAACGTGGTAGGCGGAACCACGCCCGCCGCGCGCAACCTCATTTCCGGCAACACCTTCAACGCCGTCTTCGTCAGCGGGGCGAACAACAACAGGATTCAGGGCAACTACGTGGGCACGGACAAGACCGGCACCAAGGCGCTCGGCAACGGCGACGGCCCCGGCGGCGGGGCGGCCGTCTCCATCAACAACGCCTCCGGAAACACGGTGGGCGGCACGACGGCCGGGGCGCGCAACGTCATCTCCGGCAACAAGGCAGAAGGCGTCGCGATCTTCGACAGCCGCTCGCAGAACAACGAGGTGCTCGGCAACCGCATAGGCACCACGGCCAACGGCACCGGCCCCCTGGGCAACGCCCTCGACGGCGTGCTCATTACGGGCTCGGGCAGCTTCGTCGGGGACGGCACCTCAGCGGGGTCGAACACCATAGCCTTCAACGGCCAAGCTGGGGTCGGGGTCGAAGGCAACCTTGAGAGCACCGGCAACGCGATCTCGCGCAACTCCATCTTCTCGAACGCCGGTATCGGCATAGACCTCGTGGGCGGCGTCGAGGACGCCGCGGGCAGGACCGCCAACGACTCTGGCGATTCCGATTCCGGTCCCAACGGCCTGCAGAACAAGCCTGTCCTGACCTCGGCCAAGACAGTCTCCGATACGACCACCATCAAGGGTACGCTCTCCGCCGGCCACCGGGATTTTGATTACCTGATCCAGTTCTATTCCAACCCCTCCGGTACCGACGAGGGTAAGAAGTTCATAGGCCAGAAGATCGTCACCACCGACGGGAGCGCCAACGCCACCTTCGCCTTCTCTCCGGCGAGCAAGGTCGCGCTCGGGCAGAACATAACCTCCACGGCCACGGACCCCCTTGGCAACACCACCTCGGAGTTCTCGGCGCCGAAGAAGGTAGCATCTTCCTAGAAGAAGCGCCCCGTAGGACGGGGTCTACCAGAGCAACATCGGGTCGGGGCTACTCACGCTCCGGCCCTTCTTCTTGCCCTTATTCACCGAAGTGCATGGAAGGGTTATTCTCGGAAGTTCGGATGCACGATCCTGCATAGATCGCGCTCTCGGGGGCCCGAGGATGGCTTCCAAGGCGGCCCACGGCGCTCGGCGGGGGACTACATGTTGTGGTGGTGCATAAAGATCCGAGGATGCGAATGGTTTCCCGGTCTTTCAGGTGCCCAGATTTCGCAGAATTGCCCTTCCACGAGGTTCGGTGCATGGGCCTTGCGAGCGCGAGCGAGTAGAGCGAGGAAGCGGGTGATCTTGTCGTGAGTGATCTCTCCCGCGCTCATCCGCGAGAGGCCGGTAGCGGTGGTGTGGCTAAACGAACTCAACAGATAGTCGGAGTAAAGTTCGAGGAGATCCTTGTTCATGATGCTCCAACTGTACACCCTGAATTATGCGTAAGGTGAGTGAATAACCCCCGTGCCGCGAGGTACGGAGCACACCCAGAGGCGTCTAAGCCGTTCCGGTCGCGGGCCCGATGCGGCGCCCCGCGGCCTCGTGCTCGAAGTCTCGCCTCGTCCGAGAACGGGAAGGTTCCGCCCCCTCCCCCGGCTCGCTCGGCCCTGCGGGGGGCGTAGCCCTCGCGACGTCCGAGCTTCCCGCGCTCCCGTTCTGGCGCAGTCTCCTGAAGACCTCCGCCGCCGTCAGGCACACCGAAGCCCACACGCCGCCCAGAGCCCAACCCGCCAGCACGTCGCTCGGATAGTGCGCCCCCTCGTAGACGCGCCCGAACCCGACCAACAGCGCAAGGGCGACGATGGCCAGCCCGACCCGCGCCTTGGCCCGCCACGAGCCGCCCCAAGCCCCCTCGGGTCGGATGCTCCACAGGTACCACACGGCCGCCCCTACGGCGACGATCGCAACGGCGTGGGAACTCGGGAACCCGTTGCCCGCCTCGGGCACCAGCTGCAGCGAGGCGGGCGGACGTGGTCTGTGAAAGAGGATCTTGAAGAACTCCGCCAGGGCCCCCGTGCCGAGCGCGGTGGCCAGCAGCACGGCGCCCGAGAAGCCCAGCCCGAAGTCCTTGCGCCGGTAGGCCAGGACCGCCAAAGCGCATCCCGCCAGGGCCGCCGCCGAGAGCAGCGCCTCGGGCGAGAAGACGGCCTCGAAGACGCTCGCCGCGAGCGTGAGGAAGGGTTCGCCGTGGGAGTGGAGGTAGCGCAGCACGGCCACGTCCACGCGCACGAGAGGATCCCTGGCCAACACGTCCTGCACTACCGCCCCGAAGGCCCAGGAGAAGAGACCCGTGAAGAGAAGCCCGCTGGTGAGAACGAGGCCATAGACGCTGCGCGGGGAGAACCGGCGCTTGAGCCAGCGCCCCGTTGGGCTTCTCAGGAACGCCCGCAGCCGCTCCCCGCCGAGCCGGTTGAAGGCCCTCTGGACGAGCTCGGGGTGGTTACCTACCCAGCGGTAGGCCAGGTAGAGCACCACGCCGAGCACCAGCAGTCCGACGAGCAGGGCCGAGGCCCGCCCCGTCCACTGCTTCACCAGGCCCAGGCTGTCGCCCAGCAGGTACCCGACCAACACGGCGGCCGTGGCCCACACAGCCCCCCCGAGGGCGTTGTATACGAGGAAGGTCCCCCAGCGCATCCGGCTCATGCCCGCGACCAAGGCCCCGAAGACGCGAAACCCGGAGAAGAAGCGCGCGAGGAAGACGGCCTTGCCGCCATGCCGGTCGAAGAACCCTTCGGCGCGGGCCAGGCGCTCGGGGGTGATGAAGACGTAGCGTCCCCACCTGAGAACGAACGGACGGCCTCCCTTCCGGCCGACCCAGTAGCCGATCTGGTCGCCCAAGACCGCCCCCAGTATTCCGAACACTATGGCGTATCCCAGGTCCAGGTGTCCCCTCTGCGCCAAGACCCCGGCGGCGATGAGGATGGTCTCGCCGGGCAGCGGCACGCCCGTGCTCTCGGCCATCACGCCGAAGAGGACTACCAGGTAACCGTAGTGCTCGATGAGGGAGAAGACCTTATCCATGACAAAAACGAGGAAGTTTAGGGCCCACGATCTCTCTGCTCCCAGCGTTCGCTTCCGCGGCTACCGACGCACCATACTACGCGCGACTCGCGCAGAAGTCGTGCAGCACGGGCAAAGAGTTTCCGAGAAGCCTCTTTGGCCGAACTTCTCAGAACGCCGTTTAGCGGAACTTCTTAGAATTCGCCTTCCACGCACTCCGGTGAATAGCGTAGGATGATCGGTAATCGGGAGTCCTGCAAGCGAAGGGGCTGCATGGTTTCGAGCGGGGCAGCGCGGACGACGAGGACGGGGCTACGTTGGTTCGTGAGGGGCGCCGCTGTCCTCGTGGCGCTTGCCGGCTTGGTCGGCGTGGTTGTGTTCGGCGGCGGCCTTTACGTGCTCAGCGGGGAGAGCGAGTCGTCGTTGGGGGACCGGATAGTGGAGATATTCACCCCAGATGACCGATTCGGTCATTACCCGCTCGAGAGGTGAGCAGTGGTGCGAGAGCCCGCCACCGCGAGAAACCCTCACAACATCGTACTTACCGGTCCGGTCCGCAGTGGCACCACCCTGTCAGCCTACCTCCTAAGCAAAGCGCGAAATACCGTCGCCCTGAACGAGCCTATGGCGCCAGGCAAGCTCTACGAGTTCATGCCGGACAAAGATGCCGTCGCAGACGGCATAGAGGAGTTCTACCGGCGGACGCGAAGGAGGGTGCGTACCGAGAGGAAGGCCGTCTCCAAACACATCGGCGGTAAGCTCACCGATGCCACCTACGGCGAGCCCAACGCGATGGGCAAGAGGGAATCATTGCTGCAGAAGGGTGTAATCTCCATAGACAAAGAGGTAGCGGAGAATTTCGACCTGGTAATGAAACATCCTGGCATGTTTACCGCCCTGCTGCCCCAACTCAAGCATCGCTTCCGGTGCTACGCCATGGTGCGCAATCCTCTCTCGGTCCTAGCTTCGCGTTCGAGTATCGGGGAACAGCCGGACGCATCGACAGACGGCAAGGCGGGGCCGCACACCTTCAGAGACCCATCTTCGCAGACGATCAATTCCGCCCGCATGTTCGACTTGGAGCTCAGGTGTCAGATAGCCTCCATGGCCGCGGGTACGTTCGAGTGGAAGCTGAAGATGCTCGACTGGGCCTGCGAGATCTACCGTCGAGAGTTACCCGAAGAGAACATCGTCCGCTACGAGGACATCATCGTCTCGAGGGGCAAGGCGCTCTCCGCTGTCGTCCCCGCCGCGGAAGAACTGGACGAGCCTCTCGAGAGCAAGAACCTGAATCCCCTCTACGATCGAACGATGATGCTGGAAGTCGGGAAAAGGTTGCTGCAAAGCGAGGGCGCCTACTGGCACTTCTATCCCAGGGAAAGCGTAGAGGATCTACTGGCAGAAATTGCTTAGCACGAGGATTTGCGGCCGGACACCGATCGAACCCCGGGATCGCTCGGGCGGGTTGCTCGGCATCGGTAAGGCGGTCGAAACCAGAAGCCGGGCAGCGTGCCCGTTCATCTTTCGGCTCACCCGCACCGCGCTGCTTCCGAGAACGTGGCGTTGCCACGGTCCTATGGGCTTGGCCAAGAAGGTCCTCGGAGCGGGGTTGCGCAAATAGATAATGCTCCGGACTCAACTGCGCTACCGTCCACGAACGATGCCCGTTTCCCAGAGGCTATCTGCGACTCAAGAGAACCACTACATAGATGCGCTTGGCGCCGTCAACCGATGGCGTGCCGGCTTCGCTTCTTCCAGGCTGTGAGGAGTCGTCTGAGGAGGAGAACGAACGCGGCGAACACAAGCCCGGTAAACAGGGCGTAGTAGTGCCAGGACAACTCCGGCAATATAAAGTGGACGTTCGCGTGCCCTCCAGCGTCCAACTTGAGATGGATATTCCACGACAAGAGGATAGCGAGGGTCAGACCAGCCAGGCAAAGGCCGAATACCAGCAGGAGCGAGAGCAAGAAGGTTTGTAACACGAGGTCCCACCGTCCCTCCTTTGGGCGCCGGATGCCAGCCTCCTCGAAAACACTGTCTTCCAGAGCGTAGAGCCCTTCGACCCTGAATCCGTGGCTCCTGGCCGCGGTCGAGTCGAGGCGCTCTTTGGTCCACGGATGCAAGTTGAAGAGTATGCGCTTCAAGCCGAACGGAGAGGTCAGCACGGCGCCCACCACGATCAATCCGACCAGAAGAACGATAAAGGACCGCACCGTAGGGCCGAGTTCATTCCCTTGCAATGCTCTGGCCACGTAGCTCACGTTGGTCCTCAACAGCGCCCCGACCAGGTCGAGCACGTAGAATACGTTCCCGAAGCCCTGTAGAGGAAGCGCTATCACCAGCGCCGCGAGCACCGCCGCGAAGATCAGGATTCCATAAGGCGGCTTTGGCAACGACTGAAGGTAAAGCTTCACGGCCTCGCGGCTCGTCCTGTTGTAGTCGGGGTCGCTGGAGAGCGCAGCGGTCGCGTAGAAGCGGCGGTTGAGGGTATCCAGGCTCCTACCGATGTGATACTCGACGAAGTACGTGAGCAACAATCGCAGATACGGAACCTTGAAGTAGCGTCCTGGTCCCTTGCGATCCCACGGCACCCAGACCACCGCGGGGAGATCCTCGACCGTGTCCAGCGTCTCCTGGTATGCCGCCAAGAGTCCCCTTATGCGCTGCTCGGACTCCCGGCTCGCCTCCTCCTGCTCAGGTGTCGTGTCCTCCGGGTTCGCGTGGTCCTCGGGGGTCTCCGGGCTGGACGGCTCCGCCGTCTGATCCGGGATCGGCGAACTTTCGGGGGTATTGGCCGCAGGCTCTGGATCCCTCTTCTCCCCCTCGGTTACTGCCATTGGATCCTCTTTGTGCGGTCCATTCTTGCTTCCAACGCGACCTTTGCTTTCGTACCGTAACCCCGGGATAAGCCCAAGCCCGAATGGCACGGGTCCTAGTTTACTTAATGGAGGCACCGCATACGAGGTTGGTGGACAATTCTTGAAGCGAACTTCTGAGAACTCCGTTTGGGCGAAGTTCGCAGAATACCCCTTCCACGCACTTGGGTGAATAGGAAACCTCGCAAGCTAGGGACGGCGTCTCAGCTGAGACGCCGTCCCCTCTAGCAGGTCGGGGCTTAGGGTGGGCTGGCTCCTCCCGGGGCTACCTGGTCGGGGCCGCCGGGGCTGAGGGGGCCGCCGGGGCGACTTCGGGGGCGAACGATCCGGCCTCCTGTGCCCGGTCCATGCCGCGCTTGAGGTAGTAGCTCAACCAGATGGCACCGATCACGGTTCCGATAAGGATCAGGATCCCGTAGTCCCCTACAAGGTAGAGGTTCACCAGCACGGGCGAGGACGTTACGGTGAATGCTCCCAGGACCCCCCAGGCGGCGTTGTGAACGGAGTGTGCTATGGAGGCTGGCCAAGTGCTGCCCGTGTAGATCCTCATGTACCCGAAGAAGAAGCTTGCGGCCACGATGGTTCCGTAGAACAGGGGCAAGAAGAACAACACGTTGCCCACGGGAAAGAGCTTGGCCATGAAGTAGTAGAGGGGCATGTGCCAGGTTGCCCACACAAGACCTACCACCAACAAGGCTCTCGTCCTACCCAAGGACATGAGGTGGGGCTGCAAGTAGCCTCGCATCCCGATCTCTTCTCCTAGGGCGAACGTGAGCACTAGTAAGACAAACTGTATGAGGAAGTTGATGACGGGGTTGATGATGCCGCCCTCTGGCATGGTGAAGGAGGCAAACGGGGTGGCCCACACTACTGCAGAGGCCGCAACGGTAATGAGCAAGGTCGCCCCGAAGGCTATCCACCAGACGTTGATGCCTAAGCGGTGCAGGCCAAGAGACTTCCAGCCTTCCTTGGAATAGCCATCGCGGGTGACCACAAGCAGCATGATCAATGCCGCCACCGTAGGAGTGAATGACCATATGGAGAACAGGACGAAGCCCTGGGGAAGGTCGAGGAACCTGATCAACAAGGCTGCCCCTACGGACAGGCAAAGCACAAGGACCGCGAAGATCGCAGCCTTGTGCGTGTCGGCTAGCTTCGTGAACATACCTAATATCCCTTCCATCGCCTTAGTACTAGCGAGGTGTTCCTACCTAGAGCGGCAGGTAGTTGGTAGGGTAGCTGGCCCACATCTAGGAGGAAGACAGGTAGCTGTCCCGCGCCTTCACACGGCGTCAATCAGCCACGTGACGAAAGCAGTATACTCTTGGGTGAGGAAAGGTTATGTGCGATAGGGCACCAAGTTAGCTGAGCAACTTCCTAGAACTCCGTCAATAGGAAGTTCGCAGAACTCCGTAACCGCGACGTTGCGTGAATAGGGCTTGCGACCGCTCCGATAGGGCCAGG
>C688J35102_120989460_pt1 | contig 11421 bp, 9 predicted proteins | sample HopSoiMetagenom2_FD_35102 | JGI IMG/M metagenome (IMG submission 35102)
GGCGGCTTCAGCGGAGGCGGGTCGGGGGGCAACTGGTGAGCGCAAGGGAGCGAACCATGGGGAAGGAGATGGACCGCGCCCGCGACTTCGCGCGCGACCTGACCACCACCTACGGCGACGACCTGGTCGCCGTGGTGCTGTACGGCTCGGCGGCGCGCGGCGAGTACCGCGAGGGCGTGTCGGACCTCAACCTGCTGGTGCTGCTGCGCGACACGGCGGCCGCCACGCTGCGCCGCGGCTCGGCCCTTGCGCGTGCCTGGGCCGACGCGAAGAACCCGCCGCCGCTGGTGATGAGCGAGCGCGAGTTCCGCGGCAGCGCCGACGTGTTCCCCATGGAGCTCGCCGACATCCGCGACGCGCACCGGGTGCTCTACGGCGGCGACCCGTTCGAAGGGGTGGAGATCCGCCCCGCGGACCTGCGGCTGCAGCTGGAGCGCGAGCTGAAGAGCGCGTACATCCGCCTGCGGACGCGCTACCTGACCGACGCGGGCGACGCGGCGCGCTTCGAGCCGCTGCTGCTCAAGTCGCTCTCCACCTTCCTGGTGATGTTCCGCACCGTCCTCCGCCTCTCGGGCGAGGGCGTCGTGCGCGACCCGGAGGCGGTGGTGCGGGAGACGGCGCGGCGGGTGGGGTTCGACCCCGCGCCGCTGCTGGAGATCGTGCGGGCGAGGGCCGGCGGGGCGAAGCTCGACGTGCGCCCCGACGCGCCGGTGGTGACGGGGTACCTGGACGCGGTGGCCGAGGTGGTGAAGTACGTCGACCGCTTCGAGGCGGCGGCTTGAGACGAGATGTCGCGAGGGTCCCACCAGAGTGCGCAAGGAGACGGTGATGCGGATGAAGAAGATCGCTGCGGCGGCGGGGCTGGCGCTCGTGCTGTCGGGGTGCGGCTACAACCAGATCCAGACGCTCGACGAGCGGGCGGAGCAGGCCAAGGCCAACATCGGGGTGGAGCTGACGGCGCGGAACCAGCTCATCCCCAACATGGTGGCCACGGTGAAGGGCGCCGCCGAGTTCGAGCGCGGCACCAACACCGACGTGGCGCGCGCCCGCGCCGGCCAGCGCGTGGCCGCGGCCGAGGCGCAGCTCAACCAGGCGCAGGCGCAGACGCAGACCGCGGTGGCGAGCAAGGACGTGTCGCAGCTGCAGACCGCCGAGGCGGCGCAGACGCGGGCCATCGGCACCTACCTGAACGTGGCGGTGGAGGCCTATCCCAACCTGCGCGCCACGCAGAACTTCCAGGGGCTGCAGGACCAGCTGGCCGAGAGCGAGAACAAGATCGCCACGGCGCGGCGCGACTACAACGAGGCGGTGCGGAGCTACAACTCGTACATCCGCTCCTTCCCGCAGGCGATCACGGCCAAGGTGACCGGCGCGCAGCGCAAGGCGCCGTACCAGGCGCCGGCCGGCTCCGAGCAGGCGCCGACGGTCGATTTCGGTTCCAACAAGCAGTAAACAGACGGTCTCACGCAGAGCCGCGGAGCCGCAGAGAAGAAGCTTTTCTCTGCGGCTCCGCGGCTCTGCACGATCCCGTCTTCTCCGGTCAATTGTGCAAGAAGACGTCATCCTGAAGGCGCCGCTGCTCCATCCCGGAACTCGCGATGAATGCTGGCGGCGCCTGAAGGATCTATCACCGCCGACGCAAATCGGCCGGCGGTATCGTGACTGATGTCATAGATCCTTCGGTCGCCGCCGGGCATCGTCGTGGACGCAGGTCCAGCGCGGCGGCGACGCTCAGGATGACGCCTCTTTGCACGACGAATCTCCAAATGGGATGGGATTCGTTCAGTCCTCGTCGGGCTCCGGCTTCCACTCGCCGCGGGCGTGGGCGTCGATCACGGAGCTGAGCAGGGCGTCGATCTGCTCCAGGCGGCCGCGCTCGCTGCGGGCCTCGAGCAGCGTCTGCTGCCAGGCGGGGTCGATCTTGATGGCGCGGGCGAGCAGGAAGCTGGGGTCCTGGTCGGTGCGGACCTCGGGGAGGGGCGGCTCCTGGCCGATGGCCTCGGCCAGCACGCGGTGGAAGAGCGCCACCGAGCGCCGCCGCAGCTCCGCGACGGCGCGCGGCGCGTCTTCCTCCTCGTCTTCGTACGGCGCCACCACGGCCTCGTAGTAGGGCGCCTCCGACTCGATGCCGTCTTCGATGCGGAAGCGCTCCTGCCCGCGGCAGACGATCAGCGAGCGGCCGTCGGGGAGCGGCTGGAACTTGGTGATCTCCGCGACGGTGCCGACGTGGCCGGGCTCGGTGTGGAAGGGCCCGTGGCGGTCGGGGTCGTGGTAGACGAGCCCGAAGCGGGAGTCGCCCTCCACGCAGCTCGCCACCATCCGGCGGTAGCGCGGCTCGAACACGTGCAGCGGCATCGGCGCGCCCGGGAAGAGCACCACCGGCAGCGGAAAGAGTGGCAGGCGCCGCACGTCAGCGCGCCGCGCAGCCCTGCGGCGGCTGCCACGGGGTGCCCGGGTCGCCGGAACCCGACACGCGCACCCAGCGCGCGGGGACCGGGGCATACGCGTGGGTGCTCCCCTGCGGCAGGGCGCATACGTCCAGCCGCCAGGTGCCGTCGGCGAGCGGCGGCGCCTTGAGCAGGAACGACGACGGGCCCGGGTGCGCCTGGGTGTCGACGTGCAGGTCCATCCAGAGCCGCATCACCCTCCCCCGCGCGCGCACCACCACCTCGCGCACGTCCACGCGGCAGTCGCCCTGCCCGTACCAGCCGATCACCGGCGTGCCGCCGGACTGGTCGAAGCGGTTGGTGTCGCCCGGGTCGATCAGCACCCTGCGGACCACGAAGTCGGCGGTCTCGCCCCGCGCCGGCGAGTAGCGCACGCTGTCCATCAGCGGACTGGGATCGATCACGGCGCCGTTCGCGTCGCGCACGACGAGCGCGATCATCGACGGCCAGCAGTGCTGCGCCGCCGCCGGCGCGGCGGTGAGCACGAGCCCCGCGGCGAGCAGGGCAGGGATGCGGATGCGCATGGGATCAGGAGATGGAAGGCGGTGCGGGAGGGGTCGTTCGGCCGTTCTTTCAATCGTACATCTCATCCACCGGAAAGCGCCATCCCGGCACCGCCGGCTCCGCGTCCGCAACGTCACCGCGGCGGTAGATCGCCGGGTGCTCGGGATCGTCGGCGCGGTAGACGCGGATCAGCTCTTCGCGCAGCACGTCCACGTCCCATATCACCCGCGTGCCCGCCGCGAAGTAGTCGGCGCGTTTGGCCGTGAAGTGATCCTCATATGCTGCTTCGTAGTCGACCTCGTCGCGGACCTCCACCGCAAAGACCGGCGCGACCGGCGGAAACCCGGCTCCGGCGCTCGACCCCGTGTACCAAGAGGCGTCTGGGCAGAGCGACTTCCGGTGCGGCAGGTCAACCAGGTAAGCGAGCGTCGATCCGAACGCCACTCCGCCGCCGCGTTCCTTACGGTACGTCGCCAGAGCGAACTGTATCGCGCCTGCCGCGAGCGATGCCGCACCCCCCGAGGGTGCGATCAATTCGAGGCGGCCGTCGACGATCTCGACTTTGCCCTTGAGGTAGTGCAGATCGGCTACCGTGGCCTCGCGCCCGAGATCGACGATCTCGCCGGGCTCGGGAACCCACCTGCCCCGTCTCGCGCGAACCAGGAAACGTCGCGCAGCGTAGCCGGAAACGCACTCACGCACTTCCGCACTCCCGCACTGGGGGTTCAGTCGGCCGCGAAGCGCTCGGGCTCGCGCTGGGCGGCGGCCTTCTCCTGCAGGGCGCGCCAGACGCGCGGGGGGGAGAAGGGGAGCGAGTCCATCCGCACCCCCACGGCGTCGTAGATGGCGTTCGCGATCGCGGGGATGGAGGGGTGCAGCGGGCCCTCGCCGGCCTCCTTGGCGCCGTAGGGGCCCTCGGGGTCGATGGACTCCACGATCAGCGAGCGCAGCTCCGGCGTGTCGAGCGAGGTGGGGATGCGGTAGTCGAGCAGCGACGGCGCGTTGTGCAGGCCGCCGCGGCCGTGGTCGGCGTCCTTCACCACGTGCTCCTCCATCAGCGCCTCGCCGAAGCCCATGTACGCCGAGCCCTCCATCTGCCCCTCGACGATGGCGGGGTTGAGCGCGCGGCCGCAGTCGTGCGCCACCCAGATCGTCTTCACCTCCACGAACCCCGTCTCCGCGTCCACCTCCACCTCCGCCACGTGCGCGGTGAACGAGTACGCCGGGCTGGCGCCGATGGTGCCGCCGCGGTAGTCGCCGTGCACGTCCTTGGGGGTGTTGTAGCTGCCGACGGCGCCCAGCGTTCCGAACTTCGCCTCGGCCAGGTTGAAGGCCTCCCGGATCGGCAGGCTCCGTCCCGTGTCCTGCCCGTCCATCGCCAGGCCGCCGGCCAGGAGCACGCGGCCGGGGGCCACGCCCCACTCCGCGGCCACCGCCTCCTGCACCTGCTTCTTCAGCTTGCGCGCGGCGTCGATGCAGGCGTTGCCCATCATGAAGGTCACGCGCGACGAGTAGGCGCCCAGGTCCACCGGGGTGAGGTCGGTGTCGGAGGCGACCACGCGCACGTAGTCCAGCGGCACCCCCAGCTCCTCGCAGACGATGTAGGCGGGCACCGAGTCCGACCCCTGGCCGATGTCGCTGGCGCCGCTGAACACCGTCACCCGTCCGGAGCGGTCCACCTGGATCTGCACCGCGGACTGCGGCATGGCGTTGGGGTAGATGGGGTAGTTGGTGCCGGTGATGTAGCACGACCCCGCCACGCCCAGGCCGCGGCCGAACCCCATCTTCCGGAACTTCCCCTTCCACCCGCTGGCCCGCTCCACCGAGTCCAGGCACTGCAGGAAGCCGTTGGAGGTGACCCGCAGCTCGTTCACCGTGCGCCGGTAGCCGCCCATGAAGTTGCGGCGGCGCAGCTCGATGGGGTCGATCGCCAGCCGCTCGGCCAGCTTGTCGAGCTGCACCTCGAAGGCGAAGCGCGGCTGCACGCTGCCGTGGCCGCGCTTGGGCCCGCACGCCGGCTTGTTGGTGAAGACGCGGGTGGAGTGGAAGCGGTACGCCGGCATCTCGTACGGCGCGGCGAGGAGCTGCCCCGAGTAGTAGGTGGTCACCAGCCCGAACGACGAGTAGGCGCCGCCGTCCAGCAGCGTCTTCGCGTCCACGGCGGTGAGCCGCCCGTCGGCGGTGGCGCCGACGCGGTACTTCATCTTGAAGGGGTGCCGGCCGCGGTGCGCGAGGAAGACCTCCTCGCGGGTGTAGAGGATCTTCACCGGGCGCCCGGTCTTCATCGCCAGCCGGGCGACGCAGAACTCCAGGTCGAAGGGCTCGCTCTTCCCCCCGAAGCCGCCGCCGACCGCGGGCTGCACCACGCGCACGCGGGCGGGGTCGAGCTCCAGCACCTTCGCCAGCTCGCGGTGCAGGTAGTGCGGCACCTGCGTGCTCGACCAGACGGTGAGCCGGCCCACCCCTGCGCCGCCCTCTTCCCACATCCCGATGGCGCAGTGCGGCTCGATGGGCGTGTGGGTGGTCCCCTCGAAGAAGTAGTCGCCCTCGATCACCACGTCCGCCGCCCGCAGCCCCGCCTCCACGTCGCCGAACTCGAGCTTGACGATCTTGGAGATGTTGCCGTTGTGCCCCGGCTTCTTGGGCTCGTGCACGGGCGTGGCGGCTGCCTCGGGAGTGAGCGCGAACTCCGGGTCCAGGATCGGGGGGAGGAGCTCGTACTCCACGCGGATGAGGTCGAGCGCGCGGTTGGCCGTCTCCTCGTCGACCGCGGCGACCGCGGCCACCCCGTCGCCGATGTAGCGCACCCGGTCGGTGGCGAGCGCCTGCTCGTCCGGCGTCCAGACGATGATGCCGTACGGCGTGGGCATCTCGGCCCCCGTGACCACCGCGAACACCCCGGGGAGCGCCTCCGCCGCGGAAGTGTCGATGGAGAGGATGCGCGCGTGCGGGTGCGGGGAGCGCAGGATCTTGCCGTGCAGCATCCGCGGGAGCACGAGGTCGTCGGCGTAGCGGGCGCGGCCGGTGCTCTTGGCAAGCCCGTCCGTCTTCCGCATGCGGCGGCCGATCACGGACAGCTCGGCGTTGTAGCCGTCCTCGCGCGGGTGCAGCGGCACGGCGCCGCCCACGTCGGGGCGCTCGACCTCCTTCACCAGCGGCGTGCCCGAGCCGCCGCCCTCCGCCGGCGGGTCCGAGGCGCGGGTCCAGTCGCTCATCGGACGGCCTCCTGGGACTCGGCGCGTGGGGCGGGGTGGGGTGCGCGCCCCGGCATGCCGCGGCCGCGCCAGCGCCCGCTCACAGCACCACCTCCACGCCCTCTGCCTCCGCATCCGCCGCCCTGTCCGCGGCGGCCGCCAGCACCTCGTCGCCGGGGAGGAGCACCACGGGTCCCGCCGGGTCGTCGTCCACCACGACCTCGCCGCGCAGGCGGGTGGCGGCGAGCTCCACCGCGTCGATGATCTTGGTGTAGCCGGTGCAGCGGCAGAGGTTGCCGGAGAGGGCGTCGCGGATCTCGCCGCGCGTGGGGCGGACGTTCTCCTCCAGCAGCGCGGCGGCGCTCATCAGGATCCCCGGCGTGCAGAAGCCGCACTGCGCCGCGCCGCAGAGGTCGAAGGCGTCCTGCAGCGGGTGCGGCACGCCGGGCGCGGTGCGGAAGCCCGCCAGCCCCTCCACCGTGCGCACCTCGTGCCCCAGCGCCTCGTAGACCGGGGTGATGCAGGAGAGCGTGGGCACGCCGTCGATCCAGACGGTGCAGGCGCCGCAGTCGCCCTTGTCGCACCCCTGCTTGCTCCCGGTGAGCCCCACCGCGTAGCGCAGCGCCTCCAGCAGCGTCCAGTGCGTGGGCACCGCCGCCATGTGCTCGTCGCCGTTCACGCGGAGGGTGAGAAGGTCCTTCATCAGTCCGCCCAAGGGTGGCCGCGAGGGCCGGAAGTCCGCGCGGTGCGCGGGTTTGCCATCCCGAACACTACCCCGCGCGCACCCCCCCTGTCAACCGTGCCTCGAACGCTCGTTCGAGCCCGAGACCGCGCGCCCGCGGGGGTCATCGGCTGCGTTTTCGGCGGATGCGACCCGCCGAAGACCGCTCGGACCTTCCCGGCGACGCGGTCGGCCACGTCCGTACGCCACCCCGCTCGCGTCGTGGGCGTGACAGCGGGGCGGCCGCAGCGCAGATTGCCACTTCCGCGTGACCATCAACCGACTCCCTCACGACCGAGACGATGCGGCGATTCACACCGGCTGCGCTCCTGCTGATCGGGGCCACGTCCCTGGCGGCGCAGCAGCCCACCCGCCTGACGGCGGACGATTACGCACGCGCGGAGCGGATGCTCGGCGCGAACACGGCGCCCCTGGTGAGCGGGCTCGCCGGCGCGCCCACCTGGCTCGACGACGGCCGCTTCTGGTACCGGGTGACCGTGCCCGGCGGCGCGCAGTTCGTCACGGTCGACCCGGCGCGCGGCACGCGGGCGGCCGCGTTCGACCAGACGCGGCTGGCCTCGGCGCTCCAGGCGGCCACGGGCGGGACGGTGAACGCCGCGGCGCTCCCGTTCCGCTCCTTCGAGTACAGCAAGGACGGCCGCGGCATCGAGGTGAGCGTGCGCGGCCGGCGCTGGGCCTGCAGCCTGGAGCAGTACGCCTGCGCCCCCGCCGACAGCGCGGCGGCCAACGCCTCTCCCGCGGCGCCCGACAACTCCGTCACCTCGCCCGACGGGCGACAGGCCGCGTTCGTGCGCGACCACAACCTGTGGGTGCGCGACCTCGCCAGCGGCCGCGACCGGGCGCTCACCACCGACGGCGTGGAGGACTTCGCCTACGCGACCAACAACGCGGGGTGGATCCACAGCGACGCACCGGTGCTGCTCTGGTCGCCCGACTCGAAGAAGATCTACACCTTCCAGCACGACGGGCGCGGCGTGAGCGAGATGTACCTGGTGACCACCAACGTGGGCGCGCCCAGGCTGGAGCGGTGGCGCTACCCCTTCCCGGGCGACTCGGTGATCTTCCGCATGCAGCGGGTGGTGATCGACGTGGAGAACGGGCGGGTGGTGCGCTTCCAGATGCCGCCGGACCCGCACCGCTCCACCGTGGTCGACCACGTGGCCGAGGGGAGCACGCCGGTCGACGTGCAGTGGTATCCCGACGGCTCGCACGTGGCGTTCGTCTCCGTGTCGCGCGACCACAAGCAGGCCGCGCTGCGCGTGGCCGACGCCGCCACCGGCGCGGTGCGCACGGTGCTCGAGGAGAGCTCGCCCACGCAGTTCCAGTCCGGCTGGGCGGCGGTGGGGCACGGCAACTGGCGCGTGCTCCCGGCCAGCAACGAGGTGCTCTGGTGGTCGCAGCGCGACGACTGGGGGCACCTGTACCTCTACGACCTGCGCACGGGCGCGCTCAAGCACCAGGTGACGCGCGGCGCCTGGAACGTGGTCGACCTGATGCACGTGGACGAGCGCGGCCGCGCGCTCTACTTCACCGGGGTGGGGCATGAGGCGGGGCGCGACCCCTACTATACCCACTTCTACCGCATCGGGATGGACGGGCAGGGGCTGACGCTGCTCACCCCCGAGAACGCGTACCACGCCGTCTCGGTCTCTCCGGACGGGCGGCACTTCGTGGACGCGTACTCCACGCTCTCTACCGCGCCGGTGACCGTCCTGCGGCGGATGGACGGCGCGGAGGTGATGACGCTGGAGCACGGCGACGTCTCCCGCCTGCTCGCGGCCGGGTGGCACCCGCCCACGCGCATCACCGTCAAGGCGCGCGACGGGAAGACCGACCTGTACGGGTTCATGTTCACGCCCACGCGCATGGACAGCACCCGGCGCTACCCGGTCATCAACTACATCTACCCGGGCCCCTGGAGCAGCAGCGCCGGCGCGCCCGTGTTCTCGCCCGCGCGCGGCGACCACCAGGCACTGGCCGAGCTGGGCTTCGTCGTGGTCGCGATCGACGCGATGGGCACCGAGCTGCGCTCCAAGTCGTTCCACGACGCCTACTACGGCCGCATGGGCGACAACGGCCTCCCCGACCAGGTCGCGGGGATGCGCGAGCTCGCCGGCCGCTACCGCTGGATCGACCTGGACCGCGCCGGGATCTGGGGGCACTCCGGCGGCGGCTTCGCCACGGCCGACGCCATGTTCCGCTACCCCGACTTCTTCAAGGTCGGCATCTCGGAATCGGGGAACCACGACAACCGCAACTACGAGGACGACTGGGGCGAGCGCTTCCAGGGGCTGCTGCAGCGCCAGGGCGCCACCGACGACTACGCGCCGCAGGCGAACCAGCTGCAGGCGCAGAACCTCCGCGGCCACCTGCTCCTGGCGCACGGCGGGATGGACGACAACGTGCCGCCGCAGAACACCTACCTGGTGGTGGACGCCCTGATCAAGGCGAACAAGGACTTCGACCTGGTCATCCTGCCGCAGCAGCACCACGGCTACGGCACCGACGCCAACTACATGATGCGGCGGCGGTGGGACTACTTCGTCCATTACCTGATGGGCGCGGAGCCGCCGCACGAGTACCAGATCGGACGGCGCTGACCGCTGGCGAACCCGATGCCGCAGCTCGACGCCCCGTCCCGGGGACCCAGGCGCTCGCCCCCGCCGCCGGCCTTCCCGCTGAGGCTGGCGGCGGTGGACGTGGGCTCCAACGCCATCCGCTTCCTGGCGGCGGAGTTCCGCGCGCTCGGGGAGTACGAGGTGCTGGAGGAGGAGCGGGTGGGCGTGCGGCTGGGGCACGACGTGTTCCTCACCGGCCGGCTCACCGCCGAGGCGGTGGACGCGGCGGTGCAGGCGATCGGGCGCTTCCGCGGGCGGATGGAGGCGCTCGGCGTCACCCACTCCCGCGCGGTGGCGACCAGCGCCACCCGCGAGGCCCGCAACGGCGCCGACCTGGTGGCGCGGGTGCGCAAGGAAGCGGGGATCGAGCTGGAGGTGATCACCGGCCAGGAAGAGGCGCGGCTCGTCTACCTCGCCATCGCCAACCGCATCCCGCTGGGGGAGGACCGCTGGATCACGGTGGACGTGGGCGGCGGGAGCGTGGAGGTGTCGCTGGTCGACGCCACCGGTATCCTCTGGAGCGAGAGCCACGTGATGGGCTCCGTGCGGCTGCTGGAGGAGCTCTCGGGGTCGGGCGACGACCCCGCGCGCTTCCAGCGGCTGCTGCGCGAGTACGCGGCCACGCTGCAGATCCCCGTGATCGCGCAGCACTGGAAGCCGCGCGGCACCATCGCCACCGGCGGCAACGCCGAGGCGCTGGCGCGGCTCGCCGGCTTCGAGGCCACCCGCGGCCGGGTCGCCGCCGTGCCGCTGCAGACGCTCCGCCGCATCGTGGAGCTGCTGTCGAAGATGTCGTATCGCCAGCGGGTGGAGCAGCTCGGCCTGCGCGAAGACCGCGCGGACGTGATCCTGCCGGCGGGGATGATCTACGAGCGCGTGGCCACCGTGGCGCGCGCCGACGAGCTGCTGGTGCCGGCGGTGGGGCTGAAGGACGGGGTGCTGATCGACCTGGCGGAAGACCTGGCCAGCCACGAGGCGCACGAGGACCGCAAGGACCGGCAGGCGGTGGCGGGGTCGCTGGCGCTGGGGCGGCGCTACCTGTTCGACGAGGCGCACGCGCGGCAGGTGTCGCGGCTGGCGGCCTCGCTCTTCGACCAGCTGCGGAAGGTGCACGGGATGGGCGCCGCCGACCGGCGGATGCTGCTGGCGGCGGCCGTGCTGCACGACATCGGCGCCTTCGTGGGCTACAAGAAGCACCACAAGCACTCGCTCTACCTGATCGCCAACAGCGAGGTCCCCGAGCTCACCCAGCGCGAGACCGAGATCGTGGCGAACCTGGCGCGCTACCACCGGAAGGGCCTCCCCGCCGAGCACCACGAGGCCTTCACCACGCTCCCGGCCGACGACCGCGACCGGGTGGTGAAGCTCGCCTCCATCCTGCGCATCGCCGACGCGCTGGACCGCGAGCACCTGCAGGCGGTGCGCGGGGTGACGGCGAAGGTCACCCGCGGCGGCAAGCTCAAGCTGGAGCTCGACGCCGACGGCGACCTGCTGCTGGAGCGCTGGGCGCTGCGCCGCAAGGCCGACCTCTTCGCCTCCACCTTCGGCCTCGAGGTCGTCGTCTCCGGCGACGCGCGGATGCGATCGGCCTGAGGACGGCTATTAAAGGTTGGACGTCTGATCTTTCATAGCGGCGCCGGATCTGAAAGCTTCCTTTCATTTCGGCGAGACTCTGGAAGGCTGTTGAAAGGCCCCGGCACACACGGTGTCATCCCGGGGCCCGGCCCTTGAGGCCTGCCGCCGCGCGGACGTGGGCAGGGCCGAGGGATCTTGCCCGGGACGCCGCGAGGCAGGGGCGCGGCAGCGTCATGAATGCCGGCTCGCCACGGATGGCCGGTGGCGCAGCCGCCGTTGCCGTGCGGCTTCCGCGGCGGCCACGCGCGTCCGCGGTCAGATCCTTCGGCCCTGCGGAGCCC